>SESG01027981.1_pt1 | contig 11739 bp, 3 predicted proteins | sample 3171421 | NCBI WGS metagenome assembly SESG01 (sample SAMN10866946, study PRJNA518727) | freshwater metagenome | biome: subpolar coniferous forest; feature: holomictic lake; material: water; isolation source: holomictic Lake 227, 6 m and 8 m depth | place: Canada: near Kenora, Ontario | collected... | reverse complement strand
GATGATATCCTTGACGACCCATTGTGGCGGCGCCGTCTTGAACGGACGGCCAAAGAGCTTGGGGTTAATTTTCTTGTTGGCTCAGCTTTGCTCCGGGACGGAAAAGATTTTAACAGCGCGCTGTTTTTATCGTCGGAAGGCCGTTGGCTGGAGATTTATGACAAAGAACATCTTGTCCCGTTTTGCGAATTTACGCCGGCGGGATGGGCTGCCGTGGCGCAAGGGATGAAAATCGGGCGGCATCATTTTTATGCCGGGGGTCGGCCTGGATTGATGCGGTTGCCCGGCGGGAAAAATTTCGGGGTTGCGATTTGTTCGGAAGAATTTTATCCCGCGTCATTCCGTTCGATGGCGTGCCGGGGGGCCGGGTTTGCGGTCGTTATGCTTAATGACGGGTGGTTCGCGCGGCCGGACGCGCTTTTGATGCATGCGTTGGCAGCGCCGTTGCGCGCGGTTGAGTCGGGCCTTTCTGTGGTGCGCACGGCCAATACCGGAAAAACATGTGCGTTTGATCGTAGAGGGCGCTCTCTGGGGCGCGCGCTTGAAGTCCAGCGGCCGGGCGCGGCTGTGTTTGATCTTCCCCTGGCGGGCAAGATAACTTTTTACGCCAAATGGGGTGATATTTTTGTGATGATGTGCGCTTTGTTTGTTATAATATTTTTTATGCTGACACAGGTTGTCTATCATCGACGGAGGGTTGAAAATGCGGCGGTATAAAATTTTTTCAGCGGTATTTTTATGTTTGGCCGCCGTGCTGTTACTCTCGAAAAATGTTTTTGCCGCGGCCGTTGCCCAACGGCGCGCCCAGCAGGCGCAGCTGCAGCAGGCCCAGCTGCAGCAGCAATACCAGCAGGCCATCCTTCAGCGTCAGGCAGAGGAAGTGGCGGCGTATCAGCAGGCTATGGCGCAGCGTCAGGCGTATCAGCAGGCGCTTCAGCAGAAAGCGGCGTATCAGAAAGCTGCGGCTGAATATGCGGCCTATAAACAAACCATGCAGATGGCGGTGGCCAAGCGGAATGCCGAGCTTCAGGCTGTGGCCCAGGTTAAGCAGGCAGTGGCCGAGAAACAGGCCTATCAACAGGCGCAGCAGGTGGCGCTTTATAAGTCGGCTGTTGCCAAGAAGCAGTACGTTCAGGCCAAGGCCCAGGCTGAGGTTAACGGGCAGGTGCGCGAGTATTCCCGTTATTTGTCGGCGCGCAAGGAAGCGCTGACACGGCAGGTCGCTGTGGCGCGGCAGGCGGTCTCTGCCAGGAATACGGCCCAGCAGGTTATTATGGCCAAGACGCAGCTGGCCCAGGCTCAAATGCAGAAGGCCGTGGCAGCAAAAAAAGCTGAAACAGGCGCGGCAGCGGCCCTGGGGCAGAAATTGGCTGCGGATGTGATGGCCAAACGGGCGGCGGCGCATGCCGCTGCCGAATCTGAGCCGGCATCGGATGCTTCCGCAGAGACGGAAGTGGGAATCCAGGAATTATGGGACGCGCTTGACCGTTCGAGTGAATCCTGGCCGCTCATCATCGACCGGGAGGTCAAGCTGTTGACGGTATCGGAGTATATCGATCGTTTCCGAAAAATGCATGTGCGTGTCACCAAGCCGCCGGTTTATTATGTGGGTCTGATTGATTCTTTGGCGGGCCAACTGGAAGGTTTCCTTTCAGCCCCTTTCAGCAATGTCCTTAGTTATGCCGCTATTGTTGAATATGATTTCGATAACGGTACAGACAAAGATACTCTCGCCCGCAATATTCTCGGGGAACAGCAATTCCTTGCCAACCGCAAAAGGGTCTTGGGGAAGTAGTTTTTGACCTTTTTCGCACCCCTTGTTTTTAATTATATATAATATATACTTGTCGTGGTGGTTTTTGAACCAGACAATATGCGTAAATTTATTGCATCCATTATCCTGATTGCTTTCTTGGCGCAGATATGCGTTCCGCCTTCTCATGCCCAGACACTGAGTGAACTTCCTCCGATTGGCACAATCCTTTCTCCGACAACAACTTTCACGCCTCCGCTGATAAAAGGGCTACGTCTGTTCCCGAAGGATCCCCTGCGCATGCAATTCCTTGTGGACCAGGGGGACGGAACTTCATTGGCCGCGGAACAGCAACGTTCCGTTGAACGGATGATCAGGTATTTTCTGGCAGGGCTGACGATCCCTGACAAGGACCTGTGGGTCAATTTATCACCGCGCGAACAGGAAAGGATCGTACCTGAAGTATTTGGCCAGACTGAAATGGGGCGAGATCTTCTGTCGCAGGATTATATCCTGAAACAGCTGTCTGCCAGCTTGATGCATCCGGATCAGGCATTGGGAAAGGCGTTCTGGACCCAGGTTTATGCTCAAGCGGCGGAACAATTCGGGATAACGAATATTCCGATCGACCAGCTGAACAAGGTTTGGGTCACGCCGGATAAGATCGTTGTTTATGAACATGAGAATACGGTCATGATCGTCGAGAGTCGTCTGAAAGTCCTGTTGGATGCGGATTATAGCGGTGCTGTATCGGAGGATGCCTCGGCACCCATCGCCAGGGATGTGATGCGCCGCGTTCTGATCCCTGCCTTGGAAAAGGAAGTCAATGATGGCGCCACATTCACGCCACTGCGTCAGATCTTTCGTGCGCTTATTTTTGCGGCATGGTTTAAAAAGAAATTTCATCAGAATGTGCTGACCCAGGCGTATGCCGATCAGAACAAGCTTGAGGGTGTGGCGATTTCAGACCGCAGGGAAGCGGGGCGGATCTATTCGCGTTATGTTGAGGCATTTCGGCAGGGAGTGTTTAATCTGGTGCGGGAAGAAGAAGATCCTTTATCGCATGAATTTTTGCCGCGCAAGTATTTTTCCGGGGGCATGGATTTTGCGGCAGCACTGCAAGCAAAAACGGAGGTCCTGACAAAAGACTTGCCGGCTAGCGCGTATCAGAGCGCTGGTTCCTTAGTGGCATATGATACGCATTATGACATGGTCCTGCGGCCGGAGAAAAAGTCCGGGGCTGATGATGCCATGGGCTCGCGCACGCAGACGGCCCAGCGCCTGATCAAGGCTATGGAGCGTCTTGCACAAACGTATCAGGAACAAATGGGCGCTGTCAAACGCGCGCAGGGTATTTCCGGGCAGGAGCTGTACCACCTGGTCAAGCGGCTGGATCGCACTTATGCCAAGCTCACGGGACGGTTGAGGTTGTATGCGTTTGGCCCTAAGGACAGCATCATGGGACGCGAGGTGGCGCGTTATCTGGAGGACATGCGGGAGCGGCATGAGGCGATGACGGACATCATGAAAATCCTGGTTTATGTGTCATGGCCTCGGACACAGCAGGATCTGAAAGCTTACACCAGGCTGGGGGAAGAGGTGGCCGTGATCAGGGAGTCCTGGAAAAATATGCCGGTGGTTGCTTTTGGGGCGGCGCTGGCAAAGCGTCGTCAGGTTGTTCTGTCAGCCTGGAGTGCGTTTGAGGCGGCTGTAGACTATGTTTCCAGGCGTGAGGGATCGCGTGTTTTAAAGGGTGCACTTCAGGGCATGATGGTTGATTTTTACGCGCAGGAGTTTGAGGGGAGCGCGGCAGTAACGCGTTTTCAGGCAGTTCTGTATGCCGAAGCTTTATTGCAAGGGTTGCAGAAAGATTCGACATGGGCTAAAGAAGTGTTGGTGACTATTGGATTGACCCCGGGAAGCACACGGGCGATGGTTCAGCGGTCTCTGCAGTCTTTTTGGGGGTATGTACCGGTTAATCTTCAGTCTAAAGTCGCTGCGGTGGAATCTTCGGTTGTCGCGTTGATGGGGAGGGATATCCAGCGCCGTGAAATGCTGAGGACAGGCTTGAGGGCGGCAAAATGGACGGTCATGCTGGCGAGCATGCTGATTTTGGGTTGGGGGGTGTTAAGGCCGTTGAGTGATCCGAAGCTGGCTGTTTCTGCGCGTGTCGAGAAAGTTTCTCGGGAAATAGCTGGTACCGGCAATGTGCAGGCACCGGCAGAGAAAAAGAAGATCGCCGGACTTTTTGAAGAGCTTCAGGCCATGCGCCTTCCGGCGCCGCCGGGTATGTTGGATGTTGGGCGGGAGGGCGTGGCTAAAATAGATTCAAGTGTTTGGAAAGCCAAGGTCATCGCGTTGAGTCAGCTGGAAAAAAAGATGGCGGAGGTAGAGCGATCCCGCCAGCAGGTTGACGTGCGGCAGAAGGAACAGGAACGATTGCTTAAACCCCAGGAGGATGCGCTGGTTGCCCAGGCAAATGCGCTGAAGGATGATCAGCCCCAGGGTCTGAATAAGTTGGAAGAACCGCGAACATGGAGCACGGCTCGTTCATCTTTGAAAGAGGCCACGACCGGCAATCTGCTGATAGAGAAAACCCAGGCATTGAATGTGGGGCAGCTCCCAAACTTTAAGATTTCAATGGGTAATGGAGCCATTGGGGTTGGGGAAGCGATAGCTCGTTCAAATCAGCCTTATTTAGCAGTCTCGCAATTTTCAATGGTGGACTTAAATGGGGGGAAGCTTTTTGCGGCGCCAACCAATTTCAAGGCATGGTCGGACGTGACCAACGGTGTTTTTAAGGATTGGGTTGTTCTTCCGAATGCCTTGGGAGAGAATGTCGTTGAAGCCATGGTTGCCCCCGGGACTGTGATCGACGGGGTAGCTCCCGAGAAGGAAGGGTGTTCGTTTAAAGTGTATCGTGATTGGCAAAACGGGGTCTGGAGGGTTGTGTTTGACAAAAATCCAGGCAAGGTGAAGTTGAGCCTAAAGGAGCAGGTGGAGCCTGTGGAGGCGTTGCGTTTGGTCGACAGTCATGGCCAGCCCGTGGATAAGCAGGCTGTTATGGACAGACTTCAGCGAAAGATGATGCCGGAGTTAAAACGGCTTTTGGTGCGGGGAAGAAGTTTGAGCGTGGCTGAGCGTGAGGAAATGGTGATGCAGATCCGGGGGCTTTTTAATTATTCTACTAATCCTGCCTTTGACAGGATGACTTCTTATAGTGATGCACTTTTCACTTATTTTGCGGGAAATTGTCAAGGAGCCGTCATGCTGGATATTATCCTGCGCATGATGCTAGATTTGCCATTGTCCGGGGTTGTTCAAACAGGTTACTCGCTGGAGAATGGGATGGCATTTGTGGGGGACGGGCATATGTGGATGTTTGACAAGGAGGTTCGAAATCCTGTGGAAGTGTTTGGAGGGAATTATAATTTATTAAATAAAAAGAATGTTCCGGAATCAGTGTGGCAAGGCGAGATGAAATTCCTGGGTTCTCCGGAGCGGATGGAGAAAATTCGTCAGGCAATTAATGGTATAGGTTTAAAATTGGCTCAGCAGTCTTTGGAAGCCCGGCGGGAAGGCCTGCGGGAATATGTCCGTCAACAGTCTTCTTCTGTTAAGCGGGCGGTAACGCGTGTGTCACATGCCGAGGTGTTAAAATATTATCAGGGTGTTACGCGGTATTATCAGGGTTTGCTGGAGGGCTATGATCTTGATCACATGACGGCGGATGAAAAAGCATTGCTCCGGAAGCATATGGCTGGTGAGAATTTTGAACAGGTGAATAATACGTATCAGCTGATGGGGTATGGGCATTTCTTGTTCCGGATATTATCTAAAATTGAAGCCGGTGCTTTGCCGGCAGAGCGTGAGGGTGTTCAGGCATTAAAGAATAGTCTTTTGGCGCGTTTGCGTCAGAAGGCTATTGCGGCGCATTGGGACCTGCAGGAGCCGACAGCGGGGTATCTGGTGACGCGCTATGATTATTTTCGTACAGATTTGATGCCGGATGGCAAGACCCCGGATGGGCAGGTTATTTATCGGGATGTGTTGACCGGAGAGAGACTGACTGTTCCGGTGGGGGCGCAGTTAATGGCTTTCCGTAACGGTGTCTATGTTTTTCGTTTTGAGTCAGGGGGGGTACAGTATTATTTTCTCAGGGGGGCGGTACAAGGTCTTCCGGTGGATGATGGGGACAGCCATTTGAAGGAGTCGTTCGAAAACAGCCTCTGGATCGAACCCTCCGCGCGTCGTGATGTTTCTTCACCTGACCCGTTATTTGTGAGAAAAACAAACGTAGGATCTTCGGAAGAAGAATATTCACTCATGGGGTCGCTGGCCCATCAGGCAGGGGTTGAAGGGAAATCCTGGAAATCAACGGACATGGGATATTTTTCTCTGGACGGAGAACTGTTGTTGATCAATCGACGTGAGGGGCGCTTTGAAGGGCCTTTGGCCAGGCGCATGGGGTTGGACGGGATCCATTTTGAAAAAACAACAGGGCCGATCAAAAGGCCATGGGGGTATATGACGTTTATCCGTGAGGCGGGAACGTCAGCGCTGATCTCTGTGGATTATAACTCCTGGTTCGGGAGTGTAGAAATTAAACGGCTGACAGACTGGAAGGATTTTATCCCGGAAATGTTTGGGGCGGAGGATTCTTATTTTAAGTATCAGAATAAAGACGGGACGTGGGGCTGGTGGGGTATTTCAGAAAAGTTGCATGTGCCAAGTCCGGATGATCTGGTTGATGTGAGGCTTGCGCCTGGAGGGCATGGAAAAACCATGGGCGATTATTCCCGCAATGAAATTTATTGCTTTAAAGAGCACGGGACGTACCGTTTGGGTGGGCAATGGGTGAAAGAGCATGGCAAGGTTTTTAATTATGATGTTTATGTCTCTATGGGCGGTGTTTATCTTGAATCGCGAAATTTGTCCCAGTTGAAGTTTTCGGCAAGTCCGAAAATTGTCTTCTTGAGCGCAGATGGGCATAAGTGGGTCGCTCAGGTGCAAATAATAGACGAGGTTGGAACGTACAATCCGGTGACTGGTATTTCAGGTAAAGAAAATATGTCACGATCACATATCATTGGCTCATCCAAAGAGGTTGTGGAAGCATTCACCAAGGGTTTGTCTATTTCAGTTATTAATGAAGGGGGTTTCTCCGGGGATTTATGGATGGCCCCTATCGTTCTTGATATTTATGACGTTGAATCTGGCGCAGGACAAAAGGCTTACGTGGGACCTTTGGTTGATCGTTATTTTCCGGAATTGTCGCCGAAGGAGGTTAAGAGGTCGTTTGATAATGGACTACGGCTCCTGTCTGCTGTCTTTGGAACAGACGCGCAGGGACATATCAACATGAATCTTCCTGTTTTTGTTTCTTATCAAGATCGGAAGACGAAGGAGACAACAAGGCGAACAATTGGTCATGGACGTTCACCGGCGGATGATGTGGTGATCAAGAATTTAGAGACGGGGGGAGGCATAACCGTTGCGATGGGGGGAGAGTCTTTTGTACAGATACCTCATTCGGGGATTCCGGGTTCTACACGAACAGAGGAGTCTTTTGTCACGCGTGCCATCGGAATGTATGGCGTGACACCGGATGATGGCGGCGGGAATATTCCCGAGTACCGCGGGGATATGCGCGTGAAAAATCTCACGGCCCGCTGGGATGACGTCAAATCGCGTGGCGTGGCAGATGAAGAAAAAGCCTTGCAATGGATGACGGAGTACCATGCCTTGTTGGAAAAGATGAAAAACGGGAGTGAGATCGAGTATTTCGATCGCGATGCCTTCAGGCTTTTGGTGCGACATGTTTCTGAAAGCAGCACGTTGCCGTTATGGAATAATACGGACTATTATGAGAATGATCTTTTGCCGATCCTGCATGAGTGGGGGTTCTGGCCGTCGCTGTTTGAGGTTCTTTTAACCTCGGATAAAGAGGCGGGTCATGACATTCAAAAGACCGTAACGGATTACGAGTGGCGCAAGGCTGTCCACGGGTATTTTGAGGATCTGCGTAAAAGCCTGGGCCTTCCTGACGCTGTTCTTGTTCCCGACGGGCTTATGATGCCGGAGGACATGAAGGTTTTGGCTAAGCTAAATGAGATATACCTGGAAAAGTCTGGACAGAACAGCCTTAAGGGCAAGTTGAATGAGTACCATGCGCAGATGAACGATCGTTTGGCCAAGGCAGCGCTTGTGTTCCATGGGGCGGGGCGTGCGCCTGTTTATGTGCAATATGCCGCCGGTGAGCGGGAGAGGATTTTTCGCGAATTGCACAGCTTGATCGGAATGGATATGCCCTTTGATGCGGAAGTGTCGGCGGCGGTGAAGAAAAATCCGGCCTATATGTTCATGCGTTATGTCCTGCGGCAGGATTCGCATGAGCTCAAGGTCGGCTGGGGGAAGGAAGGTTATCGGGCTCATTATGGCGAATGGCAGGCTTTTAATCAGCGTCTGAATACTTTGCTGGGAACGGATTATGACGGTCCTGGGGATGTGTCTGTTATGAGATCGCTCTTATCTGAGATTGTGCATGATGGTCCGGCGTTGTTTTTTATTTTTATGATGATGGTGTATGTGTCGAATTTTGTTTTGCTGAAATATGATCCCAAAGACCGCGAAATAGGTGCTAAGGAAGCTAAAGATTGGATGGCTGAGATATGGGACGGGAATCCGTGGTCTGATGGCAAGGGCGAGGGGCAGGCAGAAGGCCTGCGCGATATCATTGGCCGTTTAGTGCGGGCAAGTTCAGCTGATCAGCGTGAGGCGCTGGATCAGCTGAAGGCGTCGTTGGCACCCCAGGAAAGGGCGGTGCTGGATGCGATCCTTTTGATTGCGCAGGAGAAGCCCGATCGGGAGATGGCTATTCAGAACCGTTGGCTGGCGTTTGTGCCTGTGCTTGGTGCGACGCTGATGCGCCATCGCCCTATGGCGAAGGAGCACCGGGCTTTTAATGATGCGTTGAAAAAATGGGTTCGCGGGGTATCGCCGGACATGAAAGTGGATGATTTTTATTCGGGGCTGAAGGCGGTCCTGGTGCGTTTTGCGGTGATGAGCCCTGGGTCGCAGGATGCCCGGACTGTCCCTGCAATGCCGTCGTTAGAAGAATTTGATGCCCGCTTAAAGGAGGCATTCCTTGATGGCAGGCCTGTCTTTGTTCCAGAAGGTCAAGGACGGCGTGGGCCCAACGGGGCGACGTTGCCGCAGGCGGGAGATTCAGATGAGTTTCGGGTAGTAGGTCTTTACAGCGAAGGAGATTCTCCCGGCATGATTAATTTTCATGCCATGGCCCGTACAGGGGAGGTCATGGTTAACAGAACTTATCAGCCGGCGGAAAAACCGGCAGTGATCATGGTGGATATGAGGCGGATCACATTCGCTGGCATGGACGGGATGATCCGTGACCTGGTTAATTCTGTCAAGGCCTTGTATAGGAATAAACGTGTTGGTGCAGGCGAGATTTCAGATCAGAGGCTGGAGGCAGTTGTTTTTCTGATGCCCGACGGAGACATGGAGATAGAGCGGATCGGGCCGCGGGCACGTCAGGCGCGTTTTGAGGGATTACGCGCCGTGATCATAAAGGCAGTTCTACAGCGCTATGCCCGTGCGGCGCTTGTACAGCTTGCACAACAGAAGGCTGCCAGGAATGCGTTCGGGATGACGGGGTTACGGTTTTATAATCGAATGCAGAATGAGGCGTATATGCTGCGGGTCAAGGGTGTGTTTGGGGAACAGCATGCGGATGATGAAGATATTGCCGGGACAATGAAGCGCGTGGTTGCCGGGCGGGTTGGTCCGCAGACAGTTTATCTTGCCGGATTCCGGCCGGAGGATTTTCCTGTGGTGCGTGGTGTTGTTCCGCCGGATGTGAAGGTATTGCGCTGGCAGGAAAATGGCAGGGCGGTGGAGGTGCCTCGTAAAAAGACGCGGGATGCTGCGGCCCTGGGTGGTGTGGATTTGCGTGGCGTTAACGATCAGGTGCAGGCGAACGCTGTTGCAGATGACGGAGGGGTTGTGGTGGATGTGTCTGCCCTTCAGCAGGCGGCAGGCCTCAGCCCGGTTATTGTGGAGATGCATTCTGTTGCGCATGTGGCGGATTTTTTGCAAGGGTAGCGCTTGCTATCACACCAGACGTATCTTTCAGAAGTTATTCACAGGGTCGCTACGACAGTTTAATCCGCATTTTCCTATAGGTATGGATGTGATCCTGTGGGTTCTGATATTTGACAACAGGTTATTTAAAGGGCGATTTTTTGCCACCGCTTTCTCATTGACAAAGAAAGAACGGATGTTATATTAGTTAAGATTTTCAGGTCGGCCAAATTATTCTTTTACCCACTAATAGCAGTTGTTTATGAAAGATGCAGTTCTTTATCTCGAAGATGGTGCAATCTTCCGCGGGACATCCCTGAATACGCAGGGCATTACCGCGGGTGAAGTGGTTTTTAATACCGCGCTTTCCGGTTATCAGGAGGTTCTAACCGACCCTTCCTATGCCGGGCAGATCGTGGTCATGACTTATCCCCTTATCGGTAATTATGGTGTGAATGCCGAGGATGTTGAATCCGATGGTGTTCATGTGAAGGGGTTTGTCGTTAAAGAGTTTTCCCGCACTTATTCCAATTTCCGCGCGACCGGCAGTCTTATCCAGTATTTAGACGACAACAAGATCATAGCGATGGAAGGGGTTGATACGCGTGCCCTGACCCGTCATTTGCGGCTTTCTGGGGCGATGAAAGGGATTATTTCAACGGAAACTGTTGATCCTGTTGAACTTAAAGCTCTATTGGCGAAAGTTCCGTCTATGGACGGCGCTGATTGGGTTAAACAGGTGGCCACCACCAAGCCGTATATCTGGAAAAATACCGGGGATAAGAAATATAATGTTGTTGCCATTGATTGCGGCATCAAGCGGAACATTTTGCGTATTTTGGCGGATATGGGGTGTGAGGTTCATGTGGTCCCGCCGACAACGACGGCTCCGGAGATCCTGGCGATGGAGGCTGATGGTATTTTTCTTTCCAACGGCCCCGGCGATCCGGCGGCCGTAACCTATGTCATTGAAACGGTCAGGCATCTCATCGGCAAGATGCCCATTTTCGGTATCTGCCTTGGCAATCAGATGATCGGCCTTGCCCTGGGCGGGCGTACCTACAAGCTTAAATTCGGGCATCACGGCAGCAATCATCCGGTCAAGGATCTTTCCACCGGGCGTATCAGTATTACGTCGCAGAATCACGGTTTTTGTGTGGATATCAAGACCCTCAAGGCGGCGGATGTCGAAGCAGGGCATATTAATCTTAATGACAGGACCGTGGAGGGGTTGCGCCACAAGAAATATCCGTTGTTCTCCGTTCAATATCATCCCGAAGCCGCACCCGGCCCGCGCGATGCGAAATATTTGTTTGATATTTTCACCTCAATGATGGATAAACATAAAAAACATGCCTAAACGCACAGATATTAAAAAAATACTCCTTATTGGTTCGGGTCCGATTATTATCGGACAGGCGTGTGAGTTTGATTATTCCGGAACACAGGCATGTAAAGCGTTGCGCGAAGAGGGGTATGAGATAGTCCTTGTCAATTCCAATCCTGCGACGATCATGACTGATCCTGAAACCGCGGATCACACCTATATTGAACCATTAAACGCTGAATTCCTGGAACAGATCATTGCCAAAGAGCGCCCGGATGCTATTCTGCCGACTTTGGGCGGGCAAACAGGGTTGAATCTGGCGGTGGAACTTTGGGAAAATGGTGTTCTGGCCAAATACAAGGTGGAAATGCTCGGTGCCAAATACGAAGTCATCAAGAAGGCCGAGGACCGCCGGTTGTTTAAGGAAGCTTGTTTGCGTGTCGGCCTGGATCTTCCCAAAAGCATGTTCGCGCATACGCTGGAAGCGGCGGTTACCGCTTCTGCCGAGATAGGGTTTCCTTGTATTATCCGTTCGAGTTTTACCATGGGCGGAACC
>SESG01026999.1_pt1 | contig 11740 bp, 15 predicted proteins | sample 3171421 | NCBI WGS metagenome assembly SESG01 (sample SAMN10866946, study PRJNA518727) | freshwater metagenome | biome: subpolar coniferous forest; feature: holomictic lake; material: water; isolation source: holomictic Lake 227, 6 m and 8 m depth | place: Canada: near Kenora, Ontario | collected... | reverse complement strand
ATAGCCGGGCCTTTAGCTGACTCTATTTGTTGTCTCATAAAGGCCGGGTCGTGGATTCTATACTCTAAGATTATCTGTCCCTTGAAATCTTTTTGCTTTAGGTATCGCAGGAAAGCAAGGAGATCTCTTTCACCCTGGTCGATGGGAAGGTGATCTTTTTTGAATAAGCCATATCTAACATTGCTAAGATGGATTATCTTTGTTTTATTGAGGTCTTCCAAGCCTTCAATTGCATTGATATCTTTTGGTAAGTGTGTCGTATCGTATGTTACAGAAGCAAATGGGAATTCTCTTGCAATTTTGTATATATCTCCTGGGTTGTTGTGCCATTTTCCTCTAAAGGGCATATTTTCGAAAGCCAGTTCAACTCCAAGGGTAGTTATTTCTTTTTCGATTGAGGCAAGGTATCTCAGGAATTCATCAAGAGATTTTCCAGTGGGATGAACTGTAAATAGAGTTTGATGGTAGGTTTCCTTTAGCATTTTTAGATTGCCAAGAAAATTATCAGCACGAGAAGGGTAATGTAGGGACAGAAGGTTTATTCCCGCATCGTTTATGCTTTTTTCTAGCGCTGTGTGTTTCAATCTGCTGAAGCTTCTAGATCTAAAGAAGGGTTGAACGTTCATTCCTTTGAATCCTTGAATGGCTTCGTCGTTAGTTTCGGATTCTATTCTCAACGTCGCTCCGATTTTCATATGTTTTCATTACGTTTGAAGTTAATTAATCTTACGATTAGACATTAGCTAGAGGACTAACAAGATGAAAATAACAAGCCCAATAATAGTTAGAATCTGTTCAATTTTAGACCAAATCGGTAAAAAGCCAGAGAACTTTAATCTCCAGGGATAAAGATAGTATTTTACGTCTTTATCTGGCCAGTCCATGAGTAGATGTAGGAAGTAGGCCACTGCAAAATAAATTGCTGATTGTTGGTTTGTAAATAGATAAAATATTACTGAAAAGAGGATTAGTCCGAGCAGGGAATGTACCAATGGTGTTTTATATCTAATTTTGTATTTTTCTTCATTCTTTAGGGTGTCAAGGAATTTTTTATTTAGAAGTTTGTGTTTGAATATGATATAAATGTGGTCAATATCTGGAATGATTGAACCGAGAATGAATGGAATCCAGGCACCGGACAGTTTTCCTAGAATTAAACCAAGGATTAGGTGAAGGAAAATCATTCTTCTGGGAAATAAAGCAATTTTTTGTATTCTCTCATGCTGAAATAGCTCCATTCTCTTATTTCCGAGAACTTCTCCTTTAATTCATCTATGATTTTTAGAAACTCTTCTTTATTTTTGACTTCCAGGTCGAATTCAAAGTCACTGCCAGCAATGGTTTGATCTACATAGAGTATGTTTGGATTGGTATGAGCATAGGCAGTAAGTTCTCTTAGCCTTGTTATGCTATCTAATGTAAGGTCAACTTTGTAATATTCATAGCCATATTTTGGGAAATCAAATATAAATCTGTAGGTAAGGATAATTTTTTTCTTTTCTAACTGTTTTATTCTAAATGCAATGGTGGCGATAGGTATTTTCAGTTTCTCTGAGATTTCAATTAGCTCTATTCTGGAATTTTTTGCTAAAAGTCTGAGAATGTTTATGTCAGTTTTATCTGTTTTGGCTTGAATTGCTCCTCCGGCAATATCTGCTTCTTCTAGATCTGATTTTTTGTCCAGTAAATATGCTCGATGGAAGTGATGGACTCTTGTAAATATGGATATTTGTTCTTTTCCTATAAATTCCTTGAAATGTTCTTTGAACTGATTATAGAATGTTTCGAATTCATAAATATTTTTTACATAGGTTCCTATTCCTATGTCAAATGGGCCGTCTGTTTTGTTGACATAGAGAGTTGTTTTGTCTTTCATTAGATAATCGAAGATTTCTTTTTCTTTTGAGGAAGATGCGCTGGCTAATTTGAGGTAAACACGCACACTAAAGTAGCCAAGTTTATAGAAATCGATTATGGAATAGTATCCTCTTATCAATCCAGATTCTTCCATCTTTTTTATTCGGTAGTTTACTACATCTTTAGATAGGCCAACTTTCTTTGCTATTTTTGTGTTTGATTGTCTTGCATTCAAGTCCAGTTGATAGAGTATCTTTCTATCCTTCAAATCCATTCTAGGGTTTATTTCAGTCATTTTACATTATATTACAACTATTATATATAAATCTTGTTGTTTGAGGCATTATTTAATCAAATCTTTTATTTAGTTTCAATACTATCAAATAGTAACAAAACGGCTCGAAAGGGCTAAAGGAAAAAACAAAATGAAAACAGAAACAAAACAGAAACTACAAGAGAAAGTTCATCATTATCAGTCGAAGGTAGATGCTCAAGAACTAACTCTAGCAGAGAGAAGATTGAACGCATACAAGCAAATACTCTCAAATAGAGAGGTAGTTTTTGAAAAAACAGATATCGAAAATAGGCTTTCTCTTTTGCCTCAGGTTAAGGATTTTTGTTTATTTCTTCCGTTTGATCGTGAGGACAGAAGAGATATGCGCAGAGATGAATTTGTAAAAGCACTAAAATTTTACTTAACAAATCATGGAAGAGGTTTCACTCCGGAAGCAATTGCTGAATATAGGGGCTATCTCGAAGAGAATAGAAGAACACCATACACACCATACCCATCAAAATCAATATCGGAAAGATTGAGAGAACAAAAAGGTGCCCTAATTGAATTTCTCTTTCCTTGGATACGTGCAGAACTGGGGGGAAGAAAATGACATTCGAATATGATCCATTATGGCGGAACATTTCTCCTAGAGATTCTCTTCCAGCGCTAGTTGTGTGTGGGGCCATTATTGCCGGAATGTGCATATATGAAAGTAATTCTCCAAAGAATGCATCCCAGACTCATATGCGTCCACGAGAAATCTATTCACAAACGGAGACAAACGAATTAATCAGTTCAAGAATGTTGAATGTTGATGGAACAAATTACATATTTACAATCGATAAAGAAGGAATGCCCCAAATTCAAAGATATAAACTAGAACAAAAGGTTATTTTGAAGCTTTCCAAAGTAGATTAAAATAACTTACATAGCTTTCATAGACTTTCTTGTTCTTTATTATTATACAGAGAGGTCTTTCGCCGAACAATAGGGTTGTAACATAATCTTTTCCAATGTCTATCAGAGCAGGTGTTTTTACATGGTCTGGAAGAATTCTAACTTCAGTTAAAGGAGTTTTATCTCTAATCTTGGCTCTTTCCTTTGAATCTTCGTTGAATAAGATCTTGCATTTAACTCCTTTTTTTGCTCTTCTTTCGTGCCATTCTTGAAAATATGCTCCAAGTGATTCTGTTGCTTCTTGTGGGGCTCCCATTATGTAAAATGTATCTCCCTTTTCTAACTTTGAAAGAATCATCTCAGTAAATGTTTTAATTCCATTCAATCCTTGAAGAATTTCTGCTTCCTGAATTGGTTCGGCATATTTGTACATTTCATTTAGTCTTGGAAGTTCAGATTTTACCTTGTTGATACTATTTTCCTTTTTTGATATAATGTCTTTAAGAATATTGGGATTTTTTGCTTCAAAATACTTTACATTATTTATAGATGAGGTACCAACAAGTCCCTTTTTATTCAGTCTGTCTAGTATGTCATATATTTTAGAGTTTGAAACTTGGGATTCTTTTATTATTCTACCGATTGTGGAGCTTCCTATTTTGAGAAGAGAAATGTATACCTTGCTTTCTCCAATTGTTAGCCCTATTTCTTCTAGTCCTAGTGTCTCAGTCACCCGTTAATTAGAAATTATAGATATTTAATAGTTTCGCCCTCCCGTGAGGAGATTATATTTATATACAGAATAGTGTAACAACTATCAAGGAGTAAAAATAAGATGAAACAAAAAATTGAGATAGACTACAAGGAATTGGAAGAGAAGTTAATTTCCTACATAAGTAACTTAGTTGGACAAAGGAATGTTGTTGTAGGACTGAGTGGGGGAATAGATTCGTCAATAGTGTGTGCTCTTGCCGTAAAAGCTTTGGGAATTGAAAGGGTAAAAGCGATAATTGTAAAAAATTCAAGATATCCAGCTCAAAATTTACAAATTTCAAGGGATTATGCAAAGGGATTAGGAGTTCAGATTCAAGAGATTGATTCTACAGGGATCAGAGAAGGAGCATTCAGGTCACTGGACTTTAAACAAGACAACCTATTAGTTTCTGCGACTCTGGATGCTAGAATATGCGACCTTATCATAAAAACCGTTGCGGGTTTGGAGGACAGAATTTATCTTGGCACTATAAACGGCACGGAAAGATTAACTGGATGGTATCCTAAAGGAAATCTTGTTGGCGACTTTGCTCCGATTGGAGGTCTGCTAAAGAGTCAGGAGAAAAAATTGGCAGAGCATATGGGCCTTGGATATCTAGTGGAAACAATATCTGAAGATTCTGCTAGGATATGTAGTGGTTGTGGAGAACTTCCAGAATTTAAGGGAATTCCTTACTCAACGCTGGATGAAGTCTTATACATATATGAAACTTCTAAAGGTGATAATCTCGCTAGAAGACTTAGAGAGTCAGGGATAGACAGGGCAGTTTATATGAAGATAATTGGAAGGATACTACTTGTAGATCACAAGAATGATGTTTTTCCGAATTACTGTAAAATAAATCTATCGGAGGACGAATCAAAATGAAAGAAATCACAAAACAAACATTGAAAGAAATCCAAAGTCGATTTGCGACTAGTAATGGGTATATTTTAAGTGTTGAAAATCCAATTTATTGTCCGCAGGTGAACGGACTGACTAACGTCTGCCTTACTGAGCTAGGGTTTTCTAGTCTTTCTCAAAAAAATCTAGAAAATTTCTTGGTTAGTTCTGCATACAAAGCAGATTCTAATCTTTTCTATAGAGAAGTTTCTGAAGATGGTAAGATATTAACCCCTGCGATTAATGTTTGTAAAAATGCATCAGTTGCTTTAGCCTTTGGAGTAAATCAATGTTACCAAAGGGCCAATATGATAATGAATGCTCTTGAAAGAAGCCCGGTTAATTTAATATCTCAAGGTTTGTTTGGACGTGAATATAATCCGGAGACTAATAAAGTCAATTCTATGGTTCTAACTCAATCTAATCTCTGGTCTGCATTAGCTTACATTTCAGCTGGAAGAATTGAAAAGTCTAGGCAGATAATGAGAAATCTTGAAAGGGTTAGATATGATGCTCAGGTCGGCTTTTTTAATAGCCAAGATTGCAGAGATAATTCATCTCATCCCAGATTTTTTATCGATGACCAGGCTCTTGCAATTTTAACTTATCTCAAGATGGGCGAAAAGAATAAGGCAAAGGAATTGACTGAATCAGTTATTAAGAGTTTATTTTACGATCCCTCTTCAGGCTTGTTTAACAGTAGTTTCTATGGACTGGAAGTAGATAGGACTAAGTCGACTTACAAGAATAGCTTAATGGCTTTTGCATTAGGCAGCATGGGCTATGATTGCGAGCTCAAAAATGTTCAGAAAGGACTCATTAGAGAGTTATACGATTCAAAAGAAAGATTATTCAAACAATCAACACGCGATAGTACTTTAGTTCCAGATAATTCAGCCCTTGCTCTAGTGGCTTTGGAGTATGATTCTATCCAACACGCCATATTCTAAAATTCAGAGCTTATCAATCTTAGCTGCAAGAATAAAATCATTAATGCTGAGGCCATGCACTTTATGCGTCCAGAGTTTTATGGTTGCCTGCCCCCATGTGAAATCTATATTTGGATGGTGTCCTTCTTTTTCTGCTAGTTTACCTATTTTATTGACAAATGACAGGGATTGGAGAAAGTTTTTGAATTTATACGTCTTCTCAATGTGGTGATTATTAAAGATGTACCAACCATCCAAAAATTTCAGATAGGATTTTACCTCTTTCTTTGACAATTTATCTTCTTCACCCTTACAGGCCTTGCATTTCATCTTTGTTAGTTGCGTTTTCATGTTTAAAGTCCCAGATTCTTTATTACATCAGCTTTCTTAAATTCTGTAAGGTCGTCGTAGTCTTGACCTGTGCCGAGGAAGTAGATTGGCTTCTTTGTGACGTAGGAGACGGAGAGAATTGTGCCTGCCTTTTCATCTACATCTGCTTTGCTGAGGATGATGCCGTCAATTCCGATGGTTTCGTTGAATGTTTTTGCTTGCTCTGTCGCATCATTGCCCGTAATACTTTCTCCGACAAAGATTTTTAGGTTTGGTTTGCTAACTCTTACTATCTTTTCCATTTCTTTGAGAAGGTTTGCTTTGGTATACATTCTTCCTGCCGTGTCTATGAGAACGACTTGGGTTTTGTGTTTCTTTGCATAGGCAATTGCATCGAAGGCAACTGCACTTGGATCTGAGCCATAGGTTTGAGCGATTACAGGGATTTTTAGACGCTCTCCGTGTGTCTGGAGTTGCTCTATGGATGCAGCTCTGAATGTATCTCCTGCAGCCATTATGCAGGAAATGCCTTGTTTCTTGAGTTTGTGTGCTAGTTTGGCAATGCTTGTGGTTTTTCCAGAGCCATTTATTCCGAAAAATAAGATTACATACGGGCTGGAATCTTTTATTTGCTCAAATAGATTCGGAGATTCAATTAGTACTTCTAGAATTGATTGCTTTAGACTGCTGAGGATTGTTTTTTCAATTTCTTTCTTGTTTGTTTCCTTGCCGAGAAGATTTTTGTATAAATCTTCTTTTATTTTGTCTGCAACTTCTAGGGCAACGTTGTTTTCTAGAAGAGTCATTTCTATTTCATTGTAAATTTGATCAACGTGTTCTGCTTTGAGAGTGATTTTTCCAGAGGGGGCAATTTTACTGAATAGCTTGGAAAAAAAGCCTTGCTTTTTTTCTGTTGTTATCTGTGTGTCTGATGATTTATCTGTTGATTGTTCTGATTCTTCTTCTTTTTCTATGTCTTGTTCTATTTCTTCTACGATTTCTGGAAGTTTTTCTAGATCTGGCTCGACCTGCTGAGTACCTACATTGAATTTTCCTGGAACGGGGAGTTCTTTTAATTCTTTTTTCTGTTTCTTTTCTAGTTTTTTGGACTTTTCTTCCCTTTTTGTGGTTCGTTTTATTTTTTCTTGTGCTTTTTCAGGCTTTTTTGTGTCTGGTTCTGACTTTGTAAACAAACTTCCCAGCTTTTTCTTCAAGAATTCAAACATGGATATTAGAGATAGGCAAGGTTTATAAATTTTGACGACTTCAATATGTTATGAAAGGAGTTTTTGTGATCATGGATGGTGTTGCCGACGAGGCTTGCAGTCAGCTTGGCGGGAAGACACCTCTAGAATATGCAAAGACGCCGAACCTTGATAAAATTGCAGGAAAGAGTGAATTCAAACATTGTTTTTCCGTCGCTGAGGGTGTGTCTCCAGAATCATCGAGTGCAGTAGTATCTTTGTTGGGATATGATTATGCCTATGCTCCTCGTGGTCCTCTCGAAGCAGTTGGTGCTGGAATAAAAATTAAGAAAGGAGATTTGGTTTTGCGATGTAATTTTGCGACCGTTGATAGCTTGAAAGATGGAAATATTCTTGATAGTCGTGCTGGAAGAACTTTGACGACCTATGAGGCGAATGTTTTGGCGAAGGCAATAAACAAAAATGTTAAATTGCCTTTCAAGTTTGAATTTATTCCAACTCGAGGACATAGAGCAGTGCTTGTTTTCCGAGGAGGATTCTCTGACAATATAAGTAACGCAGATCCCTTCTACGGAACTGGATATGCCAAGTCTGGAAATAGGAAAATGGTTTATGCTAATCCGTTGGATGATGAAGATGATTCTAAATTATCTGCAGATTTGGTAAATCAGTTTATTCGTGCTAGTCACGAAGTACTTGAGAAGCATCCAATAAATGTTTCTCGAGCTCGCAAAGGACAGTATCCTGGAAACTTGATAATTTGCAGAGATGCTGGAAATGAACCTGTGAAATTTAATAAGTTAAAGGGAAAATGGATGGCTCTGGGTTATAATCCTCTTGAAATAGGAATTGCAAAAGCAGTTGGAATGGACTGCTATACATTCCGATATCCTAGATTGTGGGGCACAGATGTTTATGGTAATTTTCATAAGGGGCTAAAGAAGGCAGTTAAGTATGCCAAGAAGATGATGAAAAAGTATGAGAACAGGTATGACTACTTTTACGTGCATTTTAAGGAAACAGATTTGCCTGGACATGATGGCAAGCCCTTGGAAAAGGTAAAAATGATTGAATTTATTGATGAAAGATTTTTTTCATTCCTATCTACGTTCATAGGTGATAGAAAGTTGGTGATTACGGCAGATCATACTACTTCCTGCAAGATGAAAGGCCATACTGCGGATGCAGTTCCAGTATTAATTTATCCTGGAAATGGTGGTGGTAGATTTACCGAGGACAACGGTAAAAAAGGTAAAAAAATAGTCAGTAAGAAACTACTGGAGAGTACTCTGCTCTAAACATTGGAGTATAATCATTTTTATAAACTCCAGGTGAATATTTTTTATATGATTAGCTACACAGATTTGTATGAATCTCTAAGAAAGGAGAAATATTCTCAGACTTTGCAGGTTTTACCAAAAAGTTTCGTTTCGGAGGTTGCAGAATTTTTAAGTGTGAAAAGAGAAGAGGTGTCAAAGGATACCGATTTGTTTGCAGAACATATTTTAAAAACTAAAAAGCAGTTGGAAAATTCAGTTTCTATTTTTAGAGAGCTAATGCGTTTGAGGAAAAAGAAATTACTTGATTTGATATATACTGCTACGGAAACTGGGATGATGAAAAGAGACTATGAAAACATGTTATCTTTTGAGAAGGAAGTTTTTGATGTGTTAGTTAGAGCGTTCGAAGAGAGTGATGGAAAGATGACTAGGGAACTATTAGGAAATGCACGCCATGAAGAGAATAAGATGATAATGTTTAAACAGAATGTTGAACAGTTTGTAGACATGTCTGGAAATATAATTGGACCCTTCAATGCAGGGGCTCTTGTGAATTTGGATTCTGGAGTTTCACAAATTCTCGTGTCAGATGGAAGAGCAAGTTTTGTTGATGAATAGAAATTAATTGTATTTAACGGAGGTGAGTTAAATTCTTTTCCTAATGAGTGTTAGTTCTGATTATTTGAGAAAGAAAAGGCGTGCGCGGGGTGGCGCACGCCTAAAAGTTCTGTTTTATGCTTAGGGTGAATGGTAAGTATGAATGATTTGAAGGTAATTTGGGGTTGCTCGGGAGGTACTGCCTCCCGGGCTGTTTTGTTGGTTGCGTTTTTATATTTTGATTATCACCTCCAGTGTTGGTTTGATAGTTTATTGAAGAAATTGATATATTAAGGGGTTGTTAAGGAGAAATAGGGAAAGTTATTAGCGAAAATAAATACATAAGCTTTAAAAGTGAAATGACGTCCTATTAATATGAGTTCAATATATAACATTCCTTCCTGGTTTGCAGGATATGACATTTTTCTAGAACTTTTGTTTGCCCTAATCACTGGAATTGTTGCATACTATGCTTTCCGTGTTTACAAGGTATCAAAACAGAGATCGGCAAGACTTTTTGGACTTGGATTTAGCTTTATTTCAGCTTCCTACGTGTTTTGGGCCATAATGAATTCTATAATTATGTCTCAATTGACATTGGACGCAGAGTCCATAACAATTAATCAATTGATCGCGCATGTGAACAATCTATATATAATTAGATTCCTCTCTTTCTATGCCCACGTTATTCTTCTGACTGTTGGTCTAGTTCTGCTGGTCTACATGACTTTTAAAGTTAAGTCTCCAAAGGCATTCCTTTCGACTCTAATATTAGGATTAATTGTAATTACGGCTAGTAATCAGCAGGCAACGGCATTTTACTTGCTGTCAAGCATATTCTTTGCATTTATTACTGTATATTATGTTCAGGAATACAATTTACACAGAAATAATCGACTGATATGTTCGTTGATTGCATTTGTTCTATTGTTCATTACGAGTGCAATTAATTTCTTGTTTTTGAGAGATAGTTCTGAGTTCTATGTAGTTGGACATATTTTACAGTTGATTGCATACGTATTGGTGGCTAATAACTTATATTCAAGTGTGAAACATGGGCAAAAAAAGAAATCGCCTTGAGGTTATTCGAGATATACTTAAGGTAATTAGGGAGCGAAATGGTAAAATAAAACCTACACATATTTTGTATAAGTCTAATCTTTCCTATGTTATGATGGAAGAGTATCTTGGTGAATTGATTGAAAAGGAATTTATTAAACAAATAACTCTGAAGACTGGGAAATCATACACAATCACCGATAAAGGGCTAAATTACCTAGATAAGTATGATTTGGTTGAACAATTTACTAGTTCTTTTGGATTGGAATAGTGCATCTTAAAGAACTGGTGAAGTAATCAGAGGTTTTTCTGTTCTAAGTATTATTGGTGTAATTTCATAGGTATTTTGCAATTCAGTAAATAATCCAGTTATGATTATTGGGCGAATTCTGCCAGATTCAAGGATTGCTTTTTCCAAGCTCAAATCTCGTGTTTGGTTAAATGGGTTTAACTTTCCTAAATCTTTCTGCTGTCTATAATTTTTGATATAAACAAGTTCCGATGAATCTAACTCCAGAAGTCCAGAGTATTCTATGCGTTGTTCGAATAATCTTGAATCATATATTGAAAGTCCAGCGAATTTTCCTTTAACTCTAATAACTCTCTGGTGACCTTTCGTAGGAGCATTTTTTATATCTTCCAGGCTGTGGCACTCAACTATGGAGGATTTCTTTTCAAATTCAAAATCTTTTACACAGTTTAGTATGTACTCCATTCCGTCTGCCATAATTTATTTAGTGTTTGGGGTTTTATAAGGATTGTTGTGATGAAATTAAAGCTTTTGGTTAGTTTTATATAGATTATTTGATTTGAATGTAAATGAAAAAAGAAGTTATAATCTCTAAAGGGATTAAATCTATTTTGAAAAAGAATGTAATTGGAATTTATTTACATGGTTCCGTGGCTACCGAAGGCCATAGGTCTTGGACAAGTGATATTGATTTGTTTATATTATTAAAAGATCATCTGTCAAAGGAGGATAAGGAGGCATTGATAAAATATCTTAATAAATTTAGAAATCCAATGGTGGAAGCATCGTTTGTTCTTGAAAAAGACGTCAAATCATTGGGATATCCTATGAATTTTGAATTATATTTTCATCCAGATGAAATTTGTGAAAATGGAGAGAGTAAGGAAGTATTACTATACCTTTACGAATTAAAAAAGATAGGAAAACGATTATATGGTAAACCTAAAAAGGAAGTATTCTCTAAAGTTCCTAAAAAATATTTTGTTTTATCTATTGTTGATGATGTAAAGTCTCCGGGAAATAGTCCTGTGAAAAAACCAACATATGGGGGATTGAACTTATGCCGGACGTTAGCTTTCTTGCATGAGGATAGGCTGTTTTCTAAACTAGGAGGGGGAACGTGGGCTGTTGGTCATCTTCCTAAAAAGTACCATTGCCTTGTAAGAAATATGATTATTGCTCACAAAGGTTCTGCAAAGATTAGGTGGAATAAATTGGAGTTGGAGAAATTTAGAGAGTATATGTTGGATAGGATTGTAAGACAATCCAAAATAGTTCTGAACCGTGAAAAATCGAAAGCCTCCAGAGGGAATTGAACCCTCGACCTATAGTTCATTTGGGTAGTTTGTGTACCATACAAAACTATCGCTCTAACCGACTGAGCTATGGAGGCGTAATTTTA
>SESG01016568.1_pt1 | contig 11747 bp, 8 predicted proteins | sample 3171421 | NCBI WGS metagenome assembly SESG01 (sample SAMN10866946, study PRJNA518727) | freshwater metagenome | biome: subpolar coniferous forest; feature: holomictic lake; material: water; isolation source: holomictic Lake 227, 6 m and 8 m depth | place: Canada: near Kenora, Ontario | collected... | reverse complement strand
AAGTTCACCGGATTGGGGCCGGTGTTGAACTTTTCCTGGATGTATACCTGGGAATTATGAAGGATCACAGGTTCGAGTTTAACATTCCCTGGCTTATAAACGCCGTGAACGTTACCGAAGGAGGCGGCGATGGTGAAGTTGTTGCTGATGCTTTTAAGCTGCTCATAGGCGTAAGCCACGTGTTCAGGCTGGGTGTAAAGTCTCGAACTGTCGATCCCCGTATTGTCCACACCGTCTTCTTCTCCCCCGGTTACTCCAAGCTCAATTTCGAGGGTCATGCCCATCCTGCTCATCCTTTCAAGGTAGCGTTTGCAGATTTCGATGTTATCATGCAGTGGTTCTTCTGACAGATCAAGCATATGCGAACTGAAGAGGGGTTTGCCATATTGCTCATAATGCTTTTCACCGGCATCCAGAAGTCCGTCGATCCAGGGCAGGAGTTTTTTTGCAGCATGGTCGGTATGTATGATCACAGGTATGCCATACATGTCGGCAACAGTATGAATATGCTGGGCTCCCGAGATGCTTCCGCGGATGGCCACAGCTTCATGTTCATTTTTCAGTGCCTTGCCGGCAAAAAAGATGCCGCCCCCGTTCGAAAACTGAATGATGACAGGCGAATTCACTGTCTTTGCTGCTTCGAGCACGGCATTCACTGAATCGGTACCAACGACATTTACCGCCGGGATTGCAAATTTGTTGGCTTTTGCAATGCGGAAAATCTCCTGAAGGTCATCGCCTGTGGCAACACCTGGCTTTACGTTATCTAAAATTTTTTCTGACATATACTTCGTTTTAATGGTTTTCTGTTTAACAGGTACAGCTTTTCATCCGCACCCGGAAATCAAAGTTATAAAAAATTGGCAAAACAAAGCATTTGGTTGTTGGTTGTTGGTGATTGGTTGTTGATAATTCGTAACTCGTAACTCGTAATTCGTAGGTCGTAACTCGTAATTATTTTCCCAAACCCTTGACATATAGGGTGTTTTTTTATATCTTTGAGAATCAGTAAAATATATGAAAAATGAAAACCATTCTTTCGGGAATTATCGCGCTGTTATTTCCCATATTCCTTTTAGCCCAGACCGCAAAGGAAGCGCAGGATCTTAGCCAGGTCCAGAAAAAGGTCACAGCTCTCGAAAAAAGCAACGCCATGCTCAGGCAGCAGATTGGCAGCATGCAAAAGACACTGAACCAGATCAATGAAGCCGAGGCGGCAGAACATTTAAACCTGGTGAAACAAGAATCCATGTTCAGGGCAGGTCAGGACAGTATCCTGAAGAATTCTGGGAGGCTGTATAAAATTGACGAAGACATTGCAGAAATCGAGCATTCACTCTTCCTGAGGTGTATCGGTATGATCCTTCTTACACTTGTGCTGATTGTTCTGGCAGTCATCCGCTTTCAGACCCATCGAAAATCCCATCTCAAAATCCTTGAAGAGATCTATACAAAGATGAATGCTCAAAGAGATGAAAGGGAGCAGAGGATTGCCGAGCTTCGGGCACTGCTTGAGCAAACAGCAACCGGGGCCCTGGCTCTTAAGAAAGAAACCGGAGACAGGCTTTCACTAATGAACGATAACATTTCCCAGGTTGATATGAATCTTCAGAACCTTTTAAGTGAGCGATCGAATAATCTTGAACATCAGATCAAAGACGGTCTTACCTTCTTAAGAAAAGATTATCATGCCGGCAGCATTGAATTCGTAAAGAAGCTCGAGGAAATGCAGGCTCTGGCGACTTTGCGGATCAATGAAATCGCTCAGAAACTGACTGATTCAGGCAGGAAGCTTGATGAGCAGATCACTTCCGCCCACAAAAAGACTGAAGAACTGAAAACTGTCCTGGCCCGGGAGATCGAAGCGATCCGGTCAAAATTCGAGTAACCCCTGCATCCTGCATCTTGCATCTTGCATCCTGCATCCTGCATCTTGCATCCTGCATCCTGCATCTTGCATCTTTTTCCTATCTTTGCACTGGTAATCCGGCCCCGTAGTTCAATTGGATAGAATGGCAGATTCCGGTTCTGTTGGTTGAAGGTTCGAATCCTTTCGGGGTCACAATTTAATTTATAATTCGTTGTAATATAGCACATTATGACGGATTTTTATTTTTAAGTGAAACATAGGTGGAACCTTCTTCGCTTTATATTCAAAACGTAACAGACATGCGGCCCGCTCCCTCCCCAGCCTGTCTTTCTGTTAAACAGTTTTCTTATGAAACCCAAGATTCTCCCTCTGGTCCCTGAAACTTGAAATTAGAATATCAGGCAAATTATCTGCTATATAAATCCATTGTAAGCGATACTGTAATACTGGTTCTCAATTGAAAAACCACGCTAAGACACCAGTCTGCACCGGTCTAAACTGACCACCATTCGCCAGCCATAATTACTCCATAGCTGAAAAAATGGTTTCCTCCTAAAAATTTCAATGGAGTCATCAATCGGTATGAGAAGGTAGAAAACCTCTTTGATAAAGTCTTCATAGCCGGATTTTCAATAATTATTTTCCCAGACAAATGAATACACAACGATCTTCATAAACCCTAACCGTCCCGTCCCATTTTCTATTACTATTAAAGCCACTGTATCTATATTCTCCAGCTTTACACATGAAGGTGGCAGTTCCAATTTGCCCGCAAGAAGGCTGACTTGTGAAATAACTGTTAAGATCTTTGTTCCCTCCCTCCTGAAAACAAATTGTCACGTTTCCACCCCATTTTAAAGTTGAATAGAAGCAAACTTGCCCGGGTTTCTGAGGCGGTGAAGAAACAGCATTTGGATTGATAATATCTTCGAGGAAATAAACATCCAAATAATTGCTCTCTTTTCCATCAGATTCTATTACTTTGACGACAGCTTTTGCATCTCTAATAGGTCCAGTAAAACTGACTCTCCGTTCAAAAGTATTGCTTATAAAAAGTTTATCAATTTGGTTACTGTTCACATAAACCTTGCTTTCATCGCATAAAGTATAGTTGTCGGAAATTATAACCTTATGCCAGCCATTTGAAATAGACGTAGGATAGTCTCTGGACGAACGATAGATTTCCTTGGTCTGTTGGATCCTTGCCCTTGTTTCTTCTTTACGATCTGCTGCTTCTTTGGTCTGTTGGATCCTTGCCCTTGTTTCTTCTCTGCGGCTTGCTGCTTTGTTTGCATTCTGAGCATCTAATAAAAGATATTGATCCATCCCGTCTTGAGAGAATCCATTCAGAATGTATAATAAGAAGACCAGTAAACATATTCTTTTTTTCATATTTAGTAAAATTACGTTCAAGAATTTAAGTTTTGTGGTTAAATATCTAATGGCAGTCCAATCTTAGGTTGAATTAGAATGATTTATTGCTTAAGTAAAATTACCAAAATATAGGTAAATGAAAAAAGATACTATTAAATATTAAAAAATGCCTGCCGGATTGGACAACCCGGAACCTTTGACGATCTTGTGCAGTTCGAGACTCGTCAGCGTATTAGTCTGATGTTAATTCACTTAAGATGGTCAAGTTATGTCGGCTTTGTGTGGTCAATCTAACAGCTTTGTCCAGCCAGGCGTTGTATCATTCCCGCCCGGAAGTGTGAATGAAAAGGTGCTTCCCTTCGTCTCTTCACTCTCGACCCATAGTTTTCCACCATGCTTTTCGATAAACTCCTTGCAGATGATCAAACCCAGGCCGGTGCTGGGTTCTCCTTCGGTGCCTTTGCGGTTGGAGTGCTCATCAAAGAGGAAAAGATTTTCGATCATGTTTTTATTCATTCCGATACCCGTGTCGTTGATTGATATTTCAACGGTGTAATCGCTATCAGACTTTGCTGTAATGGTGATAATGCCTCCCTGATGGGTGAATTTTATGGCATTGGATACCAGGTTGCGTATGGTTGATCCAAGCATATACCGATCAGCATAAACTTCTGTATTTTCAGGGATTGCACATCTGATCTCAATTCCCTTTTTGCCAGCCGGCTCTAAAACCGACTTTATACTTTCCTCCCCGAAGGAATTCAACAGAAATGTTTCAGGTTTAAAAGTAGTAACACCTCTGCGCAGGCGCGACCATTCTAAAAGGTTTTCAAGTAAAGCAAAAAGATTGATTGCGGAGTTTCTCATCCGCATAGCAATATTTTGAATTTCTTTTAATGTAAAGCTATCCAGTTCCTCAACCAGCAATTGTGTAAATCCAAGGAAAGCATTGAATGGACTGCGCAGGTCGTGGGCTATGATAGAAAAGAATTTGTCTTTTTCAACATTTGCCTGTATCAGTTGTTCGTTTTTAAGAACTATTTCTGCTTCTGCTTTTTTTCGTTCTGTAACATCGCGAACGATGGTAATCACTTCATCAGGTCCGCTTGGAACCATCCTGGCCTCAAAATCACAAATTCCTTTCGATGGCAATGACAGTTGATATTCAAAAATCTGTATTTGTCCGGTAAGGAGGGTTTGTCCTACTTTTTCATTAACCATATCGGCAAATTCAGAGGGCAAAACGTCACGATTATTTTTATCGATTATTGATTGTTCCTGATAAGCAAGCTCTTCTTTTGCAGCTTTATAATCAAGAAAAATGCCCTGGCTGCTAAGCCTGAACATCAAATCAGTTATGGCGTCAATGAGCGCATGGGCATGACTTTCACTGTCTTTCAGCTCTTTTTCAGCTTTTTTGCGGTCGCTTATGTCAGTGTGAGTGCCAAACATCATCAGCGGTTTGCCTTCGGCGGTGCGGGTAATTACACGTCCGCGATCATGAATCCAAACCCAATGACCATCTTTATGTTTCATCCTGCATTCGCAGTCAAAATAGGGTAGTTCCCCATTGAAATGCTGTTCGAGCAGTTCATTGGAATGTATTTTATCAGAAGGATGGGCTAATGTTTCCCATGTTTTAATGCTGGTTGGCGAGAGTTCAGCGAGTGTATACCCAAGGATCTGAGCATACTGTTCATTGAAAACAACCGCACCGGTTTGTACATTCCATTCCCAGGTGCCGGCCCGGGTTGCCTCAACGATATTTGCAAGCCGCCAGCGTTCTTCTCTTAGGGCTGTTTCAGCCTGTATACGGTTTGAAATATCCCTGACGATGGCCTGGAGACATTCTTCCCCATTAATTTCAATCTTATTCAGACTAACTTCCGTATCTATTGGAGTTCCGTCATAACGCTGATGCTTCCAATAAAAAAATTGAGGTGTTCCTGATAATGCAGCCTGAATTTTTTCTGCGGATTTTTCTGTGGATAGACGTCCATCGGGTTGCATGTGGGGCGAAAACTCAGCAGGAGAGTGGCCAAGGATATTGTCTTGCCCACATCCAAATACAATTTCCGTCTTTGTGTTACAGCCCAAGAACACATTGTCATTCATAATGAAAATGGCATCGTTTGCCGATTCAAACAAGGTTCTGAACTTGGTTTCGCTCAGTTTAAGTTCACGTTCCGTTTCTTTCCTCTGGGTGATATCAATAGCGGTCAGGTGGTATTGAGATTTTTCCATGGAAAAAATGCCTGAAAGATGAACATTTCTTGGTGAACCTGCATTTGGCAGAATCGTTATCTCACATTCTGTTTTAGCTTCACACTTCAGTAAATTCTCAAGAAAAAAATTGAAAATGGGCCTGGTATCACTGGAAATAAAAAAGTCAAACGGACGATTTATTAATTTTACCCGTTCTTTACCGAGCATTTGCGATGCGCAGATGTTCAGCTCCAAAATTAAACCTTCATCTGAAAGTGTAAAATAACCGGATGGTGCAAAATCGTATAAGTCAGTATATTTATCCACTGCAGCATCTGCCTGTTTCTTTGCCTCAACGAGTTCTTCATTCTGTAGTTCCAGCTCTATCTGGTGGACCTCCAGCTCGTGAATGACTTTCAGCATTTTAATTTCGGAGGTGTCCGAATCTGTTTTTGGTGCTTTCTTTTTCATCAGAGATTCTGCCTTCCGGCGTAAATCTTCAGCTTCGGATTTGTTATTAGCTTTTCTCATAAGATGAGTTGAGAATTAAGATATTAAATGTAGTCATAATAATCCACAGATACAGGATTATTAAGCTCACTTACGCATTAGTGCTTGGAAAACCCTGAATCTGATGTTACCTTTGATGAAAATAGGCCGTTATGTCTAAAAAATCCTGCTTACTGTTCATGCTTGGGATCATCATAATGATATCCGCATGCAAAAAGAATGATACCGGCAACGGGACAACAACGGTACATATGAAGGATCTTAAAGTCTCCCCGGGTTTCAGTTGGGAAAACTCCCATGTTGTAACTTTTCAGATATACAGCGATAAATCAACGGTTATAAACATCACTTCAGAGGCAGGCGACGTTCAGTATTACCGCGGTTTTTTCAACGGGCTTAGCCCTTTCGTACAGGAGAAAATCAACATCCCTGCGTTTATAAAACAAGTCAAGGTCAACGGGATTCCTGTTTCGGTTCTTTCTGATGTAGTCACGGTCAATTTATCGGGGACACAACAAACCAGTAACGCATATAGTACAAAAGATATCCCCTTGCAGGGCCTCATCGCGGCCTGGCATTTTGATGAAAATACGGGAACAACCGCCATAGATGCCGCAGCAGGCCATAATGGCGTAATCAGCGGAGCAAGCTGGGTCAGCGGTATTCGCGGAAGTGCACTTCAGTTTAATGGTATCGATGATCATGTATTGGTTTCAAAAGCAGGGTTCAACCCTGTTGGAAACAGCATCAGTTTCTCTTTCTGGTTCAAACTTAACGCCGTAGGCGATAATGGTATATTTATTTACCAGAATGTAAAATACATCATCAGCATTGACGCCCAGGGCCGTCCGGGATTTGCCCTCTATACTCCGGTATGGAAATCGGTGAACTCAGGCTTCACAAACCGTGTTCTGGATACTGACTGGCATCATGTTGCAATGACCTATGATGGTGCCACTATGAAACTCTATCTTGACGGATTGTTCAGGACCTCAACGCCCAATACCGGTAACCTTCAGGCCTCTGCCGGGGATGTCTGGATCGGGAAAGAATCAGCGATCAGTCCGTTCAAAGGGACCATCGACGAAATGCTGGTTTACGACCGGGCTCTGACCGAATCTGAAGTTGTTCAGATCTTCGGCTCAACACCTGATCCGGGTACAGGTGGAAACGACCTGGTATCGTATTGGAATTTTGATGAAAATTCAGGAACCGTCGCAAACGACAGTAAAGGGAGTAATAACGGCACAATCACCGGTGCCACCTGGGCTCCGGGAATAAAGGGAAGCTGCCTCACATTTAACGGCACAACCGGGGCTGTAAAGGTCCCCAGCAAACTGAACCTGAACCCGGTTTACGGGCTGACCATGATGGCCTGGGCTAAAACAGGGCAAAATGTGACTGCAAAAATCTTCCAGAAGGGCGATTATGACGGGCATGGGTTGGGCCAGGGAAACTGGGACGGATGGGGTTGCCAGATCAGGCTTGTGGGCAATACAACCGAAGGACTTGCCTGGGGTGGCGGACTGCCGATCCTGAACCAATGGTATCACCTGGCAATGACCTACGACGGACAGCAGCTGAAATTTTATGTTAACGGACAGCTTAGGAACAGTAAGGCCGTTACAGGTTTATTGTATGTAAACAGCCGTGACTTGTCGGTTGGCTCCGACGACGGCCTTCAGAAATTCTTCCCCGGATCGGTGGATGAAGCAAAGTTTTTCAGCAGGGCTTTGGATGCGACTGAGATTCAGGCCAATTTTAATAATACCGGCAATCTACCCGACCAGGACGGAGACGGAATTCCCGATGCGGATGATGCATATCCGAAAGACCCGGCAAGAGCTTTCAATAATTATTCTCCTGTCTCAGGATTTGGTTCACTTGTGTTCGAGGACCTCTGGCCGGGAATGGGAGATTATGATTTCAACGATCTCGTTCTTGATTACAGATTTAAAACCGTCACTAGTGCAACCAACAAGGTGACCGAAGTTTACGCGACATTTGTAATCAGGGCGATAGGAGCAGGGATGTCGAACGGGTTCGGGTTCCAGTTGAGTGGCAATGCAGTTTCAGGCGCCGATGTTGAAGTTACCGGTACCAAACTCAGGGAGAATTTCATAATGCTCAACGCCAATGGTACTGAGGCCGGCCAGGATAAGATCACTGTGATCGTATATGATAATGTATTTAAGATCATGCCACAGCAGGGCGGATTCGGAGTAAACACGATGCCGGGCCAGCCTTATATTAAACCCGACACCTCTGTCGTTGCTATCATTTTCAAACCTAATACTTATACTATAGCTGATCTTGGAATAGATAATTTCAATCCTTTTATGATCGTCAATCTTGACCGGGGAAAGGAAATCCACTTGCCCGACAATCCGCCCACAAACCTTGTTAACCCTGCATATTTCAACACAGCCGATGATAATTCCGATCCACCATCCGGCAGATATTATAAAACCAAAACAAACCTTCCCTGGGTATTAAGGATTTCTACAGGTTACGATTATACCAACGAAACATACCAGATCACAAGCGCATATCTGAAATTCGCTCCCTGGGCGCAATCAGGTGGCGTTCAATATCCCGACTGGAACCTGAAAAACTCAGGCTATCGTGATGAATCAAACATTTACCAGGTCCCCTGATAATATTCAATGTGTGCCAATGTTCCCGTGCGAGATCACATTGTTCAGGCTCACCGTATTCTGGTAAATATTGATATACCCGTCGTAAACCAGCCAGTTGTCGTAGGTGATCGTAAGTCCGTTATCAAGGCTGCTGATGCTGGTATACCCTTTGCCGGTAGCCCCGTCTACATTGTTCAGGGTCTTGGTTACAGGCCCTCCGCCTATGGTGGAGATCGAACCCAGGTTAATGCTTGAAGGATACTGGTTGCCCGCAATAACCCCGTTTAAGGTTATGGTCAGTAAAGTACTGCCGTTGACCCTCTTCTCAAATAAAGCAGTCCCGCTCACGCCGAAAGTTTTCACTGTATCAAGCTTGTATGTCTTGTTGATGTTTGTGATTACATTTCCGCCGATATCGCCCTGGGCAACGATCACATTGGGCTCACTGCTGCTTTTGGTCACCTTCACAAACCCGTTATATGCAATCAACTGGGTATAGGTCATAGATGTCACGGAAGTCGTGCTTTTACCAGTTTCGTCTACCGGGGTTAGTGATACGACAACCGGTCCGCCCTCAACAGCTGTATTCTGGCAGATGCTGGCCGGATGGGTGCCAACAGGAGCCCCGGCCAGAGCAATGTTCACCGTTGTGACTGTACTGCTTGTTTCGATGAACGTGACGGTTCCCGTAACCCCCAGCACATCTTTTACCTTAAGGATATATGTTGTTGATCTTGCAGAAGACGGTGTTGAATTGTCTTTACTGCTCGAACAGGCAATAATAAAGATAAGTGCCGAAAACAGGGTTACTGATGTAATTACTTTTCTTGGTATAGCCATGGCGATGATATTAAGTAATATGAACTTCTTCTTAAATGTGGTTATGACAAATATAATGCATTTTGATCATTCCGTTGACATTCTCTGTCTCCATAATTCTTAATAAACGCGTATGCCGCGACTAAAATTGTGTATTCTGATGTCAGCGAACAGCCTGGAATGTCTTGATCGGTTATTGTAATGTTTTTTTTCATTTTTTTTAATCAGGATATAAAAGAACTCGTAACTTAGATGCTGTTAAGATTTTCACAAGAAAATTTTTATGTAAAAAACCATCAATCAAGCTCCCATGAAACAGACTTACATTTTGCTGGTATTGATTGCCTTTACATGCTTCCCGGCGATCTGCAGCGCCCAGTCCGCCAGCACTGACAAAAAAGCAACAGAAGTGAAATACCGCAGGAGTTCATTGTATACTATAATGATTGATGATGCCGGACTGATCAACGGGGCGGTGATCAAAGATGCATTTTTGAAAGCGCCAATACCTGGTAAATTCAACGATCATCTCCTTGAAATACGAACTTTTAATCCAAAGCAATATCCATTGACAGCAGAGGAAAAGGCAAAAGCCCATATGCCCAGGAAAGCAAACGTATGGGGACAGCTTGCTGTGAATACGGGGAAAGGCATTGCTTCGGATGTCACAGGCGGGCTGGTCGATACAACCACCGTAAAAGAACTTCCATATGTGATCAGTAAATTTGCCGTTAACAACAATATCGCCAGGGGCATGATCGCGAAGTGGTTCAACAGGGGGGCCGATGGTGCTTTCAATATGAACCTGGTCGGGGAGAGGGGGCAGTATGACGCCACGGAAATGCAGGCGGGGATAGCAAAGATGTCGGTAAGGGGAGTCGCTGTTTTGGCAGATGCAGGTATTGAACTGATAGGGAATACATTTGTAATTGTTACCCGCTTCAATTACATAAAAAAAGAAGCGATTGCTTCTGCATCTAAAAGTGCGATCACTACAGCCGGCAGTTTCTTCAGTGTGAACGGACAGAGCGTGGCAAACATTGCAAATTCGGCAGTTGATGTAATGGCTAAAGGGTACGTGGTCCAAACAACATCATACCTGTTCAAACTGGTATGGAATGATTCGGTTGAAGCTGTGTTTTATCAGAATTACTGGATTGATCAAACCCGTTTCGATGCGGTGAAAAAAGAGGCGTTTGATAAAACAAACCTGTTCACGCTGGAACTGATAGGCGATGAATCGGCCTGGGCCGATGTTCAGTCTACGATTTATACAAAGAAGACAGAAGAGGAGCTTATACGGGTTGCCACGGTAAGGGCCATCGATGCTGTGATTGCTAAACTTGAGAAAAAGTATGACATCTTCAAAACGAAGACCCCCCTGTATTCGGTTGACCCTATAAGTGCAAAGATCGGGCTCAAGGAGGGCCTGGAGGGAGGGGATAAATTCGAGGTCCTTGAGCAAACCCAGGACGAAAAGACCGGGCTTACGAAATACGTTTGCATGGGAAAAATCAAAGTTGACAAAGACCAGATCTGGGATAACCGGTATATGGCTGCTGAAATGCCTAAACCTGATCAGGGCAGCGGTTCAACACCAATTGACCGCACATTGTTTGAGGGATCAGGCAAGAAGTTTGCCCCGGGCATGCTGATCAGGCAGCTGAAATAGCCTAAGGGCATGGAACCCGGATTTATTTTCCGGGCATTTTGAAATCCTTATCCTCCACGGGTTTGTTCAGCTCAATACTTTCGAACTGAACCGTATTGAATGGCTGTCCGGCCATGTAATTTTCAACGGTGAAAGGAAAAGGAATCCCCTGAACGGGTTTATAACCTTTGTAAAAGGCATCCATCCTTACTTCCTGTCCGCGTGCCATGCGCACAAACTGCCTTTTTACCAGCAGAAAAGTAATCTGGTCGATCGAATAGTATTCAACCACAGCATCGGGGCGGGTGAGTTTCAGTTTATACGCCAGGGCCTTTTCAACCGTGTCGATTCCTGCAGTTTCGAGCTGGTAGCCTTTGGCTTTCCAGTTCACCAGGGGCCCGTCAAAATCGGCCCGTATTTTTATATCACCGGCCCTGTCGGGAGGCATCATCTGGGGTTTGGGATTGCCCGAATAGGGAGCAGTAAACCAGGCTGTGGTGCCGTCATACCCCTGGTAACAGGTGATGTCAGCCACATCGAACACCTGCAGGTATTTATCAGGGCGCATCCTGATCGTTTTTATCGGCATGGCATCCTGCTGAACAAGAGTGCCGGTAGAAATAATGGTATTTACCTTCTGAAGCTTGTCAACAGCAGATGCTTTCAGGTATTTCTGAAG
>SESG01027009.1_pt1 | contig 11750 bp, 9 predicted proteins | sample 3171421 | NCBI WGS metagenome assembly SESG01 (sample SAMN10866946, study PRJNA518727) | freshwater metagenome | biome: subpolar coniferous forest; feature: holomictic lake; material: water; isolation source: holomictic Lake 227, 6 m and 8 m depth | place: Canada: near Kenora, Ontario | collected... | reverse complement strand
ACCCACGCCTGACCCACGCCTGACCCACGCCTGACCCACGCCGCCACCTGAGCAGCTACTCGGCTTCATTGGCGTCGTTTAGCGTGTTTGGCGGGGTTGAACTTCAGCAGATAGGGTTTGGTTCCGGAGCCGTGGGCTGAGCAGGGACAGAGCGGTCGAACCTGGTTCCGTCCCCGCCCTTAAATATCAATTACTGGCCCTTTACCGCCGCGGTCCGAGTCGGTCGGCCGGCGTCGGCGCTCGACGCGGACACGGGAACGCCTGGTGCCGGTGATCAGATTGAGCAGCCAGGAGGCGATGCTGATGACCAGCGCACCCAGGAAGGCCGAGCCGAAGTTGTCAACTTCGAAGTAGCGTCCCAGCAAGAAGCTCACGAAGTACAGCAGCAGCGCATTGATGACGAACGTGAACAGGCCCAGTGTGAGAATCAGCAGCGGCAGCGACAGAAGCATCAGGATGGGCCGAATGAAGGCATTGAGGATGCCCAAAACGAGCGATGTCACAAAAGGCGTCCAGAGGCTATCACCTTTGAAGTGGATGCCCGGGACCATGTAAACGGCCATCAGCACGGCCAGCGTGTTGATTACCCAGCGTTGGAGAAACCTCTTCACACTTCAACGCGAAGGATAGTGGCCGGCGTGGTCGCACGCAAAGTGACCGGTGCCAGGCTGGCTGGAACCAGGCAGAATTGGCCCGCTGTCAGCGGTAAGCTCCCCTGTCCCTCGCCGACCTGCACGCTGCCGGTCAGCAACGCGATGATTTGCATCTTACCCGGCGGAAGCGGCACCCTCGCGCCGGCGCTCAGCTCGTGAGCCTCGGTAGTGAAGAGGGGATCACGCACAAGCGGCCGGACCCTCTGCGCCCCAGACTGGGCCCAACCCTCCGGCAGCAGCGAAGGCTCGAAATCATTGAAGTCAATGCTGGCCAGTGATTGCGGGAGGTGCAATTCGCGAGGCTTCCCGTCCAGGCCGGACCGGTTCCAGTCGAACACCCGGTAGGTTGTGTCCGAGTTTTGCTGGATCTCAAAGATGACCAACCCCGCGCCGAGCGCGTGAACGCGACCGCTGGGCAGGAACATGGCGTCCCCCGACTCCACACTCACGCGATGAAAGCACTCGGCAACGGTGCCGAGCTCAATCTTGCGCTCGAACTCGGCACGGGTGACGCCGCGCTTCAGGCCGACATACAGCTCCGCCCCCGGTGCTGCCTGCGCGATATACCACATTTCAGTCTTCGGGTCGCCCCCAAGCTCTGCCGCTTTGGCCGGTGGGGGATGGACCTGAAGCGAGAGCTTTTCCTGCGCATCCAGTATCTTAATGAGCAAAGGAAACCGTCCCCCTTGAGGCTTGGCCTGGCCCAGGATGTCGGTCGCGTGGTTCTCCATGAGCCAACGCAGGTTCTTACCTGCGAGCGGGCCATTTGCGATGACGCTCACCTCATCTGGCCGGTCGCTGATTTCCCAGGATTCCCCGATCGGAACGCCCGGCGGCAGCGGTTTGTGGTATAGCCGCTCCAACTCGCGCCCACCCCAAACGCGCTGCTTGAGAATCGGGTGAAATGTTATGGGGTAGAGCATCGCTGAGGATTGGTTGTTTGGCGTTAAAGGTTGAGAGCAAGCCCTTGGGGAACCCGCGGCACCAGCGCCTGCGCGCTTTCAGCGCGGCAGGCGGCTTGTCGTCCTCGATCCTCCATAGTCATCCCCACGTTTCGACTAGGCTTCCGCCGCAGGTTTCTCCGCCGCCGCGGGCTGTTTTTCGACAAAATGCCCAAAGGCGCGGAACTTGGCGTAGCGCTGCTTCAAACGGTCGGGCACCGACATAGCCTGAAGCTCGGCGAGATGTTTGAGCAAGCAATCCTGCACTGTCTGCGCCGTCATCGTGTGGTTGGTGTGGGCGCCGCCGAGCGGTTCGGGAATGATCTCGTCCACCAGCCCCAAATCGAGCAGGTTCTTCGCGGTGATCTTGAGCGCCTCGGCGGCTTTGGCGGTAGCCGAACGGTCTTTCCAGAGGATTGCGGCGCAGCCTTCGGGGCTAATCACCGAGTAGTAAGCGTTTTCCAGAATCAGCACGCGGTTGGCGACGCCGATGCCCAGCGCGCCGCCTGACCCGCCTTCGCCGATCACCACGGCGATAATCGGCACTTCCAACACCATCATCTCACGCAGGTTCACCGCGATGGCCTCCGCGATGTGGCGTTCCTCCGCCCCAATGCCCGGATAGGCCCCCGCCGTGTCGATCAGCGTAATGATCGGCAACCGGAACTTGTCGGCCAACTTCATCAGCCGCAGCGCTTTGCGATACCCCTCGGGATGCGCCGATCCGAAATTGCGCAGGATATTCTCCTTGGTATCGCGGCCCTTCTGCGTGCCGATCACCATCACCTGTTGGCTCCCGAGGCGGGCAAACCCCCCGACCATCGCCCGGTCCTCGGCGAAAAGCCGGTCCCCGTGCAGCTCGCTGAAGTCGGTGAACGTCGATTGGAGGTAATTGAGCGTGAAAGGTCGTTTCGGGTGGCGGGCGATCTTGATTCGGTCCCAGGCGCTCAGGTTGGCGAAGATCTGGCGTTTGGTTTCTGCCAGTTTCTTCTCAATCAAGACGACCTCTTCCCCGAAGCTGATATCGAGGGAATGCGTTTTCGGATGTTTCTTCAACTCCTCAAGCTTGTGCTGCAGTTCCGCAATCGGCTTTTCGAAGTCGAGTTGATGTTTCATCAGCCCAAGCCTAACCACATCGAGGCTGCCAGGCAACGTCGATTTAGTACAGGCAAAGAGCCGGACTTTCATCCGGCTCTCAGTGGTGACGAGGTTTACACGCCTTCACCCAGGCGCTCAGAAGGGTAATGCGGCCAACTATTCGTTCGCTGCTCGAACCGCATTACAAGCAAAACCTCTATGCCAACCCTAAACGAACAGCGAAATCTTTTGCTATGCGCTACATAGATATGATAGCATACCGCACCTGCCCGTTCAAATTATTTCTCAGCCAGAAGAAAGTTCTTGCCGGCTGCCCAAACCCGCGACCCTATCCCACGTCATTTGACAACCAGCGGCTCGCGCCAAACATGGCCGTCCCGGGCCAGCAAATCGTCCGCCGCCTTCGGTCCCCAGACGCCCGCCGGATAGAATTCGCGGTCCGACAGGGGCTTCCCCTCCCAGGCCTGGCGGATGCCATCGACGATTTGCCAAGCCGTCTCGACCTCGTCGCGGCGAATGAAGAGCGTGGCATCGCCCGCCATCGCATCGAGCAGCAGCCGCTCGTAGGCCTCGGGTGTGTAGGCGCCAAACTCGGCGTCGTAACTGAAATGCATGCGGACCGGGCGCACCGCCAGGCTCGTGCCGGGCACCTTGCCGTTGAACCGGAGCGAAATGCCTTCATTGGGCTGGAGCCGCAGCGTCAGCGCGTTCGGATCCAGCTTCGGCCCGCACTGTGCCGCAAACAGCACGTGCGGCGTGGGCCGGAACTGAATGCGCACCTCGCTGATGCTCAGCGGAAGGTTCTTGCCGGTGCGCAGGTAAAACGGCACGCCCGACCAGCGCCAGTTGTCAATGAACAGCTTTAGCGCCACATAAGTCTCGACGTTCGAGTCCGGTCGGACCTTCGGCTCCTGGCGATACGCCGGCCGCGCTTCGCCGTCCACCATCCCCGCAACATACTGCCCCCGAAGGACTTGGCTGGCCACGGCCTCGGGATGCAACGGCCGGATCGACTTCAGCAGCTTCACCTTTTCGTCACGGATCGATTCGGCTTCCAGCGACACGGGCGGCTCCATGGAAACAAGCGCCAGCACTTGCAAAAGATGGTTTTGCACCATGTCGCGAAGCGCGCCGGCCTCCTCGTAGTACCCCCCGCGCTGGCCCACGCCCAGCTTCTCGCTCACAGTAATCTGGAAGTGATCGATGGATTCGCGGTTCCAGAGCCGTTCGAACGTCGCGTTGGCGAACCGGAACATCAGGATGTTTTGCACCGTCTCTTTGCCCAGGTAGTGGTCGATGCGGAAGACTTGTTGCTCGCAGGCGTAGCGGGTCAACTCCCGGTTCAACTGACGCGCCGATTCCAGATCGTGGCCGAACGGCTTCTCGACTACCACTCTTTGCCAGGCCTCTCCCCCGTCCTTATGCAACAACCCGGCGCCATGAAGTTGCTCCACCACCTGGCCGAACTGGCTCGGCGAAGTGGCGAGATAAAACAGCAGGTTCCGGCGCAGCGGTTCGCTGCCGAATGCAGCAAGCTGTTTTTCCAGCTTCGCATAGGCCGCAGCGGCGGTGAGATCACCCTGGCAATAGAAGAGGTGCTGGGAGAACTGCTGCCAGACCTGGTCGTCCACTGGTTTGGTGCGGGAGAACTGGTCCAGTGCGGTTCGTAGTTCGCTCCGCCACGAGGCATCGGTGTTCTCACGCCGCGCAAAGCCGATGATGCGAAAGGCCGGGGGCATTTGCTTCTCTTTGCACAGGTGGTACAAGGCGGGAATCAGCTTGCGCGCCGTCAGGTCGCCACTGGCCCCGAAGATGATAATCGAGCAGGGTTCCAGCGTTTTGCGCCCGTCGCTTAGGCGGCACAGCATCAGCTCATCAAACTGTTGGGATTGGTTCACGGCCAATCATCGTCGAGCGCCCCTTTATTTTCAAATATTCTTCTTGTCCTCTGCAATTACCCAGGGTGGTGGTTTGGGAAGAATCTAAGATGCGCCTTGGACACACCTGCGGCCGATAGGGACAATCAGGAGCAGGAAAGCCTCCCTGGGGAGGCAGAAGTTTGGGTCAAACCGACTCCAACTCGGTGATCAGTTGGGGGAGTAATGACTCCTTGGAGAAGAGAGATTGCATGAGGGGGGAGCAGTGGCGGGAGCGTTGCCGCGCTTCGTCACGCGCGCGCAGGATTTGTTTCACGACGACCTCAACTTCGCCGTGGACGGCTGAAAGGCCAGGCACTTCCCCATTGGCCGCGGAGAGGATTTCCGCGATGTGGCTCCGGCGCGGGCCGATGTAAAGCACGGGAGCACCGACAGCCATTACGTTGTAGATTTTGCAGGGATGCACCAAACCGACGAAGGCATTGCCCATGACGACCACGTGAATATCCGCCGCGGAGAGGGAGCCTGACAGTTCGCTCAAGGGCTGGTAAGACAAACAAAGAACGTTGGCTGTTCGAGGTTGGCGGTTCGAGGTTGACCTTCCTTCTACCTGCTCCTTGATTTTCCGCCACTCGCTGCCTCCCCCGACAAAACAGAAGACGATTTCCGGGTCGGAGGCAAGCTGGCGGGCGGCTGCCAGCAGTGTGTCCAGCGGATGGACCGGGCTGTGGTTGCCGGAGTGCATTACCACGAACTTCCCTTCGAGGCCGTTCGACTTGCGGAAACACTCCCGCCCTGCGGGATCAAACTTCACCTCCGTGACATGCGACCAGGGTGGAATGACTGCCACCTTCGCGGGCGGGATCCCTTTGGCCACGATGCGGTCGCGCATAAACCGATCGAGCGCAATGACCTTTTGCGCCTGCCGCAAGCTGAAGCGAGACATCCATTCCAGCACCCGGGCGGCGAACGAGCCGGGGCGCAGCCATCCGGCCGCGATGGCTTCGTCCGGATTAAAATCCATGACCCAGTAGAAAAAGCGGCTGCCCCGCAGCCGGGCCAGCCCCGCGCCCAGGAACGAGATGAGCGGTGGCGAAGTCAGGGCCATTACGACATCGTGCCGGGGCAGCAGAGCCAGGCGCACAGCGCACAGCGCGAGAAAGCTGGCGAAGTCCGCCGCTCGCCGCCATTTGGCGCCTTTGCCGAAGCCCGTGGACGCGACCCGATAAATGCGAATGCCGCGCCAGGTTTCCGTCCTGGGGAATTGCGTTTCCGGGTGATCGTAAGCCCGGCCACTGGTCACTACCGTCACCTCGTGCCCGCGCTCGACCAGGCGTACGGCGACCTCGGTCAAATACTGCCCGGTCGCCATCACGTCCGGGTAGAAAGTCTGGTTGAGTAAGAGAAAAGTCAAAAACGATGAAGTCTAAAGTCGCGACAGCCTAAAGTCGGAGCGGGCGATTTCGCTATTGGCTGTTATGGCCCCCATAGCGCCCTCTCCGCCTCGCCCGAGGAGAGGGTAGGGAGAGGTGTCGATCCCCGTTCCCGCTCACCCTGGATGTTGGATGTTGGATGTTGGGGTCAGTGCCGCGACAGGTTGAACAGCACGGCGCAAAGAACCAAGAAGAGGAAGACGATCGAGTGCATTTGGAACGGGAAATCAAACCGCGCATGGACCAGGCAGCCGCCGAGCGCCAGCCACATCAGCATGACAAAGCGCCTTCCGCCGTGGATTCCTCCGCTCGCAAACCAGCGCAGCACCACCGTCGTAAAGGCCAACGCGATTAACCCGCTGCCGACCCAGCCGAAGGTGATGCGTGTCTCCAGCCAGTCGTTGTGCAGTTGGGTAAACCAGTTTTGCTCAGTGGATCTCCGGTAGAGCTGCGAGACGCTCTCGAAGGTGCCAGGGCCCGTGCCGAAGACCGGATAATCCGCCGCCATGGGACGGGCCAGGTCATAGTCCTGCTCCCGGTGGCGAAAACCCTCATCCATCGTGGCTATCCGCGGCTGCAGCGCCTTCCATCCCAGGGAGAACCCCAGGGTGAGCGCTCCGGCGAAGAACAGAACCAGGACGCCTAACGTGATTAGCCGTGCCCTGCGATCCTGCTCACGACGAGAGGCGAAGAAGAAATGTGCTGCCGCAAGAAAAAGGGCGGCCAGAACAAGTAATCCGACTGTGATGATCGCGCCGCCGCGGCTGGTGGAAATGATTGGGCAGGCGGCCATAATGGCACAGCATAGGAGCACCAGGTGGTGGCCGCTACGCCTGGATCCGCGCGACCGGTGAAGCATCCACCAGAACCCCAGGCACCCTGGCCAGAGCAGGTTGAAATACTGGGAGGCATTCGCGTAGTAGGCGTAAGGGCCGAACTGAGTGTCGGCCGTCTGATGGATTTGTGGTCTGACCAGGAATAACAACTTTCCCGATCCCTCGATCCGTTGAATGATCCCCTCCAACCCGAGCAGCCCGCCGTTGATCGCCAGCAGCCAGAACAGGCGGCGCAAACGAGCCGGAAAGAACTCCGCCTGGATCCGGCCGCTTCGTCGATTCATCTGGCCTTCAGTCCGCTGTTCGACGGCGGACTTACCCAGCAGCCAATCGCGGATGGCCCAAAAAGAAAGCGCCAGCCCGAGGTAGCTCCAAAATGCAACCCAAGTCCGGCTGCTGTCAAAGCTATGGGGCAGCCACTTGATAGCCCCATCATGGAAGGCAAACGCGAGCGTGGCCGGATCGTAAGTAGCCCGCGCGTTCAAAGCGCTGATCAAGCAGTAGCCTAGAATCGCCACCGTCACCCCCGCCAGAACATGGACTGCGACCCGAGGGGAAACGCTGAAACGCTGAAATACTGAAATGCTGAAAGGAAGACTCCCCACTCTTCCCTGACTTCGGACATTGGACATTGGACATTGGACTTTGGACTTTGGACTTTGGACTCCTTCCCCTAGACCTTCGTCCCACCGCGCCGGGCGGTACCCCTTCAGCCAGCGGATGGCCAGCTTGCCCGCCAGCAACCCGCCCAAGAGGTAACCGGCGCCATTCATGACCCGGATGGACCACGGCTGGGTTGTGCCAAAAGCCCACGGGCTGAAAAGCACCATGAGGTAGATCAACCCTTCCGTCAGGTGCTCGCAGGCTTGATAGATCTGCACGTCATGGGCGCGCAAAGGCCGACGCAGGCGCACCCAGCCTGGACTGCTCACCGCTTTGGCCGGATCGTGTGCCGTCAGGTCGGACATCGGAGATTGTTCACGAAATTCCATGCCGCAATTGAATCGCGACCAGTCACCCAGAAAACAACAGTTGCAACCACGAAAGACACCAAAGACACGAAATGATAGGCCATTAGCAATACTGAGGCGCCCACCCTCCAGGTGAACCAGCTTGGCACCCTAACCGGTTCATTTTTCGTGTGCTTTGTGTGTTTCGTGGTAGGAAGTGCCGTTCTGGGAGTCACCTGTCCACCTTGATGAGCTTCTCCAACTCGTTGGCGAGTGCGGCTTTAGCATCCTCTGGGCTTTCATAGCCAGAAGCCGCCACCTCGAAGAACCGCTGGCCGTAATTGCGGCTGCCGGCCAGTGCCGCTTCCACTCGGCTCCTGGAATCCTGCCTGCGATTGGCCAGTCGGGTGCTGCCACTCGGGTCCTCGTATATACCGTAGAAGACGTTGACTGGCCTGCCTTCTGCGTCGAATACGAACTGCTGCATGGCCAATTCCATACCCGCAACGGGCACCATGATGATCCCGAGGTAGGCCCGCAGACTCATGCCTGCCGCCGGGAGGCAGACTTCGGGTCCATGAACTTTGGCCAATTGGGAAGCGACTCGCCCCTTCAGCGAGTGGGCCGCAAACCAACGGAAATAGTAAAGCTGCCAGGAATGGCCGCTGCCATCCTGCCAGCGAGCTTCCATAGCTTTGTCGGCTTGAAACTGGCCGCGAATATTGGATGGGATTGCTATTTCATGGTAGGTGGCACCCCGGTCCGGCAGTCTCACCGTCCACTCCGCATTCGCAGTCACCGCGCGCTCATGAAAACGATACCAGAGTTCTGTGCCCCCCTCCACCACAAGGAGCCAGGCGGTGAGGCAGAGGCTGAGACGCTGAAAGGCTGAAAGGCTGAAAGGAACATCCAACATCGAACATCCGACATCCAACTTTGAACTTTTGGAAGGGGAATCAGAGACGCCGGCTGGCTCGGCTCTAGCCTTATCGGTTTTTCCCAGCGCCCGAGCAACCAGCCAGAGGAAAAAGAAATCGGCGACCAGGATTGTGACACCGGCGGGATCGTGCCAGGAAGCAATCGCATCGACGCCTTTTGCCGCAGCGACCCAGGTGAGCAGCAGGGTGCGTCCGACGTTTAAAAGGAAAGCCAGGGCGAAACCGGTGAAAACGCCAAGCACCCGGCGCCAGGCGCTCAGCACATAGAACTCGCCGAGGAACAGGGAGATCATCAAGGTGACTTGGAGGGAGCGGATGCCGCTGCACGCCTCGTCGATGCCTACCATGCCGGCAGCAATCTCAATGACATTGCCGTGCTGGACGGCTGGCACGCCGACCAGGCCAAGCAGCTCGATGGTGACGCCGACATCCGCGCGCATTAGTCCCTGAATGACGGGCGCTTCGATCACGGTTGGCCAAGGCACAGCCACGAGGAAGAGGCAGATCGCGAAAGCCACCCGCGCCAAGCACCTCACGCCGGACGCCCAACGAACGAAGATCAGCGTCAATCCGATCACCTCGATCGCCCACAGCCAGCTCGTCAGCCGCCAGATCGGATTGGCCTCATGCAGAAAGCGCGTTGGCGCGTAAAGCAAAGCGCAAAGCACGAAGATCCAGACGCAAAGCGCATCCCCGCTCCACCTCGTTCGGGGAGAGGGCAGGGGTGAGGTGTCGGCTCCAACTCGGGCGCCCCCCGCCCCCCGGCTCTCTCCCCCTCCGAGGCGCGCGGTGTCGATCTCCGGCTGCACACCCTCTGCTGGGCGCTTCGCGCTTTGCCAGATCAGGTAGAGGCACAGGAACGGCGCCGCCCAGCCGTAACTGTATTGCTCATAAATGGACCACTGCGCGCCCAGGTAGTAAATCAAGACCAGCCAGTAACCGGCGAGGGGAAGAAAAAGGAAGATGGAAGATAAAGACGCGCACGCAGCCCTGCCTTCTCCCGCCTGAGCGGGTGGCGTGACTGCGGCTGGAGGTTTAGAGTTAATGGGGGGGAAAGAGAAGCGTGCCCTTGATTCCTAATGAAAGCAGTTATTAGCCGCAAAGGAACGTAGTCTGGCGGAGTCGGAAATCCGAAATCCGCAGCTCGCAATCCGAAACAAATCCGAATTGACAGGAGTGGGGCAATGGGCAAACGGGAAGCCGCAACGGTTTTTCGCAGTCAGTCCCAACTCCCGCCGCCCCCTTGGCCCGTGAAGTGGCCCCTGCTTCACCGGGCCGCGCTCAGGCTCCGCACCTTGACCTTCACCGCCGGATTCCCCTGGTAAATCCCATACGGCTCCAGGTCTTTGCCCGCCACCGACCCCGCCGCGAGCATCGCATGGCTCCCCACCGAAACCCCGGGTCCTACGAAGGCCCCCGCCCCAACCCACGCGCCACTTTCCACCCGAATCGGCTGCGTGATCAGGTCAAACGAAGGTGACTTGTAGTCATGATTTCCCGTGCATAAGAAAGCGCGCTGGGAAATGCAGACGTTGGCCTGGATGCTGATAGGCGCCAGGTTCAGCAGCCAGCACTCCTCGCCCAGCCAGACATGATCTCCCAGGGTGAGTTTCCAGGGAAAAGTGATCTTCACGTCCGGCTTAATCACCACTCCTCGCCCAACCAAAGCCCCGAACCACCGAAGCACCGCGGCCTTCAGTGCCGACAGCTTGAGCGGGCAAAGCTGGAACAGGAACAGGCTCACAACCAGCCAGCAAAGCTCCTTCAATCGACCGGCTCCCCGCTCAAACCCGCCCGTCGAGAACGTGGATAGGTCAACCCCCAGTTCAGGCTCTGGCCTCTGACTTTCGATCTCTGACCTCATTTCTGCTTTCTGCTTTCCTAATTTCTGTTTTTCACAGCACAACACACCCCGGCCTCTCCGCTCGGCCCAGCAACCAATGATAAACCGCGACCAAGTCCGCCGCCGCCGTTTCCGGCCGGAACCGAGCCGAGTAACTCAGCGCCTGGCGCCCCATCTCACACCGCTTTTCCTCTGGCATCGCGAGGGCTTCCCTCAGCGCCAATGCCAATGCCTCCACTGTAGGCTCGATCCACCAGCCGGCACCCGCAGCCGGCAACTCTTTCCACGGCGTGCCCGTGGTCGTGATGACCGGCAGGCCGGATAGCATGGCCTCGACAATCGCATTCCCGAAGTTCTCGAAATCGCTGGGCATCACGAACAAATCAGCCGCCGCCAGCGCAGCCCACTTCTGATCATCATTGAGCGCGCCAGTGAACACCACGCTATCCTGACAACTCAACTCCGCGACCAGCGCCTCAAGTTCCTTCCGCTGCCCCCCCTCGTCCGGCCCGGCTAATACCAGCACCCAGTCATCTGACTTCTGTCCTCTGTCCCTTGGCTTCCGTGCTAATTCCTGCTTTCCGCTTTCTGCTTTCTCACTCTGCACCCTCCCCCACGCCCGCAGCAGACGGGGCAGCCCTTTCACCGGGTGCAAACGGCCAAGGAATAACACGACCTTTCTCTTGTCCGGTATTTGAAGAAAGCGGCGGCAATCCGCTCTGGACACTCCTGTAGCCAAACACGGCAAAGATATCGGATTCGGGATAACTGCCACGGGATTACGCAAGCCATACTGGCGAATGTGCTCGTATTCGTGCCTGGACTTGGCCTGGAGACATTGAGCATCGCGCAACGCCCGGTCCTGGAACCAAAGCCGAACCGGGACCTTCTTCCACCAGTGATGCCGCAGCGCTCCGGGTGCCAGCATGCCACACGGTGCCAGCAAATGCGGCAAACCGCGCTGCCTGGCCAGCACCGCCGCCAATCTATGGACATCCGTCCACAGGCCATGCGAGTGAATGAGATCGCCGCCGGCCTGAAGAAGCGCCCGACCCAACGCCGGGCACCGGCGAAACGAACCCCGCCCGCTGTCGTCAAACGCTGTGATCCGCACGTTTGGAGGCAGGGCCACCAGTTCTCCGTCTGCCGGCCGGCGGACAGTTAAGATCTCCACGTCGCAA
>SESG01018924.1_pt1 | contig 11762 bp, 9 predicted proteins | sample 3171421 | NCBI WGS metagenome assembly SESG01 (sample SAMN10866946, study PRJNA518727) | freshwater metagenome | biome: subpolar coniferous forest; feature: holomictic lake; material: water; isolation source: holomictic Lake 227, 6 m and 8 m depth | place: Canada: near Kenora, Ontario | collected... | reverse complement strand
GGTCCGCAGATAACGCGCCTCGCCTGCAACCGACCACTCGGCATAGGCTCGCTGGAAGCGGCCGGAATTGGGAGAAAGTGCGCTGTCCCGGCTGTCACGTGCCCAGCCTGCGGTAAATGGAACCGACATACTGGCGTAACCATATTGATTGGCATACGCCATATAGGAAGTTGGCAAGGCCGTACCCGGCACAATCGTCGTTTTCTCTATCCCGGCACCGAAATAGACCGTATCGATCTCGGTAAATGGCACCCCAAAGCGCATACTTCCACCGGAAGATACCAGTTGATAGTAATTTTGATCCTGGTAAGGGCTGCTTGACTTGTGGTACAGATCAATGGTCCGGGAAACGCCGTCCTGCGTAAAGTAGGGGTCTGTTGTATTGAACACAACAACACGATTGATCTTGCTCGTATTGATTTGTACACCAAGCGAGTTGCCCGAACCAAATGCGTTGTCCTGTTTCAGGCCAAACGAGAGACCCAGTCCATCGGCACTTGAAAAACCCGCTCCAAGACTCAGACTGCCGGTCGGCTTGTCAACCACGTTGATGGTCAGGTCCACCTGATCCGGTGAGCCAGCCACTTCCTGGGTCTCGATGCCAACTTCCTTGAAGTATCCCAGGCGATCGACACGGTCACGCGACAAGCGAATTTTTTCACCGTCGTACCATGACGCCTCAAACTGCCGAAATTCACGGCGCACGACGACGTCACGCGTGCGGCTGTTGCCAACCACGTTGATTCTGCGCACATAGGCACGCCGCGAAGGGTCGGCCTGCAGGACCAGGACCACGCGGTTGTTGACTCGATCAATTTCCGGACGTGCAATGACCCGGGCAAAGGCAAATCCGAAATTTCCGAAATAGTCGGTAAAGGCCTTGGTAGTCCTGACCACTTCATCCGCGTTATAGGCCTGCCCCGGCTGAATCGTTACCAGCGACTTGAATTCATCCTCTCTGCCAAGAAAGTTACCTTCGAGCTTGACGCCACTCACGATAAAGCGATCACCCTCGTTAACGTTGATAGTGATCGCAATATCCGTCTTGTTGGGCAAGATGGCAACCTGAGTCGAATCAACTTTGAACTCGATGTAGCCGCGGGTCAGATAGTAGGAGCGCAAGGTTTCGATGTCGGCATTGAGTTTGGCACGGGAATAGCGATCCGACTTGGTGTACCAACTCAGCCAGCCGCCGGTATCGAGGTCAAACAGGCCGCGCAGCGTTGACTCGCCAAACACCTGGTTGCCAACAATCCGGATTTCGCTGATCTTGGCCGGTTCACCCTCGACCACCGTAAAAGTCAGATTGACCCGATTGCGCTCCGCCGGTGTGACGGTTGACACCACTTCTGCGGCGTAGAGGCTGCGGTTGATGTACTGGCGTTTGAGTTCCTGCTCAGCACGATCGAGTTGCGCCTTGTCAAAAGGTCTGCCATCAGCCAGGCCAACATCCTTGAGCGCCTTCTTGAGAACATCCTTGTCAAATTCTTTGGTTCCAACAAAGTCAACGTCAGCAATCGTTGGCCGCTCCTCCACCAGAATCACGAGCACGTCGCCACTGACTTCAATTCGCACGTCCTTGAACAAACCCAGATCAAACAACGCACGGATCGCCGATGTGCCTTTTTCGTCGTTATAGACATCTCCAACCCGAACCGGCAGCGATACAAAAATGGTTCCTGGCTCGACACGCTGCAAACCTTCAATGCGAATATCGCGCACCGTGAAAGGGTTGACGGCCCACGCCGTGCTCACCATGAAAGTCAGACAGGCTGCAGTCGATACAGTGCGCGGATAGAAGCGATTGAATTGCATTTTAAATATTGAAAAGTCAAACCAGCGCTGAACAATCAACACCAGACGTTTAGCCAAACAGTCGGTTGATGTCGTTGAAGATCGCAATTGACATCATGACCAACAGAACCGCGAAGCCACCTCGCTGCAAACGCTCCATCGATGCGTCAGAGACAGGTTTACCCGTAATCCACTCCCAAAGATAATACATCAGGTGACCACCATCGAGCAGCGGCAGTGGCAGCAGGTTCAAAACCCCCAAACTCACGCTGATCAAGGCAAGAAACAACAGATACTGAGTCCATCCCAGGCTAGCGGACTTTCCGGCGTAATCCGCTATGGTCAAGGGTCCACTCAGATTCTTGAGTGAGGCATTACCCAGCAGCATCTTGCCCATCATCCTGATCGTCAACAGACAGACATCACTGCTGCGGACGACGGCACGCCACAAACCGTCCAGCGGACCATACTGGACAAGCACGGTTTCAGGCGCAGCACCCACATAGGCCCCGACTTTCCCAATCCAGAGACCGCCCTCAAGTTGTCGCTCAGGTTTGACCATGATCGCAAGCTCGACTCCGGCGCGCTCGATCTTCCACTGGGATGGCTTCGCTTCGCCGCCAACCGCCGACGCCCTGATGAACTGACGCAACTGCCGCCCATCCAATACTGCCACCGAGTCGATCTGCCGCACGGCATCGCCGTTGCGCAAGCCAGCCTTGTCGGCTGCTGCACCAGGCGTGATGCCCCCCATGACCGGCCGACTAAACGGGCCAAGCAGGCCAATTTGTCGGAACAAGTTGGCATCGACCTCACTGGCATCGACGGCGCTCAATGGCAGCAGCACTTCACGGCGCTGCCCGCGCGCCCCGTCAGTCAGTTGCAGACGCAGGTCCTGCTTTTCGAGGGCCGCACGGGTCAGCAACCAATGAACCTCCTCATACGAGCGAACCTCTTGCAGTTCCACCCCGTCAAAGCCGGCACGCACGACCTTTTCGCCACCCACCAATCCGGCGCGTGCGGCTATAGACCCGACCTCCGGACTGGCCAGGATTGCCGCTGGCAGTTGCTCCCCACTCCAATTGACCACGGCATACAACAAGACGGCCAACAGAAGGTTGGCAGCCGGCCCAGCCACGACGATAGCGAGCCGCGCCAGCAAGGGCTGGGCGTTGAACGCCTGATGCCGCTCTTCGACGGGAACCGGGGCCTCGCGCTCGTCGAGCATCTTCACGTAACCTCCCAATGGGAAGGCGCCGAGCACAAACTCGGTAGGCGAGCCTTTGGGTTGCCAACAAATCAGCGGCTTGCCAAATCCAACCGAAAAACGCAGGATCCTGACCCCGCAAAGCACTGCCACCCCGTAGTGCCCCAATTCATGAACTGCAATCAGCAGTCCCAGGGCGAGCGCAAACCAGACCAGAGTCAGCATGCTGGCATCAGGGTGAAATCATTCATTCGAGAGACCTCTGATGACTTGTTCGGCCGCTCTGCGCGCCTGTTCATCGAGTGCCAATAACTCCTCCAGCGACTGCGGCCCGGCGGCGCACACGGAGTCCAGCGTTGCCAGGTTGACAGCGTGAATCTGATCAAAGCGGATTTGTCCATCGAGGAAAGCCGCTACGCCGATTTCATTGGCAGCATTCAGGACGGCCGTGGTCCCGGCAGGCGCATTCAAGACTGACCAAGCCAGCTTTAATCCCGGAAAGCGTTGCGCATGCCGGTTCGAATCCAGTGACTCGAATGTCATGTCTGGCATGGCTCGGAAATCAAGCGCCGCCGCCCCAGACTGCATCCGATCTGGCCAGGACAGCCCATAAGCAATCGGACCCTTCATGTCGGGCGTACCGAGTTGCGCCACCACCGAGTTATCCTTGTACTGCACCATGGAATGGATAACGCTCTGCGGGTGAATCACCACTTCAATCTGCTCGGGCCTGACGTTAAACAGGAAACGCGCCTCGATAACTTCCAGCGCCTTGTTCATCATGGTCGCGGAATCAACAGAAATCTTTCGGCCCATGACCCAGTTGGGATGAGCGCAAGCCTGTTGTGGCGTCACGTCACGAAGCGCGAGAGGGTCTGAGAGTCGAAACGGCCCACCCGACGCCGTAAGAATGATCTTGTCAATTTGATCTTGCCAGACGGCGCAGTCATCTGGAAGCGACTGAAAGATGGCCGAATGTTCGCTGTCAATCGGTAGCAGTTGGGCTCCGCCAAGGGCCACGACCTGCATGAAGTAGTCGCCGCCAACCACCAGCGCTTCCTTGTTCGCCAACAGCAATCGCTTGCCGGCACGCGCAGCGGCCAGACAGGAGGCCAATCCGGCAGCCCCGACAATGGCAGCCATCACGATATCCGCCATTTCGTGCTCCGCAATCATGGTGATCGCCTGAGCGCCCCAGAGAACCCGGGTGGCGAGGTTGAGGCTGCGGCACTTCTGCTCCAGTTCGCGCCCGTGCGGTTCGCTGGCCATCACGGCAAACATCGGCTTGAACTCGACGCACTGACGCAGCATCAAGTCAAGCTGTGTGGCAGCGCTCAGTGCAAACACCTCGAACCGTCGAGGATGGCGCGCGATCACATCCAGAGTATTGACGCCGATCGATCCGGTCGACCCCAATATCACGACGCGCTTCTTCGGTGTCTCAACAAGATCGGTCATCTTTGCTTTCAGACAGAGTAAAGCATCATCGCCAAAGGTAGCGTCGGCAACAGTGCATCGACCCGGTCCAACACGCCGCCATGACCCGGCAGTAAACCACTGCTGTCCTTCACGCCGGCACTGCGTTTGACCAGGGATTCGAACAAATCGCCGACCACACTCATCGCAGCGAGGAACAAAGCACACACAAGCAACAGCCAGGCACCATGGCTGCCCAGGCGACTGAACAAACTGGGAACGGTGGCGGCAAAGACCCCGTCAGCCACCTGCCAGCCAAACGCCAAAGCGAGCACCCCGATCATGCCGCCCCAAACGCCCTCCCAACTCTTGCCAGGACTGATGCTGGGCGCCAGTTTTCCGCGGCTGAACCGACCGCCCAGCGCACGACCCGCAAAGTAGGCAAAAATGTCAGCGACCCATACCAACAGCAAAATGGAGAGAAGAAAATTGACCCCTACGGTCCTGGCTTGCGCCACTGCCAGCCAGGCCAACCACAAGGCAATCACGCCGGCAAACTGGCGTAGCGTGCGCGGGTGACTGGCCCAGGCGGCCACGCCCTGATGCAAGACCCACGCGCCAGCGGCGACCCAGCAGATGCCAGCAAGGATCCACAGCAGGGCCAATGACTGATCCAACATGCCGAGCCACCAGCTCGCTGCACACAGCAGCAGGCAAAACAGACCCGACAGCAATGAGTGCGGCTGACTGTAACCATTGAGCCGCGCCCACTCCCAGGCCGCGATGCCAATCAGAACCATGGCGATCAGGGAAAAAGGCAGCGCTGTCCTGTAAAACAGAGCTGGCAGCAAGATCAAAAGCATCACAACTGCAGTGATAACACGCTGTTTCAGCATCGGTCCCCTTAGTTCGCAACCGGCGATGCGGTCCTGGGCAGCAACTGATCGGATGTCTTGCCAAACCGTCTCTGCCGCTTGCTGTAGGACTCAATGGCCAGGTCGAGTTCTGCTTCGTCAAACTCCGGCCAGAGCCGTTCGCTGAAGTAGAGTTCGGAATAAGCGGCTTGCCACAGCAAAAAATTGCTGATCCTCTGCTCTGCCCCGGTGCGAATCACCAGATCCGGATCGGCAACATGCGCCATCGCCATGGCGGCGCCAAGATTTGCTTCGGTGACCGGTTTGCCCTGTTGTGCCAGTTGTTTGGCAGCCTGAACAATATCCCAGCGACCACCGTAGTTGAAACAGATATTGAGAATCAGACGCGAATTGGACGCAGTGGCGCGCTCTGCGCTTTCAATACCGGCCACCAACTTTTCCGACAAACCCAGTCGGTCACCAATAAAATGCAGTTGTACGCCATCGGCGTGAAGTTTTGGCACTTCTCTGGCCAGCGCCACGGCGAACAGTGACATGAGGCCGGAGACCTCTTCGATCGGGCGATTCCAGTTCTCCGACGAAAAGGCAAAAACGGTCAACACGCCAACACCCCGCTGTGCGCAGGCCTTGACACAGCGACGCAGTGAAGCCACCCCCTGCTTATGGCCCGCCACACGTGGCAGAAAGCGTTTGGCCGCCCAACGCCCGTTGCCATCCATCACAACGGCGATGTGGTGCGGGACCTGATTCATGGGTGCAGCGGCATTCAGACCGCCATGAGGTCTTGCTCTTTGGCTGCAACAAGTCGGTCAATTTCGATGATGTGGCGGTCAGTAACCTTCTGGATCTCGGCCTCCGAGCGCTTTTGATCGTCCTCAGAGGCCAGTTTGTCTTTGACCGTCTTCTTGACAGCTTCATTGGCATCGCGTCGCAGGTTGCGCACAGCGATCTTCGCAGTTTCACCCTCGTGCCTGACTACCTTGGTCAATTCCTTGCGACGTTCTTCCGACATCGCAGGCATCGGAACACGCAGCAAATCACCCATGGACGAAGGATTGAGTCCCAGATCACTGTCGCGAATCGCTTTTTCGATCTTTGGTCCCATCCCCTTTTCCCAGGGTTGCACGCTGATGGTGCGTGCATCAAGCAGGGACACATTAGCCACCTGACTGATCGGTAGCATGGCGCCGTAATAATCGACATGAACCGAATCAAGCAGTGCCGGATTGGCCCGCCCGGTGCGGATCTTGCTGAGGTTGTTCTTGAAGGCGACAATGGACTGGTCCATCTTCACTTCAACCGTTGTTCTTATTTCGGTAATAGGCACTTCTTTCTCCTTACTAGACCTTTCGCCAATAACTAATTACTTGTGGCGATTTTGACACAGTCAGGCATAAACCAAGGTGCCCTCGTCCTCGCCCATCACCACGCGCTTGAGAGCGCCGTGCTTGAAAATTGAAAATACCTTGACCGGCAATTTTTGATCTCTGCACAAAGCAAACGCGGTGGCATCCATGATGCCTAAATTCTTGGACATGGCCTCATCAAAGGTAATATTGCTGTACCGGGTGGCAGAAGCGTCCTTCTTTGGGTCGGCCGTGTAAACACCATCAACTTTGGTGGCTTTGAGAACGATTTCGGCACCGATTTCTGCTCCGCGCAATGCAGCCGCGGTATCGGTCGTGAAAAACGGATTGCCAGTTCCAGCGGCAAAAATAACGACTTTGCCCTCCTCGAGGTATTGCAGCGCCTTCGGTCTGACATAGGGCTCAACCACCTGCTCAATCGCAATGGCGGACATCACGCGGGCCGTCAACCCGGCCTTGTTCATGGTATCGCCCAGCGCCAGCGAATTCATTACCGTGGCCAGCATACCCATGTAGTCTGCCGTCGCCCGATCCATGCCAACAGATCCACCGGCCACACCACGAAATATATTTCCGCCACCAATGACAACGGCAACTTCAACGCCCAAGCGCGTTACTTCAGCAACTTCTCCGACGATGCGGACAATGGTGTTCCGATTGATGCCAAACTGATCATCCCCCATCAATGCCTCGCCTGACAGCTTGAGCAGGATGCGCTTGTAGGCTGGTTTGGTGATCGGCATATAAATCCTTAATAAGACATCAACGGAAAACCTGTCTTCAATGGCATCAACAGATCAGTTTGACTGCTTTGCGGCAGCCACCTGTGCCGCCACTTCGGCCACAAAATCGTCGACTTTCTTGGCAATACCTTCGCCAACGACATACAGGGTAAACCCCTTCACGACGGTATCCGCGGATTTGAGCATCTGCTCAACCGTGAGTTTGTCGTTCTTCACGAAGGATTGATTGAACAATGACACCTCGCGCAGGAATTTTTGCACACTGCCGTCGATACGCTTGTTGACGATCTCTGCTGACTGCACGGGTTTGCCAGCAGCCGTCGCGACCGCTGCATCCTCAGCCGCCTTGGCAGCGGCGACGGAACGCTCTCTGGCGACCAGTTCGGCCGGCACATCGGCGCTTGACAAAGCCACCGGCTTCATTGCCGCAACATGCATGGCAACATCCCTGGCCGCAACCTCACTGCCTGCATATTCGACCACCACGCCAATCCGGGTGCCATGCAAATAGGACGCCAGTTTGTCGCCAGTGGCAAACCGCTTGAAACGGCGAAAACTCATGTTTTCACCAATCTTGCCGATCAGGCCTTTGCGCACATCCTCCAGAGTCGGTCCAAAACCGTCCTGTGCATAGGGCAATGCCCCCAAAGCAGCTAGATCGGCGGGATTATTCTTTGCAATCAGCAAGGCACCGGCGTTGGCAAGTGCCAGAAAGCTGTCGTTCTTGGTAACAAAATCGGTTTCACAGTTCACTTCAAGCAGAGCACCTACGGTACCGTCGATGAAACTGGTGACCACGCCTTCCGCGGTAATTCTTCCAGCAGCCTTGCCGGCCTTGCTGCCGAGTTTCACACGCAGCAGCTCTTCAGCCTTCGCCATGTCACCTTGCGCCTCGGTCAGCGCCCGTTTGCACTCCATCATGGGCGCGTCAGTCTTGCTACGCAGTTCAGCAACCATGCTCGCGGTAATTGCAGCCATTTTGTTTCTCCGTACTCAATTCACAAAATTAAAAAACGACCAAAAAAAGGGGCACGAAAGCCCCCTTTATTGGGGATAGGGACGACTCAGACAGCAGTCTCATCCACTTCAACAAATTCATCGGCGGTCTCAGCAGCTATCGCTTTGACCACATCATCAACCATGTTGGTACGACCCTCGATGATCGCGTCGGCAATGCCGCGCGCATAGAGAACGACCGCCTTGGACGAATCATCATTGCCGGGTATCACATAGTCAATGCCTTCAGGCGAGTGATTGGTGTCAACCACCGCAACCAAGGGAATGCCCAGCTTCTTGGCTTCTGCAATCGCAATTTTATGAAAGCCGACATCAATCACAAAGATGGCATCAGGCAAGACCGTCATGTCCTGGATACCGCCAATGTCTCTTTCGAGTTTGGCCAGTTCACGGGCAAACATCAATTGTTCCTTCTTGCTGAGACTGTCAAGCCCGGCTTCTTGCTGGATCTTCATATCCTTCAGTCGCTTGATGGATGTCTTGACCGTCTTGAAGTTGGTCAGCATGCCGCCCAACCAACGCTGATCAACGTAGGGAACGCCAGCCCGCTTGGCCTCCTCAGCCACCGTTTCTCTCGCTTGGCGTTTGGTCCCGACCATCAGCACCGTTCCGCGCTTAGCGGAAATCTGTCGCACAAACTTGGCCGCTTCCTGGAACATCGGCAGCGATTTTTCCAGATTGATGATGTGAATTTTGTTGCGATGACCAAAAATGAACGGGGCCATCTTGGGGTTCCAGAAGCGTGTCTGGTGACCAAAATGGACACCCGCTTCCAGCATTTCGCGCATGGTTACTGACATAGTCAACTCCAAAGGTTAGGTCTAAAATCCAGTTTGTTTTGCAATCCTGAAGACGAAGGCGCCTTCAGTTGTCGCAACACCTTGATTAAACTGGTTTGCTTATTTGTTCGCCAAGCAGCCACTTTGGCCCCTCCGCAGAACCCAAGGACTATAGCACAGGCTGAACTCTTTTCATGTTGCCAGACCTTCCCACCAGCTTGCAGAAACGGCACAAAGGCCAGATTGGCCCCATTGCCGAAATGGAGCAGTCCATTGCCATGGCGCAATCCGAGCGTTGCGGGCATGTGTTTCTCAGCACAAGCTTTGATGAGGCACGCGCAGTCGCCGCTGCCCCTGGCGCGGCACAAAAACCATTGGCCGGCCTTGCAGTCTCGGTCAAGGACCTGTTTGATGTGGCAGGACAAACCACCAGCGCCGGGTCGCTGGTCCTGCACGACGCTTTGCCTGCGCTTAAGGACAGTGAGGCGGTGGAGCGACTCCGCCGGGCAGGCGCAGCGTTCATAGGGCGCACCAACATGGCAGAGTTTGCGTTCTCGGGAGTCGGTATCAACCCCCACTTTGGCACCCCAAGCAACCCAGCCGCCAGTGATGTACCCCGCATTCCTGGCGGATCGTCCTCTGGCGCCGCTGTGTCCGTAGCAACCGGCGCGGCCTTTGTCGGCCTGGGATCCGACACTGGGGGCTCAATCCGGATTCCAGCAGCGCTCTGTGGTGTTGTAGGTTTCAAAAGTACCGCACGACTGGTTCCGGCCGACGGCGTGCTTCCGTTGTCCACCACGCTGGATACGGTCTGCGCCCTCACCCGCTGCGTGCCTGACGCCATGCTGGTCCACGAGATCCTGGCGCAGCGACGTGTCGTGCGCAGTGCGGCGCCCCTGTCCGCCTACCGCCTGGGCGTTGCCAACACCGTCATGCTTGACGGCATGGACACAACGGTCGCTCAGGCCTGGCACCGGACTCTGACGGTACTGCGCCGAGCAGGTGCCCGCATCGAGGATATAGCGCTGTCGGAAATCAATGAACTGCAGCAGATTCAAGCCAGTGGCGGCTTTTCCGCGGCTGAGAGCTATTCCTGGCACCACCAACTTCTGCTCAACCAGAAGGAATCCTACGACCCCCGAGTCGCTATCCGGATCGAACGGGGCGCAAGCATGAGCGCCCGCGACTACATTGAGTTGCTAATGGCACGTCGCCAATGGATCGACCGGATGACGCACCGGTTGCAAGGTTTTGATGCGGTCTTGTCGCCCACCGTTCCAGTGGTGGCGCCACCGATATCGGATATAGCGCCCGGTGCGCAGCGTGATGATGCTTTCTTTCGTACCAACGCCCTGTTACTGAGAAACACCAGTGTCATCAACATGCTTGATGGCTGCGCCATTTCTATCCCGTGCCACGCCAGTGGCGAATTGCCGGTTGGCTTGATGGTTTGGGCTGGCGCCCTGCAAGACGACCCCGTGCTCAATATTGCGTTTGAAATTGAAAACCTGCTTCGACAGCCTTGACTCCGATGGCGTCTGGTTGTGGCCGGTTTGAACCGAGGAATTCATGAAGATTGCAGTCATTGGCGCCGGCATTGTTGGCGTGACGACGGCCTACGAGTTGGCCTGCGATGGACATCAGGTCTGCGTGCTAGAGCGCCGCAGTGCCGCCGCCGAGGAAGCCAGTTTTGCCAATGCCGGTCTGGTAGCACCTGGGTACGTCACGCCGTGGGCGGCTCCCGGCATGCCGGGCAAGGTCTTGGGGCATTTGTTGAGTCGTTACGCACCGGTCAAGGTCAGCTTGCCGCTGTCCCGTCGCGATCTGATCTGGATGTGGAAGTTTTATCGCGCCTGCAAACTTGATACTTATCTGGCGCATCGCTCGCAACTGCAGCGCCTGGCCTTCTACAGTCGGGAACGGCTGCACGACATTACATCTGCTCTGAAGCTGGACTATGAACGCAGCGATGGCTACATGGTGTTGCTGCGCTCGGCGAAGGACAGCAAAATGGTGCAGCCTGGCCTGCAGGTGCTGCGCGGTGCAGGCGTGACCTTCAAGGAGATCAGCTCGGGCGAAGCACGAAAGATTGAACCCGCACTCAGTCCAGATATGGTTTTCCATGGCGCCATACATTTGCCGGACGACGAGGTAGGCAACTGTCGACAGTTCGCGCTGATGTTGAAGAGTGAAGCACAACGCCGTGGCGCTGAGTTTTCCTTCAACACTGGCGTCGCCAGTGTCAGCAGCAACGTGGGCTTGGGCGTGGCCGTCAGCGTCGCTGGCGAGAACATGCCTCGTCCCTTCGACGCAGCCGTGATTTGCGCCGGCATCGACTCCGTCCGACTGCTGAAGCCACTGGGTCTGAATATTCCTTTGACGGCGGTCCACGGCTACTCGATCAGTGCAGCCATACGTGAGCCAATCAATTCCCCCATCAGTGCCATCATGGACGAACGCTACAAGGTAGCAATTTCGCGTCTTGGCAACCGCGTCAGAGTGGCTGGCAGCGCGGAGATTGGTGGCTCGATCGAGAAGAAAAGATCGAGTTCGCTGCAAACCCT
>SESG01020116.1_pt1 | contig 11763 bp, 9 predicted proteins | sample 3171421 | NCBI WGS metagenome assembly SESG01 (sample SAMN10866946, study PRJNA518727) | freshwater metagenome | biome: subpolar coniferous forest; feature: holomictic lake; material: water; isolation source: holomictic Lake 227, 6 m and 8 m depth | place: Canada: near Kenora, Ontario | collected... | reverse complement strand
GGGATCTGTTCCTGCGGACACTCTCTGGCTTCCATAGAAGCCACCGAAGACGCGCTGGGCGTTACTCCCAGCGCGCAGACTATAAAGCTCCGCAAACTCCTGCTGGATTACGAGTTTCTGGATAGCCATATTCTGCATGTCTACCTGTTGGCCGCCCCCGACATCCTGGGCGTGCCTTCGTTCGTGCCGCTCATCAAAACGCATAACGCCGTGGTCAGGCGCGCGCTGCGCATGAAAAAAGCCTGCAACGACGTCTGCGATATTCTGGTCGGGCGCCATGTGCATCCTATCAGTGCAATTGCCGGCGGGTTTACCAAACTTCCCACCCCTAAAGCCATAGACGACCAGATAAACATGCTTGAAGCCATGGGCGAAGATATGGCCGAGACGCTTAAGTTGGCGGCGACCCTCAAGTTTCCGGATTTCCATCGCGAGACCGAGTATGTGGCGCTGGTGTCCGACGACGGCGAGTATCCGCTGCTGACGGGCGATATCGGTTCCACGGATGGCAAGCGCTTCAAAAAGAAGGATTACAGGAAAGCCACCAATGAGTTTATTGATCCGCGCTCTTCGGCCAAGTTCACAAAGCTCTCCCGCGAGTCCTATTTTGTGGGCGCGCTGGCGCGCTTTAATCTCAATTACGACAAGCTTCACCCCGAGGCGAAAAAAGTCGCTGTCGCCCTGGGCTTTAAGCCGGTCTGTCACAACCCTTACCTTAACACCGTGGCGCAGGTTATAGAGATAGTTCACTGTTATCATCACGCTCTGGGCATACTCCGGGACCTCAAAAAGAACGGTGTGGATTACAGCCAGGAGATAGTGGTGGGCGTGAACGAGAAGGGCGCCATTCCGGTGCGGGCCGGCAACGGCGTCGGCGCCGTGGAAGTGCCCCGCGGCGTCCTGTTCCATAACTACGAAACTGACGCTAACGGGATCATCAGGCAGGCTAACTGCATAATTCCGACCAACCAGAACATCAACAACATTGAGTACGACTTCACTAAGCTGTTGCCGGAGATCATCACCAAGTCCAAGGCCGAGATCACTCTGGCGCTGGAAATGCTGGTGCGGGCCTACGACCCCTGCATCTCGTGCTCCGCGCATTATATGAATGTCACCTTCATTGACTAAAAATAAGTTCGTAATGTAACACGCCTGGCCCTACACTTTAATTAAGAGGTGCAGGGCCAGTGTGCTTTAGTTGGTGAGTCGCGGGTGGAGCGAAGCGACACAATTCAACTCTATCCGCAGGATGCGAAGTCGGGGCGACGCCGGGTTTCCCGCGCGCTCCGGGTCCGGGTTTTATGGTGAAGAAGACCGGGGTCTTCCGGCGGCTTGCGGAACTCGGCCAAAAGGCAATGCTTTTGGCCTCAAACATTCCTCGCCGCCCCGGAGGGGTACTCCTCCAGCCCCCGGTCTTAAAACCCTCCGAATGGAGCGCGCGGAAAACCCGACGCCGCCCCTCCATATAATACTGCGGAATTACCCGCCCGGATGTCGCGGCCAGGCTTGTATGAGTATCCATTTGCTAGAATATTTAGACGATGCGACGCTTAACACCTCACGAATGCTGAAGGACTATCAAGTGCGTAAGTTTAATGGAGGGGAGGCGAGGGCATGGGTTCGGCGGGCCTTCGCGCAGGCCTGAGCTTGCGTAGGCGCGAAGGCCGGATGGCCAAAAGGCCAGGTCTGCGCGGGAGCGCGGCCACGGTGTGGCCGATAGCGTGCACGACGGGCCCATGCCCTCGCCAGCCCCGACTGGGCTTCTCGCGGTTCATTACCCAAAGTTGACTAGACTGACATTATGTTAGCGGAATAAATATGAGCCATTTCTTGACTGAAGAAATTAAGGCGGCTATCGCCCCTAAGGGGCGGACGCTGCTGATTACTATCGGCAACCCGCTGAGGGCTGACGACGGCGTAGGCCCTTTTGTGGGGGAACAGGTGCGCTTTAAATCTTCGGAGCACAGCGTGATCAACGCCTACACCACACCTGAGAACATAGCTCAGACCGCCATAGACTTTAAACCCGAAAAAATAGTTCTCCTGGACGCTGCGCATTTTGGCGGCCGCCCCGGGGAACTGCGCCTGATACCCCTGGAACACATTAATCAGGCCGCGGTTATTTCCACGCACAGCTTTCCGCTCAGCGTCACTTTTTCCGTGGTCCGTGAGGATACCGGCGCGGAGCTGGTGGCGCTGGGGGTGGAGCCCGGATCAATGGAGTTTAAAGAGGGGCTTACTCCCGCGGTCAAAGAATCCGCTTTAAGTTTGATAGAATATTTCAATAATATTGATTAAGGCCCCAGGCCTTAATCTGCCATAGGCTATAAGCTGTATGCCACACGCGGGAAAGATTCCATAAGCTTTTTTAGAAGTTCCTTAAAAGCCTATGGCTTATAGCCTATGGCATATGGCAACGAATCGTACAGGAGAGAGTTAATGTCAATTTTCCAGGTTAAATCTGTAGATGAAATAATGGCCGAGTCGCATGAAAGGGGCCATAAACTGCCAAAGGTGCTTGGTTCTTTTGATGTGACCATGATCGGCGTAGGCGCCATCATCGGGGCCGGTATTTTCGCAATGCTGGGCGAGGCGGCGGTTAAGGGCGGCGCGGGGCCTTCTCTTATAGTCTCTATCATACTAACTGCTATAGCCTGCGGTTTCGCGGCCCTTTGTTACGCGGAGCTGGCCGCGATGGTGCCTATTTCCGGCAGCGCGTATACCTACGCTTACGCGACCATGGGTGAACTCGTAGCCTGGATAATCGGATGGGATCTGATCCTGGAATACGCGATAGGGAATGTGGCGGTGGCCATCAGTTGGTCCGGATATTTCAACGATTTCCTGCGCAGCGTTTTCGGTTTCGGGGTCCCGTTGTGGCTGAGGATGGATTATAATACTTTCCTGAAATCGGGCGCCGATATCGCCTCCGTGCCGCATATCTTCGGTTTTCCAATAGTCTGTAATCTGCTCGCGGTTTCCATCGTAGCATTGCTGACCTGGATACTGGTGATAGGCATAAGGGAGAGTACCAGGTTCAATTCCGTAATGGTCATCATTAAACTGCTGGTGCTGGCGATCTTTGCCGGCGTGGGTATCTATTACTTTAACCCAGACAACTGGGTCCCTTTTGCCCCCGGCGGCTGGAAGGGTATACAAGTCGGAGCGGCGTATATCTTTTTCGCCTACATAGGGTTTGACGCCGTGTCTACGGTCGCCGAGGAGACTCGTGATCCGCAGAAGAACATGCCCATAGGCATAATAGGCTCTCTCATTATCTGCACCTTTGTATACGTGATGGTCACTGTTGCCCTGACAGGCATGATGCCTTTTACCGAGATGAAGGACAAGATAGCCGAACCGCTGGTGGCGGGACTTCAGTACAATCACGCCCCCCGCTGGCTGATAGGCCTGGTTTCCCTGGGCGCCGTTACCGCCACTACCGCCGTTCTTCTGGTCTTCCAGATGGGGCAGCCACGGATATTCTTCGCCATGAGCCGCGACGGATTGCTGCCCCAATATTTCGCGAAAGTGCACGCGAAGTACAAGACGCCCCACATCACTACTATTTGGACCGGTATTTTTGTGGCGGTTTTTGCGTCGTTCTTCAGCCTGGATGTAATGGCCGAGCTTTGCAACATCGGCACGCTTTTCGCTTTTGTCGTAGTTTGCGCCGGGGTTATAGTTCTGCGCGTTAAAGACCCCGGGCGCCACAGGCCTTTTAAGGTTCCCGGTGGGTATCTGATGCCGGTCCTCGGAATACTTTTCTGCCTGTTTCTTATGCTGGGGCTTGGGTTCATGACCTGGCTCAGGTTTATCCTCTGGCTGGCCGCGGGTCTGGTCATATATATAGTCTATGGCTACAAAAATTCCCGTCTGCGCACAGGCGATCTGGTGCTTAGGCCGGAAAGCGTAAAGCGCAAAGCGTAAATAGTAAGGCGGGAGTCGGAAGCCGGAAAGCGTAAAGCGGGAAGCGTAAATAGTTGTAAGGAATTATCCTGATTGAGCTTTGTTGTTTACGTTTTACGATTTACGATTAACAATTGCCGATTTGCGCTAACGACCGCCATAAGCTTAGACTTTAAGCGAATAACTACGCCATAAGCTATAGGCTTTAAGCCATATGCAGAAAAAAAAGACTGCTTACTATTTACGCTTCCCGCTTTACGATTTACGATTGTAAAAGGAGAACTTATGCTGGATAAAATGAAAGAACTTTGGGAAATGAAGCAGAAGATGGACGAGATGAAAAAGGAACTGGACTCTGTCGCGCTGGAAAGCGAGGATAATTACGTAAGAATCGGGATCTCCGGTTCGCAGGAGATCAAAAGCGTTTCTATAAAATCCGACCTGACTTCTGTGGACAAGGCTAAGCTCGAGGCCGCTATCGCGGAGACAGTCAACAGAGCCATAAAGCAGTCTCAGAAAACGGCTGCCGCGAAAATGAGCCAGCTGAGCGGGTTTAAACTTCCGGGAATATCCTGACCTATGCATGAATGGGCCCTTGCGGAATCTGTGATAAGAAAGGCGGCGGAATACGCCGCCCGGGAAAAATTGAGCTCCGTTTCAGAGGTCGGGGTGTCCCTCGGGGAGCTGCAGGCAATAGACAGGGAAATATTCTCTTTCGCGCTTAAGGAACTTGTGAAAAGCTCTTTCAAAGGTTTATCTTGCTGTAAGTTCCGGATACTTAAGGATCCCGCGGCCTTCAAATGCAAGGCCTGCTCAAAAGAATTCACGCTTAAAGTTTTAAAAAAAACCGAAGAGGAAGCTGAAAATATCCACTTTATACCGGAGATGGCCCATACTTTTCTTAAATGTCCTAAATGCAAGAGCCCTGATTTTGAGATCACGGCCGGGCGGGGCGTCTCAATAAAGCACATAAGGGGCCCAAGATGACAAGTCTGGACCCCAGACCTTCCGTCATCGGGACCCGGCTTTCAAAAATAAAAAGAATTATCGCGGTTACCGGTTGGAAGGGCGGCATCGGCAAGAGCGTGACGGCTTCAACCCTAGCTCTCCTGCTGGCCGAAAGAGGCTTAAAGACCGGCTTGCTGGACCTGGACCTGGCGGGCGCTTCCGATCATATTGTGTTGGGAGTTGACGGCTTGTTCCCGAAGGAAAGAATGGGTCTTGAGCCGCCCCTGGTTTATGGGGTTAAATTTATGTCTGTGTCGTTCTTTTCAAAGAATAGGGCTGTTCCTCTGCGCGGCGCAAATGTCTCGTACGCCATAATAGAGATGTTGGCCATAACGCAGTGGGGGGAGTTGGATTTTTTGGTGATTGACATGCCTCCGGGCATAAACGACGCCGCGCTAGACGTGATAAGACTGATCCCGCAGGCTGAGGTGCTGGCGGTCACGACGTCTTCCGTTCTCGCGCATTCGGTGCTTAAGCGTTCGCTTAATCTTTATAATGATCTGAAAGTGCCGGTGCTGGGAGTTATCGAAAATATGAGCGGGCGAGAGGGCGTCCGCCCCAAAAACTGCGTGGGCCGCCTGCGGTATGATGAGGGTCTTGAAGCAGCGCTCGGTGAACCTGATAAAATATTAAAGACAAAATTTGCCCAAAACCTGGGCAAGATAGCAGTCGCGATTCTGAAGACGCGATAAGGTTCACGCGCTGTCAGATGCTGGAAACGTTCCGGATCGGTGACGAGCATATCTATGAAAACAACTACAGACCCCGCTGTTACGCACCGCCACGCGGCCAATCTCTTGCGGAAACAGGTTCTGTTCGCTAGTCTTATCAGTTTTTGCACATTTTCATTTTGTTATAGCATACCGGATTTCCCGTTCGATAACAGATTCCTTTTGTTGGTGCTTGCCCTGGCAATAATATACCTTGGAAAATATCTGGTCCTGTGGAAAGTGTCGGAAAAGTACCAACAGCACGCGATCTCCGGCCTGAGCTTTTTTGCGCTGGCTGGTATGGGGTTTGTAGTGCACCTGAGCGGCGGAATAGCTTCGCCGTTCGTCTTCCTGTATTTCGCCATACTTATTTCCGAAGCGGCTTTCAGCGGAAAAAACAATATCTGTATAGGCTGTGCGATCCTGAGCTATCTTTGCGCTGTTCTTGGCGAATATTCAGGATTGTTGATCGTTACCAATCCGTTCTCGGCAAAAATATATGCAAGTCCGGCCGCCACATTTTGGATAGTTTCTTTTTCAGTGTCGTTTATGGTGATTTTGAATTTCCTTGTGAAAGTAATGGTGTCCAGATTGAGACTCAAAATTATGTCGGAAAATAATGAAAAACAGGCCATTATAGCGAGATTCACCGAACTTAACGCTTGTGCCAGTATAGGTATGATGACGCACCGTATCGTGCACGACCTGAGAGGGCCGCTGGCCTCCATCGCGGGCTATATAGAATTAGAGCGTCTTGCCCCGAACAAGAACGCCGCGGAGCAGACCGCGCTAACCGATCTTTCTGAAACCGTCGTGAAGATGTCGGATGCTTTGACCAATATCTCCCGTTTCGGTTGCGCAACCGAGGGTAAAAAAGAAAAGATAAACATGGCGGCCTTTTTCAGGAATCTTGTTTCCATCTTCGCTTTCCACAAGGATGCCCAAAAAGTTAAGTTCCGTCAGAATTTTCCTGAAGGTGACAATTTGTCCGTCATGGCGCTTCGCCAGGACCTTCAGCAGGCCTACTTCAATATATTGAAGAATGCCGTTGAAGCGGTAAGAGGCGATACCGACGAGAGGGTGGTGGAAATATCTATGCGGGAGTCGGCCGGCATGCTGGAGGTCGACATTATGAACAACGGACGGCCTATACCGGAAGAAATCCTGGCGAAACTTTTTCAGAAAGCTGTCACCGGGAAACCTGATGGCACTGGAGTGGGACTCCTTATAACCCACGATCTGCTTATAAAAAACGATATAAGCATTGAAGCGCGGAACATATCGGGTGCGGGAGTTATGATCAGCACCAGGATGCCGCTGGCCGGAGTTTAAGGAACATCTATCGCCATTTGCGTTACGCCATTAGCCATAAGCTCATTAAGGAAGTTGCCTAGCCGCTTTATGGCTTATGTTGTTAAGTTTTTGTAAGATATAGTCAGTTCGTGAAGGAACCCGGTGTGAATCCGGGGCTGCCCCGCAACGGTAATGCCGAAAGGCTAAGCCCGGTCTATCGCGAACCCCGCTGAATGTGGCGGGCAATCCGAGGGGGAAAACCGGTTTTAACGCCCAACCCTCAAAAGTTGGGTTTTTTATTTAACCTGAATCCTGCAGTTCAAGGCAGATTTCATTCCAAAGGGCGCCCGCTATGCGGACGGAAAGTTGCAACTGCAACTTTCAGGCTGAGTGGGATTTATATGAAAATATCCGTGTTTGTTTTTTTAGCGGTCTCCGCTTTCCTGCTCTGTTCCGTTTTGCCGGCGTGCGCTAAACGCGTCGTCTCGCTTATGCCTTCCTACACGGAGATAATTTTCGAGCTGGGGTCGGGCACTGAATTGGTCGGGTTGTCCAGTTTCTGCGATTGGCCGCCCGGCGCCAGGGAAATAGAGAAGGTCGGAGACTATCTGCGGCCCAATCTCGAGAAAATATATTCCCTCACTCCGGATATCGTTTTCGCGGGAATCTGGCAGGGTTCGTCGGTGGTTCAGGATCTTCGCAACGCCGGGATAAAGGTGGTTGAGTTGCCGGAAGAACGGCGCGTTGAAGATACATATCGCACCATAGACCTGATTGCCGCCGAACTGGGGCGGCAAAAAGAGGCCGCGGCGCTTATTAAGAAGATGAAGACCGGGTTCAAAAGCAAGCCTGTCGGTTTATCCAGACCTTCGGTCTATATGGAGGTTGACGAGGGCGGGTGGACCGCAGGTAAGCGGTCTTTTCTATCCGATGCCATAGAGAAAGCGTGGGGGCGTAACATCTTCGCCGGTGAGGATAAAGGATACTTTCAGGTTTCCTGGGAAGCCGTGGTGAAAAAGGACCCTGAAGCCGTGATCCTGCTTTCCGGTTCAGTTTCAGATTTTAGCCGCCGGCCCATGGCCGCCGGGCTTAAAGCCGTCAGAAACGGAAGAGTTTTTACGGGACTGGACCGGGACGCTTTCTCAAGACCCGGCCCACGCCTGCAGGACGAGGTTCAAAAGCTTAAGGCGTGGCTGGACGGGAGAAGAAACGATTGAAGATCCCAAAAGGCGTAAAACCAAGTCGTCTTTCCGGCGAAAGCCGGAATCCAGGAATATCACGACACTGGACCCCGGCTTTCGCCGGGGAGACATCTCTTTGATGCGGCTATTCCCTGCCCTTGAATTTAAACTGCTTGAGCGTATATGAATAAAGAAATGAGTAAAGTCCTATGGCTGGTGCCGGCAGTCATCGCGGCCGCCGGACTGGCGCTTTTTACGGGGGCGGTACGGGCCGCCGGCCCGGATATCATCTGGGGATTGAGGCTTCCGCGAATATTGGCCGCGGCGGTGGTCGGGGCCGGACTGGGTTTTTCCGGAGCCGTTTTCCAGGGCCTGCTTAAAAATCCTCTCAGTGATCCGTATATCCTAGGCACTTCAGCCGGTGCCATGGCCGGGGCCGTGCTCTGCTCGGCTTTCGGAGTTGCCAGATCTTCTCCATTTTTTTACCTGACGGTTTTTTTCGGAGCTTTTTGTGCCACCTTTTTCACCTATTCACTGTCTAAAGTTAAAAAGCGCCCTTCAGTGGCTCATCTTGTTCTGGCCGGCGTGGCCGTGAGCACATTCCTGACCGCGCTTATAATGCTTTTTATGACGCTTTATCGGGAGCATTCTCTTTCGCTTGTATATTTTATATTGGGAGGATTTTTCCCGGCGGATAATTCGCTGCTGGCTGTTTCAGGCGCGATAGTCATCGCTTCGGTCGCAGGCGGAGCTCTCTTGTGGCGGTATCTGGATATTTTTTCGCTAGGGGAGGAGAAGGCCGCTTACCTGGGGGCGGATCCGGATAAAGTGCGGCTGCTGTTCTTCGCGCTGGCCTCGCTTGCCACGGCCGCAGCGGTGTCTCTGGCCGGTACGGTTGGCTTTGTGGGACTCATCGTTCCGCATGTTCTGAGAATTTTTTTTGGTCCCTCGCACAGACGTTTGTTGATCTCGTCGGCGCTTGGCGGAGCGTTATTCCTGATCCTGGCCGACGCCATCGCGCGCGCCGCCGCGGCTCCGGCAGAGATTCCCGTGGGTGTTATCACGGCGTTGTTCGGGGCGCCGTTTTTTATCTGGCTCTTGCGCCGTACGGCGGGAGGCGACAGGAGTGAATAGTGATAAATGGATAGTGGAGAGTAAAGGGGTGTGACGGTAAACAGTGAACGGTAAATAGTAGACAGCGGTCAATGTAGGACATTGTTTTCCGCTAACCTGAAAACTTCAGTTGAAGTTTTCCGCGGGAATCATTCTGAACTGCAGGATTCGGGCTAATCACTGACCACTATTCACTAACCACTGCATTATATTATGCTGATAAAAGCTGAAGGTCTTAAATTTTCATATAACGGCACCCCGGCGGTGGCCGGCGCCGGTTTTGAACTTATGGAAAAAGATCTGCTGGCGGTTATAGGTCCTAACGGCTCCGGCAAGTCCACTCTCCTAAGGCTCATCAGCGGTTTTCTGGAGCCTTCGGCCGGTTCGGTTAAGCTTCTGGGCCGGGATATTCGCGTTTATTCAAAGGCTGAACTTGCCCGCCTTATCGCGTATGTTCCCAGCGAACTTTATCTGCCTTACGATTTTTCCGTTTTTGAGATCGTCCTTATGGGGCGTAGTCCGCGCGTTCCGTGGTGGCGCGATTATTCCGGCGCCGACGCTTCCCGCGTTCGTGACGTTTTAAAAGAGGTGGGGGTTCCGGAGCTTCGGGACAGGAATATTAATTCCCTTTCAAGCGGTGAACGTCAGCTGGTTTTTATCGCCCAGGCTTTGGCCCAGGATCCGCAAGTTCTCCTGCTGGACGAGCCTACTTCGCATCTGGATATAAATTACAAGATCCAGGTCTTTGAACTTCTTACGCGGCTGGCCTCAGGTGGTATGGGTGTTATTGTGGTTTCGCATGATCTGGCGCTGATGACCGCTTACGCCGGTAAGGCCCTTATACTTAAAAAAGGCGGACAGCTTTTTTACGGATCCGCGAAAGAGGGTTTGTCCGGAGTTAATATCGCAGCAGCCTACGGCATCAGCGATCCCGCGTCAGTCGCCAGGCTGCTAAATATAGCAATCTAGAGGCAAAGCGGGCTAGACGTAAAGCCATTTAGATGCAAAGCAGTTTAGAAGTACGGCGAGCTAGTGACTTAGAAGCACAGCGATTCAGCTGTTTAGCTAAACTGCTTTACATCCAAACTGCTTTTCCTCTAAATTGCTAGATTGCCTTGCATCTAAATCGCTAAATGGCTTTCCCTCTGGATTGCTTTGCGTCTAAACTGCTGGGTCCTTTGCCCATCCGGGCGTGGGCCTTAGGGCCCTTTAAAGAGAGGGGACCTTCATATATAATATGTTCAGCATGAAGAACCTCTTTTTAAAACTGGCCGCCATTTTGCTGTTCATCAGCCCCATCAGCGTTTTTTCCGAAAATAATTATAAAAATATTTCAGACATTGCAATTCCTCAGATTTTTTCCTTCGGGGACGAATCTGCCGGATCGTCAGGCGGGAAATATTTTGATTTCTCATATTCCGCTCCTTCCGTGGTTTCCACGCCGGTCCTTCCGGAGCCCCGGGTATGTGCGCCGGCTTTGGCCAAAGGCGATTTTTCCGCCATCCCCGACTATTCTTTCAGTCATCTGAACGAAGTTACGGTAAAACTTATAGATGCCTCGCGGTCATCCATAGATGTGGTCATGTATAGTCTCACGCTTCAGGATATGCCTGACGCCCTTCGGCGCGCCAGAGATAGGGGCGTAAGGATACGGCTCATAATGGATGAGAACCATGTGTATCCGAGCATGCATATCCGCCTGAAGGAGCTTATAGACGCCGGCGGTATGGATATCCGCACTCTGCGGGGTACCAGGTCCTATGGAGTCAACCATAACAAGATAGGGGTGTTTGATATGGCCGTGGCAGCATCCGGTTCATACAACTGGACTTTCAGCGCTACGTTCTATAATTTTGAGAATATGTTCATTGTCAGGGATAATGCTCATGTGAGCGGTTTCGTTAATTATTTTGACTGGATGTGGGTAAGGTCCCGCACACTGGAACAGGGCCCCTCCCCCGAAGTCCCCGAAGGTTATTACGGCACGCCTCCACAGGCCCCGGCCCCGGTTCTGGCTCTGAACGATGTTCCTGTGCCGGCATATATTTTTTCTCCGGGCTCAAATACCGAGGAGAGGCTTTCCCGTATCATCGGTGCCGCCAAAAACACACTGGACGTGGTCACTTTTACGTTTTCCTCTAAGCCTCTTGCCGACGCGGTGGTGGCTGCTAAAAACCGCGGCGTAAAAGTGCGCATGCTTATGGATTCAACTATGGCAAAGACCTCCGCGATCGCCAAATATGTTTTTGACAGCGGGGTGGATTTTAGGGTGCGCGGCGGCAGGACCGATACCGGAGCGCTGCATAACAAGTTCGCCATCCTGGACGGTGGTCTTCTTGAAACCGGATCTTTTAACTGGACCACTAACGCCAGCGTTAATTCCTTTGAGAACGTGGTTTTTACGGACAATAAAGCGGCCCTTAAGGAATATCAGTCCCAATTTGACTGGTTTTATTCCAGCTCAGTTGCCCCCGGAGTTGATTTTTTCACACCTAACGACCCCTTCGCGGATAGAGATCCGGACGAAGAGGGACTTGAACCCTTCT
>SESG01010793.1_pt1 | contig 11767 bp, 9 predicted proteins | sample 3171421 | NCBI WGS metagenome assembly SESG01 (sample SAMN10866946, study PRJNA518727) | freshwater metagenome | biome: subpolar coniferous forest; feature: holomictic lake; material: water; isolation source: holomictic Lake 227, 6 m and 8 m depth | place: Canada: near Kenora, Ontario | collected... | reverse complement strand
CTATCCTGGATATGACCTTGGCGGACTTCCGCGCTTGCTGCCTGACTCATAATGTTAACCTGGAGATAGGGCTCTGATCCACCATGCCGCCCACCAAACGCCAGATTGACTATGTTGACACCAATGTGGTCATCGAGGCCGTTGATACTGGCTGCTGGGCGGCGCTGCTGAATCACTTTGACATCCGCACGATTGCGGAGGTCCGGCGCGAAACGCAATCGGGCAACCGTCCGATCAAAGGCCACGTTGTCGTTGATATGGCCCTCTTTGACGCCAAAGTTCAGGTTGCCGAAGTCACCAAAGCTCAGCTCGCCGCAGCCAAGGTGCGAGCCCCCGTCATCTCCGCGATCGACGACGGTGAGATGCATCTCCTGGCGTATGTCGCGCAGCAGCGGGACGCGTGGCTTCTCACCACAGCAGACCGGGCCGCTGTTAAAGCGGCTTTTGCCCTCGGCCTGGACGACCACCTACGTTCCTTGGAGGACCTGTCGCGCGCCTGTGGCCAGAAGCCCCCTCTCCAGGAATGGTTTACAACAAAGTGCCTGAGCAAAGTAAAAACCGACTGCCTGCTTGATTCAATTTAAGATGAAACGCATTCACGACCGTCTCCAACGTGTCTTCCAGCGCCGGCGCCTGGTGTTTTGGTATGACGCCACCGGCACCGAAAACCGGGCGAAGATTTTGAGCCTCGCCTGCGGTGGCAAGGGGATGGGCGCAGATAACAAGGCCGGCAGACAGGCCGGAAGACTGCGGCACGGTCTTTTTCCTATCGGCGAATATCGGCGTCATCTGCGGTTAAGGAATTCGGATTTCGGCGTTCTTTCGGGTTTCGGCCTTCGGTCTTCAGATTTCAGGGCGGCAGAACATGATCTACCCTCAACTGGCCGGACTTTAGAGCCGCCCTGGCCCCAGGGGCCGCGTAGCTTCGAGCCACTCCTGTCTTCAAGCCTCCGGCTTTGCCCGAGGTAGCTGACTTAATAACGTGTTCCCGGGACTGTGATTTCCAGCCATGCGGGCAAATCGGCAACCGAGGAGATGATTTGTCGCACCCCCAGGCCGCGCGCTTGCTCCGCAGTGAGATGGCCGGTTAGCACCACGACTATCGGCACCCGTTGGCGTCCGGCCATTTGTACATCCGGAACCGCATCGCCGATGCAAAGGACCTCGTCCGGGGCAAGCTGCTCCCATTCCAGCAGTTGACCGAGGTGATAGCCCATGCACTTCTGCTTTTCCGGGTCATCAGTTTCAGCGGTCGAAAGGGCGTGCCGAAAGAACCGCCGCAAGCCGAAACGGGTGAACATCTCTCCGACGTTCTCGGCATTCATCCCCGTGATGGCAGATAGTGCGTAATGACGGGCAAGTTTCTCCAGCGTTTGGCTGACCCCCGGCACCAACGATGCGCTATTCAGGAAGAAGTCGGAGCGCACCAGCCGACCGTATCGCCGCACGACCTCGGGCACGCGCTCGGGGTGGTTGGGGAGCATCCCTTCGACCTCGAGCTGCACTGACTGACCCCAGTTCTGGAGGATTCGCTCTTTGGCTACTTTGAAGTCGAGCTCCACGCCTGCCTCCAACGCCGCCAGATGATAGCACTTGAAGTAACCTTCGTTGGTGCCCTGCCAGAGAACCCCGTCGCAATCGAACACAATGTGCTTGAGGGCCATGGTAACGTTGTTGCTTCAGTCTATCTGCGCCCCGAACCCGGGTTTGACTCGCATCGCAAGTTTTCCATAATCGGTGTCTGGTTCATCAGGGCTTCCGGCGTCGGCTGTGCAGCGGAAGGAATCGTATTTAAATCAGAGGAGCTGCGGCAAGTGTGATTTTGGCCGCCGGCGGGTGAATTCACGGCCAGTGACAAAGTCGGTTATAAGGGCTTCAATCTGGGGGCTGTAGGAGACGACGTAAGGAGTCTCTAATCAGCACGTTCCGAATAAGCCGAGGTGTGGACAGCAGGCCAAGAGATCAGAGACTTCTTACGTCGTCTCCTGCAATGACTTGCGAAGACGTTGTCAACCGTCGTGCGGGTGAATTCGGCCACATCCGATCGTTGACCGCAGCAGTCCAGTTCTCTTTATCAGGAGATAAAGCTTGTCCGGCTGTCCCCACAACTGGTGACATGCACAAGATCCGCGTTCTGGTATGTTGAAGGCGTCGATACGATTTGTTCTCGTTATCGTGTGTCAAAGAGGCCGGATAAGGTTCCGGCTTTTTTGTTGTACTGGTTCGCCAAGCAAATTCCCTTCCCCAATTCGTAACTGTTCACTTGATTTAATAATGCTCCCGGCTTCACTTTCCGGGTGAAGGCCCGTTCTGGTAGATCCGCTTGCCCCTGTTCGCGCTGTTTAGCGTGTTTAGCGGGCAAGTGCCGTTTTCCGGGTCAAAGATGCCATTACTCCATCGGATACCCCTTGCTGATCCAGTCGTCGTCCAGGCTGCTTGGGAGGTTAAGCAGCTTTGCCTTCGTGAACTTCGACTTCTTGAGCAGCTCGAAAGCGGGCCGCACGTTCGGGCAGCTGCGGAAGGGACAGCAACCACAATAAATGATGACCTCTTTATCCTTGGGAAGTTTGGCAAGCTGCTGCTTGAGCTTATCGAGGTTCCCTTCGGCACCCGTAGGACCGATAGCGATAGCGCCTTTGATCTGCTGGACCGGCCCGATGTTGAAGATCATCGGCTTCGCGGCCTTCGAGTCGGTGAGGGCCGCCGCCAGGACTGCCGGGTCCTTCAATTCCTTGTCCGTCCAAGGCTCGGCAGCTTGGAGCGGTGCCAAGCTGATGCCGGCGAACAGGATCGCGGTGACCAGGGGGCTCAGGAAAAGTGTCGATTTAGCATTCATGGTTGTTTTGATTCCTGGTTAAGGTTCAAGTCTTCTCGCGGGCGCCTCCTCAACCTTTTTACTGCAACCGCTTCCACGACGATGCGTTGCAGGCTCTGCTCGGGCTGCAGGAGTTCACCACCAGAAATAAGGGTAGCCCACCGTTCGCGGAATCATCGCCGGGAACTTCACCCAGCGACCGCTGCCATCCAGCATGCCGACGTTGCCGCCGGCGGGCAAATTGCCGTTGAGGTGCGGTGCGCGGTGCAAACCTTTAGTCCATCCGCCCTGGATGCCAGTATATTTGTTGGCGTTTCGATTGGCTACATTGCTGTTATCAGAGAGGGTGGAGCAAGCCAGCAAAGGCCTGTCGGTGGGCGATGGCGCAGGAAAGGTGACTGTGCCATATTTGATCGCCTGGGGAATAATTGAAGGGTTTTGATTGGTGACCATCACGGAGGCAGTGCCGGGAAAGGTCATGGCATAGCCAATAACGCGGAAAGCATTCGGGTCCGGTGGCGGCACGAATTGCCACAGGGTATCATCATCCTGGTCGGGGAATCCCGGGTCGTACATCACATGACGTTGCGTGCCGCTGCCCACCATCGAAGCCGACACGCCCCAAGGTATATCCCACGCCCAATTCCCGGCGGTCATTTGCGGCATCTTATCTTTGTAGTCGGTCGCGTAAATGTGAATTGCCATCCCGAACTGCTTCACATTGCTCAGACATTGGATGCGCTTGGCCTTCTCCTTGGCTTTAGCCAATGCCGGCAGCAGCATCGCAGCCAGAATGGCGATGATGGCGATTACCACCAGTAACTCGATGAGCGTAAAGGCGCGGCCCGCCGGGTTCGAGAGCTTGCGCTTTTGGGCATAGCGTTTCACAGCAACCTCATTATAACATGTTTTCACTTCCAGGCGCAATGTTCTTCAGGGTGTGCTTATTTTCCAGGCGCAGCGGTGCCAAAAGCCTTAGAATCAACTACCGCCTTGGGCGAATTCTTACCACAACCGCAGAGAAGAGCCGCCCATAAGGCAGCCACGAACAGACGCTCGATACGATGTGTCATAGCCTGAATCAGTTTGGCTCCAAAGCCCTCCGCCGGCTTGGCGAGAATTGACAGCAAACCTGTCAATTTCAGCCAAGGACAGCAGCCGGCGCACCCGAGCCGCGTTGCCAGGCAAAGCCGGCGGAAAATCGGGACGATCCCCGCAGGTTGGCCCGCTCCTTCTTGCCGCAGCGATCCAGGTCCGGGATACATCGCGACGCAAACGAGAAGCCACCTGCAAGCCACACTATGGAATTAAACGTGAAACGTGAAGCGTGATTTCGGACTCGCCCTTCACGTTTCACGTTTCACGTTTGCGTCTTGCACGAATGCTCTGTGGGGTGTACGGATGATTGTATGAGAGTTCCAAAGGAAGCACAATTTGTGCTGCCGGCTTGTTGCAGCGATGAAAAGCACCCCGCAGGTCGCGAAGGTGACGGCCGGGTTGGTCCCCGAATGTCGCAGCGGACACGTCGATGCGCCGCTTTCACTTTGATTGAACTGCTGGTGGTGATCGCCATCATCGCCATTCTGGCCGCGCTGCTGCTGCCAGCGCTGGCCCGAGCCAAGCACAAGGCGATGCTCGCCAATTGCCTGTCCAACCTGCACCAGCTTGGCGTCGCCAACGTCCTCTACACTTCCGACTACGCCGACCAGTTTCCCTACTCCGGGCGGGATTGGCCTGAACTGCCCTTTATCGACGTATTGAGGCTGACCGACGCCTATGTCAGCACTAACAATCGCGGCTTTTACAAGTGTCCGGCGGACAGGGGGCGGGGTTGGAACATTGAAGTCGCTCCATTGCTCGGGCTGGCCACGAACCTGTTGCCGTTCGCGTGCTCTTACGTGTATTACCAGCAATTTTATACGGATGATGGAGGGGGCGCGCTGGCGCGGCGAAAGATGAGCGAGGTGAAGTTCCCGACGCGCAAAGCGATGCGTGCCTGTTTTGCCAGTCTGCCGGGCACGTATTTTGATGTGACCACAGCCCGCGTGAGACAGAACGGCGGCCACGGGACCAAGGGCATGTCGCTGCTATTTGTGGACAGCCACAGCCAGTTCCCGCGCTGGCAACAACTCATCCCGACCTCTTACAACGGCACGGACCCGGCGTATAATTTTGATTGGACCCTCAATGGGCTGCGCGGGGGCGATCTGCAGTGAGGCGCCAGCCGGGCTGTAGTTCCCGAGTTTGATGCAGCGTTAAGCAAGTGAAGACGAAACGAAAATGGGCGGCGGGCGCAATCCTGTCGCTTTGTGTAGCAACAGCCGCTTTGGCCGCCGATAAGGCCGCCAGCGATCCCCGTCACCAGGCAGTTAGCTTACGGTCGTTACTTGGGGAGATGATCGACCGGGAGGCCGTGGCAAGGTGGCCGGCTCCGGCCTACTCGTGCCAACAGGCCAGCAGTCACGACCGCCGCAAGAATGACCCCGCCGATCCCGACGGCTGGCACTCGAATGTTGATTACGGGCAATTCATCCGCACCGAGGTCAACCAGGACCGCCAGGAATGGGTCATCCTCGAAGACCAGGGCCCTGGCGCCATCACCCGGTTCTGGATACCGCTCAACGCGGAGAAAGACAAACAGGTCATTCGTTTCTACTTCGACGGCTCCTCCACTCCCGCCATTGCCGTCAAGCTCAACGAGTTCCTTAGCGGGCAGTCGTTCGTGACGCCGCCGTTTGCCTTTGTGGCTTGGAATGAAACGGATCTCCTCCAGCAAAAGACACCGGGTTTCAAGGCGCCGCGCGGGGTGGCCGGCGACCTTTACCTGCCGATCCCTTTCGCCAAGGGCTGCAAAGTCACGCTCGACGAGGTGCCGTTCTATTATGTGATCAATTACCGGCTCTATGAGCCCGGGACGCGCGTCGAGACCTTCTCGATGGCGGTATATGACGCCGCCAAGCCTGCGGTCGAGCGCGTCGGCGCGGCCTTGCTGGCGCGTCAGAGCGGCGCTCCCGGCGGCCAGGACAAACAAGCCCGATTGGCTGGCGGCGGGGAGTTGGCTATCGATCTGCCGAAGGGACCGGCCTCCGTTCGCAGCCTTATCGTGCAGGTCGATCCCCGGGACCAGCCCCAGGTGTTGCGGTCGATCGTGGTGCAGGCGGTCTTTGATGAGGAGCCTACTGTCTGGTGTCCGCTGAGCGAGTTCTTCGGCGCGGGCGCGCGGCTTCGTCCGGTCCGCGACTGGTGGCGGACTGTGAATGAGGATGGCACCCTCCTGGCCCGGTGGGTCATGCCCTACCAAAGCCGCGGCCGTCTCCTACTGAAGAACTATGCCCAGAAGCCCGTTTCCCTCAAGCTCAGCGCGACCACCGGCCCCTGGACCTGGAATGAGCGCTCCCTGTATTTTCATGCCCACTGGCACGGCCAGTTCGATCTCCAGACCCGGCCTTACTCGGATTGGAACTACCTTGATGTCCAAGGGCGCGGCGTTTACGTCGGAGACACGCTTACTGTATTCAGCCCTGTTGCCCCGTGGTACGGCGAGGGGGATGAGCGCATCTTCATCGACGGCGAAAGCGTGGCTTCCCACATCGGGACCGGCACCGAGGACTATTACGGCTATGCCTGGGGTATGGCCGGCTTCTTCAACTCTCCCTACATTTCGATGCCGCAGCGCGATGCCACGGGGCAAGGCAACTGGCGGGGCTACACCACCACGTCGCGGGTCCGCCTGTTGGACGGCATCCCTTGGCGAACGCGCCTTCGGCACAACATGGAAATCTGGAATTGGGCCGACACACGGGTGGATTATGCGGTGGGCACGTTCTACTACGCCGGCCCACTGGCGAAGCACAACCGGTTGCCCCATCCTGACGAGGTCGCTCGACCGCTCCAGGAAACGCCCCCGGACCCTGCCCGGTTCAAAATCCAAGGCGCTATCGAATGTGAGAAAATGACCGTCGCCGCCAAGTCTTCCGATTTGCGCATCGGAACACAAGACGCCGGCTTGAAAGAAGGGATGTGGAGTGGCAGGAACCAACTCTTCGTGCAGGCGACCCGCGTGGGCGACTTTATAGAACTGGCTGTCCCGGCAACCGGTGCTCAGCCGAGCAAAGTAACGATTTACGGGACCAAGAGCTATGATTACGGCATCCTGCGGTTTACGATCAACGGCCAGCCGGCTGAGAAAGACTACGACGCTTACGCCCCGGAACCGGTCGCCAGCGGCCCGATCGAACTGGGGACATTTACGCCGAAAGACGGCAAATTCCTACTGCGGGCGGAGGTGGTCGGGTCAAACAAAGCCGCCAAGGGAGCGGGCTGCTTCTTTGGGCTCGATTGCGTCGTGCTGCAACCCCGATAATTGGCCGAATCCCTCCTCGCGGCCACGCTGGTCATTCTTCTGGGCTGCACCGCTAAGCCGTGGCTATGCGATTGGAGTGCGTGTTGATAAACCGCAGAGGCGCGAAGAGCGCGGAGAAAAACCAGTTCCAGCGACTTGATTGCTTGTCACCAACTGGTGACCCATCCGAGTGTGTCCGGCCTTACTGTTTTCTCAGCGCTCTGCGCGCCTCTGCGGTTTAGCGTGGTTTGCTTTAACTGCATGGTTACGCCTAAGCCCCTCGCAGCCGCATCAATGCGGCGTTCCAGCGCATTCCGGAACGCCAAATTTATGCCGCAGCCGGGCCCTCTCGAAGATTCTGTCGTGCCGCCAAAGTCCTCGAGGCTGTTTTAGCGATTGGCACACCGCTCTCGGACTGGCATAAATACCGGTCCGAAATCTGTATAAATGTCCGTGAACGCAATAAGCAAGCTTCTGTGTCTGATAACGCTGGGCCTGACCGTGATTGGCTCAGGCTGTTCCGTCAAGCACATGGCTGTCAATAAGGTTGGCGATGCTCTGGCCGGCGGCGGAACGACCTTCGCCTCCGATGAGGATCCGGAACTGGTCAAGGCCGCAGTGCCGTTCAGCCTCAAGCTGATGGAGAGCCTGCTGAATGAGAATCCGCGCCACGAGGGGCTGCTGCTGGCCTCCGCCACCGGCTTTACGCAGTATGGCTACGCGTTTGTCCAGGAAGATGCGGATGAAATGGAGGACAAGGATCTGGTGGCGGCAGAAGAAATGAGGGGGCGCGCCCGGCGCTTGTACTTGCGGGCACGGAACTATGGCCTGCGCGGGCTGGAGGTCAGACACAAGCGCTTCGAGAAGGCGCTCCGAGCCAATGCGAAAACGGTCGTGAGCGCGGCCAACGCAAAAGACGTCCCGCTGCTGTATTGGACGGCCATTTCCTGGGCGGCGGCCATCTCCCTGTCGAAGGATAATCCCGATTTGATCGCTGAGCTGCCGTGCGTCGAGGCGATGATGAATCGCGCGCTGGCTTTGAACGAAGCCTTCGACTACGGTGCCATCCATGTTTATTTCATTACCTACGAAATGAGCCGCTCCGGGGGCACGGGCGATCCCGCCACACGGTCGCGGCAACATTTCGAGCGGGCGCTGGCGCTCAGCGGAGGCCAGCAGGCAGGGCCAATGGTTTCCTTCGCCGAGGCGGTGTGCGTGCAGAAACAGGACTTGAAAGAGTTCGAGACCCTGCTCCACCAGGCCCTCGCGATCAATCCCGACCTTAAACCGGAGTGGCGGTTGGCCAATCTCGTCATGCAGCGCCGGGCCAAATGGCTGCTCTCGCGCACCGACCAGCTTTTCCTGCGCTCCAGTCCCACCGAGAGCAAGAAGTCTGAACCCTAAAAAGCAGTCCCCCACAGATGAACACAGATAAACACAGATACAACCGCAAATCGGACCCAGCAGCGCTTCAGCCAGCAGGTGAGCGCCACGCCACTTTGGATCATCGGTGTCCATCGGTGTTCGTCTGTGGTTTGTTCCTCTTAACTGTGATCCTCGGCTTGGTCTTGACCGCGCCGGGTGTCCACGCCGCCGACAAAGTCATCAAGCTCAAGCTCGGCACGCTCGCCCCCTCTGGGACCTCCTATCACAAGAGCCTCCAGGCGATGGGCGAGAACTGGCGCAAAGCTTCGGAAGGCGCCGTGCAACTGGTCATCTTTGCCGGCGGCACGCAGGGGAGCGAGGCGGACATGGTGGGACTGATGCAGACTGGCAACCTGGATGCCGGTCTGCTCACGACTAGCGGGCTTTCGGAAATCGATCCCGCAGCCTTGGCCATGCAGGTGATGCCGATGTTCTTCCGCAACCTGGATGAGCTGGACTATGTGGCGCAGAAGCTGCGTCCACAACTCGATGCGCGCCTGCTGGCCAAAGGATACGTCGTCCTGTTCTGGAGCGATACTGGCTGGGTGCGCTTCTTCTCCAAGTCGCCCGTGCTGCATCCGGACGACTTGCGGAAGCTGAAGGTCTTCTGCGGGACGGACAGTGCCGCCGCGTGTGACTTGTGGAAGGCAAGTGGATTTAGTCCGGTATCCCTTGATGCGACAGGCATCCCGCAGGGCCTCCTGTCGGGCACGATCAGCGCGGTGCCGACGGTGCCCATCTTCGCTCTGGCCGCACAGTTAGACAGCCAGGCTAAATACATGCTGGAACTGAATTGGGCGCCCCTGGTCGGCGCGGCCGTCGTGCGGAAGAAAGCCTGGGACCGCGTTCCGGCTAGCGTCCGAGAGACCATGCTGAAAATCGCCGAGGAAACGGGCCGGCAGGTCAAAGCCGCCGGTCGGGCGGAGAGCGAGGCCTCTGTGGCGGCGCTGGTCAAGCGCGAACTCAAAGTCCAGAAGGTGAGCCCCGAAGTGGACGCCGAGTGGCGCGCGGTGATCGAAAAGGTGCAGGACCAAATCCGGGGCAAGGTCGTGCCGGCGGATGTCTTTGATGAAGCGCAACGGTTTGTAAAGGAGTATCGCGCTGTCGGCGGGGCCAAACCCCAATGAGCAGCGGCACCGTTCTTACTCCTGACCTGGTTGGTTCGCCCGAGTCAACGACACTCTCCTGGGGGCGACGTCTGTTCTGCCAGGGCGAAAATCTCCTGCTGGTGATTCCGCTGGCGGCCATGCTCCTGTTGCCAGTCGTGGAGATCGTCTTGCGGATGGTGTTCAAGACTGGCATCTCCGGCTCCAGCGTTATTGTGCAGCACCTGACGTTGATTGTCGGGATGTTGGGCGGGGCCATCGCGGCCCGAGATCGGCGGTTGCTCGCGCTCTCGCCGGTGCAGACACTGCTGGGAGGGCGGGCCCGGACCGCGGCGCAGATATTTAGCAGCGGCTTTGCGGCGGCGATCACTTTCTTTCTCTTTCTGGCCAGCCTGCGTTACGTGCTGGAGATGAGGCCGTTGGGGAAGGTCCTGGTCTATGGCCTCCCGGTTTGGCTGGTTCAGCTTATCCTGCCTATCGGGTTTGGCCTGGTCATGCTGCGCCTGGTCTGGCACGCCTCGGAGAAATTCGGGGGCCGAGCGCTGGCGCTCGCGCTGGCCGCAGCGGTAGCCGGCGTGGCGATCTGGGCGCCGGTGTCTCCGGAGCGGCTGATGATCCCGGCGCTGGTGGCTTTGGGGCTGGCAACGCTCCTGGGCGCACCGGTGTTCACCGCACTGGGTGGCGCGGCGCTGATCCTGTTTTGGGGCAATGACCTCCCGGTCCAGGCGGTGCCCCTCAAACACTATAGCCTGACCACCAATAACATGCTGCCCAGCATTCCCATCTTTACGCTTGCGGGCTATTTCCTGGCTGAGGGCCAGGCGTCCCAGCGGCTGGTGCGGGTGTTCCAAGCGCTGGTCGGGCAATTCCGTGGCGGCCCGGCCATCGTCACCGCTCTGGTCTGCGCTTTCTTTACTTCCTTTACCGGGGCCTCCGGAGTCACGATTCTGGCGCTGGGCGGCGTGCTCATGCCAGTCTTGCTGGCGGCGCGGTATTCCGAGCGCAACGCGCTCGGCCTGTTAACCGGGGCCGGGTCGCTCGGCATGCTTTTCCCTCCCTGCTTGCCGCTGATCCTCTACACCATTGTCGCCAACCACAGCGCGCATGCCGATCTGTCGATCAAGGAGATGTTCCTGGGAGGCATCGGCCCCGGGATCTTGCTGGTGGCCCTCACGGCCTGGTGGGGCATTCGCAAAGGCCCCAAAGAAGCCTTGGACCGCCCTAGTTTTACATGGTCGGAAGCCGGAGCCGCGCTTTGGGATGCCAAGTGGGAAATGCTGATCCCGGTGGTGGCCCTTGGCTCGCTCTTTTACGTGCCGACCACCGTTGAAGCGGCAGCGGTCACCGCCACCTACGCGCTCCTGGTGACTACCGTGATCCATCGCGACCTGCGCCCGATCAAAGACTTGCCTCGGGTCGTCACGGAGTGCGGCTTGCTGGTCGGCGGGGTGCTGCTGATCCTGGGCGTCGCACTGGGCTTCACTCACTACCTGGTGGATGCGCAGCTCCCCGACAAGATGGTCGAGTGGGCCACCGGGATGGTCGGCTCGAAATGGCTCTTCCTGCTGGCGCTCAACGTAGTGCTGCTGTTCGTGGGCGGGCTGGTTGAAATCTACGCGGCGATTATCGTGGTGGTGCCCTTGCTGGTGCCCTTGGGGGTAGCGTTCGGTCTGGACCCCATCCACCTCGGCATCATCTTCCTCGCGAACATGGAGCTGGGTTTCCTCTGCCCACCCGTGGGCCTGAACCTGCTGCTCTCCTCCTACCGGTTCAATAAGCCGATGTCCGAAGTCACCCGCGCCACGACTCCGATGCTGCTGGTTTTGCTGATCGGCGTGCTGCTGATCACCTACTTCCCGCCGCTCACCACTTTCCTGCCGCGGCTGTTCAAGTAACACCCTGGCCAGGGCAGTGCCAGGGACAAAGTCCTCGTAAGCCATTGTAGGAGACGACGTAAGGAGTCTCTAAACTCTTGGCCTGCTGCCCACACCGCAGCTTATTCGGAACAAGCTGATTAGAGACTCCTTACATCGTCGCCTACAGCTTCCGATTGGAGCCCTTAGGGATGCCGCACATGCT
>SESG01029883.1_pt1 | contig 11771 bp, 8 predicted proteins | sample 3171421 | NCBI WGS metagenome assembly SESG01 (sample SAMN10866946, study PRJNA518727) | freshwater metagenome | biome: subpolar coniferous forest; feature: holomictic lake; material: water; isolation source: holomictic Lake 227, 6 m and 8 m depth | place: Canada: near Kenora, Ontario | collected... | reverse complement strand
GAGTGCCTCGGTGGCCCATGGCGTGGAAAGCGTTGCCGATCAGATTCGTCCAAACTTGCTGGATCCCCTCATGACGGCAGCGAACCAGCGGGACATTTTGGAAGTCTTTTTCCACCTTCACGCCGAGCTTGATCTCGTGCTGGAACAGCAGGAGTACCGTCTCAAGGCTCGCGATAACATCGACCTCTTGGGTATCATCGCCGTCATCGCTGCGGGAGTAGGTCTTGAGCGCCGTGACAAACTTGCTTGCCTTCTCGGTTGCCAGTCCGACGATCCGCGTCGCGAGCAAGAGCGAACCCAGTTTGCCGCCGGCCTCGATAACCTCGCTGTAGCCCTTCAGGCCAACCAGGTAGTCCAGACCGCGTTCGTCGGTTCGGTAGCCTGTTTCGACCAGAATATCGGCTAGGTTGATGGGATCATCGCCTCCGTGGGTTTCAAAAAAGTGCACGTAGCGTTTCTTGAGCAGCCGGTCTTCGGGTGTGTCGAGAGGAAATGTGCGATGAGCGGCACTCGCTACCAGAGCCTGAAGAAACTCGCGCTCAGGTCCCCCCAGGGAGGCGAAAAACGGCAACAGATCCGTGCCCAAGTCGGCCAATCCCTGCAAGACTGATGAATTGGACGACACAATCGCCCCCAAGGGGGTATTGAGTTCGTGCGCGATGGTTGCCACGAGTCGGCCGAGCACGGCCAACTGGGCTGAGTTGACCAGTTCATCCTGCACGCGCTTGAGTGATTCCAGAGTTTCGGACAACTCCCTGTTGGTGTGTGCCAGTTCCTCGGTCCTTTCCAGGACGAGCGATTCCAGGTTTTCGTTGAGGTTCTGGATCTTGGCTTCGGTGGACTTCTGCTGCGAAATAGCTGATGAAATGGTACTGAACACAACATCGAGGTCACTGGCCATTCTCTCCAACTCGGGGAAAGCTGCTTTGGGAAGGTTGTCACGGATGGAAGGGGAGTTCGCGCCTCGACTGCTGCTTTCGGCAGCCTCGATCATTCCGGAGCGGAGAAACTCGAGCGGGCGAACCAATTGACGCAGGACCGAAAAGGCCAACAGCAGCGTCAGAGTGACAACAATGAAAACGACAACGAGGATGTTCCACACCAAATCGCTGATGAGAACGCTCAGAGAAAAGCTGTCGTCGAACCAGAGGGAAACCGTCGCCTGCAACGAAAGTGCCCCGCCGTTTCCAGAATAGTGGATCGGGAAGTTTCGGGTGTCGTAGTTACCCACAGGGGCGCTGGTGACTTGGGTGACCTTGCCCGTCGGAAGTCGAGTAAGCCAAGCGATCGTGTCGGACTCGTTTTGGAAGATTCGCACCGAAATCAACGAGTTGTCGAGAAGCTCAGAACGGAGGATGGTATCGAGGGCCTGGTCATCAAATTGCCAGACAGCGGCGCCGCAACTGGCACCAATGCGCACTGCGGTGTTGGACTTGGCCGCTGCACTCTGGCTGGCAAGCGCAGATTGGCGTTCCCAAGCACGCCCGGCAATAGCGAGCACCAAAACCGTCAGCGAGACCATGAGGATGGAAACCACCAGGCGCCGGGTCATTCCTGTCTCGGCACGTGTCAGCGAAAGCATAGCTGTAGTGTGAAGCCTGCCTAGACCGAAGTCAAGAAAGCGGGAATTGTTTCGAGAAGTCTTTCGGCAGGTTCCAGAGCGCGCAAGGTTTCCGGAACCGAAGCGGTGAAACTGGCGCCGTAGGCCTTTCGAACCATTCTCGGGTCAAGAACCACGACGCAACCGGAATCTTCCGTATGTCGGATCAAACGCCCGAAACCCTGTTTGAAGCGGGTGACGGCCTCGGGCAGACTGTAGTTCATGAAGGGATCGAGACCCCTCGATTGAAGGAGTTCCATCCTGGCCGCAAGGACCGGCTCGGAAGGGACCCGGAACGGCAAGCGGCAGAGGACCACCAGTCGTAGGGTGTCACCGGGACTATCGACTCCTTCCCAAAAGCTATCGGTGGCAAACAGCACACTGGTAATTTCTGTCTTGAAGCGGTCGAGGAGTCGGGTCCGCTCCTCGTCGCCTTGCCGGTACACCGAAATATTTTCTTTTGCCAGAATCGGCTGCACCTTCTGCCACGCGCTGCGCATGCTCTCGAAAGAAGTGAACAGGACCAAAGCACTTCCGCGGGCGGCGCGGAGAAGTTCCGGAAGATAGGACTCCAACCGGGGCTGGTAGTCGGACTGGTCGGGCATCGGAAAATCGGTAGGGCACGCCAAGAGGACCCGATGGGCGTAGTCAAAGGGAGAGGGGAAGATTCCTGTCAGTTTCCTGTCACGGTCCACCAGATCGACTCCGACGCGGGACGCCCAAAACTGGAAGTCTCCTTTGACGGTCAGCGTTGCCGAAGTGAACATCACAGTCGGGTAAGGGTCGAACACGGCCTTGACCATCAACTGGTCGATGGCAAGCGGTGAGATTGTCAGGTCGACCTGGGCGGTTCCAGCGGGGTCGCGCACACGCTCGAGCCAATAGACATTGCCGGTATCGCTGGCGTACTTGGTGACCCTGTCGATGATTTGTGACAGGCCTTCCAGCCGCCTCGCTATGGAACGCACTTCGCGGGCCTCGCTGGGAACTTCGGTTTCGTCGTCCCACACCTCGGAAAGCCGCAGACAGAGTGCCCCAAGCTGGACCAGAGGATTCTGCAGGTCTTTCAGCCGGGGCAACAGCCGGTCAAGGAGACGGTCCCCTGCTTCGCCGGCGATGCGCAGACTGCCCTGGCCATCCAGTACCACGAGGGCTTCGGTCGTCCAGAGGTCGAACTGGTTATGGATCGTTTCGATGAACTCGGGAAACGCACTGAACTCGATGTTCTCGGTTCCTAAGCCCTGCAGGGTCAGGACCAGTCCCGTTGCCCTGCCCCTCCGCCGGCGGAAAAGCCGGCCCAACTGCTTGAACAGGAAGACCTTGTTCAGTGTAGACGAGAAGTAACTGGTGGCGCTCTTCTCGATGTGGTGTGCCTCGTCGAAGATGATGCGCTGAAAAGGCGGCAAAACAGCGGTCGCCTCGGTGCCAAAGCCATTCATGCGCAGGGCAAGATCAGCAAACAGCAAATGGTGGTTCGCCACCAGGAGTCCCGCGCCGGCGGCTTCCTTGCGAGAACGAGCCAGAAAGCAACCGTCGCCTTGAGCACAACGCAGACCCGAACACACATCGGCATCGCTGCAAACCCGGCTCCACTGGCCTTCATCGGGCACAAACCCCAGTTCCGAGACGTCACCGGTTCTGGTCTGGGCGCTCCACTCGGCGATCGCGTTGAGCTGTGTGGCGGGGAGATTGTTGTCGAGTGCAACCTCGCGGATCTCTTCGGCCAACCGCGTGGGGCAAAGGTAGTTTCGTCGCCCCTTGACCAGGACGGCCTTAACTTGCGTTCCAAGGGACTTCTGAACGAGCGGAATGTCTTTTTCAAACAATTGCTGCTGGAGGTTGATTGTCGCGGTCGATACCACGACCCTCTCTTTGTTTCGTGACGCCCAAAGCAGCGCCGGAACGAGGTACGCGAAGGACTTCCCTACCCCCGTCCCTGCCTCGGCCACGACCACCGAATCTTCGTTGAAACCGCGGGCAAAAAGCTGACTGAGAGCCACCTGACTTTCCCTGCTTTCGAAGTTCCTGAGGGTCCGCGAGAAACTGCCACCCGAACTCAGGTGCGACGCCACCGCAGGCACCGATACCAGGCTGAGTTCCTGAACGACAACAGGTTCGCAGACGGCATAGCACTCGGTAACGTCGTTGTTGATGATCCAGAAGCCGATGCCCTGCTGCCCGAGGCCCGAAGCTACCGCCAGATCCGGCTGACTGGGCTGAAGATTCCCAGAAGGATGATTGTGGAGCACCACGTCACCTGCTTCCATGTGGGGAGCCAGAGCCGGAACTGAGTTCTGGTCGCCGCGAGCCACCGCTTTGACCTGACGGCAAAAGCCTTCGGAATTGACGAGCCCGACAAAAAGCACTTCGTTGCCTGAAGCTCTGACAATCTCAAGCCTAAGTTCGGCGACGACGGTATCTGACAGCCGTTCGGAGATGTCCCGGCTCAGGGAAGGTCCTGGACCAAAGTGGTCAGCAAGGTCGTGAGGGCCCCTTCGGCCTTTCTGCCGTTTTCCATGACTTCCTGGTGGTCAAGTTCCGTAGCGCTGATTCCCGCCGCTAAGTTGGTGCACACGGAAATGGCCGCGAGATCCAGACCACACGAACGTGCGGTGATGGCCTCGGGGACCGTGGACATTCCGACAAGTGAGGCTCCAAGCAAACCGGCCATTCTCACTTCGGCGGGCGTTTCGTAGCAGGGGCCCGTAAAGCCCATGTAAACACCTTCGGCCAGCTCACCACCCAGTTTGGAACGGGCAATCCCCTGCACCCGCTTGCGCAGTGCCGGGGTGTAGGTGGTGGTCATGTCAAAGAACCTCGGCCCCAGCGCGGCGTCATGTGGGCCGATGAATGGGTTTGTGCCCATGAAGTTGATGTGATCGCTGATGAGGACCAACTGCCCCGGTACATAACTTGGGTTCACTCCACCTGCGGCGTTGGTGAGGACAACCGTCTTGACTCCCCACTTCTTCATCAGAAGGACGGGAAAGACCACTGTCGACATCGAGTTGCCCTCGTAGAAGTGAAACCGGCCCAGAAAAATGATGGCCTTGGGGCCGACTTTCAGAATGCCTCGGTGTCCCGAAACTGTAGGCTGGGGAAACCCGGGGATATCACTGTAGGGGATGCTTTCGCCGGGAAAGGCATCACCGATGCCCGAAAGACCCGAGCCAAGCACAATGCCAATCGATGGAACAGCCGAAAAGCGACTTTTCAGGTAGGCAAGCGCCTTGTCAACGGCAAGCGAAGTTTGTTGGTCCATGGAGTTCTCCTTCCAGCATCCTAACGGGTTTCCCCGTGCGCGGAAAGGACTTTGCATTTCTTGACACCGCGCCAGTGCTTCCTTTACCTTGAGCCCATGATCGTGCTGAAATTCGGCGGAACTTCCGTGCAAAATGCGCAGGCTATCGATGGGGCCCTCGACATCGCCGCCCGGGAACTTTCCCGAGCCCCCTTGCTGGTCTCATCGGCCATGGCCGGGGTGACGAACGAGCTGGTTGAACTGGTGTCGGCCCTTGAGACGGGCCAACAAGAGGTCGCCAGTTCGCTTGTCGCCGGGATCGTTACCCGCCACCACGAAACGCTGGAAGCGCTTGCGTCGGGACACGCCCTCGAGCAAGGCAGAGTTCTCTTGAACTCCCACTTGGGCGATCTCGAAGCACTGGTCAAGGGTTCTCTTCTCCTCAAAGACTGTTCGCCTCGGGTTCAGGATGCCTTGGTTGGAACCGGTGAACTGCTATCAACCGTTTTGATCTGCGCCCGAGCCACCCAGCGGGGGCTTCGTTGCACGTGGCACGACGCGCGCCAATTGTTGCGGACCGACGAAAATTTCGGAGAGGCTGCCGTTCTGTGGGGTCCCACAGAGTCCGCCGTTCGGGCTTCGATTCATCCCCAAGCTGGTGAGCTTCACGTCATTCAGGGCTTTGTCGGGGCCACCCTGGCAGGAGTCACAACCGTGTTGGGACGGGGCGGCTCGGACTATTCGGCGGCGTTGTTCGGTGCAGCGCTCGGTGCCGAGGAAGTTCAGATCTGGACCGATGTCGACGGCATCATGACCACCGATCCCCGTAAAGTCCCCCACGCCCAGTCTATTCCCGCGATAACCTACGCCGAAGCGGCGGAGTTGGCCTTTTTCGGAGCGAAAGTCGTGCACCCCGCCACGATTCAGCCCGCTGTCGAGCGTCAGATTCCCGTCCTAGTCAAAAACACCCGAAACTCTTCTCACCCCGGGACACGCATCGTTCAGGAGGCCCCAGGCAGCGGTCTGCGCGCAATCGCCGGAAGAAAGGGCGTCACGGTGGTCACGGTCACTTCGAGCCGAATGCTGAACGCCTACGGTTTTCTGAAACGAATCTTCGAAATCTTTGACCGCCACAAGGTTTCAGTAGATCTCGTAGCCACTTCAGAGGTGTCGGTTTCGACCACGATCGAAGGCAAGCGTGATATCCGCGAACTCGTCGCCTCGCTTGGAGAGCTGGGAACCGTGAAAGTTGAGGAAGACTGCGCCATTATCTGCCTCGTCGGGCAGGACGTCTGGAAGGACAACCGTGGGATTGCCCGCGTGTTTCAGGCCATTCCCGAAGTCCAGGTCCATCTGATCTCGCTGGGCGCCTCAGAAATCAACCTCTCCTTTGTGGTGGGCGCCGGTGACCTGGACCACTGTGTGGCTGCGATTCACGATGTTTTTTTCCCGGCCAAGGAGGCCTAAATGGATCCGATTTTTGACCGTCTGGGACGGCTGATCCGTTCCTTTGGTGTGGATTCGGCCCCGGCAAGACCCGTGACACCCGAAGACGACGACTTGCAGGCTGCTTGGGAAGAACTCGAATCCGAGGGTTTGGGAAAGCAGGGTTCCGGCCCAAGGCCCGCACGCCCTCAACAGAGTACTCACGGCTTCCGCGAGCAGAACCAGAACGCCCGTCCCCATCCGGCAACACCCGGACTGGACCCGGAACTGATCGCCGCCTACGCCGTGCTGGGCGTAAAGACGGACGCCACCTGGGAAGAAATCACGGCAGCCCATCGCACCCTTCTCAAAAAGCATCATCCAGACCGCCACGCTGGTCACGAAGGCAACATGCGCAAGGCTACGGCGCAGTCGCAGAAGATCGGCGAGGCCTTTCAGAAGATCAAGAAGCAGCTCGGCCGTTGATGCACAGGTGGGCTGTTGTTCGCGAGCGTATTCTCTCAAGCCGGAAACTTGGCTTTGACCTGGAGGGTGACTTCAACCTGCACCGCTACGGCAGGCGGATCTGTCTGTTCCAGGTGTCCTTGGAAGATGGAACTGCCGTCCTGCTCGACCCGTTGGAGCATTCCTTTGAAAGCGAAAGCGAGTTCGCTGAATGGCAAAGCGTTTTGGAAGATCCGAGCATCCGCAAGGTGATCTGGGCCGCCCAGAATGATGTCCGTGCCCTTAAGTTCTGCTATGGCATCCCGTTGCGCGGCTTGTTCGACCTCTTCGATGCGGCGAGGCTGACCGGATTCCCAAAACCCTCGCTCCCTTTGTTGGCCAGTCGCCTGCTCGGGGTCGAACTCGTCAAGGAAGAAAAATGGCAGACCTCCGACTGGAATATCAGGCCCCTTCGCGCTCAACAACTTGCCTACGCAGAAAAGGATGTTCGTTACCTCTTGCCGCTCGGTGCTGCGCTCGAGAGTGCGCTCGACGAAAAGAAACAGAGATCGCCATTTGACCAGCGCATGCGCGCTGTCGAGGCCTTTGTGTACGACGACACTGATCAACCCTGGCGAAAGGTCAAGGGTGCCGGAGCACTGCTACCCAAGCAACAATTGAAGTTCCGGGAACTTTGGGAACAGCGCGAAAACCGTGCCCGCGAGTCGAACCTGGCTCCCTGGCGTGTCGTTGCCAACGAGCAACTCCTCGATCAAGCCAGAGCCGAAAGCTAGAGTTCCTGATCGACGTCTTCGGCAGGGGGGGAATCGGCGGCGCGGAACTCCGCATAGAGGGCTTCCAGCCTCTCCTGAAACTCTTGCGTGGTTTCGACATGCCCCCACCCGATACTGAGTTCCTCCGAGAAACCCCAGAGCGAGTCGCCGTGTCGCACCACTTTATGTGGGATGCCCTCTTCTTGAAGGAGACCAGAGAACAGCGCCGCCTCGGACGAATCGTCGAGCGGACAGGGCCATTCGGGTTGCCGGAAGATCATTCTTCTTCTCCTTCGGGCTCGTCTTCGGAACCTGCCGAACCGGTCCGGACGAACTTGGCGCTGTTGAAGTCCTTGTTCGTGATCCGCACCCCCAACGCCTTGACACCCTTTACCAGATACTTGTTCACGGGAAAGGCTTCTTCCAGGACCCTCAACAGCGGCTTCTGCTTGTAGTCAACGTGGATGCTTACGTTGACCTTGGTGGTCATCTTCAGAAACTGCGAGTCCTCCGGCATGAACTCGTACACTTTGTCGAGAATGTAGCCCTCGATCTTGAAGCGCTTGAGGTAGAGGTTTCCTGTCGAGTTGTCTTTGTACAACACCGAAAACGTCACCTTGTCGAGTTCATCCTTGTCGGCGTCCCAGATCCCCAGCAAGCCCTTGCCTGCAAACTTCTTTTCGGGAACACGGATCACCGAGTAGGTCAGGTCTTTGTGAATGAGAAGCACCTTGTCGAGGTCAGAAACTTCGAGCTTGACATCACCTGTGGACAGTGAATAGCCCAGATAACCGGAGGCCTTGTCGTATCGAAGTTTCTTGTCGCGTGCGGCAACTTCGCGTGCACCGAGTTTTCGGAACGTGCTCGCCTTGGTCAGTCGGGGTGTTTGCGAAGCCGGCTTTTTCAGCAGTTCGTCGAGGAAACCAAGGGCGTACTCGGTCAGGTGAGCCAAGTGGTACTTGATTTCTTTCAGCCGCTTGTTGATGGCCTCGACCTCCTGCCGATTTTTGCTGATGTCGTACAGCGAAATACGGCGGATGGGGATTTCGAGTAGGTGTTTGATGTCGTCATCGGTCACCGGGCGGATGAGCTCTTTGGCGAAGGGCTCGAAGCCGGTCAGAACCGCTTCGTAAACTGCCTCCTGCGTCTTCATCTCTTCCATGCGCTTGTAGATACGCTCTTCGATGAAGATCCGTTCGAGCGTACGCAGATGGAGCTTGTCGAGCAGTTTGCGCTGTTCGAGCTCGAGCTCCTTCTTGAGCACTTCAACCAGATGCTTGGCGTGATACTCAACGACCTCGGTGACGGTCATCAGAACAGGAAGGTCATCATGAATCACCAGAAGATTGACGTGATGGTTGATCTGGCAGTCAGTGAAAGCGTACAACGCCTCGACGACTTCGGAGGTATAGACCCCTCGGGGAAGCTTGATTTCGATCTCGACCTTGTCGGTGGTGAAGTCCGACAAGCCCGCAATCTTGAGTTTGCCTTTCTTGGCCGCTGTCTCGATGGAATCAATCAAGCTTGCTGTGGTGGCGCCAAAGGGCAGCTCACGGACCACGATGCGTTTTTCGTCGGAGGTGTCCAGCTTGGCCCGGACAAGAACGCTGCCCATGCCATCCTGGTAGGCTGTGGCGTCCATCATGCCTCCAGTGGGAAAATCCGGCAGCAGTTGAAAGTTCTCACCCCGGAGACACGCTTGCAGCGCCTGAACAACCTCGCGGAAGTTATGGGGCAGAATCGTCGTCGACATCCCGACCGCGATTCCGTCAACGCCTTGAAGCAACACGACCGGAAGTTTAGCCGGGAAGACCACCGGTTCCTGGTTTCGACCGTCGTAAGAATCGACAAACTCGGTGATCTCGGGGTTGTACAAAATTTCCTTGGCCAGCGGCAGCAAGCGACACTCAATGTAGCGGCCTGCGGCGGCCGAGTCGCCGGTGAAGATGTTGCCGAAGTTCCCTGGCCGGTCGATGAACATGTCCTTCTGACCCAAGTTCACCAGAGCCTCGTAGATCGACGCGTCGCCGTGGGGATGGTACTTCATGGTGTGACCCACCACGTTGGCTACCTTGTGGAACTTGCCGTCGTCCATCTCGAGCAGGGAGTGCACGATTCGCCGCTGTACCGGCTTCAACCCGTCGTCCAGATGCGGAATAGCCCGTTCCTTGATGACGTAGCTCGCGTATTCCAGAAAGTTGTCGTTGAAGAGTTTTTGGACGTACGCCATTACCGCATGTTCTCCATAATGAATTGCCGTCGGGTGGGCGTGTTCTTGCCCATGTAAAAGTCGAGCGTCTCGCCGATGGTCTTGATCGTTTGGATGTTGACGTCGATGAGGCGGATGTCGCTGCCGATGAACTGACCGAACTCGCTGGGACTGATTTCGCCAAGGCCCTTGAAGCGGGTCACTTCCGCACTGGAAATCTCGGAAAGCGCGGCGTCGCGCTCTTTTGCGTTGTAGGCGTAGCGGGTCACCTTCTTGTTGCGCACCCGGAACAGGGGCGTTTCGAGGATGAACACTTTTCCGGCCACAACAATTTCCTCGAAAAAGTTCAGGAAGAAACTCATCAGCAGGTTGCGGATGTGGAAGCCGTCGGTATCGGCATCGGTGGCGATGATGATCTTTCCATAGCGCAGGGTTTCGACATCGTTTTCAATTCCCAAGGCCATCATGAGGTTGAAGAGTTCCTCGTTCTTGTAGATCTCGGTCCGCTTCTTGCCATGAAGGTTCTCGGGTTTGCCGCGCAGAGCATAAATGGCCTGAGTATAGACATCGCGGCACGTGACCATCGAACCGGCTGCGGATTGTCCCTCGGTGATGAAGATCACCGAATTGGCGCCTTTTTCGCCGTCCTCGACGTGGTACTTGCAGTCCTTGAGCTTGGGGATGTTGAGCGCGATCTTCTTGGCGGCTTCCTTGGCTTCTTTCTTGACCGAATTGAGTTCCTTGCGGAGTTTCTCGTTCGAGATGATCCGATCCTTCAGGATGCGGGCCGTTTCCGGAGCCTTATGCAAGAAGTCCACTACGGCTTCCCGGACTTCCTGGAGTATCCAGGCCCGAATATCCGTGTTGCCAAGCTTGTTCTTGGTTTGGCTCTCAAAGATAGGATTCTTCACTTTGATTGACACGGCGGCGGCAATTCCTTCGCGAACGTCCAGCCCGTTGTAGGCTTCTTTGTAGAAGTCGTTGATACCCTTGAGTTGGGCCTCCCGGAAGGCCGACAGGTGGGTGCCCCCGTCGCTGGTGTACTGCCCGTTGACAAAGCTGAAGTACGTTTCGCCGTAACTCTCGGTGTGGGTAAAGGCAAACTCGATTTGTTGGCCCTTATACCAGCAGATCGGGTACGCCATCTTGTCACCGATTTCGGCACCCAAAAGGTCAAGCAAACCGTTCTTGGCCTCGAACTTCTCTTTGTTGAAATACAGCTTAAGCCCCGAGTTGAGGCAGGCGTAGTTCCACATCCGCTGCTGAATAAACTCTGTGTTGAACTTGAACTCATGGAAGATATCACGGTCGGGGACGAACTCGACGTAGGTTCCGTTAGGCTCCTCGCTTTTACCCGACTCTTCGGCCAGGAGCTTCCCTTGGCTGAAGGTCGCCTGAAAGAACTCTCCCTCTCGATGGGAACGAACCAGGAAGTGGCTTGAAAGCGCGTTGACCGCCTTTGTACCAACCCCGTTGAGACCCACCGAGAACTGAAAAACGTCGTCGTTGTACTTTGCTCCCGTGTTGATGATCGATACGGCAGCCACCACTTTTCCCAGCGGAATCCCGCGTCCATAGTCGCGGATCGTGGCCTTTTCGCCGTCCAGGGAAACATCGATCCTTTTTCCGTGCCCCATGATGTACTCGTCAATGGAGTTGTCAACCACTTCCTTAAGCAGGATGTAAATACCGTCGTCAAGATTGCTGCCATCGCCGAGCCGACCGATGTACATGCCCGAGCGCAAACGGATGTGCTCCAGCGAACTGAGGGTTTTGATGGTATTTTCGTCATAAATGGGAGGGGAAGCTTCTTTTGCCATGGTTACCTTGGAATCTCGAGAGATCGCAGATGGGAAACCCCCTGCTCGATGGTAGAACGGACTTGATCAGCAAAGGCGTCCTCGTCGGCCCCGCGCAGTCGCGCAGTGTCCAGCGGAGGATGGAAGCGTATCCCAATCCATGCTGGCCGGAAGTAGCCCTTTTGCTCAAAGACACGGAAAGTCCCGTGCACAGAAACGGGGACGGCCAGGGCCTTGGCCTTTGTGGCGAGTTTGACCCCTCCCCTGCGGAAAGGAAGCA
>SESG01011644.1_pt1 | contig 11777 bp, 6 predicted proteins | sample 3171421 | NCBI WGS metagenome assembly SESG01 (sample SAMN10866946, study PRJNA518727) | freshwater metagenome | biome: subpolar coniferous forest; feature: holomictic lake; material: water; isolation source: holomictic Lake 227, 6 m and 8 m depth | place: Canada: near Kenora, Ontario | collected... | reverse complement strand
CGACCATGTCGAACAAACAGCTTAAAACATCCACGGCTCCCAGTGTAGTAAGCCGCATGCAGGGACAGGTTTCCGGGATCACAGTTACCTCTCCAAACACTCCCGGTGCTGATGCGACCATTCGCATCCATGGTATTGGGACAGTCAACAATCCAGATCCTCTTTATGTAATTGACGGAGTTCCTGTAGGACCGGGTAATAACCTGAATCCGAATGATGTGGAATCGATCTCCGTTTTGAAAGATGCATCTTCTGCAGCTATTTATGGTAGTCGCGGTGCCAACGGGGTAGTATTGATTACCACCAAGCACGGCCGCGAAAATCAGGAGCCAAGCATCACCTTCACCCTGAGAACAGGCGTATCACAAGCCACCAATCAATACGACATGCTGAATACTTCCCAGTACGGAAGTGCAGTGTGGTTAATGGCGAAGAACCTGGGTAATGCACCCAATTCGCAACAATACGGCAAGGGGGCAAATCCTGTAATTCCGGATTATATACTTCCTGCAGGCACCAAAGAAGGAGATCCTTCTGTCAGTCCTTCCTTGTACAATTATCCGGATTACCAGATTTACAAAGCCAACAAAAATGGTACGAACTGGTACGATGAGATTTATCGCTCAGGCGTTATCCAGGAGTACGACCTTTCTGTTTCAGGTGGCGGTAAAAAATCAACGTATGCTCTTTCAGGCAATTATCTGGATGAGCAGGGATTTCTGAAATACACAGGTTTCAAAAGATATAATTTCCGTGTTAACGCAGAAACCAAGTTCAGCACCTGGCTCAAAGTCGGCGAATCACTGCAGGCAATTTACATCAATCAGAAGGGTAACTTCACCAACAACGCAGAAGATTCACCTATTTCCATGGCTTATCGTATGCAGCCAATCGTTCCTGTATATGACATCATGGGTAATTTTGCCGGAACAAGGGCTCCCGGTACAGGCAACGCAGCCAACCCGGTTGCAGGACTGGCACATGCCCAGGACAATGAAGGAAAATGGTTCAGGGTACTCGGCCATCTATTTGCAGAGGCAACCCTCATGAAAGGCCTTACTTTCAAAACGCTGTTTGGCTACAACATGGGTCAGTGGAATGCCAAATCCTACACACTTCCAACTTATGAAAATGCTGAACCCAACAAAACAGCAGGACTTACCGTAGATTCAAACTATTCCATTCTTTGGAACTGGTCCAATGTATTCAATTACCAGACAACCTTCAATGAAAAACACAAATTGAATGTCGTTGTAGGAACAGAAGCCGTTTCGAATAACTACCAATGGATGAATGCAGGCCGCAGCCAGTATTTCTCACTTTCTCCTGATTACATGCAATTAACATCAGGTGAAACCAACAAAGTCAATGATGGCAATGCATCTGCATGGTCACTGTTTTCACAGTTTGGCCGGGCCAACTATGACCTTTCCGGTAAATATTTCGTAGAAGCTTCCGTACGTCGTGATGGTTCTTCCCGCTTTGGAGCCGCTAACCGTTACGGTATATTCCCGGCTGCATCTGCAGGTTGGGAAATCAGCAAGGAATCCTTTATGGCCGGTTCAAAAAAATGGCTGGATCAGTTGAAGCTTCGTGCAGGCTGGGGAACTTCCGGTAACGACCAAATTGGAGAATACAACATGTATTCAACCTTTGGAACTAACGGATATACAGCTGCTTACAACCTAAATGGATCTACCGGTTCGGCTGTTGCCGGATTTGAACCATCCACAAAAGGTAACCCGGATGTAAGTTGGGAAACAACCCAAACTTTCGATATGGGCATCAGCGGAGCCATGTTTGACAAGAAAATAACTGCCTCCGTCAATATCTGGCAGAGAAATACCTCCGACATGTTGTACCGCCTCAGTGTACCACAGGTAATGGGTATTGCAACTCCTCCTTACGTGAACATTGGCAAGATGAAAAATATGGGATTTGACATTGACCTTGGCTATCACAATACCCTGATGGGCGGTCAATTTACTTATGCAGCCACTTTGACCATGTCGCATTACAAGAATGAAGTCGTATCTCTATCCAACAACCTGAGCGAAGTAGTAGGTTATTCAGAACGTCAGGTGGAATATACGCGTGCAACTACAGGTCAGGCCTATCCAATGTTCTACGGTTTGATTTCTGATGGTATTATCCAGACTGCCGCCGAAGCAGCAGCAGCTCCACAATTTGACAGTTACACAACCGTTGGTCACTTCAAATACAGGGATTTAAACGGAGATGGTAAAATCACCCTCGACAAGGACCGTACCTATATTGGTGATCCTCATCCCAAGTTCACAGGTGGTTTGAACATCGACCTCAGTTATGCCAATTTCGACATGAACATGTTCTTCTATGGAAGTTACGGCAACAAGATGATCAACTACGTAAGCCGCTGGATTGACTACGGACAGTTTTTAGGAGGTTTCAGCAAGGATGCGCTCTTCAACACATGGACACCAACCAATACCGGCGCACCACTGCCTATGTTTGATGCTGCAGCCCACTCACAGGAGGCTTCCACCGCTTTCATCGAAGATGGATCATTCACCAGAATGAAAACCTTCAGACTGGGTTATACCGTTCCGCAGAAAACACTTGATAAAATCAAAGTCAAGAGTATCCGCCTCTATATGCAGGCTACCAACCTGTTTACCATCACCAAGTACAAAGGACTTGACCCGGAACTTGATTCATCAGGTATGTCAATGGGAGTTGACAAAGGAGCATGGCCAACACCTCGTCAGATTACATTTGGTTTAACCCTAGGTTTGTAATCTAATATGAAATTTATAACTTTTAAACAAAAGAATGATATGAAAAAACTATCAATTATAGTGGCTACCTGTTTTATAATGGCCATATCTTATTCTTGTTCAGAATCATTTTTGGATAAAAAGCCGCTGGGTTCGACTTCTGAAGATGTTTTCTATAGCGAAAGTGGCGTGAATGCGCTGTTGACCGGAGCCTACAGTATGGTCAAAGGATCAGCCTTATGGACCGTTTCCTGGGGTGCATCCATTACCAACTGGACATACGGATCCGTTGCATCTGACGACGCAGCCAAAGGATCCTACGTAGGCGACCAGATTCCAATCAATGAAATCGAACGCTGGGAAGTATCCACCACCAACAACTACCCTGCCGATAAATGGGTATTAAATCTGGGTATGGGTGTAAACAGGTGCAATCAGGTTCTGAATGTAATTGCAAAAACTCCTTCTCTTTCTGCGGCTACCGCGCTTGAATTAAAAGCTGAAACACGCTTCCTGAGAGGGCTTTACTATTTCGAGTCCTGGTTGGTTTTCGGCGACAAAATTCCACTCATTTCTGAGGACAAAATGGACGTTGCCAATACAATTACCAACGAGAATGCCGCCGGTGCAGTTCTGAAATTCATCACCGATGATCTGGCCTTTGCCGCCGCCAACCTTCCTGCAAAACAGTCACAAGTAGGTCGTGCTACAAAATATGCTGCCATGGCCCTTGCCGCCCGTGCTTACATGCAGGTGCTGGATTATGCAAGTGCAAAACCCCTGCTGGACAATATCATCAACAGTGGTCAATACTCTTTGGCACCTAAATTCTTTGACAATTACAGGATCGCGACAAATAACAATTCGGAAGGGATCTTTGAAATTCAAAGGAATGTAAACGACATCAATGAATCATTGAACGGTGAAATGGGGATCGGGCTGAATGCACCTTATGCTCCTGAAATGGGATTGTGCTGCGGTTTTCACCAGCCAACACAAAACCTTGCCAATGCTTTCAAGGTAGATCCTACCGGATTGCCGCTGTTCGATACTTTCAACGCAACTGACCTGAAGAATGACCAGGGTATTGCCTCTACAGAAGATTTTACGCCAGCAACCGACCTGCTTGATCCTCGTATTGACTTTACCATGGGACGCCGTGGACTTCCTTACATGGATTGGGGTATCAACCGTGGTATGGACTGGATCCGCGACCAATCATGGGGCGGACCTTATGTCACCGTGGAAAAAACCTTCTATTACAAAGCTGAGCGGAACACATTATCTACAACAACCGGCTGGCAGACAGGTATCTGCGCCAACAATTTCCGTTATCTGCGTTTGAGCCATATCTTGTTATGGAGAGCAGAAGTAGCTGCCTCTGAAGGCGATCTCGCAACAGCGTTGAAATATGTCAATCAAATCCGCGTCAGGGCAGGTAATGAAGTGGTAATGGGCAAAGTAAGCATCACCAAATTACCTATCAGTATCAATACCGGAGATACATGGAAACAGTATGTTGACTTCACCAAACCTGCTGCCAATTATAAAGTTGGAATCTATCCTGCTTTTGCCGACAAGGCAGCAGCGATGAAGGCAGTACAATGGGAAAATCGTTTGGAATTTGCTACAGATGGCATGCGCTTCTTCGATCTGAGACGTTGGGACAAAGCTGTTCCAGGAAGTATGGCCGCCACGCTGAACGCATTTGCTAAAAATGACCTCAGAGTGAGACCTGATGTCATGAAAGGCGCGTCTTTCGATGAGAAGGATAAATATCAGCCTATTCCTCAAACACAGATGGATTTGCAGCCAGGAGTTTTAAAACAAAATACCGGTTACTAATCTTCTCTAGAATACCAATAATGACGGCTGCTTCATCTCAATGAAGCAGCCGTTTTATTTTGTCGGTAGAGACGTTTCATGAAACGTCTCTACATTCGTCACCTAATTTTATTTATCTCCCTACCAGCGAAAACCAGGAACTGTTATCCTGATAATCTTCTACCACATTGGCCTGTTCAGCGAAGTTGAAATGCCCCATCAGGGAGGTAATTTCTTTCTTAAGGGTAGAAATACTGTTGTCAATCAGGTCGCTGCGAAATCCTTTTTCACCCAAATCAATCACCATTTCCAAGGAGATGATCCGTGAAATGGTCTGCCCCAGTTCAACCATCTTTCTTTGAGGCAACTCAAAATTCAGGTTGAAATTAAGCAGCTCTTTCAGGTATTCCGTTGCTTTCGAAGTGAGATCATTGCCATTCAGGTAATTGTAAAGATTGGATTCCTTGAATTGCTTCATCTGTTTCACTACTGCATCAGAAATTTGGGAATACAACATGTCGTTGGATCCTTCAAAGATCTGAAATGGACGGCTGTCTGTAATTCCCCTGCCTCCGATATGGCTTAAGCGATAGGCTTTTGCACCAACTAGTTGAACCAACGACTGGGCGGCACCCTGCATCAGGTCTGTCACGTAACTCTTGATCGCATTCGCTTCCAAACCGTTACCGGAAAGATCATTTTCGATGCCTGCTTTTGAACTGCTGTTGGCACACATGGCTGAAGCAATTGTAAATGAAGTTTGAAGCTCAACGAGCCGATGCTGAACCTGATCATATTCCAATAACCGTTTGCCCGAAACAGACCGCTCACGGGTATGCGCCAGCGCTTCATCCATCATCCGCTGAATAAATCCGTGCGCCATTCCCGGAAACTGGTAGCGGCTGCGGTGCAGAAGGTCCAAGAGCAACTTGATACCGGTAGATTGAGGTTGAAGCCGGTAAAGATGCGGCACTTCAACATCAATCCTGTTACGTCCGTAGGGTATTTGATAAAGGCCAAGGTTGTCAAAAAATTCTTCAACCACGATCTGTTGCCCTTCCTGATTGACATCACAAATGAAAAAATCGATGTCCCGCTTCAAATCTCCGTTTTTCATCTGTTCCCTGGCAGTTAAAAGCCAGAAATCAGCCCAACCGGTTAATCCGGCCCAATGTTTTGTCCCTTTGATATTGTACAAATCACCTTCCGAAGAAAATGAAGTCTGCATGTTAAGCGCGTCACTTCCATGGCCCGGCTCTGTAATCATTAAGCCGCCCATGTTCTGGGCAGTCATGAACCGTTCAAATACCATTTTTTTGGCTTCCGCCGAACCATACTTGGCCAGTGGCTGCAGGAAAAGGGCCGAATTGATCCCCAAAGTCAGCGAAAGTGCCAGAGATTCGTAAGAGGCTGCAGAAAGCAAAGCAAGAATCTCCTGCACACTTCCACCACGTCCGCCAAACTCAGCAGGAATATTGACAGACAACGGATTTCCTGACATTACCTCTCTCATTACAAATGGTGGCATTCCGCGCCTTGTACTCAACTGATCGATGTCAGCCCTGACCCGGTAAGCATGTCTGCTCCGAATGCGGAAGTCTTCGAGGAAAATGTCAAATGGTTCTTTTTGATTGGATGGAGTGTTAACGATCATTGTAGTTTTTTAAATTAATCTCACGGGAACAAATCCTGAGAAAATCAATAGTTATCTGTTATTTCAACGTTGATTTTCATGTTAGGTTGCAAAAAAAACGTTATTTTTAGTGAATATTTCTAATTAAAACACTAAATTATGTCAGAAAATCAAAGGAAAAAACTGAGCCGACGTTCCTTCTTTGGAACATCCGTGATGGGCGCTGCCGGTGTTGCTTTGCTCCCTGGCGTCGTAACAAGCTGCCAGACAAAGAGTTCAGAAAAGCCGGCTGATATTCGCCTCGGTTTTATCGGAATGGGAAGGCAATCCATGTTTCTGTTGAGCGGTTTCATCCAGATACCTGGAGTTGAAGTACTTGCAGGTTGCGATGTGTATGGAATCAAACGCAAAAGATTTGAAAAACGGGTGAATGCCTTTTACGCCAAGGCAGGAAAAAAAGTAAAAGTAGAAACCTTCGAGAAGTATGAAGATCTGCTCAAAAATCCGGATATCAATGCCGTAATTATTGCGGTACCGGATCACTCGCATGCCAGGATCGCGATTGCGGCCCTGAAGGCGGGAAAAGAGGTCTATCTTGAAAAGCCAATGACATTCACCATCAAGGAAGGTCAGGAACTGGTCAAATGTGTTCGCGAAAACAACCGGATTCTTGGAATTGGAAGTATGCAACGCTCTGATGCCAATTTCCAGAATGCCATTAAATTGGTCCAGTCAGGTGCGATCGGAGACGTTGAAAAAGTAAATGCCTATGTAGGCGCTCCACCCAAACCTTATGACCTTCCCGAAGAACCACTACCCGCAGACCTGAACTGGGATTTGTGGCTCGGTTCGCTTACAGCAAAAATACATTTCAACAACGAACTGGATCCGCCTATTCAAATCGATCCTGAAGTAGATGAGAAAATTTGGGGTGCCTGGCGCTGGTACACCGAAATGGGCGGAGGTTTCACCACCGACTGGGGTGCCCACATGTTCGATATCGCACAATGGGGATTGGGCATGGACAAAAATGGTCCGGTCGAAATATCTCCCATCGGGGATGGTACAGAATACATGACCTTCAAATATGCGAATGGTGTTGTGATGACATCTGAGCCTTTTGATGAAAAGAAAACCAAAGGAGTGAAATTCTGGGGCAAGAATGGTTGGATCGAAGTAGCACGCGGCTATTTCAATGCTTCTGACCCTAAACTGATTCCTGAAAAGAAGGAAGAGGTAAAAGGTTCCTACGAAAACAACATTCCCCATCAGGTTAATTTCGTTGAAGCCGTCCGTGCACACAAGGATCCTTGTGTTCCGGTCGAAGTCGGCCACAGCAGTTGTACAGTCTGTACCCTTGGCAACATCGCCTGCCAGCTGAAACGGACCATCAAATGGGATCCTGCCAAACAGGAATTCATTGAGGATACCGATGGTGCTGCTACCAAAATGATGCATTACGAATACAGACAAGGATACAACCTCCTATAAAAAACAAAGGCTCCGAAAGGGGCCTTTGCTGTTTTATGTGTAGAGACGATTCATGAATCGTCTCTACTATTCCACCGTCCAGGTATTTCCACTGGAAAGCAGCTGATCGACAGTTTTAATTTTTGATTTAGATTTCGCCTCTTCAATCTGGGCAACCATGGCCTCATTGTAAACTTTAGAGGGTACTGCACGAATAACTCCCATAGCTACCGGAAAGTCAGGAAATTTCATGTTGATGAGTGACTGGTGGAGGAATCCGTCCTGATCCATCGCATCATGAACCAATACATCCTCAGCCGTCACTCCATTCTCGCCAATCTGCACCACGCGGAGTTTGCCTTTTTCAAGAACGATCCCCTTGTCGCGGGTGTTTCCAAAAATCATCGGCTCGCCATGCTTCAGGAAGATCTGGCGTTCCTCTCTCGTTTTAGGATCGGAAATAGCCTCATGAATTCCATCATTGAATATGACGCAGTTCTGAAGTACCTCCACCACTGAAGTGCCCTTAAATTTGGCTGCTTCCTCGAATATCTCCTGTGAATGTTTCAGGTTGTTGTCGACACACCGGGCAAAAAAAGCACCTCCGGCACCAAGAACGAGCTGTCCGGGTACGAAAGGATCCTCAATGGTTCCCATGGGGGAGGTTTTTGTCACAAAACCACGGTCGGTGGTAGGTGAATATTGCCCCTTGGTCAATCCGTAGATTTTGTTGTTGAAGAGGATGATGTTCAGATCAATGTTTCTGCGGATGGTATGGATGAAGTGATTTCCGCCGATGGCCAGGGCATCCCCGTCGCCGGTGATCTCCCAAACTGTCAGATTCGGATTCGCACATTTGACACCTGAAGCAATCGCGGCAGCACGGCCGTGAATGGTATGGAACCCGAAGGTACTCATGTAATAGGGGAATCGCGAAGAACAACCGATGCCGGAGATAACGGCAAAATCTTCGTGGCGAATGCCCAAATTGGCCATCGCTTTCTGAACGGCATTCAATACGGCGTGGTCACCACATCCGGGACACCATCTGACTTCGCTTTCGCTTTTGAAGTCTTTGAGGGTATAGTTCAATGTATCCTGCATGATTATTCCTCTATTAGTTTTGTAAAGTGATCGGAAAGTTCCTGGATGGTAAAGGGAAGTCCCTGAACTTTGTTGAATTGTTCATATTTGAATTGTGGCATTTTGTCGCGTAAATAGCCCACGAACTGACCAAGATTCAATTCGCATACAACAATTTTTTTATAGTTTGCCAATACTTCAGCCGTATTGGAAGGAAGCGGTTTGATATAATTGAAATGGGCAAGACTGACACTGGTGCCATTGGCTTGCAATTCCCTGACGGCAGTGTCTAGATGACCAAGGGTTCCACCCCAACCTACAACCAGCAAATCGCCTGAGCTTTCACCCACGACCTCCAGCAAAGGCAGCATATCTGCGACAGCCTCTACCTTGTCCCTTCTGATTTCGCACATCAGCTGGTGGTTGGCAGGATCGTGGCTTACATTGCCGGCTTCATCCTTTTCGAGTCCGCCAATCCGGTGCTGAAATCCATCCATTCCGGGGAAGGCCCATTCGCGTGCCAGCGTTTTAGGATCACGCTGATAGGGTTTGAAAGTGGCGGCATTTCTGGCAATTCTTGGGGTAATGGAGGGCAGTTCTGCCAGGGTTGGTACTTTCCAGGGTTCTGTTCCGTTCCCAAGAAAACCATCCGTCAGCAGCACCACAGGCACCATGCGCTCAAGGGCTATTTTGGCAGACATGTAGGCATAGTAAAAACAGTCGGATGGAGTAGATGCGGCTACCACCACAACAGGGCTCTCACCATTCCGGCCATACAGAGTCTGAAGCAAATCTGATTGTTCCGTTTTAGTCGGAAGTCCGGTGGAAGGACCTCCACGCTGCACATTCACGACAACAAGCGGTAATTCTGCAATCACGCTTAATCCGAGTGCTTCGGATTTAAGTGCAAATCCGGGACCGGAGGTGGAAGTTACAGCCAGATCACCGGCAAAGGCAGCGCCGATGGAAGTACAGATTCCGGCAATTTCATCCTCTGCCTGAAAACTCTTCACGCCGAGATCTTTTCTTTCGGCCAATGCCTGTAAGACCTCTGTGGCGGGAGTGATAGGATACGATCCGATAAATAGTTCCAATCCTGCTTTTTCGGAAGCCGCCAGCAGACCCCAGGCAGTTGCCTGATTTCCGTTGATGTTCCGGTACAAACCTTTTTCGATGGGTGCGGGATGCACCACATACCTTGGAGTCATGTGCTGAAGGTTCCATGCGTAATTGTATCCTGCATGCAACACCCTCAGGTTGGATTCGAGTACCAGTTCCTTCTTGCCGAATTTCCTGGTAAGGTATTTTTCGATGTAATCAAGCGGACGACTGAATACCCAGCAAATTAATCCCAGTGCAAACATATTCTTGCTTCGGAGGATACTCTTGTTGTCAATTTCAAGATCTTTCAGTGCTTCCCTCGTCAGTTGGGTAATTGGAACAGGAACTTTATTGTAATCGATCAGATTCAATTCAGTGAAGGGATCATCCGTTTTGAACTTTGCCTTTTCAAAATTCTTCTGGTTGAAGCTGTCAGAATCATAAAAAATAGTTCCGCCCGGCATCATGAATTTCGCATTGGCCTTCACAGCTGCGGGATTCATGGCAACCAAAACGTGCGCCAGATCCCCGGGAGTACTGATTTTCTTTTTCCCGAACTGTATCTGAAATCCGGATACACCGGCTACCGTCCCTTGTGGGGCACGGATCTCGGAAGGATAATCCGGAAAAGTTGAAATGTCATTTCCCAACAGGGCCGACGTATCGGAAAACAAGGTACCGGTGAGCTGCATGCCGTCACCCGAATCTCCTGAAAACCGGATCGACACCTCTTCGAGTTCAATCACTTTTGTTTGTATGGACATAGGGTTCAAATAATAATTTGCTACTTTTGATTCACAAAAATAAACTTTTTTAGAAAATGGCCATCATAAAATCTTTACGGGGGAAAACACCGGTTCTGGGATTGAATTGTTTTCTTGCTGAAAATGCTGTAGTCATTGGCGACACTGTGTTTGGGGACAACTGCAGTGTCTGGTTCGGTGCCGTTATCAGAGGCGATGTCAACTACATCAGGATCGGAAACAATGTAAATATCCAGGACAATGCTATCATTCACGGCACTTTTGAGAAATCTGCCACCAACATCGGTAACAATGTTTCAATCGCGCACGGAGCGATCGTTCATGGCTGCACCATTCACGACAACGTTCTGATTGGCATGAATGCCGTAGTCCTGGATGACGCTATCATTCACAGCAATTCAATTGTTGCTGCCGGTGCCGTTGTCACCAAAGGCACAATCGTCGAGACAGGTTCTGTTTTTGGCGGATCTCCCGCCAGAAAAATCAAGGAAATCAGCCCTGAACTCATCGAAACTGAAATCAACAGGATCGCCAACAATTATCATACTTACTCGGGGTGGTACAAGGAAGAGTTATGAGTTATGAGTTATGAGTTAGGAGTTATGAGTTAGGAGTTAGGAGTTTGGAGTTTGGATATTCTACAGTGGATTCCTTCATTTCAAAGGACTATTTCAGACCATAACTTTGAAGTTCATTTTGTTGCAATAAACAGGTATAAAATGGTTTCAGCCTCAATTATTCTCGCAAAATTGGTCAACGAACTGAGGTAGAATAAAACAAGACAGGTACATTTTCTCTTATCGGCCAAGAACTCAAAACCCAGTCATAACTTACTGATTTCTGCAAAATCCGGATATTTCATTACCCAGCAGATACTTACATTAGAATTACTGACAAATTTTGAATAAAAAACATACAGATACCCAATCAAATACAAATGGCACGCAGTCTCTTCCATCAAAACAGCAGTGATCTCCCATCACTCATAACTTATAATTAAATACATGAAGCCTACACTCATCATTTTAGCTGCCGGAATGGGTAGCCGTTACGGAGGATTAAAACAGCTGGACGAAGTCGGCCCTAACGGAGAAGCAATTATTGACTACTCGCTCTATGATGCCATCCGTGCGGGTTTCGGAAAAG
>SESG01032161.1_pt1 | contig 11782 bp, 6 predicted proteins | sample 3171421 | NCBI WGS metagenome assembly SESG01 (sample SAMN10866946, study PRJNA518727) | freshwater metagenome | biome: subpolar coniferous forest; feature: holomictic lake; material: water; isolation source: holomictic Lake 227, 6 m and 8 m depth | place: Canada: near Kenora, Ontario | collected... | reverse complement strand
ACCCTCTAAAGTGACTTCCAGTGTGTACCATGGAATTAAAAATGGTAAAGAATAAGCAGAATATGTGTTGTCTAGCCTATAGTTAATCAGGATATTGGCGCCTGGTTTTTGGGCAAGGACTTTATCATACAGCGAGTATGTTTTATCAAGATTAAATTCAGGAGGGATGAAAAATGACCAAGTGCTGTATTCGGCTTTAACCATACCTAACGGCTTTACAACGCTATCAGAATCGACGAAACGACTTTTTGGAACAAGTTCACCAGTTTTGATGCTGGCACACCCGCTTAGGACAAATATTAGTATCGAAAGCATAATTTTGTAGCTAAATTTCATGGCGTTAGTCTCCAGATAAAGTTTTATCAATACTCATTGTATGAGTATCAACCTGATTTGAAACTGTGATTGTTTAGACATCTTAGCGTCTTCAAACTTAATTAATCAGAACAGCATAACCGGAACAGTTATTCTATGCTACGCTTTGCTATTTCTACCTTTGCCGCCTGACCATCGATTTGATAAGTTAGCTTATTAAAGAATAAGAAATAGTTACCGTCTGTGCGCATATGCACACTATCAATTATTAGCTGAGCACCTGGCTTTTGGTTAAGGGCATTATTGATAGCATCCACTTGAATTTGGGAGTCTAAATCAGGCCGTCCATAAAAAAACCATTTAGTCGCTTCTCCATGCACACTACCAAGGCGGGTAACGTTATTATCTGGATGCGTAAAATGTGTTTGATCTTGCAATTTAAGAACCGTCGTATGGCTACATCCTGCCATATTTAGCAATGAAAATCCTAATAATACAATTTTCGCTAGCTTACTCATGTCATTCACCTTAAGGTTAGTTTATTTACATTGTGCCTGTATGTCGGTCTGAAGTTTATTAAACTCAGACGGATAGATCTTTCGGAGGTTATTTAAATCCGTTTCGTTTTTGAATACCTCACAATTATTAAATCCGCTGTCTTTTGCCTGCTCCAATTTCTGCAAGGACAAAGCTAAAAAACTTGGGTTATTTGAAGAAGATGTTGAAGAGTCCTTGGAATAAAGACAAGCTAAGTTATACAAAACCTCCGCATCTTTTCCATTACACTTTTCAGCTTGCAGCAAATCATCAAGAGCAGATTTTTTACCCAATAAACTATTTATTACCCCACGGTTCATTAAGGCTTTTGTTGGACATTCCACACCTTCTGCTTGGCATTTCTTTACAATTTCATCATAAATGCCAAGGGCTTTTTCCAGATATGCATTTCTCTGAACCCTGCCACCTATTCTCTTTGAGGATTTAACAATTTGGCTAGCCTCTGTCATACGCGATTGATCTTGACACGGGGCTAAACATTCTGGTGAAGTACAAGGGGGTGGTACTATAAGAGGATGATAAATAACCGCGATATTTTGTTGACCGAGGTTTGCTTTTGTTTTACCCGATTCACATAAAACTTCAAGTGTTTGTTTATGCAAATCATCAATGTTTTTAACCACAAACAGCCTTGTGGCTTTTTCACTTTTAGGAACCTCGCTTTCTATGATCTGGCTATCTTTTTCGTTACCTTCAGTTAACAACACAAATTTGATATTAATTCCTTTCTCTGAGGCATATTTTAACATTGTCACAAGTGAAACACCTTTATTATCACCTTCCTTCGACCAATCTTTAGGGATATGAACCATGTCCAACCTTTCATTAATCCTTTTCACCAGCACATCAAAGCTTAGTCTCTTTCCAATGAATTCGGCAAACTTATCGAAAATCGATTTCTCTACCCCTGGCAATAAGGGTTCCAACTTGCCAAAGGTCGTAAAATCCGCTCGCATAATAGTCACGTTAGAACGAAACACAGCTGTCCCACATAAGTTTGAATCTTGAAATGGTAATGCCAAGTCATGCAAAGTACTTGGTAACTTGCCGTCGTCTGAAACAATAGGCGAAGAAAGAATAACAGCAACATTGACATCAACTTCGACGACTTTTTCAGTCGCCTTTGCTTGTCCGAAATAGCCAAACATCATTAATATGATAAGGCTGGAAAACAGGCTTCTATGTATTAAACGAATTCGCATAAAAGATTCCAATAAAAGCATTCAGTGCATGCCAATTTGTTGATTACGTCCATGCATGGCAAATTCTGTAGGCCCGCCTGCCACACCTGGTATCAACCCCCCTAGTTGCACTAGTTCCTCATCAAATAACAAACCTTTTGTTGTTAGTCGATTCAGGTATTTCCCACAACTCAACAGTTCAATGTCGTATTGAATAGCACCCCAGTCAGTATTGAGATACGTAACAAAATCGGGATGCAGAATTCCTCGATGAGTCCCTGGCGGGATGGACACAGACAGTATAACTGCTCTATCTAATTCAGGGTGATGAATGAGGTAATTTGTAAAAGCCAAGTCGAATGAACCATCAGGAACAATAATAATTCGTCCATTGTTATTGGCATCCCTGACCATTAGATCAACATAAAACAACCTTTCAAGTGAATGGCCTTCGATTGAGACCAAGGGTGGAATCGCTGAATCAGTAATGAACTGTATGCTTCTGATAACCGCCAGATGTGACGTCGGGTCTCGAACATAAGCATTTTCGTCTCGCCACCATGAATATCTAGCGAACAAACTGAATAGTGCATATCCTGTACAGTAAGTATGTATAATAGCCACTATGACATATGTAACGATGATAAACACAGATTGACTATTAATACCTAAAGCCGAAACACTCTGCAGAGACCAAAATGTGAACATTTTGGACGCTGCAACCATCCACATCAATAGCATGCATAGATAGCCACTCAACTTAGCTTTACGGATTTCAGAGTCTATCCGTTGAATTCCAATCGCTAGACTCTTATTCAGGCAAGCGAGATAGGCTGGAGTATATGTGCAATCAACTGGGTTGATTACTGGATTAATATTTGCTGCACACTGAAGCCTGCACTTCAGAGGTAGAATTGCTTTTTCAGACTCACATCGGGTAATTGTTTTTACCCGAAGATGAAACAGAAATGCGAACAGAATGTCCAACAAAAGGAGGAAGGACACCCCCATTAGTCCTTGCCAGAACTCCATGTCAGTTGCATTTATAATAAACTGTAATCCAATTACTTCCAAAAAGACAACAATCACGAAAAATAATGTCGAAATCTGAGAGTTGTCTTGAAAAAGACCAGGCAAGTTCACTGTGCCAATGACTAGATTCCTACTGGTATTGACATACCATAGAAGGTTTTTCGTGGTAGGACTTGGCTCAAATCCCTGCATTGGATTTAAATATGACATGGTTTTTCTCCTGTTAGACCGCAATATCTCTTATCAATCAACACATTTTATTCGTGTCGTAAAACCAGCTTTATCGCAACAATTTTGCCATGATCCATCAACTCGCTGGGAAGTCCAACAGTCGTAGTGTTTTCTTGGTCCAAAGCGTCCTTCTCAATGAATAAATCTTTTCTATCGACTCCACACTTGCTTTGCAGGCTTTCAGGTGATTCAAGAACTAAATCTTTGCCACCACAAGGGTTGTAATTAACTGTCCGCAAAGTATGCTCCTTTAGTGAATCGATGTTTTGATTAGTGTTGTTAAGTGGCAAGGGTAACTGACTGAGAAAGAGCCAAACGGTTTCTTGCCCAGATTGATTATCGAATCTTATGTGCCCCATTGCAGGGATGACATAAGCATGGTTGTATTCAACAAGTTCGCTGGCGTTTGAGGAGCTGGGATAGAGAACTGCCCTGCGACCACTGCTGCCTTCATTGACTACATAAAGATATCCTGAACGTCTGGAATTAACATGCAAGCGAATAGCTTCACCGCTATGGAACACCGTGGAAGTGCTAACTCTAATGTTAGCATTTTCGCCTATCCGTTCAATCCAATAAGAAAGCAGAGGGACAACCTGTTTATTAGGAGATAAAAATTTAGATTTAGGATTTGTGCTCACCTGTTTGGTGGGTTTGATGATACTTTGTAAAGCTGGTTTTGACACGCAATCTATCGATTCATAGCCGCTATTAGTGGATGGAACAGTGCTTTCACCACCTGATAACATGCCTTTAGAGCCCTCCGATGACGGCTCACAATTTGATCTTGTTGAAAAAGATTGACCAACTCCAGCATTTAATAGGCCTTTTTCAGCATCACCCACATGATTCGGGTCTGACGAACAGGATAATATTAATGTTGATAAAGCAAAAACCAAAAAGAATTTATTCATTTTCTTCCCCTAAAGCTTTCAATCAAGATGTTGTTTTTTAACAAAAAAATGGAATCATATTTTGTTTTAATCGACATACGGCTAATAACTGATAAGTTCGGCAATGCATTATTCTCGCTTTATCATATCTTATCAACATTTTTTTTTAAGGAAGTTATTTTGCTGATGAATAATTCCATGCAACAACACGCTCTTCTTTATCATAATCCAGTTTAAGCTTATATAACTTCCCAACCTTAACCTCTTCAATCTGCCCATTCGTGTAATTGTATTGAAGTTGAAGTCCATTGGGCGTGTTGATATTTTTGAGTTTGTAGGCTTTCGTGTCATAGTTGAAACTGTATTCCCCACCATCAAACTGTCTGACCTTTTGAACAAACCCTTCTTTCAATTCAATCGAGGCTTGGCTTCCCTGAGTTTCAACTACTATTATTTTATTAACAAGGCCCGCAGCGTCATAGGCGTAAGTCTGTTTGCCCCGAGGGGAATCAACGTCCTTAATGCGCCCTTGGTCGTCGCGATTGACGTTGATGCCAAAGTTTTGTCCATCCCTTTTGTTAATCATCGCCCTCAATTCGCCCGTTTTGAAGTAGTCCATTTCCATATATAAACCGCTGTTATCGGTTATTTTAAGTGGTCGGCCAGACGCATCCAGTGTTGTTTTTTGAAAGTATTTGAACTCTCCCTTCTTGTTCGGCTCGTCTGGTGGGGCAATCAAAACACTTGAAACCTGCCCATCGTCGTCATAGCTTGGATGAAAGGAAGTCTTCTCGTTGGTGGCGAGACGCAAGTTCCCGTCGGATGCCCATTCTTGACGCAGCACCGGAATTCCATTGTAAACAAGACTGGTCAACCGGCCTGCGGTATCATACTCGCCAACAAGCTTACGTTGCTTATCGAGTTCCAGAGTCTTTTTTCGATGGTCAGCGGATTCTGTGAGAGTAATTTTTTCACCTTCCGCCGAAGCGATAACCATGATCGATCCACCACCATCGGGATATTGCCAAGATGCTTTGATCCCTTTGGCATACTGGGCTTCCACAGGACGGAAAGCCGAATCGTACTGGATAGATTCCTCTGATGTCTTACTGCCCTCTGAGACCACGGTAAGGGTTTTGCCCTTTTCATCAGAGGTAACGCGGTATTTCGACTTGACGCCGCGGGCATCCGTCTCGGCCAACAATTGCCCGTGCGAGTTGTATTCAAAGCTGCGTACCACCTTGTCTTCAAATTCCTTACCATTCTTTCCCTGCTCACGATTAGTCACCGCTACAAGCAGCGAATCCTTGTATTGGTAGCCAGAGCGGCCATCGTTCGTGGATACAGCTATGAGTGTTCCAGAGGCATCATATTCGTAGTTCACCGTGGCTTTGTCTTTCTCGTTGACAGTTTCGCCTGTCTCCCTCTGCCCCGTCGCCGTTTGCAGACGACCAGCATTGTCATAGCTAAGTTGGATGGAGGCCGCTAGCTGTTTGCCTTGCACTCCAAGTATCCGGGTCAAACGCCCCGCCGCATCCCGCTCGTATACCGTTCGAAATCCGCCATGCTCTGTAGCTACGAGATCTCCAGCTTGATTGAAATGCCACTTCTCTCCGTTCCTTTTAATGAGAATTTGAGTCGGATTGGTCAGGAAATCTGGATTTTCACTGTCCATCCCCAGAAATTCGCTGGCTTTACTCGCTTTATCTGGTACATACAGCCTGCTACCATTTAGTTCAGGCACCGCCGCAATTTTGCTGAATCTGGCTGACACACTGTTGAACGGGGAAATCAGTTCGTGGTCGATACGATAAGTCACGCCACCCATTGCGTCACGTTTCACTGGAACTTTAGCTTCTTCAAGTCGGGGCAGATCCATCGCCCAGCCTTTGCCCCATGGGCCAGACGGGTTAAAGAAGGAGTTGTAGCTACGAAGCAACTGGATACCTTTTCCACCTTCGACGAAAACACTAATGTCAGGTTCATCGAGCTTAACGGGTGCCAACGACAAGGTGTCTGCACCGGGCAGAACCGTAGCTTGTTGGGTCTCCCCTTGGTGGGTAAAGGTTCTTACTTGCAGCGGCTCCACAGCCGCCATTTCCTTTTGCACCAGTAGCGAGAGCGAAGCAGAGCGATCCAATGTTTTTTGGGCTGCCGCCTGATCTTTCTTGGGCAAGGTGGATACGCCTGATGTCTTGGTGAAGATTTTGACATCAGAATTGGGCGGTGACAGGCTGACTCCACCGAAAATGCGTGCTTTTATTCGTTCGTTTGTTCGGGTGATTTGCATCGCAGGCGTGATTTTCTCAAACGAAACCTGCCGAATTTCGTAATCGCGCATCCAGAATGGCAAGGATACACCCTGGTCGCGCAGTTTTTCCGCCAGTGCAGTTAGCAACGCAATGCGCTGCAACTCTGTAAAAACAGGCACTTTCTCGGCAATTCCGGATTCTGGGGGCGGCAATAAGTATTGTTCGTGCGCAATTCCTTCGTAATTACTGGTAAACCATTCCGTGAACACCGCCGCGCCTTTGGTGGGATTACGCTTTGCATCATCCACAAGCTTACCCTTTTCCCATTTCATCGGTTGAGTGCGAACCTTGAGCGGGACATCGAACAGTGTCAGTTCGCTTTGATCCGCCTCGTAACGACGCGCTGCAGCCGGGACGATCCAGAACCGCTCCCAATTGCCGCCATTTTGTACGCTACCAAACTGCCCACCCCCAAAATAGATGGTGTCGAGTACGTTTTTATAACCGGGTACGATACTCTGAATATCCTGCGCTGTGATGTTGTCCTTACCGAGATTATAGCCCTTCATCAGTCGGTCAGCCTCGTACAACACCCAACCAACATAGGTTTTGTCGGTAGCAGCGCTGTGGCGGATAATCATCGCCGACTCCTCAGGGTTGATTGGGCTGGGATCAATCGTCACTGTCGGTCCTTCGCCGTTCAGATACACCGAGCGGAACACAGTAACCACATCGTCCAGGCGCAATGGCGGCAACTTGATGTCAGCACCGGATTTGCCGATTAGGATGAGATTACCGTTGGCATCTTTGCTCACTCCTTCCAGAGTGCCAAAGCCTTGCAGCAATTGGCCTGTGCCGCCTAAATTGATACCACCGACAGGTACGGAGCCACCGCCGAGTGGAGGGTGATCATTCCAACCGTTTCCTCCGCCGGTACTTTGATTACCAGCACTACCGAGCGAAGGAGTTGGGGGTTGGCCTGGAGGAGGTGGAAATTGTGATTGACTTATAGTTGGCGGCTTTTTTATCCTGTCTTCCCTGTCTTCAAAGGGGTGGAAAACGGGTTTTTCAATCACAGGAAGATTAGATGGGAGTGGTTTAGTGTATTTGTCACCAGCACTCGATGTCGTACTTGGTTCCGAATATGAATTTGCTAAGCCACCAACATAGCCTCCACCAACATGGGAAAGCAAAGCCGCTATTCCATGTTCAGCGTAATTCTCAAACGCTTTTTCAGTCCCAAATTTACTAAGCTCATAATTAATATCATGAATACGAGGCGTGACTTTTTGAGTTTTAATAAAACTTTCTTCAATGCTAATCGGTGAAAGCCATGTATGACTAAACTCTCGCCCAACAGGCTCAAGATATGATTTTGGAGATAAAGGAAAATCAGCCCCTTCTTTGAACACTCTATTAATAATATTAGTATTAGTAATAATCCTAGGATTAATTAGTATTTTACCTGCATCAAAAAACAATTTTGTTATATCATTTATGTTAGATATTTCACCTGCAACATCCATTGGAGCTTTCACACCTTTCCCGGCAACTTGATTTGTTTTATTTATCTCATCTATAAAATATTCTTGAAATCCTCCCGCAGCTCCTGTTATAGCAGCAAAATCAATTCCACCCCCTATCAATGATGCTCCAATCATACCTGCATTCATACTCGAAACAGCCATATTAAGAGTCGAGATATAAAGATAGTCATTCCTAAACCTTTCTACTTGATGCAACTGACGTACTCCAACACCTTGGAACTGTTGTCTTAATCGATCAAGCATTTCTATTTGTTTGTCACGTAACTCCCTTTGCTTCCCTGCTGGTTGCTGGTGCATATCAGATAGCTTGTAGCGCATATTCTCCTGCCGCTGATTGATATCATCTAGCTTGTCATTAATTTCCTGTTTTATTTCCGCAGTTGTTCGCTCTGCTCCATTACGATCTACAAAATTAACCGGATCATCCCCACTATACCCATAAACCGAGAAATCCTTCTGTTCTCCAAAAGGGAGCCTTCGTTGTGGCTCCACTCCGATGAATTGTCCTAAATCCGGCCTATACCCTCGCGCTAAAGTCAAATAAGCCTTAGCCTCTGCATCCCAAAACAATCCAGCAAATCGCGGTGCGAATTCGGTTGACGAAGTAGAGTTTAATAAACTACCGAATGGTTCGTAGTCGAACCTTTGTGTGAGTTGTCCTTTACCGTCTGTAGCTAGCCGCACCGAACCAAGATGGTCGTGCAGCAGATATTCTGGCTTGCCGTCTTTAATTAGCATCAACGGAATCGCGCCTTCCCAGACGACCAGTGTGCGGCTACTGCCATTGCTTTCAATTACTAACGGCTGCCAATAGGGCGAAAGCGGATCGAGTATAAATTGGGTTTCAACGCCACCAGTCTTTCGGCTCATTAAGCAGCCCTCTCCATCGTAGCGGTAACTCACTTTGCCATCACCGACCTCAGCCAAGTGGTTATCGGGGGTGTAACGATAGTTGATGGCTTCGCCGCCTAGCGTTACGGCGGTCAGATTCCCGGCGGCATCGTGCGTACTCTCATTATCATCCAAGAGGATCATCCGCCCCGCCCAATCATAGCTAGCGGTTTGCTCTGGCTTGCCTGATGAAACGGCTTTCAGGCGATTGCCGACCAAATCATATTCATACGAATACTTCTGCCCGTTTGGCCCGACTGCGCTAATCAATCGGCCCACCGTGTCGTATTGATACCTAGAGACAGCAGAGAACTTGCCGTTATTGTTCCCCTCACCGATAGTTGAGATCAATCCATCTGGCCGGTACTGGTAAGTGTAATCCGCCATTGGTGCAAGCGAATAGCCCTTCTGGGTAACATCGCTTACCTTGCCATGCTGAATATTCTGCAATTCCCCATTCGGTGCGTAAGAGTGGATAGACCAAATCCCGTTAGGAAGTTTACGAATCACTTTACCTTGTCCAGTCAGGTATTCGTACTCAATGACACCAACGGGGGTCTTCATGGCGGCCAAACGACCTAGGAAGTCGTAGGTATATCCGATTCTGTAGAAATCACCAACCTGCAAGCTGGAGATACGATCTTGGCTGTCGTAGGTATAAGCTATCTTCGCAGCACCCTGGCGTTCGATATTATTCAACCTTCCACGCTCGTCATAGCGGTAGGACTCTGAACCCGCGCCGTCAGTCATGCGGAGGAGCCGCCCAGAAGCATCAAACTCATGGCTCACACGAGCACCGTCAGCAGTAGTCTTCACCCGCTCGCGTAGATGCTGGTTGGTCTCATCGAAGATATATTCTATGCGGGTATCTCGCCCCGCTGGGTCAGTTACTTTGACGATCCGGTCGCCCTTGTCATATTCAAACTTCCAGCCAAAACTTTCAGAGTTGGAGGAAGCAACGGCACAATTAACTCCTATAACCCATACTGCAAGGACAAGAGTATTAACGATTTGATGGAAGAAAATTTTGGTTCTCATTGGAAGTTCCCTTGTTGGATTATTTAACCAAAAGAGCGATTTGTCCCAAACATCCCATGAACACATTGATATAGACGGGTTTTTAAATTAAGCCACATGCTTGTCTACCAATTAAGGCTAACTCACAGCACCATAAGTTGGTTACGTCGCTTAATTAGATCAGGCCTCTATACAAGAAGGATTTAGTTGAAAATCGGTATAACTAAATAATATCGTATTTTGAAGGTGTGTTATACAATAGTAAGGTTGGTTTTCTAACTTGTGCTGGGTTTGTCCAACAACCAGTTCAGCTAGTGGCTCGATATAGCTCATTCAAACTAATCTTATGTGTTGGACAATATGAATTTATATTGAAGTTAGCACCTCATTCCTCACTTGCTATTTCACTATTGGCTGCAAATTCCTTTAACGGCCATTTCCAATTCAGAAACATCTTTTTTCCCTTCCTCTTCATCTATTAGTTCTAAACCTGCACCACCAATAAACACGCCTACCTTAATATATTGTTTGATGAAGTAATTTTTTCCACTCTCAGTTTTGAGTAGGAGATCGTTAGGTGAAAACTCAGACTCAGTCGAAATCTTGTGCTCCGCATTTCCTTTCACCTTTTCGTAAAAAAAGACATTTGGCGCAGACTCACCAATGCATTTGTTATCAATCCATATATCTTTCTTTAATTGTGCTCCAACTCCAGATGACCTATAGATATATAATCCTGCATTTCCATCGGTTGGCGGACTAAACGATTTAGCATTCGCGGAAACCACCTTGGATTCCATTGGAACAGTTGCGCATCCAGTAAATAAAGCTGATACTAAAGAAATAATAATTAAACTTCTAAACATTTTATTCTCCATTCTTGTTGATTTAAACCTAACATTACGAAAAAGGATATATCCCTTTGACTGACTTGTTAGACTCTTTGTACTCTCACATAACGAAGCTAATCCTACCCACTTAAGGCGAGACAAAATAAGAACTCGCTGACAAAATCTTGTACCATGAGTCAATCAAAATAACATATAAAATATGTGAAAATAGCTGTGAGATTATTACTGAAACAAACCGAAATGGCAAACACAGTTAATAAGCTTCGTTGGTTAATCGCTTTAAGAACCTGTTTATGATCTCTCTGTAGGCTCTTTATTGTCAGCTAGCATTTTATTAAAATACTTATAGACTGAATTCATTCAGCTATTAGTTTACTTTTACCCAATATCTTTGAAGTATTTCAGAATTTTCAAATATAGAATCTCCATCCTATTTCTAAGGACTAGTTTTTCAGCCTTGTAATATATAATTACTAGCGTCACTTTAGTAGGAACACTTGAAACACTAATACAACCATCTGCAGACTCGTATTGATCTAGCCTTTACAGTTTTTCCACGAGCGTCGACATTTCTCCAACCAAGAGGCTAGGTTCCACAACCCAGGGCTTGGGTATTACTACGAAAGTATGTAACTCATTGCGTTTTGCTACTTCAACGTCAGTATTCAAGATGCTTTTGAATCTATCAACAAAAGGTTTGCCGCTATAGCCGCCATCTACCATGATGTGCTGAACTTCGGATAAACAACTACGATGCAGTTAAAATGGCAGCAAAACACCTTCCTGATCGGTAACTCGGAACAAATCAGTTCGAACTGATCACGTGTTATATCGCTTGGATATATAGCTCTTTGCATGATATGACAATAATACCACCCATCTGAAAAAGATCATAAACCGGTTCTTAGAAAGAAAACAACCGCTTAATCCTAAACCCTGAGGAACCCTGAAAGCGTCCCAGCTTGAGTGAATAGCCTATCTTTAAGCTTATGTTGAGTGGCGTCGCAGACATAT
>SESG01007717.1_pt1 | contig 11786 bp, 12 predicted proteins | sample 3171421 | NCBI WGS metagenome assembly SESG01 (sample SAMN10866946, study PRJNA518727) | freshwater metagenome | biome: subpolar coniferous forest; feature: holomictic lake; material: water; isolation source: holomictic Lake 227, 6 m and 8 m depth | place: Canada: near Kenora, Ontario | collected... | reverse complement strand
AATCGAGGGGAGCTCTGAGGCAAATTGGACATCCCTCGGCATCATATCCAGCGTATCTTCTTGGTCGTTGTTGTATAACCAGTGCGCAGTCCCGATAACTTCACCGCATCCATCTAAAATTATTAACTCATCGCCGATCCTGATTATTTCAATCTTCAAAGTCACCCCCATTGGTTCGTTGCCAAATTGGCAGAGTATGCCTCCATTCTCACCCAGATACTGGCGGAGTCACCTACAATAATACTTCCAGGCCGACCAAAGCCTCGATGGCAGCGGAGAAGCCGGCTGCTACCAGTTTAGGGCGGAACAGTGGCGCCTCGGCCAGGGCATCGGCGATAGTTGCGAACGCCTCCGCCCGCGCATCGGCAGATTGACCAAGGCAAACGGCGGCGGTTACGTAGTCCACCTCGTCGTCAAAGGCGAAGGCGGAAAGACTGTTTCGTCGCAGCAGCGCCGCCGACTGGCGGCGGTGGCGCCCTTTCCCGGCCAGAGCTAGCACAGGCACTCCCTGAGCCAGGGCTTCTATGGCGGGGTGCGGATTGATCTCGACGAAGGGCGCCAGCATGACGTCTACTTGGTCGTAGAAAGCGGCGCCGTCACCGGAAATGATGTCGACCCGCTCGGCAAGGCCGGCAAGCCTGAAGCGCTCGGACAGCGGCTCGATCAGCCCGGCCTCGAGGAATCCGTGGTCGCGTAGTGCCAGTATCCCATCCGGCACCCGGGTAAAAATCTCCGCCCAGGCCGCCAGTAGGTCGGGGTGAAGCTGCGCCACCTGGATGTCGGCGCCGAAGGTGGGGGGCCGGTGAGCTGCGATGCGGCGTAAGGGCGGCGGCAGGTCGCGGCAATAAACGCCGTGGAGCAGCGGCAGGCGCCTCGTGCTCCCCGATTCTACGGTGAACTCGTGCTCGTCAGCCAGCTCAGTGACGCCGGCCAGCCCAAGAGTGCTGGGATTGCCGAGCCAGGATACCTGCCAAGGAGCAGCTCCGAGTGCCAAGGCGGTGATATGGTTGGGTGCGCCGTGGCCTCCAATGTCAACCAGCACGTCGATGCCGTCGCCCCCAATAATCTCTGCCAGAGTATGGGGGTCGCATTCGCTGATGTCTCGCCATTGGCCGGCGCAGTTGCGCAGCGGGGCGTTGAGGGGGGCATCGTTGGGACCGTAACCGTAGAAGGTGGGTTTGAACCGGCGGCTGTTTAAGGCTGAGACCAGGGCGCTCACCACCGCGAGATCACGGACATCGCGAGTGCCCGAAACCAGCCAGCCGATGGCGACCGGTGGTCTAACCAGCGGTTCGACTGGCGCCGGCTCCCTCGCCTGCAGAGAGGCTGCAAGGGAGGCTGCCATGTTGGCGAGATTGGCTGCGGTGACGGCCGGAGCAAGGACGGCATCGCAAAGGGCGGCGCAGCTGACGACCGCATCATCGGGAGCAATTTGCATCGCCCGGCGGTGATGAGTCTCGGCGGTACCGGCTTCACCGAGGGCCGTCCAGACCGCACCGTAGAGGCTGGCGGTAGTCGCCGACGCATCGGCCGGGAGATTGGAGAGGAAATCCATCGCCTGACCGGGCTGGCCGGACGCAAGCAAGCAGCGGGCGAGGCCGTGGAGAGCCGCAGCATCGTCGGGGAAGAATACCAGATGCCGCTCATAGAGTTCAGCGGCGGCGGCATGATAGCGGGCGGCTTCCTGCGCCTCGGCTGAGGCCAAAAGCGGCTTGGCCTTAATCTGGGACAGGCTCTGGGTGAAGGATGGCAGCGAGGACGGCAGTAGCAGAAGGGTGACCTCGTCGATGCCGCGGGTCATTGACAACTTGGCGAAATAGGTAGCATCGGCAAGGTTGCCGGCCATGGCGTAGAGCACAGCCAGCATCTCTGTATAAAGCGCCTCGTTGGGGTATAGCTCGTGGGCGCGGGTAAGCGCCTCCACCGCGGTTTTTATGCGGCCGTGGTGATAGGCCAGTACCACCAGTCCGTAGAGGGCGGCTGGATGATCCGGCTCCTCCTGCAACAATATCTCACAATCGTTAAGCACCTCGTTCATCAGCCCGCTATTAAACTTAGCCATCAAACGGGCGATCAAGACACGGTGCTCCGGCGCAATGGCTCGGGAGGCCTCGTGATGAGTAGATTTTGTGCACATGATTCGAGTTTGCCTATTTGCAAAATACTAAGTGTGTGCTTAAACGCACAAAAAAAGCACTTAGGCCTACAAAGCCGAACGATAAGAATATAGCGGAGCCAGCACACAGGGACAACCGGGATCGCGTCCGGCGGCGTGGTGTAGGAGGCACAGCATCACTTTCGTCTCCGGCGCGGTTAGTCTGCTCTCAGTCAGTGGCCAGTTGAGGTAAACTGACCCAACGATTATCGCTCAAAGCGGTGAGGAGATCAAGCAGACTGGTGGTCTGGCGGTATCCGGGATGCCTAGCTATCGCGCCTGGCGCGTAGCGATACGGTATACCCCCAGCCCGGTGAAGGTACTTGGCCTCACCTAAGAAACAAAGGAAATCGGCCGTTTATGGGCGAGAGGCCCTGCCAACCCCGGATTTTTCTCATTCGCCCTAGCGGCCAATTGATTTTCGCTTGTGCACGCCACTTTTTTGTATTATAAAGGAGTCAACAGCTGCAGAATGCCGCTGTAGAGAACGATGGAGCAAGAAATGTCTGACATCACCCTTACCGCCTCTGCGCGGAACTCCCTGCTTTCGCTGACTGGCACGGCATCCCTAATGAGCCGCACTCAGGGCCGCCTTACTACCGGTCTAAAGGTTGCGAGCGCAATTGATGACGCTATATCGTACTTTAAGGCCAAGGGTCTTACCGATCGCGCAGCAGATTTCAGCAATCGCAAGGACGAAATCGACCAGGGAATTTCATCCCTGAAGTCTGCCATCAATGGCACGACTCTGACAGACTCGCTTTTAAAGCAAATGAAGGGCATCGTTAATAGTGTTCGAACTGCTGACGCCTCAACGCGAACTGCGTTGACCTCGCAATTCACTGACCTTGCCAATCAAATTAACTCTGGTTTGCATGATGCAAGCTATCAGGGGCTGAATCTTGTCGATAACAGCTCTGCGTCTATGACTGTGTATTTCAATCAGGGAACTTCTGCCTCGCTGAATGTGCATGCGAAGAACCTGCTGGCATCTAAGCTGATGACCACGATCGGCGGGTTTACCGCTGTCAACAGCAGCGGAAAGGCCCTTAACGGCGTCTCAACAGCAGCCCACGACATGTTACTTAATGCCGTGGCGCAGGCCTATAAAAATAACAATGCGACAATGACCATGTCGCAGGCGACTCTTGCGGTTAAAGGCATCGCAAATATTGGTACGCTGACGTTCGGCACAATGACTAAATTTGCATCCATAAGCCCTACGGCTGTGCTGAATGCGATATCAGCTACCATTGACAAGGGCATCAGCGCGATCCGCTCCCAGTCTGCGCTGCTCGGCGGCAACGTTACTTTCCTGCAGTCCCGCATGGACTTCACCAGCAACTACATCAACACCCTCCAGGAAGGATCGGGCAAACTGACGCTCGCTGACCTGAACGAGGAAGGCGCCAACCTAGTGTCGTTGCAGACCCGCCAGCAGATTGGTATCCAATCGTTGAGCATCGCTGGCCAGCAGCAGCAGGCGATTCTGAGCTTGTTGCGCTAACCCTAGTAAGCACCCCCTCTTGATATGGACAGAAGGGCGGCAAGTTGCCGCCCTTCTGCTTGATGTACAAAACTCGGATCATTAGCTCCACTTAGTTATGGTTCCATGTTCAGGAGTGTACCGATTTTGGATCCAACCTTGATGCCATTTTCTGGTTGAATGGACGGCTGTGCATGTGTCCAGTAGCATGGGGCCCAATTTAACAGAAAGTCTTTTCCGAACGAGGGTTTGTGTATTTGGGAGCAGGAAGTTCGGGCAAGAGGTGGCCCTATCCCAGATACTGACGGAGGGGCTTCTTGGAACCCAAGCCTCCGCCTGCGATCGTCTAAACAAGAGGGGCGACGGGCGGGAAATGATCAGAAAATGCGGGAGAGACCATTTCACCAATCTACCATCTTTCAATTTTCCTCGCGGCCTGTTCAAATGGTGGAGCGGGCGGACACGTTGAGGTGGGTGTGTGCTATACAACCGGATCAGTCATTTTCTAAAGTGCCCCCTGGACTCCGTTGTGTCTTTTATAAGAGGATATTGGCAATGAAGACCCCCGGACAAAACGACGAGATTGTGGTGAGAAACACCAGCTTTCTTTTGGGCCGCTTCCCTGAGCTTACAAGCATTATAAATACGCCACTATCAACGCAGCCTGTTCGCGACAGGGAGGCTGTAATTGATGTGAATCTCGGAGACACAAGACTCTATGGAAGGGATGGCAGGGACCTAAGCTCTGAACAAGTAGATAGCTATATGCAGAAACCACTTCGGTTTTACACAACAGACCTCGGCGGAACGAACATATCAAGCAAAATGTCCTTTCGTTTGTTCGAACGGTTCAGAACTGAGCTTGGTCAGAGGAAAATACCTATTACGAGCTTGCGTGAAAGACCGCAGTATGATGGTGGTATACTAATTGTGCTTGGGCTAGGCCTTGGTTATCATCTTCAGAGGTTAATCGATAGAACTTGTGCAAAGGTGATCCTTGTAGTTGAGCCTTCTGAAGAACTATTGCGTCACTCTCTTGCATCGGTTGACTGGGAGGACTTATTTGTTAGAAACGAATCCGCCGGCTGCAAAATATTTATCCAGATAGCCCGCAATTATCGTGAGGCCATACAAAAAATATCGTATCTCTTCACTGAAGATGGCGCGCATTTTATTGACGGAGCATATGTGTTTGTTCATTACCCCTCAACAATTTTATTAGGTATACGCGACAACCTGTATGAAACAGCACAAGTAGTTTATACCTCACGGGGATATCACGAGGATGAGCTATTAATGCTCACGAATACAACGGCTAATATTTCTGCAAGTAATGCCTATGTACTTGACAACAAGCTTCGTCCAGAGAGAAAGGAGCCCGTTCTAATAATTGGTTCTGGGCCGTCTGTCGATAAGTGTATTTATGATATCAAGAGACTCCGTGAGCATGCTATTGTCTTTTCGTGCGGCACGGGCCTGCGAGTGTGTCTTAGTAATGGCATAGTTCCTGACTATCACTGTGAGTTAGAAAATGGCGGCCACATATATGATGTTTTAAGTGCAGTTAGAAGTCAGTTTAGCTTTGACGGCATTACCCTTATTGCACCTTTTTCTGTCGACCCAAGCGTACCCCCATTATTCGATGAGGTTATTTTATTTTTTCGTGATTCTATATCAGGCTCCCGCATTCTAACAAAACCATCTAACGAAATATACCTAGCAGCACCAACCGTTGCAAATACTGCCCTCCGAACCGCGATGTCAATGGGATTTGGCACATTTTACTTGTTCGGTATTGATTGTGGGTCTAAGGACATCAACAGCCAGCATTCTCGGCAGTCAGTTTATTTTCATGCAGAAATGTTCAAAACAGATCCGCGAACCGACTTGAATTATACGTTGCGAGGAAACTTTGGGGGTACTGTAAAGTCTAATTGGGTACTAATGTTCTCCCGTATGCTAATCATCGAGGCTTGCCGCATATTTCAGCCGAAGGTATATAACTGCAGCGACGGAGCTGAGATACCATATACAATACCGAAAGTAGCATCGGTAGTAAATCTTTCGCAAATCGCTTGCAGAGGAAATGAGCTGAAACAGGAAATGAGGAAATATCTAAGGGTTTGTTCTCCAGAAACACTTCTGACTGGGATATCGTTTTGTGACCTCAAGTCACGTCTCAATGATTATAAAACGCGAGGGTTGTTATCCATTGATGAAGCGAAAATCGATAAAAAGGACTTCCGAACTTTCTGGAAGCACATAAACCTGTTCCTTAAAGAAAATGAGCGGTCGTTTGCCGGAATTGCATCAATGATTGACTGCACCCTTAAATCAATGCCAAAGGTCGGGATGTTTTTTATACACAGGATAGCCGATGAGCAGGTTAGAGATGAATTTTACGACATATTTATCGATGAATACAGGAGCATTTTTATTAAGATGTGTGATAACGTCGGATTATTGCTGGATGAGCTGTCTGGTTACTATGATGTAGAGGGCCGGGGAGGCTTAAGATGATTGACTATTACCGGAAAATCCGTTTTAACGATATTAAAAGCGATTGGCCCGCCCGATTTATTCACTTCACGGGCCGATGCTCGCTAACATTTATTGCGCCATTCCGTCTCCCGGCATCATGCCTGTTGAACCAATGTAGAGGCTTCTGTACAGAAAATGTAGAGACACACTACGGGCAACGACAGCCAAGTTGCATCATGTGACCTAGGGTATTTTCCCGGTTCAAGATTTACCACTGGATAACTGCAACGCCCGATAAAGGTTTCTATAACGAAGCCTCGTTAATTCAAACCAGCACAAAGGTGCCAATTCTGGCCCTGTCAGCTGCGTAATACTATTAATTTTACCTAATACATGAGTTTACCATTAATCTGCATTGTCAGAAAGAAGGGAAACGAAGCATGACGTCCTCAAATAGGCCTAACGCCTACAGCAACGTCCCTACTGCCTCTGCCGAACCTCGCCAGGTAGAAGGTTGGGCGCTCACCGAGACCGCGTTGCGCATGCAAGCCGCTCAGCAAGAGCCGCTGGACGAAACGGCCCTCCTCCACGCCGCCCGCCTCAACTGGCGCCTGTGGACGATCTTCCAGGCCAGCCTGCTCGAGCCCAACTGCCCACTGGTGCCGGAACTGCGCAACGGCATCCTCAGCCTCTCCAATTTCGTTGACAAACACACCGCCGCCTTCCTGGCCGACCCCAGGGCGGAAAAACTCGACGTTTTGATTAAGATCAACCACGAACTCGCCGGTGGTCTGATGTCCCCCCTGCCGAATGATGCCGCATCATCCGAAACCGCAACACCGGTCTCGCAGAACTAGGGTTGTTACAGATACAGGTGTAAGGGCGAGATCGGCTGCCACATTATGTTATCTGCGTGCATCGCCCGTTAGTTATATGGTAGTTATCTGTCGTATTCGTCTATTAACAACTTAGCAATCTGTGTTTGAAAACTTAGGGCTTTTGAAGTTCCCTGCGATAAAATAGGTCCTTCTCCCTATCTATCTCCCACTCCAATAGCTCTATTGGCTCGATGTCAAGAGCATCGGCTAAACGCACTGCCCACCGGACTGTAAGCTGACGTTTTCCAATCTCAAGTTTACTAATTTCCGTCTGGTCAATGCCAACACGGGAAGCTAGTTGCCCCTGCGTCAAAAACAAGCGCTCCCTAGCAACTTTTAATGAGATCATCAGAGCCTCGTGATAAAAAAGGAGTGGGTTGATATTCTGGTCAATCGGGACATCTCACAGTGCTCTGCCAAAGGTCTACCTGGCGGGTACAGGCTCCGAGTAGCAGGCGAACAGAAAACCGACATAGGGTCGTTGGCCGCTGGGTAAAGGCGGCGTCCTCAGTGGTTTCCATGTGGGCGCGGTGACCATGGTGTTTTTGGCCAGGGTCATCACTCTTATCAGACAGGCCTCCCGACACGATTCGTCAATTCCTGTAGCACAGCGGAACACCCCAGGAGCTGTCTCCGGCCTGTCCACCAAACGGTCGTATGATGGTCCGTAATGGTTGTGTCCGGCACCCCCAGTGAACGACGGCAGTCCGGACAAAATGATTTCCGGATGGCTTGGTGGACAACTGTTCCGCCTTTGATCCCCCGTGCGACAAGGATTGACGGATCGTGTCGCCGGGCCCATAAGCTCCCAATATGGAAAACGGTTCTAAGGACTCGTGAAGGAGTCGTCAAGATGCGGAGCGAGGGTGGGCCGACCCCGGATTCTATCCTTGGACTAGCCAGTAATCGCGCCCCACTCGGCCCGACCCCGCCCCTTGGTTTTACTTGCGGCGGGGGGTGGTGCGACGACCGTCCAGCACCGGTTCGCCCTGCACCCGGAACGGCGCCGGGGGGGCAACCGGCGCCGCCAGGATGCGGGCCAGGGTCTGGTCAATCACGGTCTCGGCGATCATTGGCCAGCGGCGTCGAATCTCAACAACCGCGGCCTCTCGGCCTGCGGTCTCAAAGGCGCGTTGCACGGCGATAAGGTCGGCGGAGGTGGTCATCGGGCGGGGAGACCCTGTTCCTTCGGCTGCCAGATTGCTTTTGCAAGCAACCCCTGCACTGCCTCCGGGTCAGCCGCGATCAGGCTAAGATAAGCGCGTGTCGCGTGATCAGGGCTGGTCCTACCCTGCTCCCAATTCTTAATCGTATCCTCGTCAAGTGCGTAATTGAGAGCAAACTTTGACTGGCTCAACCCTGTTCTTTCACGTACAGCCCTTGTATCAATGACGGTCGGAACGTCAAATATCTTCGCGGCGATACCAAATTTTGCCAATTCCTCAACGAGGCCGTTGACGTCATCGACCATCGGCACTTCCGCAACGACAATCCTCCCTGGCTCAAGCTGGAGGATGCGTGTCATCAATCGATGCGCCTGAGCCATAGGCATGCGCCGCCGCGCCAGTGTGATTGCCGCCTCTGGGGTGTTTGGCGCCTCACTGGTCTTCACGAATGAGAATCTTACGGGCGAACCGGATTGGATGTGGTCGATGACCTTTACCCGCACCTGAGGTCCGAGACGCTCCTTCAACGATGATTTCATCGTAGCTCTCCAGCGTGTCGATGACGGCTGCAACCAATCCCCGCAACCGTGAATACCCGAACTGACGAGGTCCAATATTCTCGCCGTGGATATGCAGATTCCGCAACCAAAGACACCTACCAACGGTTTCCGCCTCGGCCATCACCGACACATCACCATCCGGCGTGGCTATCCTCGCCGTTACGATCGGGGAGTCGGTCATGTCCTCGACGAGCACGATTATGATGTCGTCCTTAGTCCACATAGTGTACGCTTTCCGCGTATAAATTTCAAGGTTCTTAGCCCCAGGTTCCCTAAACCATCGGCGTCAGAGGGGCCTCGGTGGTGCGCGCATGCTGGGCCATGATGAGGTCGACAGGAGTAGTCATTGCGCATCACCGCACTTACGTAAATACTTTGTCGCGCAGTTACGCATTAGCGTCAAGGTAAGCGTCTAGGGCAGCGACGAGCATATCTTGGTTAGACTGGCGATGTCGGACGCCCCGCAGCTTCAAGCGCTCATACCGGGCAGGATCGAGACGGACGGTCACGGCGATAGTCCCCACAGTTCCCTTCGGCACCGCTACTACCGGAGGAGGCTCCGGGGATGGGGCTAGCGGAGGGGCGACGACGGCCGGCGCAGCCTCCCCCTTCCTTGAAATGAGCGGGCTGGACAGCAGAGACGACGGAGCGGGCTTTTTAGAAGACATGGCGGGCCTCCGGCATTACGGGTTCTTGCCTGATTTACGCGAGTGCTGGGCTACGGATTTCCCGATACGGGCATTTACGTAATTCCACAATTCCGCAATCTCTTTGGCTGAGTTCGAAGTTGGATCGATTTCACCAGCGGTGCGGCCATCGATCATCGCCGACGCAAAGTCGGTTCTCTGGTGGAGAACTACCGGGGCGACAGTGCCATGCTGGGACAGCGCAACAGCGGCGTCAGATGCGATACGAGTGCGGGCGGTCGCGGCGTTGACCACAAAGACCATCGGCTTCGACGCCGCCTCAACCAGATCGACGGTTGCGCCTACGGCTCGCAGATCATGTGGGGACGGGCGAGACGGGATGAGGACGAGGTCTGCGACACGCACCACAGCCATGATCGCTGCCGTGATCGCCGGGGGCGTGTCGATGATCACCAGCTTGATGCCGGCGTTTTGGAGGGCATGGAGATGGCGGGGCAGGTCGCCGATGTCCGCCCGAGCAAACACCGGCGTTTCGGCCGACCGCACATTCCACCACGCCGCGAGACTGCCTTGCGGATCCGTGTCCACCAGGGCGACCGGCCCGGCACCCCTGGCCTCGGCCTCGACAGCGAGATGCCCACCGATTGTGGTTTTACCGACCCCGCCCTTTTGTGACGCCATTGCGAGAATACGCACTTCCGTAGCTCCGTTATAGCGTACGCCGATACGGATTTACGTAAATGGGATTCGCCGAAAAATCAAGCGCTTTGTCAACGGCCGTCGGCCTGTCTGGTCAGACGAGCCGGAATTGCTTTTCAAGGATCGGGGGCCGAGAGTGATGCAGGGTCAGGCCGGCGTCAGTGATGTCAACCTTGGCGTCCGGATAGACTGCCAGCGCCTCTTTCAGCGGGCCAAGGAAGCGGGGCTTGAAATGCCAGATCGCGGCATATCCGGCGCCGAACTGCTGATGTAACGCGGCCCAAGAAACCTGGGTTGGCTGCTTTGGAGATATCGAATGAAGCCGGTAGGCTAGCCACACGTAAATATCGATCGCCATCGACGTGTTGGCGATGTGCCTCAAGGCGGGCTCAGCGATCGGCACAGGATGATCCTTGAGGGCCTGATAAAAGTTTTCCGAGAGGCGGACGGTTTCCTCCCATAGCCTCGGTTGGCGGTCGTCGCTCTCACAGAACCGAATACCGCCTTTGACAATCGAGTCTTTGCAGTGCTGGATAGCGCCGTTGTTCCGCCAAATGAAAGTTAGGTTGCAGGCTGAAATGCGGTCGGCTTGGTCACGAACATCCCGATACTGTTTCCCGCCGGTCGCGACGCCCATGCGTCGAAGCCACGCCGCCATATTGCTGCCAAGCTCGACCTCCGGGCTGCTAGAGCGAACGGCCTGGGTTTGAAGATAGAGAAGGATCAGCCGTGCCCGACTGCCATAGGGGACGCCGAGAGTGACCGCATCGCCGTTTCGATCTGGTATCTGACCTGGGGCAACGACTAGGCTCACGTTGTGCCCACGCTGTTCCCAGATAGCACCATCGTCCAGTTTTCGGTGAGGCAGAGCGGTGAGGCAGAATCCGGTATAGGTGATGCCGAGAGCAGGGTCATGCTCTTCGAGCATGGCGGCGGCACTGTCGATCAGGTGTCGTTCATCAACGGGGAGCATCTGGCGAGCACCATCTCGACCGTGCTTAATGATGAGGTCATGGATGGTAGCCATTGCGGCTTTCTCTGCCGGTGGTGCTTGTGATGGAGCAAACGCTAAATCTGGTGCGCTGTCAAATCGTACTTTTGCGAGGGGGCTAATAGAGAACTATTTGATTCTATCTAGTAGTATGTCTCGCAAAAGTACGGTGGATAACCCGATTCGATCCGAGTCGTCCTCGCAAGAGTACGAAAGGCTCTCGCAAGAGTACGGTGAGTAAACCTCCGACATGTGGATAAATTAGTGGTGCCTATAGAGCTGATCAGTCCATCGTACTTTTGCGAGGGGCCAAAATCGGCGAATCGAGTCGTATCTCATTCAGGACCCCTTCCCTGAAACAGTCCGGCGTTGAGCCAGCGCGGATCGTACTTTTGTGAGCTGCGCCTCGCAAAAGTACGATCATGATCGCGCTCCCCCTGACAGCAGAGCCTAGCGCCGTGCGAGGCGCCGTCGCCTGAGCGATCCCCCGAGGGGTCCCCGCCTGCGGGGCGAAGGGGGTGAGAGAGGGCGAAGAACACCCACCACCACGCCAGCGCCTCGGGCGTCCGAAGGGTGGAACCGCCCGCCGTGCCGGCGGCGCTTTCAAATGGTCAGCGCGTTGTTCTCAGGGCGCTTTTATGCTATCGTCGAGTTCAACAAGGATAGCGCCGAGCGGCACGGTTTCACCTGCCGCCGCCTTGTCTGTGACCTCCGAAGGTAAGT
>SESG01012956.1_pt1 | contig 11787 bp, 10 predicted proteins | sample 3171421 | NCBI WGS metagenome assembly SESG01 (sample SAMN10866946, study PRJNA518727) | freshwater metagenome | biome: subpolar coniferous forest; feature: holomictic lake; material: water; isolation source: holomictic Lake 227, 6 m and 8 m depth | place: Canada: near Kenora, Ontario | collected... | reverse complement strand
GCAGGCTGGCGGAGCCGGGAATCCGAAATCCGAAGGTCGTGGGGGGGGGGGCGAAGTTCTTTCGCGGGCGGTGATTCCTTTCGAGCGGCTCATTTAACCGCCGAGACGCGAAGAGCGCGGAGAGGGAAACCTTCCCCAGCATCTTTTCTCTGCGATCTTTGCGTTCTTTGCGGTTAAATAAAATGGCGCCGGACGGCAATTGCCGGTCATTTGCGAACCTGCTCGCCCTTTCCGGAAGTCCAGGCCGTCAATTCAAAGCGCACTTGCGCGGAGCCCTCTGACCCGGAGAACCGCACAGCGATCTTCGATTCGCCCTGGGGCAGAACGGCGGCGTGGTCCAGGGTCAGATCGGTGATCTTCTTCCTGAACTTGTCCGCCAGGTAGGCTTGCTCCCCTTTGCAGATGATGAACTGGCCGTTCTCTAGTTTCTGGTCAGACTTGATCTGGCTGGCATCCGGCAGAGTGATGACGAAGCCGGTGGCGGCGCCGAGCACCCGCAACGAGAATTGGAGCGGTTGGGAGTCGTGCGGGTTGGCGACGGCGACTTGCTTCGCGTCGTTGCCCGCAGCTTCCACCAGCTTGATCTCCTTGACCGGATACAGGACGAACGTCGTTTCGCCGGTCTGGTCGAGGTGGAACTTGCAAGCGGGATCCTGCAGTTTCAGCTTTTGTGCCTTGGTGAACGCGCCGGCGGCCCGGGCGTTTTGCCAGGCGCGGAAAGCCTTGAAGATGGCGTCCCGCTCGCCACTGTTGTCGATCGCCGCCTGGCTGACGCTAAAGGCATAGGTGGCCTCCCAGCCGATGGCTTTGGCCTGCAGGTTCTCCGCGTCATAGACACTCCAGTCGCTGTGCCAGTCCTGGATGCCGAAGGTGGCGGGAAAATAGCTGTTGCTGAAGCCGTTGCCGATATCCTTGCCCTCGATGCCCCGGCGCCCGGAACTCGCATTGAACATGTTGTCCCCGCCGCCGACATTGCAGGCATTCATGTATTCCCAGGAACCGGTGAACACATTGGAAGCCGTGATCCGCGGGACTTTGCCGCCGGTAAGCCGGGCGTAGGTTTCAAACAGCCGCCGGCAGAATATCCGCACGGCGTAGTAGCCGTGGTTTTGATACACGGTGCTCTCAAAACCGTCGAAGCCGATCGCATCCATCCCGTTCCGATACATCAGGTCCGCATAGTAGTCGGCATAGTCCAGCAGCCGCGTCATGTCGGGGACGAATCCATTGTAGCAGTTCTGCTGGAGTTTCACCAGTTCGTCGCCCGCCTGGTGGGCCTCGGCCTTGGAAGCGTGGCCGCGCTTGACACCCGTCAGCGTGAACGGCGCGGCGGCGCTGATGCCGTCGTATCTCAACATCTCCCCTCCGATACGGAGGTAATTGGAATCATCCCCCATGGTCCAGGTTCCCTTTTCCGCCAGGAACGAGGGGTCGGTCACGACGATGTTCGTTTCCGTGGCTGAGATGCCCCAGACGAGTTTCGTGCGCAGGACGGTTTGCAGATGTTCGCTCGGCACGGGCGTCACATCATGGGAGGTCCCGCCTTGGAGAAACATGGTGAGCGTGTGGAGACCGCCGTGGCTCAACCCGTGCTTGTGGGCTTCCTCCGTGAACTCCTTGACACTCATGGGCGGACGGCTGGCGAACTCCACGTTGCCCGCGCTCCAGTTGTTTCCCAGACAGGGATAAAACTCGCCCGTCTCCCGCGAGATGTCTTTCACTCCGAGCGCCAGGGCGTATTCGATGCACTTGTCGTAGGGTCCGCTCCAATTCAGGGTCGCTCCGAAGGTGGCGGGGTCGCGGATCCACTTCCCGTCAATCTTCATGTGCGGCAGGCCCTCGGCCACGAGGATGCTCTCAATTGTGGCCAGGCCCTGGTCGTCCGGGCAGGCGTACAACGCGACGCCTGAGCCCAGGAAGTCAACGCCTGCCACCGGATCGCTCACCTGGTGGCGCGGCCGGGAACGCGGGAAACCCGGCAGCAGGGAAAAGAAGTGGGTGTAGGACTTGCGCCGATCCCGGGCGTGGTAGGCGACGGAGGAGCCAAATTCAGGTTCCAGTTTCGCGCCGGTGCCGAATACCTGCTGGAAGTATTCCTCGGGGTGGGAGTAGAACGCCGTGTCGCTGACCCCGTCGCCACCAATGTTGAACCACTGGCCTTCTTTGTATTGCGGCGGCAACGGGTATTTCTTCGGGTCGGGCGAGTGGATGTAGTAGCCCATGCCGTAGCAGTCGCTATCCACCACTGGCCCTGCAATGGTATTGTCGTCAAGACCATACATGCCGATAGCCCAATCGTCGTTGCGAACCACGCCGATCAGATCGCCGATGAGCTTGGATACGGTCGTGTGGAGCGGTCCCCAGACGATGTTGTCCACCTTGCCGCGCGGGGTGAGGGAAACCAGTTGGAAGCGGAAGTAGGTGTCCTTCCCTTCCGCTTTCACCACCGCAGTCGTGCCTTTAGGATACTTCAGAACAATCACCTGCTCGTTGGCGTGGAATTTAGCGGCGATCGGTGCCAGGAGCTTGTCGTTGGGCTGGCCATCCTCATGCAGGCTCAGCAAGGGCGACGGGTGGCCCTTCGGGCTGTATTCCTTCCCGGATTGGCGGGAAGTCAGCGAGGTGATGAATCCCTTTGGGTCGATGCGGATGCGGGCATACCGGGTTTGGAGGATGCCTTTAGCTTGAGACACGCCACCCGCGCGTTGGGGGCGGTTGTCTGCTGGCGGCCCGACCTCAGAGCGAAGGGCCGTGGCGGACAACATTGCTGCCGTTAGTAATAGAGTTCGTATGTTTATCATGTGTGTCTTCTTATTCATAACCGAGGCGACCCGCACTCGGGGTGCTTCAAGAAACTGAACCGATAGGAATCTGGTTGTTGGCGCGCCCGCTTGTACTGGCGCGGCGCGGGTGATCATCTTCCCAGCCGTGTTCTACGTCAAGCGCGGCCCACGTCAACTCAAAGGAAGGAGCTGGGCCGTTGAACCGCGCCTCTGACGCCCAGCGCGGGCGAGGAATTGCGTTTGGAGGTGTGAACTCCGCTGGCGTGATTTACTGCCGCCCCAATACCAGGGACCGAATCCAACTCGGTTCCCGACGCAAGTCGAGGACTGCGACTACTCTGGTCTCAGGCTGGGCCTCCAGATAGTAAACGCCAAAGGGGAACCGGCTGGCCAGCATCCGAAAACAGCCGTGCTGGCGGCTATGAATCCCATGATGCAGCAGGAGGCTCTCGATGTCCGCCAGCAGGGAAGTGAGGCCATACTCGCCAACACCGGGTTACCGCGCATCGTAGAACCTGCGCGCTTCCTCCAAGTCCTCGGCGGCTTCGGCCAAAACGACTACCCGCCTCATCGTGGCGGCCCCTGCAACCGCTTCTTTAACTCCGGAATAGTTAAGAACTCGGCGTCGCCTCGCTCGATCGCGGCAAGGCGTGTTGCCAGGACGTCTGCATGCCAGGCTGGCGACGGTACCGCGTCCGGGGTGCGCGCCAGTGAGACCCATAGCAACTCCATAGTCTGGAGCCGTTCATCAAGACTCATCTTCTCGATCTCAGCGGCTTGAATCATCTCGCAAACCTATCTCTCCAAGACCAGCAGCGCAAGCCTCGCCCAGCGTGACACTTGTTCGCGCTTTGCAGATATCCGCCGGCTGCTATCTTCTCCCCATGCTTAGACGCTCTTGGTTCTGCCTGCTGGCAACCGCTCTGGCCGTAGTAACGCCCTTAGGCCGCGCCGGTGCTGCCGATCCGCATTTCGTTCAAGACCGCTTGGCGGTGGGCCTATGGGTGGACCCACCCGCCGATCAGCAAACCGATGCCCGCTTTGCCGAACTCGCCGACGCTCATTTCACCTTCGTAATCGGCAACTTCGGCGCGACGACCCCTGCGGCGGTCTCGAATCAAGTCCGCCTGTGCGAGAAACACGGTCTCAAGGCCATCGTCTCCATGGCCGGTCTGCCACCGGATCGTTTGATCAACGACCCAGCCTGCTGGGGTTACTACCTCGGCGACGAACCCGGGGCCGGCGCGTTTCCCGACTTGCGCCAGAGCGTTGACGCGCTCCGTCAGGCCCGGCCCGGCAAACTCGCCTACATCAACCTGCTGCCCAACTACGCATCCGCCGGGGCGCTCGGTACGAGCAACTACGTCGAGCACCTCGCCCGCTTTCTGCGTGAAGTTCGCCCCGACGTGCTGAGCATGGACCATTACCCGATGTTTTCCCCCGAAGCTGACGGCCGGGAAGGCTACTGCCAGAACCTGGAGGCCATGCGCCAGCAATCCCTTGCCGGCGGCGTGCCCTTTTGGAATTTCTTCAACACCATGCCTTACGGGCCGCACACCGACCCGACGGAAGCCCAGCTTCGCTGGCAAATCAATGCCTCGCTGGCTTACGGCGCCAAAGGGGTGATGTATTTCTGTTACTGGACCCCGGCCGGGGCCGAATTTCCGAAAGGCGGCGCCATCCTCCGCCGGGACGGCACGCGCACCCGTCATTACGAGGAAGCCCGCCGCCTCAACGGCATCCTTAAGCAACTTGGCCCAACCCTCATGCAGCTTACCAGCACGGGTGTTTACCGCGTCCGACCAAAGGATGAACCCGCGACCGTCCTCAATGGCAGTCCCGTCCGCTCGCTCACGACTGGGGACTACCTGGTGGGCACGTTCAGACACGCCGACGGCCGCCGGGCGGTCCTGCTGCAGAACTATCATTTTGCTTACAGCGCGTGGCCCACAGTCGAATTCGATGCCGCCGCCGCCGTGCTGGAGGTCAGTCCTCGCAACGGCATAGCTGCGCCCGTCGTGGACGCCAGCCCTGACATGCCGGGCCTGCAACTCTCGCTGGATGCCGGCGAGGCCCGGCTCTTCCTGTTGCCAGCCGAGGCGAACAGATAGGAGATACGAATCCGGCATTTACGCCTTTGCCCCAAGCACCGCACGGGGCACTTGCACCTGACGGCAATATGCCGGCGCTCCGTCCGGAACGCCGGGCTTTTAGCCGGCTTACCGTGTCCGGAGTATCGTAGCGTCTGCTGTTGCCTGCGGTTTTCGGTTGCCGCGGGTCATTCTCGACTGCTGGCTCTATTTGTTCGGTGTAAGCCGGCAATATGCCGGCGTTCCGCCAAGGATTCGCGAATGCGCCCCTCCCTGCCTGCCTGGCGGATTTGCCCTTCAAGAACGGATTCGGGTTTGGTAGCTTCGTCGCTAATGAACGGAATAGCTCGATTCTTCTTCAGAAATCCAGCGTTGTTGCTGACGGCAATCCTCATGTTCACGGCTCCGGTCGGTCGGGCCCAGCCAGGGACTGCGAACGCCTTCGAGCAGAACCGAAAGCTGGGTCGCGGCGTCAACATACTCGGCTACGATCCGATCTGGCGCTCGCGCGACCAGGCCCGGTTTCAAGCCAGGCATTTCCGGTTACTCAAGGAGAGTGGATTCCAGTCGGTGCGCATTAATTTGCAGCCGTTTCGGCAAATGGATGCGGCGAACGGATTTGCCTTAAGCGAGTCCTGGTTTGCGGTGCTGGATTGGGCCATCCGGGAGGCGCAGGCGCAGGGGTTGCGCGTGATTCTCGATTTACATGAATTCACTGCGATGGGCAGCGACCCGACCACCAACAAAGCTAAGTTTCTGGCATTTTGGCGGCAGCTTTCAGGCTATTGCCAAGGTGCGTCGGAGAGCGTGCTGTTCGAGGTGCTCAACGAACCGTCGGGCAAACTTACCCCTGCCCTATGGAACGATTACCTGGCCGAAGCGTTGGCCCTCATCCGGGAGAAGAACCCGACCCGCACCGTCATCGTCGGACCGGGCTTCTGGAACTCGATTGATCACCTGGCCGAACTGGAGCTGCCGGCCGCGGACCGCAATCTCATTGTGACGGTCCACTACTACACGCCGATGGACTTCACGCACCAGGGCGCAGCGTGGGCGGGGCGGGCGGACAAGCTGGGAATTGATTGGCTGGGCACGGAGAAAGAACTTGGCGTCATCAAGGGCGGCTTTGACAAGGCCGCAAGCTGGGCCAAGCAACACGATCGACCGCTGTTCCTCGGCGAGTTCGGCGCGTATGACAAGGCTCCGATGGAATCGCGCGTTCGCTACCTGACGGGTGTGGCGCGAGCCGCCGAGCAGCGCGGCTGGAGCTGGGCCTATTGGCAATTCGACAGCGACTTCATTCTCTACGACATCGGCCGCGATTCCTGGATCGAGCCTATCCGCCGCGCGCTAGTTCCAGTTGCCGGCCCGAGTCATTCCCCACCGTCCTCCAGCAACATCACCCCCAAACCCGGAGCATCAAAATGAGACGCCCCCATCGAAAACCACTGTTACCCCTCGCACTGCTTTCTCTGACCGCCTGCCTCGCCGCCAACTTCCCGACCAGCGCGCGCGCGGCAAAATCTGCGACGCTGCCGAACATCGTCATCATCTTCACCGACGATCAAGGTTACGCGGATGTCGGCGTGTTCGGCGCCAAAGGGTTCCACACGCCGAATCTCGACCGCCTGGCGGGGCAGGGCTGTGTTTTCCGCAACTTTCATGTCCCTCAGCCGGTCTGCTCGGCCTCGCGCGCGGGGCTGTTGACGGGCTGCTATCCGAACCGCATTGGCATTCATGGCGCGCTGGGACCCGGCTCCAAAGTCGGCCTCAGCCGCAATGAAATGACCCTGGCGCAACTGGTGAAGCAACGCGGCTACGCCACGGCCATCTACGGCAAGTGGCACCTGGGCGACACCCGGCAGTTTCTCCCGCTTCAGCACGGCTTTGATGAATACTTCGGCCTGCCCTACTCGAATGACATGTGGCCGTTGCACCCCGACCTGGTCAAATTGCCGTCCGAGGCTGAGAAGCGAAAGCGCGGCTACCCGGACCTGATCATGTATGACGGCAACCAGATCGCCATCCCCCTGGTCACACACGAAGACCAGAACCAGCTCACAACCTGGTATGCGGAGCATGCCGTGAAGTTCATCGAGCAGAACAAAGCCCGCCCGTTCTTCCTTTACCTCGCGCACAACATGCCGCATGTGCCTTTGCACGTGAGCGACAAGTTTCGGGGCAAGACCGAACGCGGGCTCTACGGCGATGTGATTGAGGAAATCGACTGGTCGGTCGGCCAGGTGATGGACGCGCTCAAGCGGACGGGCGTGGAAGACAATACCTGGGTAATCTACACCTCGGACAATGGGCCGTGGTTAAGCTACGGTGATCACGCCGGCTCGGCCTATCCCTTGCGCGAGGGCAAAGGCACCTGTTGGGAGGGCGGCACCCGTGAGCCATGCATCATGCGCTGGCCGGGCAAGATCCGCGCGGGCACCGAGAGCAAGCAGATGCTGATGACCATCGACCTATTCCCGACCATCGCCAAGCGCATCCATGCCGACCTGCCCAAACACCCGATTGACGGCCTGGATGTCTGGCCGATTATCGCCGGCAAGCGCGGTGCCAGGAACCCACACAAAGCCTACTGGTTCTATTATGAAGCCAACCAGCTGCAATCGGTCCTTACCGGTGATGGCCGCTGGAAGCTGCAATTGCCGCACACGTACCGCACCCTGGCCGGAAAACCTGGCGGGCGCGACGGCACGCCCGTCCCGTATGAGCAGCACAAGATCGAGCAGGCTGAGCTCTATGACCTCATTCAGGATGTCAGTGAAGCCACGAATGTGGCCGCTGAACACCCCGACATCGTCCAGCGTCTCGAAGCTGAAGCGGGGAAAGCCCGACAGGAGTTGGGCGATTCCCTGGTCAAGGTCGTTGGCCAAGGGGTCCGCGAGCCGGGCCGAGTGGCACAGAAGTGATCTCTCCCCTGGAAGCCGCTTCGAGCAGCCAGCGCCGGCCCAGTTCATTGGCTTGATGCGAGTTCCGTGTCCACGAAGGTTAGCGGTGGGTTGATACCGTGGAGGATCAAGAGCCACCCGCGCGAAGAGTTTCCGTAGGGCTCGGCTGGCGCCCGGCGCGTGCTCGACGTGATCGCCACCCAATGCCGGAGCGCGTCGGCGGCATCATCGCTTCCGTCAATACACCGCACCAAAATATCAATTAACCATTCCGCTGCTTTTCCTGTTAGCGTGACTTGTAATCGGCACAAGACATGAATCTAAGACAATAGTATGAACGCTATGAAAATACTCGTGAACCGCTTCCCGCTGTGGCTGGCTATCAGTAGTCCTTCCAGCCTGAACATCAAGAGCCTCCTCTTCGCTTTGGCTGCCGGCGCCGCCATCGCTGCCGCAGGGTGCGGTAAGGGCAAGGAAACCCCCGCCGGAACCAACACCGCACCAACCGCCGACCAGCCCCTGGCCGACGCGGGACCTGCGGGCCATTGGGAAGCCGAAATTACCGGGGACGGCGGGCAGCGGATTCGGGTGTCGCTCGACCTGGCGAAGAACGCGAAATCGGAGTGGACCGCCAGTATGGGCGTTCCCTCCGCAAATATGACCGGCATGGTCGTGAAGGATCTGGCGGTCAACGGCAAGTCGGTGAAGTTTGTTGCCGTCGAGTTGATGATGGCTCCTTTCGACCTGACCCTGGACCCGAACGGGAGCATGAAGGGAACGATCTCCAAGCCGGGCTCGCAGCCCGTCGAATTCAAGCGCACCGGCGAGGCCAAGGTGGAGCTGCTCCCTGCCAGCGCGGCGGTGTCGAAGGAATTGGAGGGAGATTGGGAAGGTTCGCTCAAGACGCCCGGCGGCGCGGCCCGGATGGTTTTCCATTTCAGGAACCAAGCGGACCAGACGGTAATGGCGACCATCGACACTGACCACGCCGTGGGCCTGCCGCTCAATAATGTGAAACAGACGGGCCAGAAGGTGGAGTTTGGAATGAAGATCTCCGGCGGCGCCTTTCAAGGAAGCTTGAATAAGGAAAGCACCGAATTGGCTGGGCAGTTAACCCACGAGGCCAACAGCTTCCCGTTGACGCTGCGGAAGAAATCGGGGCAGCCCCCTAAATAGGCATTCACGGGTCGAGTAAAGCACAACCCAAGAAAACAACGGGATGCTGTTGTTGCCTTCACTAATTAAACGTCGTGCCCGACGCGGTTCCTGGGCCTACATGCTTGGGCTCCTCGCCTGGCTGCCGCCGATGGTCTTTGCCGCTGGCAACCTCTCGTTCCAAGTGCGTCCTTGCCAGTTGTTGCCACTGCTCATTCCCGTCGTGGTTGTCCTCGTGCAGCTCGCCTATCCAACATTGCTCGGCTGGGCCGTGCTCGTCATTCCTTCAGTGTTCACCGCCGGGGTGGGAGTTTTTTTCGTGGTCGCTACCGCCCCGGCGAGAGTCCAGCAGCACGAGCTGGCCGCCCTCGTGATCAGCTCCGTCACTGCGGCTGTTTATGTACTGGTCTGCGTTGCGTTATGGTTCGCCCGCCCAAAGCGCCCGGATGCGGCCGCCGTCCAACCAACCCCACCCATATGAGCACGGCACAACCAGGCCGTCCAGCCGCAGGCGAATGGCAAATGTCGGTGCTGGGAACGCTTCCCCATTGGCGGTGCCTTTCCGATATTCTGAGCAGCCAATCCTGACCCATGACTTTCGCGTACTGGAACACCCCAGAGGGCAAGCGCCTCCAGGACTACTGCTGCCAAAAGTCCAGGCCGCGCGGTGCAATCAAGGCGGACCTTTCCAAGCAGTCACCAAACAACTCCTATGGCCCGCCCATGTGGTACGTGGATCAGAAGCGGAATTGCCGGGATTGCGGCAAAGAGTTCGCCTGGACAGCCAAGAAGCAGCAGCACTGGTTTGAGGTTCTAAAGCTGCCGATCTATGTGGAAGCGCTGCGATGTCCGGCTTGTAGTCGGAAGGTGCGGTTGGCGAAGGTGGGCCAAAAGGCGCACATGGCCGAAATGGCCCAACGCCCACGGTATCCCCACGAGGCGTTTTTCAAATCCTCGCCCCGCCGCAAAACAAAACCTCAACCATGAAAGGATGTTTCCAATCATCACCGCTCAGTGGTGTCGATTACCGGCTTCTTCCAAATCGGCGCGACGCGCTTCAGTTCGTCAATCAGCCACTGGCAGGCGGCGAAGGCTTCGCCCCGGTGCGGGGCGATGACTTCGACCCACAGCGAAGGCTCATTCACCCTCACCAGACCGACGCGGTGAACCAGGCGGACGGATTCAATCGGCCAGCGCTTCGCCAGCTCGTCGAAGAGCAGGCTGATCTGATGCTCCGCCATGCGCTGAAACGTCTCGTATGCCAGGGCGCTGATGGATGCGCTGCCTTCGGTTCCGCGCACAACACCCAGGAAATAAACCGCCGCGCCCATGCCAGCCGACATCGTCCGCTCGGCAATCAGCGCGGCTTCGTTGATGGGCTGGACCGTGATGGTCAGTTGCTTCCGCACGCGAGGATTTAGCTATCCGCCCTGCACGGGCGGGAACAGCGAGACCTCATCGTCCGCCTTCAAGACATAGTGGCGGTCCTGATAATCGACGCCGACCGCCATCAAAGTGGATCTCTGCATTGCCGCCAGTTTGGGGAACCGGACTGCGAGCGCCTTGAAAAGGTCATCGAGAGTGCTGCCAGCAGGCAGCGTTTCGGCAAGTCGAGCGCAGCCGGCCAGGTCCTTGTAGTAGGAATAGAAGCAAACCGTCACGCGCATGCTGAAGTGCAATCGGGGCCCGACCAGGAGGTCAAGGTCAGCCCTGTGCGCGCGTCTTACCGGGCCGGGCGGGCTTGATTGGCTGCGCAGCCCGGGCGTAAACATGCGGATGCAGGACGCCGACGAACGGCAGGTTGCGGTAGCGCTCGGCGAAGTCGAGGCCATAGCCGACGACAAAGAAGTCGGGGATTTCGAAGCCGACATAATCGGCTTCCACGGCCTCGACGCGGCGCGCGGCCTTGTTCAACAGGACGCACGTTTTGATCCGGCGCGGCTTGAGCACGCGGAGCCGGTCGCGCACCTGGTAGAGCGTCTTGCCGGTGTCGAGGATGTCGTCCACCAGCAGGACATCACGCCCGCGCACATCGAGCCGGAGTTCCTTGGTGAAGACGAGGTCGCCCGATTCGGTGCCCGCGCCGTAGCTGGAGACGCCGATAAAATCAAGGCGCAGGGGCAGCGAGAGGTTCCGAATCAGATCGGCTAGGAACATCACCGTGCCGTTCAGCAGCGAGACGACCACCATTTCCCGCCCGGTAAAGTCCCGCACAATGCCGCGGGACATTGACCGAATGCGTTGTGCGATCTGGTCCTCGGTGAATAGAATGCGCTCGACCTCCTGGCGCAACCGTCTGGGGACACGGGCAGTGGGGCGGGCGTGAATTTCAGGGACTGAAGGGCTCATAATCCGTGGATGCTGAAGCACAGTGCCGCGCTGCTGACAGGGTCATTCGCGGGGCTCTGGTTTCCTCAAATATGTTTGGAGTCGTGCTCGTCTTTCACTGCGTAGCCGGTTTCCTGCCGCTTGAAATTCACCTCGTTCTTTCGGACATAGGCGTTAAACACGTCGTCGGCGCTCATGCCCAATACCTGCGCGAGGCTGATGAGGAAATGGAACAGGTCCACCACCTCGACCCGGGCGTTCTGCTCATCGAACTTCTGGTACTTGGCCCACCATTTCCAAGGGACGCTGTCCGTCAGCTCGGCAATTTCCTGGGACATTGCGCGGCAATAGTTCAGCAGCCATTTGGTCTTTTCGTCGTCGCTCATGCCTTCGGTGCGGACGCCGATGCGCTCGTTCAACGCCGTCTGCATCCGGAACAGTTCACGAAGCTGGTCTGGTTTTTCCATGCCCACAGCATTTGGCCAGCGCCCGCCGGAAGCAAGACCAAAGGACGCGCAAGCGGCGTTT
>SESG01002874.1_pt1 | contig 11788 bp, 11 predicted proteins | sample 3171421 | NCBI WGS metagenome assembly SESG01 (sample SAMN10866946, study PRJNA518727) | freshwater metagenome | biome: subpolar coniferous forest; feature: holomictic lake; material: water; isolation source: holomictic Lake 227, 6 m and 8 m depth | place: Canada: near Kenora, Ontario | collected... | reverse complement strand
GACGAGCGGCGGGTGATTGCGGCGCGCGCGTGCGACGAGCTGGTTGAAAATGCGATCTCCAATCTGGGGATCGGGATGCCCGAGGGAATCGCCAGCATTGCGGCAGAGCGCGGGCTGCTCGACCGTGTGACATTGACGGTGGAAAGCGGACCGATCGGCGGAATGCCTGCGGCGGGCTTGAGTTTCGGAGCGGCGGTCTATCCGCAGGCGATCATTGACCAGCCTGCACAGTTTGACTTTTACGACGGCGGGGGCTTGGATTTTGCCGCGCTGGGGGCAGCTCAGATTGATCCGGCTGGAAACGTCAATGTTTCCAAGTTCGGCTCGAAACTGGCTGGCGTGGGCGGGTTTGTAAATATCACGCAAACGGCCAGGAAGGTGGTCTTTTGCGGAACAATGACCGCCGGTGGCCTGGAAGTGGAGCTGTCCGGTGGAACGATCCGCATCGTCAAGGAAGGCGCGACGCGAAAATTTGTCCGACAGATCGAGCAAATCTCCTTCAGCAGCCGCCGGTCCCGCCAGTTCAAACAAAATGTTTTGTATGTGACCGAGCGGGCGGTTTTCGCGCTGACGGACGACGGGCTGGAACTGATTGAACTGGCGCCGGGGATAGATCTTCAGACGCAGGTGCTGGACGTGATGGAATTCAGGCCGATCATTCGAAATGTGCGGGCCATGCCGGCGCATGTTTTTGCAAAAGGTCAAAGCCCTCTCAGATGCTGAATCCCCTTAATTATCGCGTCATTTGGTGATCCGTGGCGCCAGGAGCGCAATAACCTCGCCCAGCGTTTTAAACACGACGACAGCGATTAAGCCGGCCATGGGGTTGGGGCTTTTATCGGCAATCCACGGCGCCGTCATGACCAGACAAAAAAGTAGAAACATCCAGCCGCCCCCGCCATAAATCAGAGGCTGCCTGCTGCCGTTACCGAAAGCACCTGACTGCTGCAGCTCCTGCCCCGTGCGAAACAGCCGCATCAGCAGAATACCTATAACCGGCCAGAGCTGTATGACCTTGGCGGACTGAAAAGAAGAGCGGATCGTTGCCAGCAGATCCGGACTGCCCGGATCCCGGCCAAAGAGCAGAATCGCAAAAAATCCGAAACCGGAAATAAAAACGAATTCAAAAAAGAGAACGCCGTTTTGCTTGTCTTCCGGCTTGAAAACCCGCTTGATCAAATCCGTCAGGAAAACGATCACGCCCTCCACGATAAACAACAGAATCAGATTGAAACTGCTCCAGCCATAATGCCAGACGTTATAGAGCGGTATCATATTGGTGAATATAACCGTCAGCGACTGCGATAAGAGCGCTACGGTAGATGACGGAATAAGCCTCCCGTGATCAACCGCCCCTTTTTTTCCAGTCATCATCTTTGCCGGCGGGCTTGCTTTCGCCGTCCGTCCTTTTTATTAATCCTCATTCGAAGCGGGGGATAAAGACGTGACAGTAGGGCTGTTTGCCGGACCGCTTGTAATAATCGCGGTGATAAGCTTCGGCCGGCCAGAAGACCCCCGCAGGCTCGATTTTTGTGGCCACTTTGAGGCCCTTGGCCTGTAGCTGCGCGATCAATTTTTCAGCCGTCTCCTTTTGCGCAGGACTGGTATAAAAAACTGCGGACCTGTACTGATCTCCTATGTCCGGCCCCTGACGGTTGATCTGCACGGGGTCGTGGGTTTGGAAAAACAGCCGGGCCAACGCATCGAAGGTGGTCGCCTGCGGGTCAAACATGACCTCCACGGCTTCGGCTTGTCCGGTGGTGTGGCTGCAGACCTGCTCGTAGGTGGGGTTTTTCGTTTTACCTCCAGTGTAGCCGACGCTGGTGCGGATCACCCCGCTGGCACGCTGGAGAAAGTATTCCACGCCCCAGAAGCATCCACCCGCGAAAACGGCCCGTTCAAACCGGTTGGAAGAACCGGCCATGGAGACCAATCGCATGGATAGAGAGTTCACGCAGTGCCTGGTATCACGCGGCGTGATTTTTTCCCCCGAAAAAACATGGCCAAGATGGCCGGCGCAGCGCGCGCAAAGAATCTCGGTTCGCTGCCCGTCGGGATCCGGCTTTCTGAGCACGGCGCCCGGAACCTCGTCATCGAAACTTGGCCATCCGCAATCAGAATCAAACTTGTCCTCGGAGCGGTAGAGTGCGGCACCGCAGCGCCGGCAAATATACGTGCCGGGGTCATGTGTTTTTACATATTCGCCCGCAAAAGGCCTTTCTGTGCCTTTGTTCACGATGACACGGGATTCTTCGGGCGTTAATTTGCTCCAGGTGTTGCTCATTTGCTCTGCCTTTCCGGCGCCCGGCACCCAAACAGCCCAGAGCGTCAAAACCACGCCCGCCGTGTGCTTAAATAATTGGACGCAGGCTGATAGCCTGCAGCCTAAACCCCTGCAGCCTCGACGGCCCTGCGGGACGCCAATGATTTCAGGCTTTCTCATGTCTTCACACTACGTCCTTCCTGCTTCTGCGTCAATCCCGCTGTCCTGCCGCCTTCTTGCTCTTCCCATTCCGGCGTTTGGAGGGTAGACTGACGGCTCCGGCTTCAGAAAGGAAAATTGCGAAATGCATCCGTATCGAACGAACACATGCAACGATCTACGCGCGGCCCAGGCGGGACAGGTGGTCCGGCTCTCGGGCTGGATCTTCCGCAAGCGCGATCACGGGCAACTGCTTTTTTTGGATTTGCGCGACCACTTCGGTGTCACGCAAATCGTAATCTACCCTGACCGCGCTTTTTTCGACGCCTGCCAGAAGCTGCATCTGGAGAGTGTTATCACCATAACCGGCAAGGTTATGGCGCGCTCGACGGAGACGATTAACCCTGACATGACGACCGGTGAAATTGAAGTGGCGGCAGATGAACTGTCGGTGCAAAGCATCGCCGAGCCCCTGCCGTTTGCGGTGGACGGCGATACTGCCGGCCCGGAAGATACCCGCCTGCGCTACCGCTTTCTCGATCTGCGCCGCACGCAATTGCACCGCAATATCGAGCTGCGCTCGCAGGTAATCGCCAGCTTGCGCCGCCGCATGCATGGCCATGGCTTTACCGAGTTTCAAACGCCCATTCTGACCGTAAGCTCGCCCGAAGGCGCGCGGGATTATCTGGTGCCGAGCCGCATCCATCCCGGCAGCTTCTACGCGCTGCCTCAGGCGCCACAGCAGTTCAAGCAGCTGCTGATGGTGGCGGGATTTGATCGTTATTTTCAAATCGCGCCCTGCTTCCGCGACGAAGATGCACGCGCCGACCGCTCGCCGGGCGAGTTCTATCAGCTCGATATGGAAATGTCCTTCGTCACTCAGGACGACGTTTTCATGATCGTCGAAGATGTGCTTCACGGCGTCTTTACAGAGTTCAGCAAAATGACGGTGGACGCGGCGCCCTTCCGGCGGATTCCCCACGCCGAAGCGCTGGTCAAGTATGGAACCGACAAGCCCGACCTGCGCATTCCGATCGAAATCTGCGACGTGAGCGACTTTTTCCGTACTTCAAAGTTCAACGCCTTCCGCGCAGGGGTGGAGAACGGCGCCGTAGTGCGGGCAATTCCAGTCAAGCAGATCGCCGACAAACCGCGCAGCTTCTTCGACAAACTTGGCGAGTACGCGCAGGCCAACGGCGCGAAAGGGCTGGCCTATCTGGTCTGGACGGGCGGGCAGGTCAAGGGGCCGATCGCCAAGTTCCTGAGTCCTGAAGAAATCCAGACGCTCGCCGCGCGCTGCAATGCTGGCGATGGCGACGTGGTGTTTTTCATCTGCGATCCCCCGGCGGCGGCGACCCGGCTGTGCGGCGATCTGCGCACCAAACTGGGGCGCGACCTGGACTTGATTGAGAAAAATGTTTTTCGCTTCTGCTGGATTGTGGATTTTCCGTTTTACGAGCGCGATGCGGAAACGCAGGCCATCGCCTTCTCCCACAACCCCTTCTCGATGCCCCAGGGCGGACTGGAAGCCTTGAACACGCAGGACCCGCTGACCATCCGCGCCTTCCAATATGACATCGTCTGCAACGGCGTGGAACTTTCCAGCGGCGCGATCCGTAATCACGAGCCAGCCGTCATGTACAAAGCCTTCGAACTGGCCGGCTATCCGCGCGAGGAAGTAGACCGCCGCTTTGGCGGCATGATTCAGGCTTTCAAGCTTGGCGCGCCACCGCACGGCGGCATTGCCCCGGGCGTGGACCGCCTGGTGATGCTGCTCGCGAATGAAACCAACATTCGCGAAGTCATCGCCTTTCCGATGAATCAGAAGGCGCAGGACTTGATGATGGGCGCGCCTGGTGAAGTCAGCGAGAAGCAACTGCGCGAATTGCACATTCGCCTGACGTTGCCGAAGAAGCCCGGCGCAGAGTAACCGGATATGTTGCGCATCGGACAAGGCTACGATATCCACCGCTTCGCCGCCGGGCGTGCGTTGGTGTTGGGTGGCGTGACGATTCCGCACCCGGTCGGGCTGCTGGGCCACTCCGATGCCGACGTGCTCTGTCACGCCGTGGCGGACGCGTTATTGGGGGCGATGGCAGACGGCGACATCGGCACCCATTTTTCCGACCGCGATCCACGCTGGAAAGATGCCGACAGCCTCGACCTGCTGCGCCGCGTGGCAGAGCGGGTGCGTCAGCATGGCGGCATGGTGCAGAATGTGGACGCCACGCTGCTGGCCGAAGCGCCGCGCATCGCCCTGCATGCGGCGGCCATGCGGACCAATCTCGGCGCTGCGCTGGGAATTTCCGCGACACGCGTTTCGATCAAGGCCACCACGCTGGAAGGCCTGGGCGCACTGGGCCGCGGCGAAGGTATCGCCGCGTTCGCCGTAGCTCTGCTGGAAGTGACTGAGGCCGCCGGTGAACAAGGTGCGACCGCATGATGAAAGTCTTCAACTCACTCAGCCAGCGCGTCGAGGAACTGGCGCCGATCGAGCCCGGCCATATCCGGCTCTACACCTGCGGCCCGACAGTCTACAACTACGCCCACATCGGCAACTACCGGGCTTACATCTTTGAGGATCTGTTACGCCGGACGCTGAAGTTCTTTGGTCTGCGCGTCACGCAGGTGATGAACCTGACCGACGTGGACGACAAAACCATCCGTGGCGCGCGTGCAGCGGGGTTGCCGCTTGCAGCCTTCACCCGACCATTTTGCGAGGCTTTTTTTGCCGATCTGCGAACGCTGGCCATCGAACCTGCGGAGCACTATCCGGCGGCCACCGACCACATTCCAGAGATGATCGCGCTGATCGCGCGCCTGCTGGAAAAGGGCGTCGCCTACCGCTCGCCCGACGGCTCGATCTACTTCCGCATTGAGGCCTTCCCGGAATATGGAAAACTGGCGCACCTTGACCGCAGCGGCCTGCGGGCTGGCGCGCGGGTTGCGCAGGACGAGTACGACAAGGAGAATGCCGCCGACTTCGCGCTTTGGAAGGCCTGGGACGAGCAGGACGGCGAGATTACCTGGGATTCGCCATGGGGCCGCGGCCGCCCCGGCTGGCACATCGAATGCTCGGCCATGAGCATGAAGTATCTGGGCGAAAGCTTTGACCTTCACACCGGCGGAATTGACAACCTCTTCCCGCACCATGAGGACGAGCTTGCGCAAGCCGAGGCGGCCACGGGCAAGCCCTTCGTGCGCACCTGGATGCACTGCGCTCACCTGGTGGTCGAGGGGCGCAAAATGTCCAAGTCCCTGGGTAATTTCTACACCCTGCGCGATGTCCTGACGCGCGGGTACAGTGGTCGCGAAATGCGCCTGGTGCTGATCGGCGCACATTACCGGCAGGCGCTGGATTTCAGCTTCGCGGCCCTGGATGCGGCACGCGCGTCATTGCAGCGTCTGGATGCTTTCCGCGCGCGCCTGATTGGCGTGACCGCCGGCCAGACTGCGGCGGTTCTGCCGCAGTGGGCCGGGCTGGCAGAGCGGGATTTTGGCGCCGCGCTGGCCGACGATTTAGGGATTGCCGAAGCGCTGGCTGCGCTGTTCACGATGGTAACCTCCGGCAACCGCGCGCTCGACGCGGATGGAGTCGCACCTCCGGAAGCGGCGGCCGTGCTGGCGCTGCTGACACGCATGGACAGCGTGCTGGGATTTCTGGAACCGGAAGCGGCTGCGGCGCCACCGGAGCTGCTGGCGCTGCTGGACGCACGCCAGGCGGCGCGCAAGGCCAAAGATTGGGCCGAAGCCGACCGCCTGCGTCAGGAAATCACCCGTCAGGGCTGGGTCATCGAAGACACGCCCAAGGGGCCGCGGCTGAAGAAAGGTTGATGGCGGATGTCCATCATATCTTCCATCAGGACAACTCAAGCCCGCGCCAGGGCAGTCTGCCTCAGTATCGCCAGCCTGCTTCTTCCCGCCGTGCTCAGCGCCCAAACTGCGCCCACGACTGCCCTGCCGCCCGTGCCCGCCGCTGGAAAAAGCCCCTGGAGCTTTGCGGCCAGTCTGACGCTGAAGGAAACCTTCGACAGCAATGTGTATATCCAGGACGCCACCCCGGATTCTGCCAACGTCGCCGCTGCGGATGCGGCCGGGTTCAGTGTTGTGCCGGCCAGGCATGGTTCGTTCATAACGTCCGTGCTACCCCAGCTCGGGCTGGATTACAAGCCGTGCCCGGCCTTTTACGCATCCGCAACCTACGCGCCGGAAATAAACTATTACCACTCGGCATCGTCCGAAGATTACGCGGCCCAACGGGGCACGCTTAATTTAGGCGGCAAGCTTGAGGAAACCGTATGGGAACTATTCAATGCCGCTTCCTACATCGACGGAAATGAATTGGGGCCGGTATTTGCCAGGCCGGGGGATATTCCCGCCGTGGGCGGCATCGCGCTGCGCGACCGGCGCGAGGCATTTATCTTCCGTAACGGCTTCAAACTGACCTGCCCGGTCAGCGACTTGTTCATCCGTCCGGTTGCCACGACCTACTTCCATGATTTCAAAACAGACCAGCGGCTCAGCCCCGCACCCACTGTCTGGGTTTACGAAAACTACATTGACAGGCAGGAAGTGAGCGGCGGGCTGGATGTGGGTTACAAGATAGCCAGGCAGACGCATATCGTGCTCGGCTACCGCTACGGCGTGCAGGATCAGGGCGCCCTGCTAGGAACGGACAGCCCGTATGACAACAGTTATCAACGCATTCTGGTGGGAGTGGAAGGCAGCCCGGCGGAGTGGCTGAAGCTGGCCGTAGCGGGAGGCCCCGACATCCGCAACTTTTCCAGCGCGCCCAAGCCGGACTTCGACGCCAGCGAATTGCTCTACTATATTGATGCTTCCATTACGCTGCTGCCGACCGCGCGGGACTTGATTGTGCTTGCGAACAAGCGCTATGAACAGCCGGCGTTTTCAAGCTTCAGCATGTACGAAGACATTACTTACTCGTTCACCTGGCGGCACAAACTGGACGAGCATTTTACGGTCGGCCCCGGTTTTCAGCTCTACATCGGGGACTGGCAGTCGCCGGTGATTCGCGACGACTGGATCTACACGCCGAGCGCTTCGGTGGCCTACAACTACAACAAGATTAACGTTGAACTCGCCTATTCGTATGACTGGGCGGAAAACAATAAAACAGTGGTGGCCGGAACGTCCACTGCGTACGCCGACGGGCGCGAGTTCTCGCGAAGCCTTGTTTCGTTGAGGCTGAAATATACTTTCTAGGACGAACGGTTTTTTTTATGATAAGAGTCAGGGCAGCAGTTACTCAAACAACGGTGTCGAGCCGGCAGCAGATGTAATGTACGATTTCACCATCCACCTGATAAACTCCCATGTCCGCACGATTCATCACCTTTGAGGGGCCGGAAGGCGGCGGCAAGTCCACGCAGATCGCCAGCCTCGCCGGGCGTTTGCGTGCGGCTGGAAACGAGGTTGTGGTCACCCGCGAGCCGGGCGGCACAGCCACCGGCGAGGCAATTCGCGGCATACTTCAGCACGACACGGCTGGCGAGGCGCTGGCTGCCGAGACCGAACTGCTGCTTTTTGCTGCCAGCCGTGCGCAACTCGTCAGAATGATGCTGCTCCCGGCGCTGGCGCGCGGAGCATGGGTGCTGTGCGACCGTTTCGCCGACTCCACCACGGCTTATCAAGGCTATGGCAGGCAACTGGATCTGAACCGTATCGCCTGGCTTAACGCGATGGCGATGGGCGAATGTCGTCCGCACCTGACCATACTGCTCGACGTGCCGGTGGAAGTCGGGTTCCGGCGGCTGACGCAACGCCAGGCGGCAACGGCCACGGCCCACGACCGCATGGAACGCGAAGCTCAAGATTTTCACGAACGCGTGCGTGCCGGCTTTCTGGAGCTTGCGCGGCGCGAACCTGAGCGCATCCGCAGAATTGACGCCACACAGGCGCCGGAAGTTGTGGCCGAAGAAATATGGAGGCTGTTTCAGCATGAGCTTGCCGGCTGAACTCGCGCCAATCTTCGACCTTTTTCGCGTCGGCTTCGAGCGCGGACGGATGGCGCACGCCTATCTGGTGGTCGGCGCTCCGCGCGGAGAAGGCGGTGCCTTTACCGCAGAGGCGCTGGCCCTGCTCTTCTGCACGGCCACGGATGGAGCGAAGCCCTGTCATGCCTGCGACGGGTGTCGCCGCGCGGACTCCGGCCATCACCCCGATGTGCTTTGGGTCGAACCTGCAATGAAGTCGCGCATTATCGGCAAAGACGCCGTGCATGAAGCCATGCGCATGATCTGGCAGACATCCTTCGCCGGCGGGTGGAAAGCTTGCGTCATCGTGGGCGCCGACCGCCTGGGTGAAGATGCCGCCAATGTTTTTCTAAAAACGATCGAAGAACCGCCGCCGTGCTGCTTGTTTCTGCTGTTAACGGACAATCCAGCGGGCGTGCTGCCAACAATTTTTTCCCGCTGCCAGCAGATCGGCCTGTCGGGTGCTCAGGTTGGATTACCCTTGGAATGGCGCGAACCGCTGCTGGCAATCCTTGGCGCCGCAGAAGACCGGAATGGCGTGGCCGGCGCGATGTCGCGCGCCGGAGCTCTGCTGGCGCTGATGAAGAAGATGCACGAAAAAGTGGAAAATGACGAGAGCGAGAGCTACACCCCGCCGCCCGAAATGAAGCGCGAGGAGAGTGAAAAAGTGCTCAACGCACGCATCGAAGCGCGCTACCGCGAACTGCGCCAGCTGGTCTTGCGGGCACTGCTGCTTTGGTACCGCGACCAAATGGTGCTGGTAAGCGGAGCGGATGCCGGGCTGATCCACTATTCCGACCAGCATGCAACGCTGATAAGTCAGACTGCAGGGCTGACCTGGAGCAAGGCTATGACTCAGGTGCAGTCCGTGGAAGAGATGCAGCGGCAATTGGACCGTAATCTGCCCGAAGACACAGTACTGAACTTCGGGTTTGAGCGTTTGATGGTTTGAGTTGGAGGATGCGACATGGTTCGCATGGCACAAATCGAGCTTGAAGATGGCAATGTAGTAGACGCCGTGACACCCGGCGACTTGACGCTGCACCCCGGTGAGTGGTGCGTGCTGGACGGCGGACGTAATCAGGAGTTCGGGCGCGTATTGCGGACGATCGAAGAAGCGCCCGATCCGCCGGCCGGGCAGCAACCTCCGCTCGTGATGCGGCTGGCGAACACGGCGGACCACCGTCGTGCAAAGGAGCATGCGACCGAAGGGTGCAAGGCCATGGCGGTGATCGCGCGCCTGATGCAGACGTCCGGGCTGCCGATACGCCTGCTGCGCCACCGGTTCAGCTTCGATCGCGCTGTTCTGCATGTAACGTATACGGCCGAGGAAAAAGTCGATGCCCGCGAATTGGCGCGCACGATCGGACAGGAACTGCAAATTTATGTGGCAATGCGGCAGATCGGCGCGCGCGATGCGGCACGCCTGGAGGGCGGGCTATCGGTTTGCGGACGCACCCTGTGTTGCAAGTCGTGGCGGAAAGGCTTTGAATCGGTCAGCGTTAAAATGGCAAAAGCCCAGGGGCTGCCTGTCAATCCGACAGCGATCAACGGCATGTGCGGGCGACTCAAATGCTGCCTCTGCTATGAGTATGACGCCTACCGGCACTGTGCCGCAGGGTTGCAACGGGACGGCGGGAGTGTGTGTTGCCACGAAGGCGATGGTGTGGTTAACGAGCGAACAGGGCCCGCAGACGGGCATGAACAGGAGAAATAGATGCGTATTCTTGTTTTGAACGGACCTAATCTACAGCTGCTCGGCACTCGCGAACCAGGCGTATACGGGGTGCAGACGCTGGATGCGATCATGGCTGACGTGGTAGCGCATGGCCATGCAGCGGGTATATCGGTGGAGTGGGCACAAAGCAATATTGAAGGTGAACTGGTCTCCCGTATCGGCGCGGCACCGGGGAAATTCGACGGAATCGTTTTCAATCCGGGCGCCTACACCCACACCAGCGTGGCCTTGCGCGACGCCATTCAAAGCGTGGTGCTGCCGGTAGTTGAGGTACATCTTTCAAACATTCATGCCCGTGAAAACTTCCGCGCCAACAGCTTGACGGCGGCGGCGTGCGTTGGACAGATCAGCGGCTTTGGCGCACTGAGCTACACGCTGGCGCTCGATGCTTTGGTTGCGCAGTTGCAGGTCAAGCAAGCAGGAAAGAACCGGCCATGACCGTCAAAAACCCGGTTAGTCTCGTGATTGTCGGTTCAATTGGATTGGATACTGTCGCCACACCGCTGGAGCGTCGCGAGGAGGTGCTGGGCGGTTCGGTGAGCTTTGCCTGCGCAGCGGCGTCATTTTTCTGCAAGACGGGCATGGTGGGCGTGGTTGGCGACGATTTTCCCGCTGCCTATGCGGCACTTTACGGGCATTTCGGCATCGACCTGTCCGGACTGCAACGGGTGCCCGGAAAAACCTTCCGCTGGGAGGGAGAGTATGCGAACGACATGAACGACCGCCGCACTTTGCGCACGGAACTGAACGTGTTTGCAGAATTCGCTCCGACGCTGCCGGCGTCCTACCGGTCGTCGCCTTTCTTGTTTCTGGCCAACATTTCGCCGGACTTGCAAACGCATGTGCTGGGAGAAATGACGGCGCCAAAGTTTGTAGCCGCGGACACTATGGACCTGTGGATCAACACGGCGCGTCCGGCTTTGGAGCGCGTAATCCGATCGGTGCACATGCTGACACTTAACGATTCCGAGGCGCGCATGCTCTCGGGCGAACACAACCTGGTCAAGGCGGCAGCCTGCGTGCGCGCCATGGGCCCGACCTATTTGGTGATTAAAAAAGGCGAGCACGGCGCGATGCTCTTCGGGCCCGGCGGGGTGTTTATTGTGCCGGCATTTCCGCTCGAATCAGTGCTGGATCCAACTGGCGCGGGCGACACATTTGCCGGCGGAATGATGGGCGCGCTGGCAGCGCTGGGGCGGACGGATGAAGCGGCTATGCGGTTGGCGATGGTCTACGGCAGCGTGGTCGCCTCCTTTGGAGTCGAGCGCTTCAGCCTTGACCGCCTCGCCGCTCTCACGCGCGGAGAAATTGAAGCGCGTACCGCCGCCTTTCGCAAAATGATCACCTTGGAAGCTTGACTCCCGGCATGGATCGCCTATTCTAAACCCCTTCCGCGTGTTTCACGCGCCAACGTAGCTCAGTTGGTAGAGCAGCTCACTCGTAATGAGCAGGTCGTCAGTTCAATTCTGACCGTTGGCTCCAGTCTGTACCGCGATCGCTGGCAGAGGCTGCACAGAAAAAAACGGCATCACCTCGCCGCATGCAGGTGATGCCGTGTGATTTCGGGCGGGCAGAAAAACCGCAGCGGCAGCGCACAAGACCCGGTGCCCGGCGAAGTGTAACCCGACAGAT
>SESG01015956.1_pt1 | contig 11800 bp, 6 predicted proteins | sample 3171421 | NCBI WGS metagenome assembly SESG01 (sample SAMN10866946, study PRJNA518727) | freshwater metagenome | biome: subpolar coniferous forest; feature: holomictic lake; material: water; isolation source: holomictic Lake 227, 6 m and 8 m depth | place: Canada: near Kenora, Ontario | collected... | reverse complement strand
ACCAATCTGGTCTCGCGGGAACCGGGCGGCAACGGCATGGTTCCCCATACCACCGAACATCGCCAGACCTTCGCCAAGGGCATCTCCAAGTTCCTGGAGGAGGCGCGGACTCTGGCCCGTCTGCGCGACATCCGCGAGATCGTTTCGGTCCAGGACTATTTCGAGGACAATGGCACCGCCTATCTGGTGATGGAGCTACTTCAGGGCATGACCATGAAGAAGTACATCGCCGACCAAGGCGGCAAGATCGAGTACAAGAAGGCGCTCTCGATCCTGATGCCGATCATGAAAGCCCTGCACAGCGTTCACGAGCAGGGCATGGTTCACCGCGACGTCAGCCCCGACAATATCTTCATGCCCGGTGGCGGCGGCGCCAAGCTGCTGGATTTCGGCGCGGCGCGGGCGACGGCGGGGGAGGCCGGGGCCGGTCTCACCGTGATCCTCAAGCCCGGCTTCGCCCCGCCCGAGCAATATTTCTCCGACAGCCGCCAGGGCCCCTGGACCGACATCTATGCGCTGGGCGCCACCTTCTATTGCGCCATCACCGGCAAGCCGCCGCAGGATTCGACCCGGCGTTTGCAGGAGGACGGGTTGCAGCCGCCCACCGCCGTCGGCGTCGCCATGCCGCTCGAGATCGAGCGGGTGCTGATGACCGCCCTGGCTCTCCGCCGCCAGGACCGCTACCAGTCGATGCGCGAGATGATCGGGGCGCTGGGACGGGCGGGGTAGCCTCAGGCCGCCGTCGCCGCGTCTCCGGCGAGCAGCGCGCTCAACCCCTGCCAGCTCGTCTCGTCGGGGGTGACCAGCAGCGGGCTGGCGTGGCGGCGGACGTCGTAGGCGCTGCCGTCGGCGAAGCGGGCAGCGGCACCGGCTTCGCTCATGATCAGCAGGCCGGCGGCGTGGTCCCAGGGCAGCGAGGCCGAGGTGTATTTGAAGTGGGTCTCGCCCTGGGCCATCAGCAGATAGTCGATGCCGCCGCTGCCGGTGTTGCGCACCCCGGCCACCGCGCCTTCGAGCAGTTTGCAGGCCGGGCCGCGGCCTTCCAGCTTGCCGTAGGCCGAACCGGTCTGGGCCGTGAGCGGCAGACCGGGCGTCACCGTTACCCGCCGATCGCCGATCCAGGCGCCGCCGCCCAGCAGCGCATGGACGGTACAGCCGGTGAGGGGCTCGTGAATCCAGCCGGCGCGGGTGACGCCGCCTTGCACCAGGGCCACGATCACCGCGAAGGCTTCGCGGCCGTGGGCGAAGTTGCAGGTGCCGTCCACCGGGTCGATCACCCAGACCGGGGCGTCGCCGTTCAGCACCGCCAGCGCTCCGCCGTCGCGGGCCACCGCCTCCTCGCCGCAGACGACGCTGCCGGGCAGAAGGCCGGTGAGCAGGCGCGACAGCATCGCTTCCGATTCGGTGTCGGCGACGGTGACGAAGTCTCCCGGCTTCTTCTCGCGGACCTCCCCCGGCGTCAGCGCCCGGAAACGCGGCAGGATCACCGCCGCCGCGGTTTCGCGGATGAGGGCGGTGACGGTGGCGGGATCGATGGTCGGCAACGGGGGCTCCACTCATTGATGCCGGCGAGCCTTGAAATGATTCGTCGGGCTCGCCGGTCCGCCGCAACCGCGGCGGCGCGCCTCGTGGCGCGGATGATCCGACCGCAGAGTCGGATCATCGGTTTACCAGTATGACACACCGTTGTAACGCCGGGATATGGGGGAAGGAAAGCGGAGTCGCTGCGGGCAGGCTCTCGACAGCGGTGCTGCTTCGGCATATCTTTAGCGGGTGAAGCGAACGGAGGGCGCCATGTATCGCGACTATGCAAAATGCGAACTAATCGTCTGATACTATTGACATATAAATTAACACGGTTTTATACGGTTCGACGTTGACCACACCTCTGATGTGGCACTATATTTTGGTGCCTAACGGGGGGATATGCCTGTGCCCAAGAAACTTGTTGATTTGCTTAGGCCAATCAGAAGCGGATATAAGGTTATTGGCAAGGATATAGTCCTTGCAAAGAGACCAGATTCAAAATACTGGCAAATGAGAATCTACATCAAAGAAACGAAGAGATATAAATCATTTTCATCTCAGACAGAAGATGAAAATGAAGCCTTGTTGATGGCGTTCGAAAAAAAGGCTAAGATCGACCTCGATGTAGAAAGGGGCATTATCCCTTTTGCAGCCACATTTAAAAAAGTTGCAGAATTGTGGATGCGTCAGACTGAGGAATTAACAAAGAGTGGAACGAAATCTAAACACACATTTTCAACATATAAGAGCATAGCAAAAATACATTTGATACCATTTTTCGGCAAAATTCCGATCTCAAGAATGAAATCAGAATTCATTAACAGCTATAAAAACGAGAATGGGTTAGTATATGGATATTATTTACCTGCCCAATCTAAGGCAAGGAAAGTGTGGTCACATCATCAGGTTACGCTTGGTTTGATAATGAAGTTTGCCCAAGAGAAGGGCTTCTATAAGCATGTAATAATACCGAAGATTGAGTTCCCATTATTTGACGAAAATGAGGACGAAGATGATGGTGGATGGGCGCGATTCCAGGATCATGAAATTGAAATTATAATGGCAAACTTTGACCAATTCATCAAATCAATGAATACTGATATGCGGGTTTATAATGCGAAAAATATGAAGGCGTGGGTTACGTTTATGATCCATTCTGGATGCCGCCCGCATGATCTTGGTAAGTTAAAGTGGATGCACGTTGAGCTGAGAGTTGATAAAAGGACGGTGTTCAGGTTCTCAGATTATCCCAAGGGCATTGATCCCCACCCATCATCACTCGTGATGAGAAGCGGGCTTATTGCTGGAAACATACATGTAGCTAACGAGAGAGCTAACGTGTATGTCTATCTAACAGGTAAGAAGCGCAAGCGCAGCATATCCATTGATGTCGAGTATATTGACACGCTAATTTGGTGGCTGAAGGAATCAAAGCACCAAAAGCCTGAAGACCTTGTCTTTGCAATGTACAATGGAACGTGGAAAAGAAGCGCAGACATATTCAAGGAGTATCTGAAATTTCTCAATATCCCAGACAAAACGACGGATGGTCCAAGGGTTCCGTATAGCTTGAGGCATACGTTTATAACAAAGAAATTGATTGAAGGTGCGATGCCTTGTGATATTGCAGAGCATTGCGGAAATAGCGTTGACCAGATTCAAAAAACGTATCGACAGATGTTGCCAGAAGAACTTTATGATAAAATATTTAGGCCAAAGTTAAAGTGACTGTATCTAATCGGAGACTGTATAAGACGTTCAATGCGATAACCCTGACCCTCAATGATGGAGAACGCCAGTGGCCTCCCTGAGTTGGCCAAACAGAATATTCATAAAATACACATGCTTATGATCAGGTCAGAGGTAGTATAAATAAAACGTGTATATGCATTATTTTTCACAAAATTAAAACAATCATTATGTCATTAAACAAATATCACCGTCACTGAATGCTTGGCCGCAGTATAACAACGCGTTGAATCGATCGCCATAGAAAGCAAAAAAATATAATATCAATATTTGAAACGCATTCGAAATAAATAAATTAATAAGCTATAGCAAATAATGGATTGTTTCACCAACTCCTCCACCAGAATGGTCGGCAATCCGATAGCGAATTTTAAGGAGATCAATAGTTCTCAAAATTTTTCTATTCGGGTGCTTTCCATTTTTCGGATCGTTAGCATGTTTTGTTTTTCCGCAGATCACAACCAAACTGGGCTTAACCAAATCATACAAACTTTTATCGGAGTTTTCTATTGACCCATGATGGGGAGCTGTTAGTGTTGCAATATCAAACCATTTGGCACCCTTTTTGTAAAAAAATAAATGCCTCATCATCGCCAAGGCCTTATTTCTATCAAGCAATATAGCATCTCCAGTACAAAGCCAGCCAGTAGACGACATTGTAGAGTTCTTCTAGTCACGGTTACACCTTATGCAAAAAGGAGAGTGGTCTCTGGTTCCGAAAAGCATGCATATAAAATCTTGAAATATGACGTCATTCGATAAAGACTCAAGTAAAAGTAGAAATGATTTACGAAATAACTTCATTGCGTTATTTAACAATATGCCGCATTTTTTAGAAGCTAGTTCATTATAAGAGCGGCTGTAAGTTGCATTATGGAATTTGTCCACAAATACCTGCCTAAAACAACAAAAGTTACTCACAGCCTGCTTGAATACAACAGGTCGCGACGCTATGCAAAGAGACGTTCTGTTAAAATTTTTTGGAAAAACTTTTTCATAGCAAACCTTCAATTTTGCACGAGAGTGCGCGTTAAAAATTAGTGATCTCAGTGTAGTGTTAATATCGGCCGGTTGTGAAGCGCACCCTGAGAGTATGGGAAAATGATTTGGAAATGCTATCCCCAATTCTGAAATAAACGAATTATAATCTTTGATGTTAGGGCGCTCAACATAAGTATCAAATTTCCAAACAGTCGAATAAATCCGGTGTCGAATCAGCAATGGGTTATTACAATTCATGGCAATTAAGTTATTGCAGCCACCAAATCTCTCACTACCGAAAAGACCGTAATCAGGAAGCTCAGAATTAGTAGGGTTAGTTAATACAAGACGCTCACCTTCATCAAATTCACCATCATATTCAAACACCGGGTGCTCAACCATATTATCTGCACGTGGGCTTCCATCATTATAAATCATGATAATATTTTTTGCCCCACGTTTAGTTAGCCAGTCTGTTGGTGAAAAAAGGAAATTAAATTGCTCGTCTGCAAGATTAATATTTTTTCTAATTAGGCTTGCGATCATGGCAAGTCTAACAACTGGAGTAATATATGGTAAGATAATATATTCTACATGCTGAAAATGTTCAAGCAGTAGGTCAATGCCGGAAATATGGTCATTGTGAAGATGAGTTATGAATAATGCGTCAATCTTATCAGTGTTATAACACAAATTACTGATTTCACTCTTAAGGATATTTGGTATCCTGGAGCGCCCAGCACCACAGTCAACGACATAATTATAATGAAAAGCAGCCGGACGTTTCCAATTTGCAAAGCTAATTCCAGCACTATGAAAACTTCCAAACCCAACAGGGTGTTGGAACCTATAGTGGTGTAGCGTGTACATCATTGATACTCCGAAATTTTCGAATGTTAGAAGCAGTCATGCTTTTATTAAACACTACGCCGGCAAATCATTTATCTTGCGTCCAAGTGATGTTTGTAGTAAGTTTGCGGTGCTGCTTCAAAACGGAAACTCAATGCCATACTGCAGCAGTCAACAATCAGAAACTCTAACAACTGCTTTCACGATCCTCTACCCTTTTGACGCCTGTGAAAGCGGTCGGCCGGACGCTGGGACCATTTTATGATACGCGTCACTCCGAAAAGGTCCGCCTCCGCCTCCGCATTCGCGCTGAGCATACCGATAGTGAACCATCCGTACAACTATTTCAAGCTTATCGTCCGCAACACAATTTTAGCTCATTAAGCTAACTTGATGCCATGACAAATGCCATTGCTTTGTTCTGGCTTGAATTAAAGTTTCTAAGCTCCATCGGCGTGAAAGCCATAAGCTGGTTCTTGCTAAAGTGAGATATTTCGCTGGTTGTCAGAGAAGCCATTTGATTGTTCGTAAAGGATTGAAGCTGTGACGTTGTGAACGCAAGGGTCTGTGGCACTGTAAGGCTGTTTAACACAGTTGCGCTTAGCGATTGAACCTGACCAGTCGATAGTGAGGAAACCTGGCTCGTCGTAGCACCCTTGAACTGGTTAGCTGTGAGTACAGATATGTCAGGATTTCCAAGTCCGACTATCGCAGGAGCAGTTAGCGCACCAAGCTGCTGAGAAGTTAGTGCTTGAGCCTGCTTCGTAGTAATGGCACCAGTTTGAGCAGCTGTGAGCGCGGCAAACTGATTTGTCGAAAGGCCATTGATCTGCGTAGCACTCAAAGCCTGGATTTCTGTCGCTGTAAGTGACGCTACCTGCGTTGAACTAAGCCCATTAAGTTGGCTTGTAGACATCGCACCAATCTGAATTCCAGTCAGTGATGAAATTTGATTTGTAGTCCAGTTAACAAACTTCTGGAATCCACTGATTTGAGTCGTGGTAAGGCTGCCAACCTGGGTTGAAGAGAGGGTGCTAATCTGAGAAGCGCTCATCACATTCAAGCCAGCTACCGATATGGCAGCCACTTGGTTCGTTGAAAGGGCTGATATCTGAGATGATGTAAGCCCACTTACCTGAACTGACGTTAGGCCTGATATCTGATCAGTCGTAAGGTTTGCTATAGTAGGAAGAGATAGGGCAGAAATCTGACTGGCCGAAAGTGGCGTGTAGGTGATATCGGTCCCGTTGATTGCGTCTTTAGATACAGAGAATGTGCCAACCGATGCGTTCATATAAGCTCCGACATTGAGCTTTATCGAACTTCCTGTGTCAGTGATAATAGAGAGAACGCCATCGCTATAGCTATTTGAAGTAATGCCATTTATGCTCTTAAAATCGATTATACCGCCGTTGTTAAGGCCCGCAATCGTTCCATGGAAATTATTAGGATCATAAAGTTCAAGGACAGCATCCTGGCCGGCAAAAATCACCGACTGGTTTGACCCTGTGGGAATCGTGTTGTTTGAACCATCGGCATCAACAAAGACAGCCCTGGCTCCACCGTTAATGACAAGTCCGTTAACCGTGCCCCCTCCCCAAACAAATTCGAGTGAACCTCTATTGAGTACCGTATTATTCGCAATGCCGCCCTTTTCGACTGATTGCGTAGCCCCATTCAGAACAATCGTGCCATATGATGCCGCATTTTGCGTTACATCCTCCCAACCACCATCAATTGTGCCATTCGTTGACCCATAATTCCATAATTGGCCACCTGCTTTTATAGTAGTGCCAGTTGCTTTAGCGCCACCACTTATAACTTGCTTTGCGAAATTGTTAACAGTCGCCGAAATAGATATCGCCCCAGAGTAGACATTCTGCACACCACCAGAGTTAATGATTGTCCTATTTGAGGAACCATAAACTAATTCCTGGCCTCCATTGTTGACGACCGTACCGTTTGCTGATGCATAAGTATACAGTTGCCCGCCAGAATTAATAACTGCGTTATTAGATACGCCGCCGTTCAGGTCATAGACCTGTGCGTGGTCATTAACAATGGTTCCGTAAGCAATCCCACCAGCCTCGATATATTGGTAACCGCCATTTAGAGTGGTATTCGTTGACTTTCCCCATACAAACTCAACACCGCCGTTATAGTTTCTATCAACAGCACCACCAACTGTTAAAATACTGGCGTTGATCGTGGTATTCGTTACCGAAGCACCGGCGTAAACATATTCAGTAGTACCAAAATACAGTGTATCATTTAATGCGCTTCCGCCAGAATTTATATTAATTCGCGATGAGTTTGCAGCCTTTGCACCAACGGAAACCCCTCCTGACATAACCGATAGTGTTGCCGTTGAATATGGATTACCCCCACTTAAGTATGTATTGTTGGCAACACCCCCAGAATTAACAATCTCTTCGCCTCCGATATTAACAGTAGAATGATTTGTGACCCCTCCGGCATAAATGGTTTGAATTCCGCCCGTGTTAACAACAGCATTATTAGCAAACCCGTAATTGTTTATGGTTTGATTTCCGCCAGAGTTTATAGTTACACCATTCGCCACAGCATATCCGTAAATATAATTATAGTTGCTGCCGCTTATCGACTGGAGACCACCGGCATTGATCGTTGTATTATTAGAAATGGCACCATTACCGACATTCTCTTTCCCACCAGAGTTTAAAACCGAAAGCTTTGAATTGATAGAAACGCCATTGCCGTTTAGGTTTAGCACGCCACCGTTGTTAACGGTAGTTCCGGCAACCAAGCCAGAAGCAGTGAGCTTTCCGCCATTAAGAATGGTGTTAATTGCGCTAGCGTTGGTGTAAACTGTCATTGTTCCGCCGGCGTTTACCAATGTGCCTGTTGCAACTGAGGCAAGCCCAGTCATTTGATTACCAAGGTACTGAACCTGAAGCGCTCCACCTGCATTGACAACGGCGTTAATTGAAGAGTTATATACGACCTCAGTTCCACTGTTCACAATAGACGAGTTTGAAACTCCATAAATAAGTTCAAGACCGCCATTTACAACCGAATCATACGCTGTTCCCCAACTGTAGTCAGTTCCTCCAGAATTAATAACCTTCCCATTTGATAGACCGTAGGTATACGACTTGGCCCCATTGTTAACAATGGTTCCAATTGCTGTGCCATAATTGAACGAAAGACCACCTGAGTTTATCACTGTTCCGGTTGAAACCCCACCCGAGTTTACGGTTTCGGAACTGCCGCTGTTGACCGTAGTGCCGATCTCCGTCCCGCCAGGGAGAACCGTCAAATTTTCGCCAATATTTAGCGAAAGGTTGGACGCGGTTTGTCCCTTTGCCACAGTGATATTGGTCATTGGAGGGTTCTCCCACATTATCGGCTTCAGCACTCCTGACGGAGAGCGCTTTACATCTAAAGTGAGATGACACGAGTTTACGACGGTCAGCTGTGACCGTGATCACTGGTTCAATAAAATAGTATATTGGCCTTATCTAAAATTTATAATTTTTTACGATTGCGTCGGGATATAAGATAAAACTCGCTTTCGATATTGTGCGGCATATTGTCGCGTCAACATTGGCTTTTCCTGCTGATAATGGTCTAATGCAGGATGAACTAAATTAAAGTTAGCCAAAAGTTGCCTGAGCATTCCAAATAAAGAGCGTCAGTGAAGGATACGATGGTCCCCAACGTTGTAGCCACGATTAAATATGAAACGGCACACAATAGCGTGATTCACGAACAAAGTATATATTGCCCAGAAATTGGCGAACAAGTAAATCTTAGCAAGATGCTATGCGATGCCAATAACGGGGTCGTTGACGCTCAAGTTAACCTAGCTATTTTTTACCAGAATGGAATAATGATTAATAAAGATTTAGTTGAAAGCTTAAGGTGGTTTAAAAAAGCAGCTGAAAATGGCGATGCCCAGGCGCAGCTAGCTGTCGGTCAATATTATGATATGGGTGTTGGTACGCCAGTTGACCATTCACAAGCTCTGAAGTTTTATATTGCCGCAGCTCAAAACGGCAATGTTTCAGCGCAGTACAACGCCGCGCATTTGCTTGAACGCAATTCGGATTCTTGGGATTGCTCGACAATATTCGACGCCATACAGTTTTATAAACTGGCCGCGCATAATGGGTGCGCTCTTGCTCAGTTTAAGGTTTATCAATTAAGTAGGAACGGCTCGTTTAAGGCTATCTCGATGGAGGAAGGTGATCAGCATTACAGAATGGCAATGTCCTCACATGCATCAATTTCACTGCGGGCCTCAGAAGGGGATGAAGACGCAATACAACAGTTACTTGTTTTAAATGCGTTTATCAAGGGCGAAATATCATAGTGGGAACACAAATAAAGTAATAATAATTGACACACGCTACCAAATGGGGCGCTTAAATGACCCGCCAAGTGTATGATTGTATCATTCTAGATAATATTGCTTATGATATAGTTTCCGTCAAAGCATCAAGACAATCTAAAAGCACAATTTTTGACCCCCGCTATTTTGGATTTAGCCCGTCATGGCCATACACTGGGTGTTGGCGAGGATTTTTAGCAACGTACATTATCAAAAACTCAAAGTTAGTACTACTGGACCTTAAGATTAATGACAACAAGAACAAGAATCTTAGAATAAATGGGGCAACACCTAAATCGGGATTTATATTTTCAAACACTTATAAAAACATTTACCTTGCTATGTCCGGATTTTCAGGTGAAATAACGGCACTCAGCTTGTTTAATATAGATAGTGACTCGCACGGACACCAAGACGAACTTATCATCATGGAAAAAACAATGCTAGTCGAATTTGGAGATGTGTTGATTGTTCGTTAATAAGGCAATTTTCTTCGCAGCTAATATTCTCACTTAATAAAAGCGTCGAATTAAAACCGAAATACCGAATAAGATCAATTTGGCGCGCATTTTGCTTTTAATTTACCTAGTATATTAGCGTATCGCCATCTTCATCATCATTATAAGTTGGACACAAAATATGACCGTTTTTTACAAGCATCGCCATTCTCTTTGCGATGTAATTTTTAGCAAAGTCGCACTCACTTTTTTTAATTGGGCCCACTTGTGCCATGTTCTCTCTCCATCGTCGCGAGGCGGTTTCAGACATATTTGTGAAAACGAGGTCACGAATTGTTTCGGAAGAATCCTTTAGCGCTAGCATAAAAATATTTTTATTAACAGACTTCAGAAGGATTTGGAGACATCTCGGGGATAGTCCTGATATATCATCATATGTCAAATCAGAAAACTTCGAACCGTCATGTATTTCTGTATTATTTGACCCGCACGATAATATTTCATTAACGACCATGTCAATTCGCGCCTTATAGCCCGCCTCCAAAATCATTGTGCATATTGCGCTAATTGCATTTTCAGCTGTATACGCTGACCACGGTCTTGTTAGCTTTTTTCGCCATTGAGAAAAAGCACTCTTTACGCCATTGATTAGAGTTGTCGGAGAGTCTTCCCATGCATTAATACTCAGTTTGCGATCAAAAAACACATCTTTGTTTATTTCTACTTCACCGGAGGCGACCGCAATAATAAGCCACTCTAGTGCAGCGACTGCCTCAGCAGTTGGATCATCATTATTGAATGCGCGATGCTGCCTTACTTTTAATTCTTTATCATCATTTATTTTAAGGATTTCTGCGGTAGATATTCTAATATCATCGGGCGTTCTGAGTGAAACTATATGATGCCCTTCAAACGCACATTTCTGAGCATATGAGCCAACACAATGCTGCATTGCCAGCCCTTCTTCATATAATTCATCAGCAGTACAAAGCGGGACAATTATTATATTATTGGGCGAAACAATGCTCTCCTTCAGCAGAGGAGGCCATGCATCAATCCCGATAAAATCCCTAAACAGATTTGGAGTCTGATGGCATTCATAAGACTTTTTCATGATTGATTTAATTGAGTGCTTGTTGTATATCAACTCAAACGCGATATCCCTTAGTTCATCGTCACACACATATCTGTCGACAATCATCCTTGAATCGCTAATGCTTGTTTTTAGAGCCTTTGAAGTCGAAATAATTGAAAGAGGAAGCACTATCTGTGTATAAATTGCATCTACTAGATCCTTGGAATTAGAAACGGTCATTTTTATTTTTGATATTTTGTCAAAATGGTTTAAACAAGATGAGTTTTTAGACATCGAGAATGCAAGCACACTTTCTGCGGCATCGGCCCACTGACCATGTACTGTTTGATAGAGGGGCCTCTTAATATTATCGCGAAAAATGAAGTAATCGCACTCAATTGATGATCTCCATATAGCTAAGAAAGATATCCAATCCTTTCTTGTGGTCGGCACGTGGCTCAATGGTATTGTCTCTAAATCAGAAACCATCCTCCGTAGCATTTCTAGTCTTTGCGCTCCTTTTATTTCAGTCAATGGCACAAAACGAGCAGGAACACGCTTGAGACGCCGAATTAGTGGCTTCGGAACCTCGTAGTAGTCAGATAAAGCGTCAACCAGTATTCCACAATTATCAACAATGCGTGAAAGTTCCGGAATGCTTTGTATAGAATGAGCAAATAGAGGAAAAGCTCTCGCCGCTTGTCTTCGGTATAAGCCGAATTTGGGATCAGATAGATAATTATAGCAACCAAATGAATATAGTTGCGCGACACTCATTGTAATCAAAAC
>SESG01016535.1_pt1 | contig 11802 bp, 8 predicted proteins | sample 3171421 | NCBI WGS metagenome assembly SESG01 (sample SAMN10866946, study PRJNA518727) | freshwater metagenome | biome: subpolar coniferous forest; feature: holomictic lake; material: water; isolation source: holomictic Lake 227, 6 m and 8 m depth | place: Canada: near Kenora, Ontario | collected... | reverse complement strand
TCAATTAGAGCGTAATATCCACTGCATCGGACATATTGTTGGATTTGATATTGGAGTCATAGGAGGTACCCAAAAGGGGTTTAATTCAATAATTTAGAGGTTAACCGTATAATGGATACAAATTGCATGATACAAAAATATTTGCATATTCTGTATTATATTCATTTGCATGGCATTCACTTCAGAATGGCAGAAGACGTGCAGTCGGTGGGATATGTAAGGCCTCATCTTTCAAGAAAAACAGTAGCTGATTTAAGAAATGGTGTATCTTTAACCTTGTAAATTTCATTCTATTTATTCATTATTAATAACTAAACTATTTACCTGATGAAAAGTTTATTCTTTACTCTCGGATTGCTAGTCATAACATTATCAACATTTTCTCAATCTGACACGATCTTCACGAACAACGAAAAAATTGTTTGCACCGTAAAGGAGATAACTCCTGATGCTATCAAGTTTACCTATCCGAATGAGGATTTGATCAATGCTGTTTTTAAAAATACAGTACAGAAAATTGTGTTTAAGTCTGGTCGTGTTCAGCTATTTGCAGAGAATACATCATACAAAACAGTCAATGGTCCGAAGGATTTTGAGAATGTTACCATTACTAAAGTAGAAAGTGAAGTTCACGGACTGTTCAAACTTGGTGACGTTGGAGCAAAGGCAAAAGGAACTACCGAGTTTTCAAACCAGGAGAGAGTCAAACAAAGAGCGTATAGGAAAATAAAAATGCAGGCAGCAATTATGCATGCAAACATTATCTTTTTAACTGATGCCCGTACCCAGGGAAACAAATGGGGATCTCAATGGGGAGGTTCTGAAAGTTCTGAGGCATCATTCTCTGGCATTGCTTACTCGAATGTAATTCCAAAATTTGATGACTTCGTAAAGATATTAGGTAGTAAATCAAAGGTGTTGGGTACTGAATTGGTTGTTCTGGATTGTGGGGGCTCAGATCTCGATGTAAAAGAGATTCATGATTACCTGAATATTACCAAGGTGTATAATGAAAATGGGTTGATCATGATGGAAGGAACGATTGATGGGGTAAGAAAATATAATACTTTTAGAGTGTCAAGCTTCACCCTCGAATCCTTTACCATCACTTTTCATGACAAAGATTCAATATATAGCTACAGGTTCTCCTTGTAATGATTTCCCTGGAAATTGTCAAGTTGATAAACATCCACATAGAAACGTTCTGTTACTTTGATGATTTTGTATGGCTACATTCGAAAAAATGCTCTCTTTGACCAGCGGTTGCCGGAGCAGTCTGACCATTTCAATCGATGGATTACTACTATAATAATGTGGTCAACCAAAATCGGCGAAAGGTGGTCAATTGTTCCGTTTTGTTCAGTTATACCATGATCTTTCTCAGGTCATATAAAAGCACATCAAGCGAATCTATACGGATAAATCCGACGCGCGGATATTCCAGGTCAATAATTACCATAATGGTGATTAGCAAGGCCAGGACAAAACCGATAAGATGAATCCAGCTTCTTGATTTCCGGATTGACATCCCAAATCCGGAAATTAAAGAACACACCCAGGCTAGAAGAATCATAACAATAAAAATGATATTGGGTTGATGTATCTGCCTGATTGCCGTCCGCGTGCTATATATATCTATCATAGAATTCAGGGCCGGAAGTAACAGCAGGGAGGCACTGATATTTTCCGATTGACGGCTTGCAATAACTGAAGCTTTCCAGATTTTCATCTGGAGAGCAGTTGTCTTCTGTTCCAGATCAGCTACTTTGTTTTTATTGGATATCTTCTGATATAGTTCTATCCTCGCTTCAAGGTAATCACGGAAATATCGGCGAATGGCAGGTTGTGAATCTTCGGGCAGCAGGTCGACCCTTAAATATGCTGTTCCGATAGCATTCGATTCATCAATGATCAGCATCCTTCGCTGGTCGAACCTTAATGCAGCACCCGAAAAAGAAAGTGCAATGATCAGACCCATCAGACCAAAAACAGCTGTTTCGACAGGACCAAGTCCCTGATGTGCCCCTGCTGGATCAACAGTCATTGAATGTTTGCCGATCCTGCGACCTGCTTCAAGCAGAAACAACATGACACCGCCGATGAAGAGAACCTTAATTAAGGTATCAAGAAATAAAGACATGTTTTTTCCACAAATTTAAACCAAAATCGGGGAATTTATATCTTGAGATTAAAAGTTCCCCGGTTGCAACTTTGATCAGTAAGGGGGAGCAATTACAAATGCGGAATGTGAAATGCGATAGTGATATCTCGCACTTTACTAAAAAAGCCCGCCAATTAGTTTTGACGGGCTTATAGCAGAATTATCAATATTACTGGTTCTTATTGAACTCCCTTCCGTCTGTTCTCACTACCATCCATCAATTGCAAATGGGTCAACGAAGAAAGAAGTTCCATTTCGGTTTTAAGACTTGCAATATCAATAGGTGTTAATTTCGGAGTTAGAGTTTAAATGGTCGGAGAAATCTTGTCATTTTTTGAATACGAAAATATTTTAATGCAATCTGTTTGTCATTGAGATTTTGTTTTAATTTTACTAATGGAGCGTCAAATTGCCTGTCATTTATAATTTTAAAAGTGTCCTTTAGGTCGGCCATGGCTGCTTATGTTATCCAGACCTTGTGTTCGGATTCTTATCAATGCTAAGTTCCACTGAAATGAACAACTTACGATTTCCCTTTTTATTACTGATCATATTTTGCTTTATGGATTCGGTTTGCCAGAGTCAAAAGCCTCAATTGATTTTGCCAAACGGACACAGTGGTCCCCTGAAATCAGCTGTTTTCAGCCTGGATGGCAAATATATCCTAACATTCAGCGATGAGGATAATTCAGGCAAATTATGGGAGACAGGGAGTTATAAAATGATCCTCAATTTTGACACCATTGGAGATGCTATATTTACCCCAGATGGAAAACATATATTGACCCTTTCCACTACCTATTATACTGGAAATATCAAGGCATGTTGTTTTGAAATTTCATCAAAAAGATTGATCAGCACAATTAATATTCCAACTGACTATGTGACTTCATTTGCTTTAAGTCCCAATGGAAAATACCTGACAGTTGGTTGTATTGATGGTATAGTTATATCCTGGAACTTTGAATCAGGAAAATTGTTATATGTATTAACAGGACCAAAGAACGAAGATGTAGGTACAATTCTCTTCAGTCCCGATTCAAAGTTTGTTGTTTTGGGATCTCATAAAACTATAAAAATCCGGGAATCGGCAACCGGAAAATTGATTAATACATTGACATCTCTAGAAAAGTTCATGCTTGCGATTTTTATAAGCCCTAACGGGAAACTTATTGCAGGTACAAGTTCAGAAGGCATAACTACAGTTTGGGATACTCATACAGGAGCGCAAATAAAACGTCTATCAGCTTCCTCTTTATTAGTAGAAACAGGGAGTTTTAATAGTGATGGAAAACAACTTGTAACAGGCGGTAATGATTCAACTATAAGGGTGTGGGATATAAAAGCAGGTCGGGTGCTCCGTGTCCTTAAAGGGCACAAACACTTTGTGGAGGAAGTTATATACAGTCCTGATGATAAATATATTCTATCTAGAGGGATTGATAGTACTGCAATACTTTGGGACGCATCAACAGGGGATTTATTGTTCAGGATGAATGCTCACATTGCATATGTGCAATCATTAAATTTCAGCCACGACGGCAAATACTTTATAACGGCAGGTTGGGATAATTCAGCAATAATTTGGGAAACTTCCTCTCATAAGATACTTGCCCGGTTAAAAGGTCATATTGGTACTACAATAGAATATGGAATGTCCATTGAGGCTAAAGTTATGTGGAACCTTGAAATACCAAGAACTGCAGTTTTTAGCACGGATGGTAAATATATATTAACCAGCAGTTATAGCAATTGTGCCAAAGTATGGGAAATCGCAACTGGTAAAATTTCCAACAATCTGTTTGGACATACAAAACAGATAAATTCATCTGACTTTAGTCCGGACAATAGACTTATTGTTACTGCGAGCAGGGATGGTTCGGTGAAGGTTTGGGAGGCAAATTCAGGAAAAATTATTCATAACTTTCATTGTGATAGCTGTTTTGAATATAAATCTGCCAAATTTAGTGCAGATGGGGAATTTATCCTTACTGTTTCAAGCGATCGGATTATTCAAACTTGGGAAACTACTTCCGGAAAACTTGTAAAGGAATTTAGTAAGTTTAGTTTTCCTATAAATCAGGGCAGGTTTAGTCATGACGGTGCGCATATTCTTACAGCGAATTATGACAGTACAGCTACAATCATTGAATCTTCAACGGGGAATGTACATAGAACGTTTAATGTGCGAAGTGACAACCAAGTTTTTACTGCTGTTTACAGCCCGAATGAAAAATTTATTGTAACAACCGGTTATTTCAGGAATCCCATTTTGTGGGATAATGAAACAGGGAAAATTGTATTGAAATTAAAAGGACACCAAAATGCTGTAAACACTGCTAATTTTAGCCATGACGGTAAAATTATCGTTACAGCTGGCCGAGACAGAACCGCCCGAATTTGGCTAACCTCTTCAGGAGAGCCACTTAAAACACTAAAAGGACATAAAGGAAGCGTTTGTTCAGGCGATTTTAGCTATGATGACAAGTTTATCATAACAAGTTCAATGGATAACACGACTAAGATATGGAGTACGGAAACAGGTGAAGAAATTGCAACATTGATTTCATTTGACTCAACAGATTGGGTAGTGCAATCTCCATCGGGATTGTTTGATGCTTCACCAGGGGCAATGAGACAGATGTATTTTGTTGTAAATGACAGCAATAATGCTCAAGAACCATGGCAAATAATTGAGTTTGATCAATTAAAACATCGTTACTACCAACCTGGTCTTCTGCCAATCCTACTTGGTTACAGTCAAGAAAAACCCAGGCATGTACCGGCATTTGATTATGTACGGCTGTTTCCCTCGAAGAGTCTGAAAATTGAAAATGATCAATTGATTATAAAACTTACCAACAGAGGTGGGGGGATCGGGAAGGTATCGGTGTTTATTGATAACATCCAGGTAAAGGAAGATATCAGGAGTGACCAGGATAGTGCGAAGCATGAAATATCCATTGCCCTGGATTTATCAAAGTATGCAAACTTTTTCAGTTCAGACACGACTAATGTGATCAAGGTTGTGGCTTGGAATGCTGAAGGGTACTTGTCAAGCAGACCTGATACCGTCCATTATATTCCTAAGAGTAGAATCAAAAAAGGTGTCGGGGTAATTGAACCTAAAAAAAACAAAACCAGGACGATGCCACAACTTTATGGACTGGTAGTAGGCACATCGGATTATGCAGGTGCCCACATTGACCTTAAGTACGCGGCAATCGATGCCGAAGCCTTCAGTAATGCTTTGGTGCTTGGTGCATCCCGGCTGTTTGGCAAGGAGAATGTCCACGTGAAATTGCTTGCCACTGGAAAAGAAGGGGTTGAGCCCACTAATATAAATATCCTGACCCAGCTTGGGAGTATGTCGCTCGCCAAGCCGGAAGATATCGTTGTAATATATTTCTCAGGTCATGGAGTGAATTACGGAGGGCAGGACGGGTTGTTCTATTACTTGACAATGGAGGCAGACGGAGCCGATGCAATATACTTGAATGATCCGGTTTTCAGAAAATACAAAGCTTTGTCAAGTCAGGATATTGGTACATGCCTGAATCAGATTCCCGCGCGTAAGAAAGTACTGATCATCGACGCATGTGCTTCTGGCAGGGCCACAGAGAACCTTTTAGCGTCATTATCCAAAGAGATTCCATCCAGCGAGAAACGTGCACTGGAATTCACCCAGGATGCCACAGGGTCATATTTGCTTGCAAGTTCAGCAGCAAATGCAGTAAGTTATGAGGCCGGGATTTACGGGCATGGTCTTCTAACCTATTCACTGTTGAAAGGTATGCGTGGTGCTAGACTGGAAAAAATCGAAGAAGGCGAATTTATTGATGTTGAACAGTTGTTCCAATATGCAAAAAATGAGGTCCCATTGATGGCAAAGGATATAAGTGGCATCCAGGAGCCATTATTGAAAACACCTGGAACATCAGGACGACTGATTATCGGAGAGATGACAGAAGAAGATAAAAAGAAAATTGAACTTTCTGAACCTAAAGCCATCTTCCTGCCATGTCAGTTTAGTAATGATGATTTAGAAGGGGAAGAAATCGAACTTGCTGAAAAAATCAATGTTAAACTTGATAATCAATCAGAAAATGGCAAGGGCGCAGGTTTTCAGTTCACAAGAAATGGTAATTACCCGGATGCATATGTTATTAAAGGGAAGTATCGAGTGAAAAATAAGCAAATCGAAATTAATTATATTTTGAAGAAAGGGGATAAAAATATTCTGAGTTCCCAAAAGGTTTCTGGAATGGTAAGTGACCTGGATAAAATCTGCAATCAAGTTTTCGATAAAATTATGGCTGCCATACAATGATTGGGAAGCGATATCAATTTTGTATGTAGCTATCTAATTCTGGAAAGTGTTTTTAACAATAAGTTATAACCACAAGTTAATGAGAAGAATAATACTCGCAATTTTCTTTTTTACAGGCATCTATGTATATGGTCAACCAATGAAGGTTCTTTATTTGGAGGGAACTGTCACCTACCTAGGACCAAATGAACATATTATGATAAAAAGCGGCCAGATTCTCTTGGAAAAAAATATTTTCATAGGTGAGAACTCACAATTGATTTTCCACAATGGGAAAAAATATGCAGCGATTAAAGACAAGGGACTATATACACATGTTCAACTGGCTAACCTTCTAAAATCCACGAAAGGTGCGATCTTAAGTACATATGCTCATTATATGTATTATGAATTATTTCATCATGAGAATCAAATACAGTTTGATAACAAAATTGGGGTTGAAAGAGGGTCTCGAAAATCACAAATAGTGATCACCGATGCGCCATTAATGTTTGTTTCAGATACGGTCACAAGGCATATGCGAGGCCTGGAGGTTGTTGATTCGTCATTATATACTACTGGGGAGATCGTGCCAATAACAATAAAAACCATAGAAGGAAATAATGTTATTGACAAAATGCAGTCATTTGCAAATCTATTAGATGATTCCGGAAAGGTTGTCATAAAAACAAACCAACCTTTTATTTTCAGAGTAAGAAATGAAAGCACACAACCTGTTTTCTTTACTTTGCTTGACATCCAGGCTGACAATAAGGTAAATATTGTAATTCTCGCTGATTCAACAAAATCTGAAAAGTATTACATTTTACCTGGGAAGACATGGGATAGCCCGATATTAGGGTGCTTCCCCCCCTATGGAATTGAAGTTTGGAAGCTAATAGCAACAAAAAGACCCTTCAATTTAGATTCCTTTCTCTATGCCTGTCAATCAACGCAGCAAACAGTTGGGACCATTGTGCCATTTGAAACCCTTTATGCTAAATCTTTGAATTCAAAAACCAAGCAAACCATTTCTACAGAGATGAATTTGAAGTTGCCGGGACAAATCTCAATATATTCATTATCTTTTGAATTAAAAAAATAGCCCATGAAGCAAATACAACAGAATAACAAGGTATTAACAAAGGATACTTTCTTGGCCACTATATTTTCCATCGTGGTTGTTGCAATGTTAAGCATGTTCACACTCAATACCCACATCTTTGATCCATTTAAAAGGGCGTTTGAAGATTTCAGATATACTGATCTGTATTTTTCAAAGATTAAACAAACAAATACTACTATTATCCCTGATATCATTCTAATTAACGTCGGAAAACTTAATAGGGCTGAATTGGCCAAGGAGATAGAAATAATCAATCGATATAGGCCCAAGATTATTGGAATAGATGTTGTTTTTCGGGGTCCAAAGAACAAAGAACAAGATTCACTGTTGGCAAATGTTATAAATAATTCAAATAATATCGTACTTGCCTCAAAATATGAACAGTACAATCCTGAAAAGAATGCTTTCTGTAGTTTGCTAAAACCGTTCGATCAAGTTAAGGACAAGAAAACCGGGTTTATCAATATTGGCAGTGATTTCAAAAATACCAGTACCATTCGATACTTTATTTCAAATATCAAAGAAGGTCAGGATACAGTGTTTTCTTTTGCAACTCAGGTAGCCATGTCCTTCAATCCTTCAATTAAGAAGGATATACTATCCCACAATAGCTTTCAGACAATCCTTTACTCCTTAACAAGTGCAAATTTTATAATGATCGATGCTAAAGACGTTTTTACAGGAAGTAAGAAGCTTGAATTAATAAAGGATCGGATTGTGCTAATGGGGTATCTTGGAGAGCCTTTCTTGTCTTCCACAGATATCGAAGACAAACACTTTACTCCATTTAATGACAAAATAAGCGGACGAAGTAATCCAGACATGTTTGGGGTTGTGATAAATGCCAATATCGTACTGATGTTGCTTGACAAGGTCCATTTACACTATGTATGGGGCTGGGTAAGCTTATTGATAACATTTATTTTAACGTTCTTTCATGTGTGGCTGTTCATGATTCTTTATAAATTTTATCATAAATGGTATCATGTTTCAACAAAAATTATTCAATTGCTTACTTCTACGATTATATTACTGGTTGTTTTCTACTTATATCATTACTGGCATCTTTATTTTGAACCTGCCTTCACTGTCGTTGTCATTTTGTTTACTGTTGATTTGATCTATTTTTATGAAGGTTTAATAAAACTCTTATCGCGTTGGTTTAAAGTAATATCCATTTTTAATTCCGATTTATAACTCGGCTTTTTCTCTCAACATTGAATAATAACCTGGTGTAAAAGAAATCCACAAATTAAATTTCATAAGCAGTTTAATTGTAAGCCTTCGGCCACAGGCCTCTATTTCCGTTGATGCGTAATGATTATTTTTGCCCGGGCAGGAACGTGTGCAGTTGATTGACGGGGAAGTCCGGGATGATTGAAAGGATTTTGGAGAGATAGGCGAAGTGTTGGATACGCCGATGGATTTGACCGTCACCGGGCCGGCGAATACTGACCACCCTTGTATGTTTATTGTTGATAGGTTTAGGTGGTCAATCAAAACCGGCGGCAAGTGGTCGGATAATCCGCCTTGTCCACTTTCCACTCAGGCAATGTTTTCCGGCCGGCCAGCGTATCTTTCCTGAAGGTTTGTCTTCCCTTGTTAAGGAGCCACAGGGCCTTTGTGAAATTGTACAACTTGCTGTTCAGCCTGGTGAATTGCGTGTCGCTGATCGAGGATAATTCATGGTCTTCATAGCGGAGGATTTTCGGGATGCAGCCGGGGGCAAGTGTGTTAAAATATTTGCGCTAAAGGGAGAGGTTCACGAAAGCCTCCGCCAGGGTAAGCGAATCATTTGAGGCTTTTACCCCTTCGATGGACAATATTGTGACCAGGAAGATGACTCAGGCAAATCTCATATTCTTTGTATGTAAACCGGCACTAAATGAAATGGTTTTTTAAATACATTTGGACTAAATAAAAATAAAAACGGTTGATCGGGGACTGCTGATTATATCTGAAAGTCTTATAATTCAACTGGTTTGACTATATTTACGGGGTATATCAGAAAAAACGCCCATTTTGACCTCTCTTCGCCGGAATAATCTGACCATCTCTCCTTTATGATTATAGGGAAGATATCGTGGTCTAGTAAAATCGGCAGGGAGCGGACAGAGGCTCCATTTTTCCCGGATAACAGCACTCATGAAAAACAGAAAAGCGGCGTGGCTCCCGGGACCCTGAAAATGAAAAGTATGAAAATTGAAACAAACGATGTTAAGACCGCTAAAATCTGGCTTCATTTTGCCGGATTCTTCGGATGCTTCGTGATTGGAGGAATTGTGGCCGCGATTCCAAGGATGGTTATGAAAGATACTGCCGGCCTGGTTTTTCTTTCTGAATCTGCACGGATTCCATTGACAATAACGGCATTTTATTTCTACGCAAAATATTTCATCAAATATCCTTTAAATGAAATTGTACTGGATAACCGTCACACAAGGATCTTTACCTGGTTCATCATAGCCTTGTTGTTCCCGGCATCAACCTTGTTTCTTTTTTACATTACCGGCAACCTGACCCTGGCGACCCCGGGCATTGATTTCAGGCTGGACTCGGTAACCGGTTTATTCATCTGGGGTTTTGGCATGTCACTGGCAACAGGCGTTGTAGAGGAGGTATTCGTAAGGGGTTACCTTTATAATTTGTTTAAGATTAAATACCGTTCCTGGATGGCATTTTTAATTCCTGCACTATTTTTTACCGCCCTGCATCTAGGCGCGGTGGGATCCTTTTTAAATGTCGTTCAGCTTTTTGTTGCTGGCCTGCTTGTTTCGTTTTTGTTTACCATGGTCTATTTATATTCAAAAAGTATCTGGAATGCCGGTATTGTCCACGCGGTGTGGAACATTTTTTTTCTCGGGAAAATAATTTCCTTTGAAAGCAGCAGCAGTAAATTGAAAGAGGCAATAATTTCATTTAACGTTGGAAACAACGATCTCATCAATGGCGGGAAAACCGGGATAGACTGTTCCTTGCCGGCAATCCTGGTATACTTGTCTGCAGGCATTATTTTGTGGATCCTGTATAAAAGAATGGCCGGCAGAAGCCTCCCCGGCCAACCGGGGCCTGCCTGCTGAAAAGATATCGTTTTGGTTTTTCCGGCTCCTTACCAAACAGTTAATCCCTGTCTCGCAACGGTGGTTTAATCACCGACACGCCAATTCTTTCTCCTTCCCTGACCGCCGTTTCATAACCCTTTAGGGTATTGATCAGTAAATCGTCATCGACGCGGATTTTGTTTTTTTCAAACAGCAGCACTACCGTGGAACCCCCGAATTTGAAATACCCCTTCTCCTCTCCTTTTTTTACGAAATTCCCGGGATGGGTCTGAACGATACTTCCTGCCATGGTCGCCCCTACCTCCATCATCACAACCTCTCCAAACAAGGGGCTCGACAGGATGGCAAATTCCCTTTTGTTAAGGCAGAATATTCCAGCCATTTTGCGCAGAGCAAGGGGGTTTACCGAATAATAACCGCCGTCGATCCGGGTCACAGGGGACACACTTCCGCTAACGGGAAAATGGAAACGGTGGTAATCGAAAGGGGCAAGCCTGACGATCACCAGGGTGCCGTCAAGGTATTTTTGAGCCAGGCGGGCATTCTGCAGAAACGAAAAAATATCGAAGCGGTATCCTTTAATGATAAAGTCGCTGTTGCGGATATTGGCATAGGCCAGTATTTTCCCGTCGGCAGGCGACACGGCAACCGTTGATCCGGTATCCACAGGCCGGCCATTATTCTTTAGTTTCCGGGTAAAGAAATCGTTGAAGGTGTTGAACTCCTGTTTTTGCGCGGTGCTCATGTCGATATCAAATTCCTCAACAAAGGGTTTTATCTTTTCAGCAGATGATGGGCGATCCATCAGGTTGCCATAAAATGACGAAACCACCTTTCTTTTCGCCAGCGCCCACAAGGTTGCTTCGCCAACCGGGTTATGATACAGCCACACCAGCCACTTTTCACCGGCCACTTTTTCCGTTTTCAACTGACCGCTTTTCCTGTCGTAATACCTGACGGGAGCTTGCTCCGGCAACGGGTAAAAAGCCAGCAGGGCGATGACAGCCGTCAATAACAAAAGGAGACCCCATGTCGTTTTGGTTTTTGTAAGGTTCATCTCCTATTATTTGTTTTTTATGGGCCGGATGGAATGCGATGGAAAGGAGAACAAATGTAACCAATAAAACAGGGTATCGTAGAAGAG
>SESG01038829.1_pt1 | contig 11809 bp, 9 predicted proteins | sample 3171421 | NCBI WGS metagenome assembly SESG01 (sample SAMN10866946, study PRJNA518727) | freshwater metagenome | biome: subpolar coniferous forest; feature: holomictic lake; material: water; isolation source: holomictic Lake 227, 6 m and 8 m depth | place: Canada: near Kenora, Ontario | collected... | reverse complement strand
GCATGGGATATTCTTGTCCGCTTCGGGGTTGACTGCGCTCCGGGATACCCAGGGTGGTGGTCAACTACGGCCGATTCACCCCGGCCAGCGAGTGGATGATGAACTGGCCGGGGCTAATGAAGCGCAACAGAGGCGAGTTACTGTGCCGTGTAGGGATTCCAGGCATCCACCTGTTTCGCCGGGTCGAACGTCTGGCGCAGCTCGCGAGCCGCCGCGTGGCCGTCCACATAGTTGTAAACCGACCGGCGCTTGTGCCGGAAGCCGTCCACATCGGAAGTGTCCTGGAGTGTCACCCAGAAATGCGCCATGATATGGTCGGCCGTCTGGGACATAGGGCCGCTGCCGGACACCTCGGCCTGCAGGATGGTGGCGCACGGATGCGGAATCCTGGTCACACGCCGCCAGGTTTGCGGGTTGCCGACGTAGTCGTCGCTGTCCGGGTTCAGCTCGAAGTACACGTTCTGGCCATAGCTCCACGGCAGCGTGCGCCGGTCAGCGGGACAATGATAAACGCCGCTGAGCAGGTTGGACCAGGTCTGCTCTGTCCGCCCCAACTGCGCCGCAATGGCGCGGCCCCACGGCAGTTGGCCGTAGGCAAAGGCCGAATGCTGGCTGCGCGGGAACTCGTCCTGGTGGTCGTCCGCATACATCCGCACCGCCAGCCCCATCTGGTGCATCTGGCTCAGACACTGTGCGCCGCGGGCCGAGTCCTTGGCGCGAGCCAGCGCCGGGAGCAGCAGCGCGGCCAGGATGGCGATGATCGCAATGACCACCAGCAACTCGATGAGCGTGAACGCGCCGCGCTCGCCCGGCCCGGGGTAGGAGATCCCCGGACCGGGCGGCGCGTTCGACGCCAGCGCTGGCACTGCCAAACGAAGCGTGGAGGTTCTCATTGGCCAAGCCTCATGCGGAAGTACTTGCGGGCCTCGCCGGGATCAAGCACCACCGTTGGCTGGCCATCGAGCAGGACAGGCGTATTGGTAACAGGTTGCCACGGCGCACCGGATAAGTCGCTGGCCGCCTCCAGGACGTAGTTGGTCGTCGAACCGGGCCAGGCAATGAGCACCTTGGGCGCCAGGGACAGGATTGGGCGGCCATCCGGCAGGGTGGTCCAGTTAAGTTCGAACGAGCCGCTGTTGGCCCCGGCGATCGGCTGCCCGGTCGTGGTGTCCAACAGGAACGCCTCGAAAGTCGCCGTGTAGGTGCCCGTTCCCGCCGGAGCGGTGATGCCGGGATGAAACATCATCCCATTCCATGAGAGCGCGTTGGTCACGCCGGCGGTGCCGAAAATCGGCTCCCAGGCCTTAGGCGCCGTGCTGCGGTAGCGGTAAACTCCCAAACCCGGTGAACTGGAGAGTTTGCGAATCCAGATCGCGGTGCCGACCGGGATCGGGTCGGTCATGGTGTCCATCACGAACCCGTAGCGGCGGCTGAAAGCCAGTCCCTGCTGGCTGGGGTCCAGGCCGCCGTACCACGGGTCGGCGGGGTCGAACCCATCGCCGGGATTACTGGCCAGCAGCGGCGTAAGCTGCGGCACGGTCGGGTCCAGATTCACGTGCAGCGTCCCGTCGCTGGCGTGATAGCTGACCATCGGCATCACCATGCCACCCTGCATGGGGACATTGGTCAGAGTTGCGGCGCTAACCGAAACGGCCGCGCCTGCCACCCACACAATGCAGGCAGCCTGATAAGTACTGCGGACAAATATATTCTTCATAAACTTCACTTACTTCCTGGCCGGATAACCGGGCACCCTGGCCCTGCCTCAACAGGCCATGCCCAAGCAGTGATCCGAACCGGTTATTAATGGAAAACTGGAAACTCACGCGGCAACTCACACAAGCCGCCGCAAGGCACTTCAGGTAAGATTGCGGCAGTCGAATGTCATTCGGGCCCGTTCGGGTCCGGACACCCAGGCTGCGGCGAGTGCTAGGAGGCGCGAGGTGGAGGGGTGGGCGGAGACTCGGTGAAATCGAAGCAGAATTCGGGGGCAAAACGCTGATCCGGCATGGCCTTGGTGGGAGCCGGGGGGACCGTGAGGTGCCGAACTTCCCAGATCGCTTCGGGCATCTTCACGGTCTCAAGCCAAGGCATCTTCTTGGTTTGCTCTTGTTCGTGCTGGATCCCTTGTTGCACCTCCAGGCACAACTTGCAGGGATACTTGCCACTGAAGGTCTTGGTGATGGCCGTGGCCAGGGTGGACTGCTGGGAGAACTCCACCGTCATACGGACCCAGGCAAAGGACTGCAGTGCCAGCCAATGGCCGCCGCTCATCACGAAGACGGCCCAAAGGCAGGTTGCCAGTCCTACTGCTCGGAAACACTTATGCAAGGCGATTCAATTCAGCTAAACCAATTTCATACGGTGATCCGGATGCCCAACGGCACGGATACTTTAACAACTCTGCATCAATCTAACACATCGGGCTTCGCGGAGCAAATCGGGGTTATGCCGAAAACACCATCGGGGAAATTCCTAGTACCTGGTTGCAGAAGGTCGCGATAGCGCCGCGTGAGGGCACGCGGCCTACAGGAGTCTTGCAGGCCGCGTGCCCTCACGCGGCGGCCATGCGCTTATTTATGCCAGCAAGCACTAGCTTCATGGCATCAAGTGCAAGAGCGACACAAAAGCGCGTGCAGAACACAGCTTGCGATTGATCTTCATCAGCGCCAGGCTGGAGACCCCTTCCGGAAGCGCTCGTCAAAGCCTGGCTGCCGCCGGGCGGTCGGCGAGCACCAGGGCTTGGGCCTGACGCACGCGCCCGGCTGGGATCGTCACATCGCCGTCGCGCAGGCGCAGCAGCAGGTCCGATTTCTCCGCCCCAGTCACTACCCACAGAATGCGCCGCGCCCGGTTGAGCATCGGATAGGTCAGCGTCATCCGGCGCCTTTGCTGGTATGGCTGCGTCACCGCGACGTCTATGTCAGTCAGGTTGAGCACCGGGTCGCCAGGCACCAATGAGGCTGTGTGGCCATCAGGGCCGAGGCCCAGGTGAATGAGATCGAGCACCGGCGGGGAACCGGCGATGTCCTGAAGCATCCGCGCGTACCGCACGGCGCCAGCCTCGAGGTCGGGGAATTCGACTGGCATGGCGCAAACCTGGCCGAGGCGCAGAGCAACCTGCGCCAGCAAACTGTCGCGTATGTGGGTGAGGTTCCGGTCCGGGTGTCCGGCCGGGGCCACGCGCTCATCCACCTGCGCCACGCAGGCGCTGCCCCACGGGACATCCTCGCTGGCCAGCGCCCGTAACATTTGCCAAGGGGTGTGACCCCCACTGACCGCCACAACGAAACGCCCCCGCGCCGCCACCGCTCCCCGGCCCTCGCGGGCAATGAACCTGGCCGCCTGCAAAGCGACCTCCGTGGCATCTTCGAGCACCCGAATCTCCATGAGACCGCCCTACACCGCCTTCATTTTCCGGTAGCGACGGATAAGGTTATTCGTGGAGCTGTCGTGCTTGAGTGCGGGCGCATCCTGGCTCTCGAGTTCCGGGACGATGCGCTGAGCCAGCACTTTGCCCAACTGCACGCCCCACTGGTCGAACGAGCCGATGTCCCAGATGGCGCCCTGGGTGAAGACGTTGTGCTCGTACAACGCGACGAGCGCGCCCAGCGTCTTCGGGGTGAGCCGCTCGGCGAGGATGGTATTGGAAGGCCGGTTACCCTCGAAGACCCGGTGCGGCACGAGCCAATCCGGCACGCCCTCAGCTTTGACCTGTTCAGGTGTCATACCGAACGCCAGCGCCTCGCTTTGCGCGAAGACGTTGGCCAGGAGCATGTCGTGGTGGCGCCCCAGAGGTGTGAGCGCGTGCCCGAAGGCGATGAAGTCGCACGGGATAAGCCGCGTTCCCTGGTGGATCAACTGGTAAAACGAATGCTGGCCGTTGGTGCCCGGTTCGCCCCAATAGACCGGACTGGTATGGTAGTCCACCACCGCTCCGTCAAGCGTGACGCGCTTGCCATTGCTCTCCATCGTCAACTGCTGCAAGTAGGCCGGAAACCGCTTCAGGTATTGTTCGTAGGGGAGGACCGCCACCGTCTGCGCACCGAAGAACTCATTGTGCCAAGTACTCAGCAGGGCCATGAGCACCGGCAGGTTTTGCTCGAACGGAGCGGTGCGGAAGTGCTCGTCCATCTGGTGAAAGCCGTCGAGCAGGGCGCGGAAGTTGGCCGGGCCGATGGCGAGCATCGTGGAGAGACCGATGGCCGAGCACATCGAATAGCGCCCGCCGACCCAATCCCAGAAGGCGAACATATTGGCGGTGTCGATGCCAAACTCGGATACTTTCTGCGCATTGGTTGAAACCGCGACGAAGTGCTTCGCGACGGCTTGCCGGTCTCCGCCCAAGCCCTGGAGCAACCACTCGCGCGCACTTTCGGCATTGGTCATGGTCTCCTGCGTCGTGAAGGTCTTGGACGAGACGATGAAGAGTGTCTCGGCCGGATCGAGGTCACGGGTGGCCTCGACGAAGTCAATCCCGTCCACGTTGGAGACGAAGCGAAAGGTCAGGGCACGGTCGCTATAATGCTTGAGCGCTTCATACGCCATGACGGGGCCGAGATCGGAGCCGCCGATGCCGATGTTGACCACGTTGCGCATGCGCTGGCCGGTGTGGCCCGTCCACGCGCCGCTCCGGACGCGTTCGGAAAACCCGGCCATCTTATCGAGCACGGCGTGCACTTCAGGCACCACGTTCCTGCCGTCCACCACGATGGACGCGTCCTGGGGTGCCCGCAGGGCCACATGCAGCACGGCGCGGTCTTCGGTGAGGTTGATCTTGTCCCCGCGGAACATCGCGTCGATGCGCTCGTGCAAGCCGGATTCCGCCGCCAGTTGCACGAGCAGCTTGAGGGTCCTGCTGGTGGCCCGGTTCTTGGAGTAATCGAGATAAAGGCCGACCGCTTCGGCAGTCATGCGCTCGCCGCGTTTTGGGTCGTCCTCGAAGAGGTCCCGGAGATGCCACCTGCGGGCGGTTCTGTAGTGCGTGGTCAGGGCCTTCCAGCCCAGGCGTTGAGTCAGTGGAGTAATCGTGTCGGTCATTAGAGCTTTTTGGCGGCCATTCTGAGCGCCGCAGTCTTCATATTGTTGTCGCACCGGAGGCTCGGCCGCGAATCGCAGTGCGCGTGTGTAAATTTCATGTTCATAATACTCGGCTTTGCCGCCTCCAATCTTGATTCGGCCAGGAGTAGATGTCAAAGGGAGGTTTCGGATGGACGGTGCCATTCGCTTTACTTTCGGGGCGGGATCGCGCATTTTACCCGGACATGATGCGAATAAGGATTGATGCACTCCTGACGGCCCTGCTGGTGCTGGCTAGCGGGCAGCCAGGCCTGCTGGCTCAATCGAAAGCCGACGCCGCCGATGGCCCGGAATTCAAAGAAGTCTATGACCTGATCCGCGCGCACCTGGCGGAGATGAGCGCGGCGCAGTTGAACCAGGCGGCGGTACAGGCCCTAGTCTCCAGCCTCAGCCCCCGAGTAACGTTGGCAACGAACGCCGCGGCCGCCAGTGCCCGGGCGGGAGCAACCCTGGTGGGCAAGTCGAGCCTCTTCGAAGGGGAGGTTGCCTACCTGCGGATTGAGCGGGTCGGAGACGGCCTGGCGGGCGCGGTGCGCGAGACCTGCGCCAAGCTGGGGGCGACTAACAAGCTAACCGGGGTGATCCTGGACCTGCGCTTTGCTTCCGGCGATGATTACGCGAGCGCGGCCGCAACGGCCGAACTATTCCTCAAGAAGGATCAGCCGCTGCTGAACTGGGGCACCGGCATGGTACGGTCGAAGGATAAGGGCGATGCGATTGCGCTACCGGTGGCGGTCCTGGTGAATCGGCAGACGGTTGGCGCCGCGGAGGCGCTCGCCGCCGTGCTGCGGGAAACGGGCGCGGGCCTGATTCTGGGGAGCCGCACCGCGGGTCAGGCGATGATTGCGCAGGAGTTTCCGCTTAAGAACGGAGATCGACTCCGGATCGCGACGGCCCCGATAGAAGTGGGGAACGGCTCGACCTTGTCCGGCCAGGGCCTCAAACCGGACATTGCGGTGGAGGTCACCGCGGAAGATGAACGAGCCTATTACGCCGACGCTTTCAAGGTAACCAACAAGACGGAACTGCTGGCCGGCGGCGGCCTGGCGTTGACCAACCCGGCGAGCGGAACCAATCGCACCGTGCGGCGCCCGCGCTTCAACGAGGCCGAGCTGGTGCGCGAGCGCCGGGAAGGCATCAGCGAAGCGGATTTGACGGCGCCGCGGGACCGCGAACTGGACAAACCGCTGGTGAATGACCCGGCGCTGGCGCGGGCGCTGGACTTGTTGAAGGGGCTGGCCCTGGTCCGCCAAACGCGTTCCTGATTTCGCGGTTGACGACTTAGCCGGAGCAACTCAAGTTCACAGAATCAAAGCATGCTTGAATGAAGACCGTCCTATTCATTTGCACCGGGAATGTGTGCCGCAGCCCGATGGCCGAGGGAATCTTCCGCCAGGCGGTGCGAAGGCGCGGCGATTACCAGGTGTTGTCCGCAGGTCTCGGTGCGGCCGGAGGACAGCCGCCTAGCGCCCACGCGGTGCAGGGCGTCAAAGAGCTGGGCATTGATATTTCCAGCCTGCGCAGCCGGATGTTGACCGCCGAGCTGGTGCAGAAGGCGGATTATATCTTCGCCATGACCCATAGCCACCTGGATACCTTGGTAATGCTTTATCCAGAGGCAGCGGAGAAGACGTTCCTGCTGCGCGAATTCGATGAGACGCTCGATTCGTTCGAGAAGGACATCAGCGACCCGATCGGCGGGTCCTACGCGGTCTATCTCAATTGCCGGGATCAGATTGAGCAGGGCATCGCGTCGCTGCTGGGGTTCATTGAACAGAGCCAAACGGCGACCCGCCTGGCCGGTATCCACTCGAGCAGCAATGCCATCGGTGCGGACGGCGACGACGACAACCTCACTATACATCCAATGGAAACTAGAATTATACCCACTGACTTCCGCCTGAAAGCGGTCGATCCGGAAATAGCGGCGGCCATCGAGCAGGAACTCCAGCGCCAGCAGGAGAATATTGAGCTGATCGCGAGCGAGAACTTCACCAGCCCAGCCGTGATGGAGGCCCAAGGCTCGGTTTTGACCAATAAGTACGCCGAAGGCTATCCGAAGAAACGCTGGTATGGCGGCTGTGAGAATGTGGACCTGGTCGAGCAGCTTGCCCTGGACCGGGCCAAGAAGCTGTTCGGCGCCGAACACGCCAATGTGCAGCCGCACTCCGGCAGCGGCGCGAACATGGCGGTCTATTTCGCTTTTCTCAAACCAGGGGACAGAATGCTGACCATGGACCTGGCGCATGGCGGCCACCTGACGCATGGGAACAAGGCGAATTTCTCGGGTAAGTTCTTTGAAATCATGCACTACGGCGTCGGCCAGGAGGACGAGCGCATCGATTACGACCAACTGGCCAAACTGGCCCGCGAGCACCAGCCGAAGATGATCACCGTCGGTGCCAGCGCCTACGCGCGCATTATTGATTTTGAGCGGATGGGCCAAATTGCGCGCGAAGTGGGCGCCTATCTGCTGGCGGACATCGCGCACATCGCCGGACTGGTGGCGACCGGACTGCACCCCAGCCCGGTGCCGCACGCGGATTTCGTGACGACAACCACGCATAAGACCCTGCGCGGGCCCCGCGGCGGGCTGGTATTGTGCCAGGAAAAGTATGCCAAAGAAATCGATTCCCAGACGTTCCCCGGCATCCAGGGCGGCCCGTTGATGCATGTGATCGCCGCCAAGGCGGTTTGCCTGCATGAGGCCATGCAGCCTTCGTTCAAGACCTACCAGCAGCAGATTGTGCAGAACGCGGCCGCGCTGGCCGACGGCATGAAGCGGAACGGCTTCCGGCTGGTGAGCGGAGGCACCGACAATCATCTGATGCTGGTGGATGTGGGCGCGCGCGGCGTGACCGGCAAAGAATGCCAGGCGGCCCTCGACGAGGCCGGCATCACGGTGAACAAGAACACGATTCCGTTTGAGACGCGATCCCCCTTCCAGGCCAGCGGCATCCGATTAGGCACACCCGCGGTCACGACGCGCGGGATGGCCGAAACCGAGATGGCGGCGGTGGCCGACATGATCAGCGAAGTGTTGCTGGACCTCAAGAACACGGACGCCATTGGCCAGGTACGCCGGCGCGTGCGCGAGCTGACCGCGCGGTTTCCGCTGCCGTACTAACTGCCGGCCTCCCACCGACGCTGGGCGTCTGCTCAGCGTATTCAATCGGAATATTCAATCGGAACCTTGACACGCAGCCTAACCTGCGCCACGCTATTACTGAATTTGGTGCAAGATTTCCCTTGTCAAACCGAGGGATACGAGAAACCCTTGCGGCACGTTCCTGGATGGCAGCCATTCCAATTTAAACTAATCGAAAGTGCGGTCGTCCAGCCAGGAGACTAACCCGGATGTGGTTTCACCCGTTATAACATTTTGAATCTGACTTTACTGACCTATGGCAAAAGCTAAGAAGGCTAAGACAAAAGTGGCCAAACCGAGTGCGAAGAAGCAACCGGTGGTGGACGTAGTCGAATCCATTCCCGCGCCGGTGGTGGTGGCCGACCTGTCCACCGAACCCCTGGAGCCGCCCACCAAGCCCGTGGAGATGCTCGAAGTGGAAAAGGCTCAAGCCAAACCTGCGCCGGAAGAGGATAAAGACCGCGTGCCTGGCGCTTCGCTCAACATTGCCAAATTGCAGGCGATGTCGATGCCGGATTTGAACCAGATGGCGCGCGATCTGAGCGTCGAGAACTTCGGCACGATGCGCAAGCACGAGGTGATCTTTCACATCCTGCAAAAGAATGCCGAGCGCGCCGGGGTGCTGTTCTCGGAGGGCGTGCTGGAGGTCCTGCCGGAAGGTTTCGGCTTCCTGCGTTCCCAGAGCTTCAATTACCTCCCCTGCCCGGAGGACATTTATGTTTCGCCCTCCCAGATTCGCCGGTTCGATTTGCAGACCGGCAACCTGATTGCCGGCCAGATCCGGCCGCCGAAAGAGAAGGAGCGATTCTTCGCACTGCTGAAGGTCGAGGGTGTGGATCAGGAAGACCCCGACAAGGCGAAGGACAAGACCCATTTCGACAACCTGACGCCGCTCTTCCCAAACAGGCGGTTCATTCTGGAGACCACACCCGACGAACTCTCCACGCGGGTGCTGGACCTGGTTTGCCCGATCGGCAAGGGGTCGCGCGGGCTCATCGTGGCGCCGCCGCGCACGGGCAAGACGGTGCTGATGCAGAAGCTGGCCAACGCGATGCTGAAGAACAACCCGGAGACCTACCTGTTCATCCTGCTGATTGACGAGCGGCCCGAGGAAGTAACGGACATGGAGCGCACCTGCCGTGGCGCCGAAGTGATCAGCTCAACGTTTGACGAACCGCCCGAGCGGCACGTGCAAGTGGCGGAAATGGTGATCGAGAAGGCCCGGCGCATGATCGAGCATAAGCGCGACGTGGTCATCCTGCTCGACTCGATTACGCGCCTGGCGCGCGCCTACAACACAGTGCAGCCGCACTCGGGCAAGATCCTGTCCGGCGGTGTGGATGCGAACGCGCTCCACAAGCCCAAGCGGTTTTTCGGCGCCGCTCGCAATATCGAAGAGGGCGGCTCGCTGACGATCATCGCCACGGCTCTGGTCGATACCGGTTCGCGCATGGACGAAGTGATTTTTGAAGAGTTCAAAGGGACGGGCAACATGGAAATCTGCCTGGACCGCGCGCTGGTGGACCGCCGCATTTTCCCCTCCATCAACATCGAACGCTCCGGCACCCGCAAAGAGGAATTGCTCTACCACCCGGACGAATATAACAAGGTCGTCATGCTCCGCCGCGCACTGACGGGCGTGCCACCGGTCGAAGCCATGGAACTGGTGTTGAATAAGCTCAAGAAGACCGGCGGCAATATCGAATTCCTGCTCAGCATGAGCGTGGACTGAGCTTCACCTCTCGTTACTCGTGGCCCAGAGCCTCGACTGGGTCCATGTTCGCGGCGACGAGTGTGCTCGGTCACAGTCGCGAGCATGATGCTCGCGCCGATACCACCCACGAGGATCGAAATAGCCGCAATCACGCCCAACACGAAAGGGTGGCCGGGCAACGCTGTTCATTATCCGCTTCTGACGACGCTCTCGATAGTCGGCCTTCAATTGTCACCGGACGGTCTCAGGCCGATTGTGCCCGAAGGCCGGACAAAGCAAGTAACTTAGCGCGTCGGACACCCGATCGATGATTTGACCGGGGCCCCGCGTTTTCTGTCCTCGGAACCGGGATTGGGATTTCCAACCCCTTGCCTTCAACTACTTGACCGTTGCCACTTTCTCCCACCGATTCGACTTGGCCGACTTCAGCACTGCGTCGCAGACGTATTGGGTTTCCAGCGCATCCCGGAAGGTCGGACCAGCCGGTTTTTTCCCGGCCAGGCCGTCGAGGAAGTCCGCCAATTGGTGGATAAAGCTGTGCTCGTATCCAATCTGAAGGCCAGGCACCCACCACTTATCCATATAGGGGTGATCGCCATCCGTGACATGGATGTTACGCCAGCCGCGAATGCGCCCTTCGTCGCGGTGGTCGAAATACTGCAAACGATGTAAGTCGTGCAAGTCCCAGGCGATTGAGGCATGCTCACCGTTGATCTCGAACGTGTAGAGCGCCTTGTGCCCGCGCGCGTAGCGGGTGGATTCAAACGTCGCCAACGATCCATTCTTGAATCGTGCGAGGAAGGCGCACGCGTCGTCGATGCCGACTTTCTCCACTTTGCCGGTTTCGGTATGCTGACGCTGCTTTACGAACGTCTCCGTCATCGCGTTGACCTTCTCGATGCTGCCGTTGAGCCACAGCGCGGTGTCAATGCAATGGGCCAGCAAATCGCCCGTCACTCCGCTTCCCGCCACTTTGACGTCCAGCCGCCACAACCCCGGGCCGCCCTGGGGCAGGTCCTTTGAAATCGTCCAGTCCTGCAGGAATTTCGCGCGGTAATGGAAGATGCGCCCGAGCCGGCCTTCATCAATCAATTGCTTGGCCAGCGTGATGGCAGGCATGCGGCGGTAGTTGTACGATACGAGGTTCGCCACGCCGGCCTTCTCGACGGCCTGCACCATCTTCAAGCCCTCTGGACCGTTCCTCGCCAGCGGCTTCTCGCACAGAATCATCTTGCCGGCTTTGGCCGCAGCAAGGGCGACCTCCTGGTGCATGTTGTTCGGGAGGGTGATGTCAACGAGGTCAATATCCTCACGGGCAACGAGCTTGCGCCAATCCGTTTCATAAGATTCGTAGCCCCATTTGGCTGCGAAGGCCTTGGCCCTGCCCTCGTCCAGGTCGCAAACCGCCTTGAGGACCGGTTGATATTCCAGATCAAAGAAGTTGTTGACCTTGCGGGAAGCGTTAGAGTGCGTACGGCCCATGAAGCCGCAACCGATCAGACCGATGTTGAGTTTCTTCATAAGGAATGGGTAATTCGTAATTAGTGATTCGTGATTAGTAATTGGTACCAGTCATTATTTGTTGCCCATCATTTAGCGGCTCCCGGTTTGCAGTTCAAGCTTTTGCTTTGGCCTGCGGCGGGGCGGCTCTAAAGTCCGGCCAGTTGAGGGAAGCTCATGTTCTGCCGCCCTGAAATCCGAAGACCGAAGGCCGAAACCCGAAAGAAGGCCGAAATCCGAATTCCGAGAATGGTCTGATTCGATTGGCTGTTCGGTCACGCTAAGCCGGCAAGATGCCGGCGTTCCGACTGGAGCGCCGGCATGGTGCCGGCTTACCGCGACCGGACTGTCCGGGGCGGCCGGCGGCT
>SESG01020150.1_pt1 | contig 11810 bp, 6 predicted proteins | sample 3171421 | NCBI WGS metagenome assembly SESG01 (sample SAMN10866946, study PRJNA518727) | freshwater metagenome | biome: subpolar coniferous forest; feature: holomictic lake; material: water; isolation source: holomictic Lake 227, 6 m and 8 m depth | place: Canada: near Kenora, Ontario | collected... | reverse complement strand
TTGGCAGAAGAAACAGGTGATATCAATCTCTCTCTTGCCATCAAGAAATACAGGGAAGAAGAGCGTTATGACCGCAAACACCTAGGAATGCGCGGAGACATGGATGCCGTTGAGACTTCCTTTCTTGAATCCGTTCGTCGACTGACCGCCAGGATCAGCAATATTGACATGAACGGTTCAGCCTCCGCGAAAGTATGGGATTATACGATGGCCAAAAACGCCATAGAAAACAACGAACCATATCCCTCAGTATTTATCGAAAAGGTTATCGGCGCAAGGAAACATGAGCTTCCGCTGCTTGAAAAGCAGGATATACGCTTAAATGCGACACCTATGTTTCCTCATCCGGAAAACATTAGACTTTTCTATCTTGCAAAAGCTTTTCGGTTCTGAAGTATGACGTCATGGAGGAGAAATAACGCTGACCATAGCAGGAACTGGTTCGCCTATGCAAATTGACCGATTTCAATGGCAGAAAATCCATAATGACCAAAAACAAACACTACACGGAAGCAGAAATATTAGAACTGTCCGGATACAGCAGGCAAACCCTGCTCAACATGAGAAAGGGTAGAATATCTGGAAAGTATGCATACCCCCCCAGACTGGAAACCCCTGAGCATTTTATCATTTTCGGCCGAACAATCATGTATACGGAAAAAGGAAAGGATATAATTCTTAACCCGGGAAAAAAGCATCAAACATCACCAGAACAACACAGATCAAACCTTAACCCGGTTACCACAGAAAAAAATGTTACTTAGCATCGAAAACCTTCATGATGTCGCAGAGTTTACCAGAAGCCTGGTTCGCAATGGTGTCAATCTTCATCCCGATGATGATTTCCTCAACTATATCAACCTCAAGACCGGAGAACCGACATACACAAAGGAAGAGGCTGAGGTTCTTAACCAGCTCATGACCAATGCTTTCGGAATCTGTGAAAAATACGGGGTCGATATTTATGGGTTCATGGAAGAAATTTTTCTTCGAGAAACCGGACTCGACAAAATCATTCCTCTCCCCTCAGAAGAGTTTTGACAGCACCCAGACCCCGGAATGATGCATCAGCTGCTATCGCAAAATAACAATATGATAAAATCAGCATTCGTTGATGAGTGACACGGGAGTTGTTTTTCTTTTAAAAAGATGGTTCTACTCGCCCTCCAAACTATATATTTCATCGAGCAATTTAGCCATAAACCCAAGATTACGATTGTCCGGGGTTCCTACAATCATGGCACGGTCCAGCCCTTGATTGATGGTTTCACAGGATGTTTCGGGGAGCAATGTACAGGCATGACATGCAGCAAGATTTACAAGACGGGATCCCTGTCCGCCAAGATTCTCAGAGCAAACAGGATCGGCTGAACACCAAGATGCCCGGCTGACAGCTTGCCTGATAATTGATTCGAGACGATCTTGCTGTCCCAATCGGACAAGTCCGCCCAACGTACCCTCAGAATCTCCCGCTGCTGTATAAATAAGGATTCCTGCCATGGGGGCTTGTGAATCATTGGAGATATAGAGACGCTCGCGTAATGAAGCGGTACTGTAACCACACTCAAAAACAAGTTGATTGATCAGGATGTGAGCAAGAGTGTGTACAAGAAGATACCTTGATGCCCATTTCCAGTCAGAGCCATTGGCTGGAGAAAGCGCCTGGAATACGTTGGCTAATCTTCCAATAAAAGCATCATTCAGACGGGCGGTTAACCATACGTTGTTTTCCTCTTGCCATTCGGATATCATTTCCTCCTTTAGCTCAAGATAAATACCTTCTCCAAAAACCTTTACCGCAGGCAACCATTGATCTTGCCTTTGGATCGGTGGGTTACGGAACAACTGTTGCATTGCAGATTCTGGCATACCGTCCAACGGAGTTGGATTCGATTCCAGACGATCAAAACCATAAAAAACACGGGTCTCACGCAAGCGCTCGACAAGATTTACTTTTGTAATCCAATCAGCAAAACATTGTGGAATATCAGCTGGAATTACCCGAAGATCAGGAATATTTACAGGGTCATTTACTTCATGTCGAATGACATTAAATTCCGCACGGCGAAAAGCAAGCAAATCAGTTTCGGGTATAGCTGGTTGATGAGCATGGGCAATGACAATAGTAGACGGTTCAAACAGACTTCGCAAAGCTTGCTCAACCTGACTATCATCATGGGTGATGTTACGCTCAGTCAAAGATTCTTTAACCGCATTGATGGCACGAGTTTGTTTATTCATTTTCCAGTAAGTCAATGCCATTCCACACTCACCCCCATCCTCCTCTATTTTATTTCTTAACTGCATAATAGAGTTATCCTGAAGACTCATATCAGGCAAGAAAATGGCGGAGATGGTCTTCGGAAAATAAATGTTTGTCTGATTTATAAGGGCACCAACCAAAGGACGAGTGCATCCATGCTCATTGGCTCCTTCACCAAGCCATGGGCGATCCCCAGAACAATTGATTCCTGCTTCCTGAAATGCGCTTTGCCCACCTTCAACTTCATTTGGCCTTCTATTGGTACCTGAAAGTGTTCTTCCTCGCCAGCCAATTGATCCTTCTGGGCAACTATGGCATTCGATGCGGATGGTACTGAGTTCGGAGCCTCCTCGATCTACAAGAAAAAGATCGCCATCTCCTTGGCATTCGCAGCCAATCCAGCGTTTCCAGGGAAATTCACCGAGATGGCCATCATCACAAACGGCAATAAACCTTACCGGAAGCCATCTCCCAGTAGGGGCCGCAGGAAGAGTTTCTGTGTTAAGATTAAGTCTCCTCATTTGATGGGTAGACGAATTCCGATACCAACACGGAAATCTCTGGGCAGGCGTATAGATGAATGCATTTGGTGAAGCAACCTGTCCTTGACGCACATAACGGAAATCAGCCGGCATACGAAACCGGTTCACATTTAAAAGTGCTGACAGTCTTGGCTCAACAATATCGAATTCGTCCGGGTTTTCACATTGCAGAAGTCCATTACCCCTGTCGATTTTATACCAATTATCAAGGCCGCAAACCACGAGAGGTGTGCCCCTGCTGTCAGTATAAATGGCTCCCGGACCAAATGGAGCTATGAGTTGTCCTGTCCGCACCTGTCCTTTCAATCTTGCCTCCCCGATGATTGTGGTTCACTTTGATTACATAAAACATATCCCTGTGAGATAGCCAGTTCCGCACTGCCGTCCACTTGGCGCATATTGCTCGCAACAACAGCACCCCTCTCTTTTTGTGTCGGTGTTGCATATTGTCCTGGCCACAGCATGAGATATTCTCCTTTGTCCTTCGGGGGAAAATCTTCCCACTCTTGGGGATTGTGCTGCCATTTTGACTTTAATTCCTGACATACCCGCTCAAGTTCCTTTAGTGAACGTTCCTGATCCAGCTCCTCAGTTTGTACCATTTTACATCGTTCCTTCAGCAGCTCAAGTGCCTTGTTGATATCACTTTCGTAGGCTTGGTAATTATTTACTCTGTCAGTACAATGCAGTCTTGCCCACAAGATCAGAGCTCCAGGCAATGCTCGTTGTATCGCTGATAATGCAAACGGCGTTGCCGATGTTGGCTCCACGCGTTCATATAATCTCCGGTGATAACTGTGAAATTGCTCAAAGTGTGATCGATCCCGACTTTTGGATGGGTTGTAAATCATCATAATTAACCCTGGCCATTTACGACCAACACGACCTGTTACCTGAATGTATTGCGCCGTTGTTTTTGGCTGTCCAACAACCCCCATGAGAGATAGCCGTTCAATATCCACTCCAACTTCAATGATACTTGATACCAGACAGGCATCTATGGTGGCTTTTGAGTCAGGCGTATATTCAGCGGATAACAGATCCATCATGGCCACAATTTCAGCTTGGGAACGTCGGCCGGTCAGTTCTTCGGCGGGCTTTAGAAATCTTCGTTTATCATACGGATAACCCTCTCTATCGAACAGGAACTTTAACCTGGATTGAATATCCGAGTCAAACAGGGTTTTTGCACCGCCCAGTTCCCGTATGCTGTTGTAAAAAGCCAGCAAGGTCCACCATGGATCCCTTTTTTTTGAATCAACATCAAAAGCATAGGGTAGAAAAAGTGCAGTTGAGAATGTCCTTACCTGCGTGGTCAGGATTGAACCATAGTCAGAGGCATGAATACCGAGATACAAACGACCGGGGCATAGTTTATTGTTTTGATCCCGGGCATACTTGCCAAAAAAGGAGTCGCCCATTAACAAACCGGGACTTGGAAAGAGTTGCATCTGGTCACGGGCATACAGTGCCCTTACCTGTTCGGCAGTGCCACGAATTGTTGCGGTAGATGCAATAATCTTTGGTTTCATCCAACGGCCACCGACCTGCAGGGAACATAGCTGCTCAAAGATACCCTCATACAGGGCATACATTGTCCCCAATGGTCCAGATATCAGGTGCAGTTCATCCTGAATGATCAAACCGGGTGGCACATGCGTTTGCTTTATTTCACCATCGATGTTATTCCGGCCAAAGATAGCTCCCGCATCGGGCCTGTAAGCTATCATGGCATACTTGTCGGCAGTGGCAATAATGAGCGATGGGGGTTGCCTGTAAATCCGTTCATCAACAACCTCAACAGGAATCCATGTTTTCGGGTTTTCTTGCCCAAACGCACAGCTACTGTCCGGACATAGCAATAAGGGGCCATCAGCTCCGTTGTCACTGATTCCCTGGATTCGCATAGGATCAATCGTTTGAGCTCGTATACCACGAGGGGCTTTTTCGTCATATCGTCCGATTTCTGCCCTGCACCATGGACATTCCGTGAGTACCAAAGGATTCCCATCAATTTCCCGCCGCCTGAACCTTGTTACTTCCTGCCTTGCATTTTCAATTTTATTTGGTGAGGAATCCCGGCCAATCCACAAACCCAGTGAAAACCGTTTACCAGAAATATCGCCGACACCATGTTTTTCAGGATTTCGCCGTAGAAACTCCATGGCACAGACAAGACTTGCTGCACGCTGAAACTGCTGTGTAGTCAGCATCCTCAGAGTATAACGCATCAGAACATTGGTACCATCCCGTTGTTCAAGATCCACAAAATCATCCTGCAGTATCAGAAGTCGCTGATGAAACATATAAAAAGCCATCACAGCAAGGTATGCTTCAGTCTTGCCGCCTCCGGTAGGAAACCAGATGAGATCCACTTTCTCGCGATCTGCTGATTGACCATTGCTGACTCCACTGAGCGACATAAGAAGAAACGCAATCTGGAATGCCCGCCATTGACCAATATCACCTCTTTCCTTTTTCTCCCCATAAATAACCCAAGGTGACTGATAATCACCATCCGGCATTACTCGTCTGTTTTGATTATGCCAGTGCAAAGAACGCCGCAACAGCTGTTTCGCCGCTATCTGTTGGAGAAGCATGGAGAGGTTTGCAAGCCGGAATGCCTTTCTGACTTTCGGGTCGTTGCGAAGGAGCGTTATGCCATCATTGATTCTCACAAGACATTTGTCACACGCTTCAATGTTATCGCCTGCAATGGATTGCAATACAGCAGGAAGTCCATTCACCTCCATTCGCTTAAGCACTATCCATTTTTCGTACTCATCAGCCAGCTTTATTAGTGACGCCCAACCTTCTCCTGTTTGATTATCCGGCAGTTCTGCAAGCAGACGCATGGAAAGCTTGACAGGATTCCCTTGTTCATCCATGATGTCGGGGGTCATGCTTGGAATTTGTACGGCAGGCAACACATCTGCATAAATTTTGTCCGGTAATTGCCCCGGTTCGGTATCCCAGCCCGCAGCACAACCATGCCCTATTCCCCAAGTTGCTGACTCACGGTAAAGTAGAGCAAGAGACTGTTCCTCTGGATCAAGCCGGGTGAAAGGTCTTGGGCTTTCCGGATATGGTTTCAGGCAACCACCATCAATAGATACTTCAAAATAGGTCTGATAAAGAGTGGCTTCCTGATAAGACAGATTAGTATCAGTGTTGGAAACATTGCAGAGAACAATTGTCACAAGCCAAAAATCCTGTTTTTCACGATCGTGACGGGCGAAAACCTTGACCTGCAGAGTCAGTGGAGAATCTTCAGGCATCACAACATCTTTTATGAATGGTCTGCGGTCATCAAGATCGGCAAAATCTATAACAATCTGCGTATCAGGCAGGAATGCTGGCCGGCGCCTCCATACCGGATATTCCCTTGCCTGTGCATGATCGTCTATCGTAGACCGGATGGCGCTTTCATAACGGCCATTCAGGGGAAATGGTGAAGAATCATCAGCCTGCCAGAAAAAAAGTCGGTTTTGTGGCAATCGAACAATAATCTTGCTGTTATGCTCAAGACTGACATAAAATGTTAATCCAATAGTCGATGGATGACGAATATCAGCACTGGTTACTTCAAATTCATCGCCATCGGTTTCAGGAAGATCTGTATTTCCAGTTTCATCGCCTGCTTCGCTGTCACTGTCCATGGGTATAACAATAGCTCCGCGCTCTTCAAGCTCGATATCTTTGGGCTCATTCTCTTGGTCTGCAGAATTATCAGACGTTGAGGATAAATTACCGGAGGGATGCAAGAGTCCAACCCCATACTTGCTATGAGGCATTTCCCTTTCATAGTATAGGACTTCCTCAATTTCTCCTTCCAAGTCCGGTTTCCAACCTAATGGGCCTTTCCTGAATAAAACCGCATCTGCAAAATTTTTGTCCTTAAAAACAGCAACTTCTGGTGTCGCCAAAGGTCTTGATGGTCCAACAATTTCACCACGAATACATGTAATAAGTTCAGTTCTTTCCGTCATGAATAGCTCCTCTTTTTGTCAGCCAGCCTAACAATGTATTCTGGCATTTGCTGTTGCACAAAACCCTGACTGATTCAGTCGCCCGCGTCATTCCTGTATAAAATAAATCACGGTGAAACTCGGACTCTCCAAGAGATACATCGGTAAGGATAATCACCTTATTTTCCATTCCCTTAAAAGAGTGAATCGTGCTGTAATGGGTAAACCGGCCCTGCTTCCATGCAGGATAAAGCTGATATCCTTTGAAAAACGGGCTTTTTGCTGCACAAGTATCAGATGATGAGAACGACAAAACCGTTATTTCTTCTTGTCGATAACCCTGAATACTGAAATATTTTAATACAGCCGCAAGTTGTATGCACTGTTCCTCATCTGAGGAGTAAAAGTTTATATCATAATTCTTTACGCCACCGCCACGCCTCCTATATCCAGAGTAAATCTTTTTCTCAAATCCACTGAGCAAAATGGCAGTATCTCCAACTATACTATAGTTCCGGCAATTTTCTGACAGTTTCCACTTCGCAGGTTGAGCATCCAAGTTTACGGTGTCAAGTGACTGCGTCAAGAGATCACGCTCCCCGAGGACCTGATATTCGAAATCCCCCAATAGCGCAAAATGACCATATTTCAATCCTCCAACCAGTAACTGGAGAAGACATTCCCATAATTCAGGACGGGCAAGAATATCCTGTGCTTCATCAAGCACGAGGTAATCAAATGGGGCAATTGCATTCAATTCAGGATCCGTAAGTTTTTCCTCTACTTGGGCAGGCAACACATTATTCCAGAAATTATTGTCAGGATTTTCAGGTATAACCATCCCCACTAATTCGGCCATGACTTGGATAACCGTGCCGACAACAAGATTTGGCAACCCGGGTTTGATTTCCGCCATTTTCTCTTTAGACCACTGCCCAAAGAGTTGATTGAAACAGAGCAAAGCAACCCGTTCACCTGACTCCGCCCTGCGCCTTGCCAGTTCCATCGCGATAAGGGACTTTCCCGTTCCGGCTCCGCCAGATACCACTATCCGGTCATTGTTTTCTGCAAGCTGGAATACCGGTTTTTGCTGATCACGCAGTATTTGTTCTATTTCCTGTTCCCGGCGGCGTATTTCCTCGCGGGCATCGGGATGACACTTCTGCACAGGCACACAGTAATCCACTATAGCCTGAACAGCTATATTTGAAAGGGGATTTACAAGACGTTTAAGATTGCTGTCTTCATCAATACTCGACAGCATTCGTTGTTTAAGATCTATGCAAAAATCAGCCCCTTTCCTGAAAGATCTGAACGACCGGTTATCCATCAGTTCCCATTGTTTTACCGATAAATTTGGGCTTAAAGAGAAGATTGCGTTTGGAAAAATGCACAGATGAACAACAGGAACAGAACTATATTGGGGGGCAAGTTCACGCAGATTGCGGTAAAAAGTATGTCGGCCATCAGATGCTTGCTTGAATGGCGAGCGTCTGATTTCCGGGGGGCTCCAAAAGCTACCGTCAAATGTGATGTTCATGTGCGACTTGACCTCTATGCAAAGGATGCCACAGTCAGGAACAATTGCAACAAAATCAATCTCTGTCCGTAATCTATGGTTCCAAGGAGCAAGATCGAGCGAATGCATAATCACCCAATTATCCAGACCTTGAGCAAGCATATTGAATACATCCCTTTCTCCGGGAGGGGTGTGATCATCCATGAAAGAAGGGATCAACCTCGCCATTCCTCAAACTCCCTAAGATTATTAATTTCTTTTAAGGCAAAATCAGGTGCCCTAAAACCTTTTTCAATGTCAACTATCTTGCAAAACCTGAACTGACCCTGAAGCTCTTTGCCTTTTGGTATCTCTATATAAAAGTCGGTCTCCTGTTGGTACTTTTCATGGACCTCTTCCTGCAGAAAATTAAGTAGTTCAAGAATATTCTCATGCAGAAGATCATGACTAAATCTACCTTCTGAAATTGCCTCTCCTCTCGACCGTCTTATTTCCGTCCAAGCATATTGCCACCAAAGGTTTCTTTGACCAGAGACATGATGTTCAAAATCAATACCCAAATGATCAACAAGAATTCTGAAATGCTCAGCTTTTCTTGGTGCAGGAATAACTGTATCAGGAGGATTGCTCCACTCTTCAAGACGGGAATAAAGGTGAATAAGATTGATACCGCTGTCACAAAGCCTCTTGCATAATCCGGAATGATCTTTCTGGATCTCTTCAGTAAGGCGTTTTTTCCATATCAGACTATACTTTCCATCCTTCGCATGCAATTCCCCAAAATCAACAGGAGCAATATCTGGCAAAATGAGAAAACTACCCAGATTACATACATCATCCGGCAATCGTAGTCCGATATGCTCATTTTGGAGATCATCAAAAGGAGTGAAAAGTAGTATTTGTTCGCGAACGGGGTAAAGTATACCGTATTTCTCGTCTATGTGAATGAGTACTGCGGATTTTTCATCAGCTTTATTGATTGTCTGGAAAACTCTGAATTCATCCTCATCAACTGTTGACAGAATGTCACCTATTGGAGTAATGTTTAATTTCCATGGAATAACCACCTGCAATCCATTTTTCGTTGTCTGCGAAAAATTCAAAGAATATTCGTCGATAATCGATACCCCGGTAACAGGATCAAGTCCAAATCGCGGCTCATCTTTACTGCCAGACCATACAAAATGTACAATAGTTTCAAAACGGGGTGCAGTAAGCAATGCATCAGGGCAGTTACCCCATCCACAGGAACGAAAAGGCCCAACCTTTATCAACACATCGAAGGGTTCAATTTCTCTATAATCTTTTGGTTTATGAACAAAATAATCCTCTGTAATTTCTTCTGGTGAAAGAGGCTGCAAAATCGATATGAAATGCGGGCCGGCATTTTTGTGGCAATAGATTTTAAACCTTTTACCATTGGTAATTAGCTCATTAATTACCCGCCCAATTTCCAGACGAATTGGGTTTTCATTTTGGCTTAGCTTGATTGCTGCAGCAATTGCTGCCTCATAGGCCTCCTTGATATCTGGCCATCTTATGGCAACTTGTTCAGGTGTCCCAAGAATTTTTATCTCCTCTGGGAACCCTTCACCAAAGGAAATAGGTGTTGTTATCCATTCAGACAACAGTTGACGCAAGTTTTTGGATATATCTGTTGCATCATAAGCTTCACATTCATTAAGTGTCCTGATGATCAGGAGCAAATTGCGACGGAGCAAGCTGAAATAACATGATGAAACCACTCGTCGGTCGATGACAAATTGGTGATCTTGCGCTATAAAAGCACAAATTAATGAGGCGGTTGTTGACATTTATTATCTTTTTTTCCAGATGGCCAAAGAAACTCCTTTAGGAACTGGCGGAAGATTTTCAGGCAGAAAATGGTCAGTATCATACCACTGTGATAAAGAACTCATCTTCTCAACAATTGCATCAAGTCTATCCCGCTCTAACGTCCTGTCAATTACTGCAATAATATCGCAGTCGCCGAATAAAATATCTTTATCGTTATAAACAGTCAGAAAGGCTGCGTCGCCGTCAGCCACAACAAGTCGGAGCGATGCAGATTGGCGATCTATTTTTTGGGTTCTGGAGTTATAGAATGACATGCGTGAAATTGTTTCACTTGACCAATCATGAACAGAAAGTAATTGATCAAGCTGAACCGGTTCAGATCCGGAACAGAATCGAATACTCGACATGATTTCTCGTGTCAGATTCTCCCCCATTTTTCTTCCTGCAAGGCAGACCCCTGAATAAGTTTTCTTAAGATTGCTATCCAGAAATTCGTCACTATGATCTACTAGATTACGATAGATGTCTCCATAAGACAATTCATGTCCAGTATCTACCTCCAAACAAGGTTCCTTTTCGAAGTATACATCCTTAACATCAACAGGCATGATAAATGGGGATGAGAGTGATTTTTTACCTGCTCGTGGTATTTCAATAATTTCATCAAGGCCATCATGATTTTTACCATGATAACGGAATTTATATCCATGATAACGCTTGTTTTTATGAAGTAAGATTTTGCGATTTTGCGGTATCTTTTTTTCCTCATCCCATATTCTTTGACGATGAAACTCAATATCATTAGCACTTGAATCTTCAAGATATTTCCGTAACGCTCCAAGAGCTATCAGCCCTGACGCTGCTGAATCACAAGGCATTGAAATTAAAATGAGCCGTCTCCTTGCCTTTATATTGTTGGGCCAACAATAGCCGAACCGGATCATAAACCTCGCCCAATCAGGAATATCACACCAAAAGTCATTTGCTTCCGAGAACTGCATATCTTAAGCTATCTTTCAACTGTTTATAGAATAAGGTTACTCCGTAGAACACTTTAACCGAACATAAGGATTAAGCCCGTAGACAATTCTATAGCAAGAAATACCAATATGGATGTCATGGAGTTGGACTACTAAAATAAATCCGACACGGGAGAGACATCGGTGAACGATAACGCTACCATCACTTACTATTTAGCAAATAAACACAGCAAAGATTACTGCGAGAACTATTTTAATTAAACCCGAGTGGTAAGACAAGAACGGTATAAGTCAGTGGACACGATTAATCCATTCACCACCAGCCAGTAGCACGATTTTTCAATCTCAAAAAACCTTCGTTTGATGGGCTATTTTAATCCCATCTATGCAGTCAACTGAACAACTGATATGTTTTCATACGGTTGCAAATATTCAAACCGAACCCTGTTTATTCACTCAACCTGCTCAATACAGTTGCTGCCCTGATAACGGGCATTGTTGACCTGTGTTGATACCTGATACATTTCCAGAATGCCGTTATCTGCGGGAACAAGCATCTTCGAAAGATTTACCGGATCAGCTTCAAGCCACGTTTTCCAGTTTTCGGGTTCGAGAATTACTGGCATTCTGTCATGGAGTGTTGCTATCCGCTCATTTGCCGCAGTTGTGATGATGGTGCAGGTCGTTATGGCAGGCTCTTCTGTTTTCTTTTGCTTCCAAGTGTCCCACAGTCCGGCAAAT
>SESG01004935.1_pt1 | contig 11813 bp, 8 predicted proteins | sample 3171421 | NCBI WGS metagenome assembly SESG01 (sample SAMN10866946, study PRJNA518727) | freshwater metagenome | biome: subpolar coniferous forest; feature: holomictic lake; material: water; isolation source: holomictic Lake 227, 6 m and 8 m depth | place: Canada: near Kenora, Ontario | collected... | reverse complement strand
GCGCGTCCAGGAGCTGGGTGGAGCCTTCGATGCTCACCCAGACGCTGTGTGGGCTGAGCACGCCATGGCTGAGTCCCTTGGCCTGCATCTGCACGATGCCCTGGGCCACACCCTGGATCACCGTCAGGGCATGATCGACCCCGAAGGGGATCTGCTCCTGGCGCGCCTTCTCGATGAGCTGGGCCAGGCTGCGCCCAGCCACATGGTCCCAGGCCAGGTGCGGCGTCTTCCCGTCCTCGATCTGGTAGCCCAGCCCGAAGATGCGCGCTCCACCCAGGAGCGGCACCACCCGCCCGGCCTCGGCCAGCCGGGTGTCCAGGCCCGCCTGGAAGAGCTCTTCCGAGAAGGTGCGGACCAGGACATGCCGATCGAACGCATTCCCGGCGATGACCACCGCCCGGTGGATGGTGCCGAAGGGATCACTGGTCAGCTCGGAGGCGAGCAGGTAGGACCCGAGGCGGGAATAAGTACCCATGTCCATCTCCGGAACGAAAGGCTTGTTGGGGCGATAACGGGAAAGCAGTGCTGGTGCAGGTCATGGAGAAGCGGGAGGGTCAGGGGCCGCCCGGGGGGAGCTCCCACTGATCCCCCGCGGCGCGCCAGAGCAGGATCCAGAGGTTGGCGGTGGCGTGGACGCTATTGGAGAAGGCCAGCTGGAGCTGCGCAAAGGGCAGCGAGAGCTCATCCCAGGGGCCGATGCGCCGACCTGCGGACCCGTCGAAGTGCGCCTGGAGCCGCTGGTTGCGTTCCAGCTTGAGCGCCAGGAACCGGCGCAGAGGCGGACCGGGATCGAGGCTCCCCTGGGCAGCCCAGTAGGGTTCCTGGGTCACCAGCAGGTGGGGCAGGTGCTGCTCCGCATAGGCCTCGAAGGACTCCCGGAGCGGGCTCATGCCCTCCGTGGCCGAGGGATCCACCAGCAGCTGGACCTGGTGGGCAAGGACACCCAGATCCCGGACAAGCTCCTCGGGCCGACGGCCTTCCGCGCTCAGCCGCAGCACGGTGCGGAACTGGGCCTCCACCTGCTCCACAGTGGGCGGCTGGTCGTTGGCCACGCCCCGGGCGCTCTCCAGCAGGACCTGCGGGTGGGCCCGGAGCAGGGCCGCCATGGGCCTGGGCAGGAGTCGGATGGCTCTGACGGTCTGGGCCTCATGGACCTTCGGGGACCAGGCACCCAGCGGACCGCCGGCCAGCAGCAGCGCCAGGATCGAACGGCTGCATCGGTTCATCGGCCGCCCTCCAGGGACAGCGTGGACTCGGCCTCGGCCATGGGATCCATGGGGATGCCCAGGGCCCGGAGCCGGTGCAGGAGGGTCGTGCGGCGCATGCCCAGGCGGCGCGCGCTCTCGCTCTTGTTCCAGCCCGTGGCCTGGAGCGACTCGAGGATGAGGTGGCGCTCAAGGTCCGCCAGGAACTGCCCCAGGTCCTGGTTCTGGGAGAGACTCGGGAAGGCGACCGAGGGCAGCACGCCAGCGATGGAGGCCGGCAGATCCTGAAGCAGCAGGCGCTCGGGATCCGAGCCCAGGGCCATGGCCCGCTCCACCGCGTTCTCCAGCTCGCGCACATTGCCCGGCCAGCCATAGGCCTCCATGGCCTGCAGGGCCGTCGGCTCCACCTGCTTCAGGGGCAGCCCGAGCTCCCGGGCGAACTTCCGGGTGAAGTGCGCCACCAGCACCGGGATGTCCTGCGGGTGCTCGCGGAGCGGGTACAGCTGCACCGGGATCACGTTGAGCCGGTAGAAGAGGTCCTCCCGGAAGCGCTTCTGTTCCACCAGGGAGCCCAGATCCTCATTGGTCGCCGCCAGCAGCCGGAAGTCCGACTTCACCGTGCGCGTGGATCCCAGCGGCGTGAACTCCCGCTCCTGGATCACCCGCAGCAGCTTCACCTGCAGGCTCATGGGCATGGTGCCGATCTCATCGAGGAAGAGGGTGCCGCCCTCGGCCTGCTGGAACCGGCCCGGCCGGTCCGTGCGTGCATCGGTGTAGGCACCGCGCACATGGCCGAAGAGCTCGTCCTCCAGCAGCGTCTCGGGAATGGCGCCGCAGTGGATGGGCACGAAGGGCCCCTGGGCGCGCGGACTCCACTGATGGATGGCCCGGGCCGCCAGCTCCTTGCCGGTGCCCGAGGGACCGGTGATCAGCACCGTGGAGGGCGAGGGCGCCACCCGGCGAAGCAGGGACTGGAGGTTCTGCCAGGCCTCGGAGCGACCCACCATCTGGGGCCCGCTCAGCTTGCCCTGGATCTGCTCGCGCAGGCGCTTGTTCTCCTGGTTCAGCTGGGACTTCTCGATGGCGCGGAGCAGCGTGTGCTCCAGCTCTTCGACACGGAAGGGCTTGGGCACATAGTCGTAGATGCCCATCTTCATGGCCTGCAGGGCCGTTTCCACCGACGTGGTGCCCGACAGGACCACCACCACGGTGTCCGGCTTCGCAACCCCCTGGCGGGCCAATTCCAGGCCGCTCAGGTCCGGCAGCATCAGGTCCACCACCGCAAGGTCGAAGTGCTCCGTGCGCAGGAACTGGGCGGCCCGCAATCCTGAACCGGTGCCGACCACCTCGTGGCCGTGCCGGGACAGCAGCGTGCCGACCACCTCAAGGATGGTGGGATCGTCATCCACCAGAAGAACCCGGGCTGTGAGCATGTCCCCAGGGTTCCAGTTCGATCTAAACCTGTCAAGAGTTGGACAGTTTGGTAAACTTTGCCCATGTTCTCCAGGTCCACCCTCTGGCAGCGCCTCTCGGGCGCACCCCTCTGGCCCTTGGCCTGGGCCCTGGTGGCGGCCTGCGCGGTGCCCTGGCTGGTTCCCGAGCGCTGGAGCGGCCAGATGGCGCCAGGCTGGATGGGCCTGGGTGCCCTGGCCTGGGCGCTCTCCCTGCCGCTCCTCCGCAGCCACCGCTGGCGCTTCGTACCGCTGACCCTGAGCCTGGTGGGCAGCACCTTCCTGGGCCTGGCCAGAAAGGCCCAGTGGGAGACGAATCTGCCCACTGGCTTCCAGGCCCTGGAGGGCAGGATCGGCCTGCCCTGGACCCTGCAGGGAGAGCGGCTCCGGAGCCAGCTGGAACTGACCGCGCCGCCCGCCCTGAAGGGCCTATCGCTGCCCCTCACGGTGCCCGCGGAGGGTGAGCAGCCCCCGCCCGCGCCCGGCACGCCCATCCGGGTCCGCGCCGAGCTGCGCTCCGTCCAGCCCGCACCGGTCTTCCTGGCGGAGCGCCCCCTGTGGCGTGCGCGAAGCGACGAGGCCCCGCGCCGCCTCCACCTGGCCTCGGCCCAACTTCTGGAGGCCACCGGGCCCGCGGCGCCCAGCCCCCTGCTGCGCCTGCAGGCCTTCATTCGGCGCCGCTTTGACGCCCTGCCCCTGGGCCCGACGGCCAAGGACCTCTGGGGGGCGCTGGCCCTGGGCATTCCTCCGGCGGACGAGGCCCACTTCAGCGTCTTCGCGGAGAGCGGCACCATCCACATCCTGGTGGTCTCAGGCCTCCAGGTCACCCTGGTGCTGGCAGCCCTCGAGGCCCTGCTGCGCCGCCTCCGAATGCGCGGAGCCGCCGCCGGGGCCATGGCGGGCGGCCTGCTCTACGCTGCCCTGGTGGGCTTCTCCGCCCCGGTGTGGCGGGGTCTCTTCATGGGCTTCGCCTGGGCCATCGGGCGCGGCACCGGCTGGAAGCTGCCACCGGTGGCGGGGCTCCACCTGGCCTTGCTGCTCTGGCTGCTGGGGCATCCCGCCGCCGGGGTGGAGCCCGGGTTTCTGCTGGCCTGGTGGGCCCTGCTCGGCCTCCTCTGGGGAGCGGAGCCTCTGGCGGGCCTGCTGGCCCCGCTGCTGGGCCGCCTGGCCCTGCCTCTGGCCCGCCTGACGGCGCCCTGGCTCTCCACCCTGCCCCTCCTGGCCCTGTTGCACGGAGGCGCCCCCTGGTGGGGCGTCCTGGCCAATCTGCTGGTGCTGCCCCTGGTCGCCTTCCTGACGCCAGTCTGCCTCGCCCTGATCCTGCTGCCCCTGCCCGGGCTCACCCCGGGCGCGGGCGCCCTCCTGGACTGGATGGGGAACCGGCTGGTGCCCGCCCTCACCGGGATCGCGCCGCTGGCCACCGGCGTCCTCTGGCCCTGGCTGCTGCTGGCCCTCGGCTGGCTGGCCCTGGCCCACCTGCAGGGACGGCTGCGGCGCACCCGGGCCCTGACCGTGGGACTGGTGGCCTGTTCCCTGGGGCTGCTTGCCACCCGGGGCACGGGGCGGGCTCCGGCCACCCTCACGCTGGAGTCGGTGGACATCGGCCAGGGCGATGCCCTGCTGCTGCGGGTACCCGGCGGCGAAGCCACCCTCATCGACACAGGGCCGGGCCCCTGGACCGGCCGCCGCCTCGCGCGAGTGCTCAGCCGGAGGGGCGTCCGCGAGCCCGTGCACCTGCTCCTGACCCACGCCCACGGGGACCACGCCGGTGGCTGGGCCACCCTCGCCCGGATCTGGCCCCTGGCCTCCACGAGCGTGCCCGTCACCGCCGATGACGAGGACCCCTGGTCACCTTACCGCCCCAGCGCTGGGAGCGAGCCTGCGGGGCTGCTGCGCAACGACGCCTGGGCGCGCGGGCCGGCGGCCTTCAGTGTGCGCTGGCCCCCCGGCGCCTTCGCTGTGCCTGACGCCAACATGGTTTCCATCGTCCTCCGGGTGGCCTGGCAGGACCGAGAGCTCTGGCTCATGGGCGACGCCCTGGCCGTGCAGGAGCGGGACCTGCTGGATCTGGGGGAGCCCGGCCCCGGTCGCCATCGCCTGCTCAAGGCGGGCCACCACGGCAGCCGCAACGCTTCGGATCCGGTCTGGGTCGCGGCGCTTCGCCCCGAGGTCGCCATCATCCCGGCGGGGTTCCACAACCGCTTCGAGCACCCCCACACCGAGACCCTGGAGACCTTCCACCGCCACAGTCTGGCGCCCTGGATCACGGGGCCATCCTGCGGGGTGCAGGTGGCGGCGGTGCCCGGCGGCTGGCGCATCCGGACCGGCGCGGGTGCCGAAGCCTTCACGCCTCTCCGAACCAGCCCACTGCCCTGAGGGCCGCCACCAACAGCTGGCTGCCCCGGGCGTGGTTGGCCTGCCACTGGGCCGGGGCGGCGGGTCCCACATCGTTCACGACCACCAGGGCCGCGCCGCAGGGCACGCCCGCAGCCTGACAGGCGGCGAAGACCCCCGTGAGTTCCAGGTGCTCGGCCGGTGCCACCGTGCCCAACAGCACCGCCCCTTCCCGGGTCGAGGTGATGGCCGGGGGCACGGCCACGGCCTGCGGGGGCCAGGGGCCGCACAGGGTCGCGGCCCAGCGGGTCGGCTCGAGGCCCGGCCGGTAGGCGCCGCTGCGCAGCTCCTCCACCGAGGTGGCGATGGCCTCGCCCGCCCAGAGGCACTCAAAGAGGGCCAGCCGCTCGTCATAGCGGCCACAGGTACCCAGGAAGAGCACTGCCTCGGGTCGCTGCTCAGCCAGCAGTCGCGCGGTCGCCGCCGCGGCTGTCACTGCGCCGATGCCCACGGTGGCCACGGTCCACCCCGCGGGGGGCGCAGCGGCGAGGGGCCCCAGCTCGGGGGCGAAGGCGGACAGGAGGAGGCGCATGGGGAGATTCTACGCGAGATGCTGCAGCGCCCAGGCGGCGACGGGGATGGAGAGGCCATTGCCCAGCAGGCGGTAGCGGACCTCCAGGGACAGCGCCTCGGGAAAGCGGAACCCCTCGGGTAGGCCGAGCAGGCGCGCCACCTCCGGGGGCGAGAAGCGACGCACGCCCCGCGCCGTGCGCAGGAAGGACCCGCTGCCCACGTAGCGCCTGCCGTAGCCGCCAATGAAACACGCGGTGCGGCAGTCCCCGGCCTCGACGAGGTCCAGGCCCTCGAAGTGGCGGGCCAGCACTTCGGGCGGGAGGTAGAGGCGCTCGTCCTCCTCTGCATCCAGAAACTCCCCCACGGCGCGTGGCGCCAAGACCAGCAGCGGCAGGGCCTTCAGCGGCTTCCGCGAGGCCACCACATAGATGCGGGGACGCTGGTTGGGCCAGCGGAACTGGCTGGGGCAGGCCTGCAGGTCCAGCTGGTGCATGCCGTGGGAGCGGATCCGCTCCGAGAGCAGCGCATGCGCGTCAGAGCCCAGGAAGCCGGCCACGTTCTCCAGCACCAGATGGTCTGGCGGCGCCTCGCGGAACACGTCCATGAGGTGGCAGAAGGCCCGGGAGCGGCGGTCCTCCAGGCCCTGGTGGTTTCCCATGCGGCAGAAGGGCTGGCAAGGCGGGCTCAGCAGCCAGGTGTCGGCGCCATGGGCGGCCAGGGCGGCCAGCGGCACGGCGGCCAGCTCCTGGGGCCGCGGGAGGTCCCTGTGGTTCAGCTGGTAGGTGGCATTGGCGGCCTCGCTCACATCGTAGGCCGCCACCACCTGACCGCGATCCCCGAGGGCGTAGCGCCAGCCGCCCAGGCCCGAGAACAGCTCGAGCACGCGCATCAGCAGCCGCAGCCGCTGCCACACCCTCCGCAGGCCGCCTGCAGGGTGGTGGCCTTGGCCAGGCCCTGGCCTGCGAGAAAGAGTCGTATCGCCAGCGCCAGCGCCGTCAGCCCATCGGCCCAGGGCACCCTGAGGCCCAGCAGCGTGCCCGCGGCCAGCAGCACCGCCAGCTCCAGCAGGACCCGGGTCCGCGCGGCATCCAGCTCCAGGGCGGGATGCAGGGCCGCTAGCCCGCGCTTAGCGATCCAGAGGAACCCCAGCAGCACCAGGGCCGCCAGGGCCAGCCCCCGCGTGATGGCATCCGTGGAGGGCATCCACTCGCCCCTCAGTGCCAACAAGGCGAGGCCGGCCACTCCCAAGGCGAGGAGGCGCAGCAGGTGGGCGGTGGCCCGCAGGGTCACCCGGTCCCGCTCGAGCCCCTCATTGCCAAGCCCGCCCCCGATGCGGGAGCTCAGGCTGAGGGCCGCTGGGACTTGCAGGAGGCAGGCCACGCCAACCCCCCCGAGGGCGATGGCGCCCTGGGCCCAGCCCAGCCAGAGGGCGGCAGCCCCGAGGAGCAGCCCGGCCAGCGCCGTCGCTCGCGTGAGCCAGAGGGACCGGGAGAGGTCCGCCGTCATCGCGTCAGCTTCCGGTACTTGATGCGGTGCGGGTCGAAGGGCTTGAGGCCCAGGACGTCCCTGCGGTAGTCCTCATACTGGCTGTAGTTCCCATCGAAGAACTGCACCTGGGAGTCCCCCTCGAAGGCCAGGATGTGCGTGGCCAAGCGGTCCAGGAACCAGCGGTCGTGGCTCACCAGCACGGCGCTGCCGGCGAAGGCCTCGATGGCTTCCTCCAGGGCCCGCATGGTGTTCACGTCCAGGTCGTTGGTGGGCTCGTCGAAGAAGAGCAGGTTGGCTTCGCTCTTCAGCGTGAGAGCCAGGTTCAGGCGGTTCTGCTGGCCCCCGCTCAGCTCCGAGATCTTCTTCTGCTGGGAGTCTCCGGAGAAGCCAAAGCGACTCAGCCAGGCCCTGGCGTTGATGAGCTTTCCGCCCAGCTCGATCTGCTCGTAGCCGCCGCTGACGGCCTCGAAGACGCTCTTGTCGAGCTTCAGGTTTGAGCGGAGCTGATCCACGTAGGCCATGCGCACGGTCTCCCCGATGCGGAGGGTGCCCCCATCCGGAGCCTCCTGGCCCGTGAGCAGGCGCAGCAGCGTGGACTTGCCGGCGCCGTTGGGGCCGATGACGCCGAGGATGCCGCCGCGGGGGATGGCGAAGGTCAGGTTCTCGAAGAGCACCCGATCCCCGTAGGCCTTGCTCACGCCGTTCAGCTCCGCCACGAGGTCACCCAGGCGCGGTCCGCTGGGAATGTAGATCTCCAGCTCCTGCTCCTTCAGGCGGCCTTCCTCCCCAGCCAGGCTCTCGTAGTTGGCGATGCGGGCCTTGCTCTTGGTGTGCTGGCCCTTGGGGGACATCCGGATCCACTCCAGCTCGCGCTCCAGCGTCTTCTGGCGTCTCTGGTCGGACTTCTCCTCCCGGGCCAGGCGTCCCTGCTTCTGCTCCAGCCAGCTCGAGTAGTTGCCCTTCCAGGGGATGCCCTCACCCCGGTCCAGCTCGAGGATCCACTCGGCCACGTGGTCCAGGAAGTAGCGGTCATGGGTGACGGCAATGACCGTGCCCTTGTAGTCCTGGAGGTGCTTCTCCAGCCAGGCGACGGTCTCGGCGTCCAGGTGGTTGGTGGGCTCGTCCAGCAGCAGGATGTCCGGTTGCTGGAGCAGGAGCCGGCATAAGGCGACGCGGCGACGCTCGCCGCCGGAGAGCACGCCGATCTTCGTGTCGGGATCCGGGCAGCGCAGGGCGTCCATGGCCTGGTCCAGGCGCGAGTCCAGGTCCCAGCAGTCGTGGGCGTCGATCTTCTCCTGGAGCTCGCCCTGCTTGGTCAGCAGGGCGTCCATGTCCGCGTCGGGATCCGCGAACTGCTCGCTGATGGCGTTGTAGGCCTTGAGCCAGCCCACCTGCTCGGCGGCGCCCTCCTCCACGATCTCCAGCACGGTCTTGTCGGGGTCGAGCTGCGGTTCCTGGTCGAGGATGCCCGTGGTGTAGCCCTTGCTAAGCACGGCCTCGCCATTAAAGTCGTGGTCAACGCCCGCCATGATTCGCAGGACGGTGCTCTTGCCGGAGCCATTGAGACCCAGGACGCCGATCTTCGCGCCATAGAAGTAGCTGAGGGAGATGTCCTTGATGACTGCTTTGTTGTTGTAGATCTTGCTGACCCGCATCATCGAGTAGATGATCTCGGGCTGCTCAGTGACCGGACGGGAGGAAGGCTTTGCCATGTGTTTTGCCCGAAAAGGGTGATTCTATCGCGCTTCCCCGTTCGGGTCGCCCACCTGGCTGCCGGGGTAACCGTGAACCAGGCGGTGGCACGCTTCCAGAAGGGGCCGACAGCCTCGGTGGCTGTCGGTCGGCTGACAAGCCCAGGCCCCGGCCGCCGGAGCAGCGCGGGGCCTGGTGCCGGGGTGAAGCCTAGTCCAGGTTGGCCTGGGCAGCGGCCAGGGTGGCGATGGGCACGCGGTAGGGGCTGCAGCTGACATAGTCGAGACCCACACCATGGAAGAACACCACGCTGCGGGGATCACCGCCGTGTTCACCACAGACACCAAGGTGGATGTCGGGACGCGCGGCACGACCCTTTTCGCAGGCGATGCGCACCAGCTCTCCGATGCCCTCTTGGTCCAGGCTCTGGAAGGGGTCGTCCTCCAGGATCTTCTTGCCGACGTATTCCGGCAGGAAGCTGCCGGCATCGTCACGGCTGAAGCCAAAGCCCATCTGGGTGAGGTCGTTGGTGCCAAAGCTGAAGAACTCGGCTTCCTGGGCGATGCGGTCGGCGGTGATGGCGGCACGGGGAATCTCGATCATGGTGCCGATGGGGCAGGCGAACTGGGTGCCGCGCTCCTGGTTGACCAGGGCGATCTCGCCCAGCATCTCGGCCTTGGTGAAGGCCAGTTCCCGCACGGTGCCGATGAGGGGCACCATGACCTCTGGCACGGCCGTAACCCCCTTCGCCGCCACGTTGAGCGCGGCCTCGGCGATGGCGCGGACCTGCATGCGGATGATCTCGGGGAAGGTGACGCCAAGGCGGCAACCGCGGTGGCCCATCATGGGATTGAACTCGTGGAGCTGAGCCACGCGGCGTTCCACGGTGCCCAGGTCCACGCCGAGCACTTCAGCCATTTCCCGCTGACCGGCTTCATCCTGGGGCAGGAACTCGTGGAGCGGGGGATCCAGCAGGCGGATGTTCACGGGCAGGCCGTCCATGGCCTTGAAGATGCCTTCAAAGTCTTCGCGCTGCATGGGCAGCAACTTCGCCAAGGCCTTCTTCCGTCCTTCCACATCCGTAGCGAGGATCATCTCTCGCACGGCGATGATCCGGTCGCCCTCGAAGAACATGTGCTCCGTGCGGCAGAGACCGATGCCCTGGGCGCCGAAGGCGCGGGCCACGGCGGCGTCATGCGGCGTGTCTGCGTTGGTGCGCACCTTGAGGCGCTTGGCGGCGTGGCTCCAGGTCATGATCTTGGCGAAGCGCTGGTAGAGCTCACTGTCCTCGGCCTTCAGGCGCCCATCCACCAGCACCTGGTTCACCTCGGAGGGATGCGCGCTCAGCTGACCGGCGAACACTTCGCCGGTGGAGCCATCGATGGAGATCCAGTCCACGCCAGCCTTCAGCTCTCGGTTGCCGACTCGCACGATGCCCTGCGCAAGGTCGATCTGAAGGGCGGAGGCGCCGCAGACACAGGGCTTGCCCATGCCGCGGGCGACCACGGCCGCGTGGCTGGTCATGCCGCCGCGGGCCGTCAGGATGCCCTCGGAGGCCACCATGCCGGAGATGTCCTCGGGGCTGGTCTCGATGCGGACCAGCACCACCGGACCGTCCTTGGCCAGCTTTTCGGCGGCGTCCGCGGTGAGGGCAATGCGGCCCGTGGCCGCGCCAGGTCCGGCATTGAGCCCCTTGGTAAGCAGCTCACCGCTGCTGCGCAGGCGGTCCTTCTCCTTGGGATCGAAGACCGGTGCCAGCAGCTGCGACAGGCTGTCCGCATCGATGCGCCGCAGAGCCGTGTTGCTATCGATAAGGCCCTCATCCACAAGGTCGATGGCGATGCGGATGCCCGCCATGGCGGTGCGCTTACCGTTGCGGGTCTGGAGCAAGTAGAGCTTGCCGCGCTCGATGGTGAACTCGATATCCTGCATGTCCTTGAAGTGGTGCTCAAGCCGCTTGCAGGTGGCGTCCAGCTCCGTGAAGGAGGTGGGCATTACGTCCTCGAGGCTCTGCAGCCCGGTGCCTTCGGCCTGGGCACGGGTGATGGGCTGCGGCGTGCGGATGCCCGCGACCACATCCTCGCCCTGGGCGTTGATGAGGTACTCACCGTAGAAGATCTTCTCGCCGGTGGCCGGATCCCGCGTGAAGGCCACGCCGGTGCCGCAGTCGTCACCCATGTTGCCGAAGACCATGCTCTGCACGTTCACACCGGTGCCCCACTCGTCGGGGATGCGGTTCAGCCGGCGGTAGGTGATGGCGCGGCCCGTGTTCCAGCTCTCGAAGACGGCGCGGATAGCGCCCCAGAGCTGCTGCATGGGGTCCTGCGGGAAGGGGGCGCCGGTCTCATCCACCACGATGGCCTTGAAGGCAACCACCATGGCCTTCCAGTCATCCACATCCAGATCCGTGTCGAGGTGCTTGCCAAGCCGCTCCTTGGCGCGTTCTAGCTCGGATTCGAAGAGGCCGTGTTCGACATTGAGCACGACGTTGCTGTACATCGTGACAAACCGGCGATAGGAGTCCCAGGCAAAGCGGGGATTGCCGCTGGCGCGCTCGAGGGCCACCACGGTCTGGTCGTTGAGACCGAGGTTGAGGACGGTGTCCATCATGCCGGGCATGGAGACCCGGGCGCCGGAGCGGACCGACAGCAGGAGTGGATTTTCCGTCGAGCCGAAGCCACAGCCGCGCACGCCTTCCAGCCAGCGCAAGGCCTCCACGATCTCCGCCTGCAGTTCGTCAGTGAGCTTCCGGCCATTGGTGTAGTAGGCACCGCACTGCTCAGTGGTGAGGGTGAATCCCGGTGGCACAGGGATGCCCAATCCGGCCATCTCAGCGAGGTTGCAACCCTTGCCACCCAAGAGGTTGCGCATTGCCGCACCCCCTTCGTTGCGATTTCCCCCGAAGGTGTAGACACCCTTGCTCATCAAATCCTCCACACGGAAGGATCAGTATATCCATGACATCCGGATCGCAAATCGAAAAGCCCCGGGAATTCGGGGCTAGGTACGCAAAAACGGGTCACCCGTTTCGGGGTGACCCGTCATGTTTTAACGTCGCAGCGACCTACTT
>SESG01016086.1_pt1 | contig 11814 bp, 11 predicted proteins | sample 3171421 | NCBI WGS metagenome assembly SESG01 (sample SAMN10866946, study PRJNA518727) | freshwater metagenome | biome: subpolar coniferous forest; feature: holomictic lake; material: water; isolation source: holomictic Lake 227, 6 m and 8 m depth | place: Canada: near Kenora, Ontario | collected... | reverse complement strand
CTTGGTGGCGGTGCCATCGGTCTTGGCTGGCGTCGTAGCCGTATTTTGGCACGAGGCGAAGAGGACAGCCACCGCGAAGGCAGCTAGGAGGAGCTTTTTCATAATCCATCCAGAAATGAGTTTACCCGGCTCCATGTCCGGGCGTTCCGACACCCTAAAACGAAACCGGGAAAAACTCAATGGGGCAAGGACTTCTTGACCAAACCGTACACAAACGTCCCGACCAAGGCTCCGCCCAGGATGGCAAACGCCGTCCAAGTGCCGGTGCCGATCAGGGCATAAATGGGTCCAGGGCAGGCGGCGGTGAGGTACCAACCGATTCCGAACGTCAGCCCACCGATAATAATCCCGGGCTGCATCGGCCTTTCCTTGAACTCCATCTTTTCTCCCGAAATGTCGGTCTGGGATTTGCGGAGCGCCTTGACGAGGAGCATGCTGATCACGCCGGTGACGACCGCCGCGCCGATCACCAAAAACATGTGCGCCTCCTGGAAGGCGAACATGCGGCGTACACGGACAACCGAGATCACTTGGGCCGCCGTGAGTACGGCCCCGAAGCCGACGCCGAGCAACAGCCAAAGCGGGTACTTCCACCAAGGGGTGGTTGGGGGTTTCTTTTCGGTGCTCATGGAACCAGACCTCCAAAAACAAAGCGGTGAACCAGACTGGCGGCGCTGCCTCCGACGATGAAGCACACCGAGGCGATCAGGCTGGGAACGCTGAGGTTCGAGATACCCGAAATGGTGTGGCCCGAGGTGCAGCCATCGGCGTAGCGGGTACCGAAACCGACGAGTACGCCACCGACGAACAGGAGCGCCAACCCGGCGGCCGTGAGATTCTCCGGTAGGAACAGCGGAACACCGGCCCCCCCCAAACCAAACTGAACCAAGGTTCCGCCAAGCAGGATGCCGACGACAAACAGGATTTGCCACAGGCCGGACTTAAGCCAGTCGTAGCGGAAGTAGTCAGGCTTGCCTGACGGCAGCAATGCGGCGCAGGCGTGACGGAAAGAACTGGAGACTCCAGGCTCTTTGCCCGTCAACAGGAGCATGGCAGGGACAAAGAGCCCCAGAAGTGGCCCGGCGATATACCAAGGCAGGGGATCCGTAATGGCAACGTCCAAAATTACCTCCTCAAGTTACATACTCAACATAACCCTTTCTCCTTGAAACCTCAACCCCCGGGTCGTACATTCAAACTATGACCGAAGAACTTTACAAGGCCCTCGGGGATACGTACCATGGGGTGACGTCTTGGGTCGAGGAAGGTCATCCCTAGTGCTGCAATTTCTAGTGTCTGTCGGACTGTTTGCCGCGAGTTTCGGCCTGTGGTGGCTCAGTCGCCGCCAGTCGCTCAAGGCTATGTCCGCGGGTGCGACCCCTGAGTTTCCCGTTCAGCAACTCAAGGAAGACGCGGCGGCGGTGGCGGCGCAGCTGGGGGCCGGTTCGTTTCGCCAACCCGTCAAAGTCCACGGCCAGATTCGCTGTGACCAGCCGCTTTTGGCCGAGTTGACTCAGACTCCTTGCGTCGCTTATCAGTTTTCTGTGACGCGCGAGTTTGAGGAGATCACTTGGACCACGGATGCCAAAGGGAACCGGACTTCCAACCGCGTGCGCAAAAGCGAGGTCGTCGCGGGAAACGAGCGCCGCACGACGTTTTGGCTCGAGGACGCCACTGGCCGTATCTTGGTGGCTCCCGAAAAGGCAAAAGTCGATTTGGTGAAGACTCACTCCAGCTTCGAAATGGCGCATAACCCGGCCTTTGCCCAGTTTCACCTGACGCTGCCACGGGGCGGCGATACGTTGGGGTACCGTTATGAGGAGTCTTGCCTGGGACTCGACCAAGAGGTCTCGGTTTTTGCCGAAGCGTCCGACGCCGGCGGAACGGTCGAACTCCGGAAGCCCGAATCCAAAGACGCCATGTTTGTCGTGAGTCCACGATCGTTTCAAGAGCTTTCCCAGGGGATCAAAACCTCGGCCTTCGTTCTGTTTGGTAGTTCGATCGGAGTCGCCGTTCTGGCAGCCGGCATTCTGTTGCTAGGAGTCATCCGTTGATCCGAATCCTACTTGCCCTTTGGTTTCTGCTTTTGCCCGCGCTGTTTTGGGCCGAAGGTTCGCCGACGTTGAGAGTGAACTTTGGCGACTCGCCGATCTCGAACGATCCCGCTCAGGGACAGACCTCGCTGGAGGCTCAAGTGCTTTCGGCGCTGTACGAAGGCGTGCTGACCTACGATCCCGTGACGCTCAAGCCTGCCCCGGGTGCAGCCCAGAAGTGGGAGTTCGCGCCCGGCAATATGGGCCTTACCCTTACTTTGCGGCCAGGACTCACCTACGAAGACGGCACGCCCCTCACGAGCGACGATTTTCTGCAAAGCTGGCTCCGGCTACTGAATCCTGCCTTGGGAGCCCCCTTTGCGTCGCTTCTCGATCCCATCGAAGGCGTGCAGGCCTGGAGAGAGGGCAAACTCAAGGATGTCAGCAAGCTTGGGATTCAAACCCCCGCGCCCGACAAGATCGTCTTGAAGTTCCACGAACCGGCGCCACAAATGGCGAGCATTCTCTCCCACTACTCGTTTGTCCCACTGGCTAAGAGTTGGCGTTCCCAAAAGCAACCAGCTGGAGTGTACCCGCCATCGAACGGACCCTATCGTCTGTTGAGCCACAGCCTCGCCTCCGAAGGAAGCCCAGCCCGGTGGGAACTGGTCAAGAACGACAAGTACTGGGACGCCTCCAGCGTGAAGATCGACAACCTGGAGTTCACTTTCCGCGATGACAAGGAACAGGTGACGAAGGAGTTCAAAGACGGGCAGTACGCCTGGCTGGCCGATGTGATAGACCTTTCTGCCACCATCAACGGACGTATGGTCTCGGCAACCCCGCTTTTTGGGACGAGTTTCTTCTTCTTTGAGTCCACGAAAGCCCCTTGGAGCGACGCGAGGATCCGGCAGGCGCTCATCAAGTTGCTGCCGCTGGAAGAGCTACGCAAGAACTACCTGCAGCCAACCTCGGTGCTGGTTCCTTGGTTCGAAGGGTATCCCAAAGTGGAACCCCTCAAGGCGGACAAAGAATCTGCGTTGTCGGACCTGGCTGCCGCAGGCTTTCCCAACGGGGATGGACTTCCGCCAGTACGCATCGTGGTGCCCGAAGGAAGTGATTCCCAATTTTTTACGGACTTCTTCACCAAGAGCTGGGCTGACTTGCACCTCAGCGTCGCAGCCGTCGAGGTGAAGGGCAACTATTACGACCAGCTCGCAGGTCAAGACGCCACTCTGGGCTACTTCAGTTGGATTGGCGACTTCCTCGATCCGGTCACCTTTCTTTATCTTTGGAAGGGTGGAAGCAGTCTGAACTCGTTTCACTTCCAGAACGCCGACTACGACCGGCTCCTCGTCCAGTCTGCCAAGGAAACGAAGTCCGAAGACCGCCTCAAGGACCTTGGAAAAGCCGAGGAATTTCTTTTGCAGCAAGGACTTCTTATACCCCTGAGCCACACGCCCGGCTTCAGTCTGATTGACCTTCAGCAGGTAGGTGGTTGGTATGCCAACCCACTTGATTTGCACCCCTTCAAGAGCCTTTATTGGAAGCCCTTGCCCTCTGTGAAGAACACTGTGAGGTTTGACCTAAGGTAGGCTTTGTGCTATCATCCCTGCCATGCCTGATGCGACCGTCCCCGGAGCCGCTGCTCCCTTTGTTCTGAACCAAAAAGTGGTGTATCCCCTTCAGGGCGTCGGCCAGATCCTGTCGATCTCCGAGAGGGTGTTCAAAGGCAAACCCACCCAGTATTACCAGATCTTTCTTCCTGTCACCGACATGACGGTCATGATTCCCGTCGATAAGGCCGTGGAGATCGGAATTCGGGCCATTGTTCCGCCAGAAAAGGCCGAAGAGGCGTTTGAGATCATCGGTAGCGATTTCGAGCCCGTCACCGCAGACTGGAAGATGCGCTACCAGATGAACTTGGACCACCTCAAGAGCGGGGACATCACCGACATCGCTCTCGTTGTCCGCAATCTCTACCACCGAAGCAAAGTCAAAGAGCTCCCGATTTTGGAGCGCAAACTCTACGATAGCGCCATGAAGCTGCTGATCGACGAAATCGCTTTCTCGTTGAACATATCGGTCGGGGAAGTCGAGCGCCAGGTGCACGAGAAGCTCGAACCACTGGGCAAGTCACTGGCGCTGATGGACCCCGAGGCCGACGAGGAGTTTGAAGTCGAGGTTGCCGAAGAGGAAGAAGAGGAGTAGCCGTCGGCTCGCCTCGAGGTTCCTCGCCCATGAGTCCCGGACAGCCGGGGCTTTTTTTATGCCCTGAGGGGCTGTCCGGGCACAAAAAAAGACCACCGTTTCCGGTGGCCCTTGCTACGAACTGCCGTCGCTAGCGGTTCATGGCCTTGCGCTTTTCTTCGTACTCTTTCTTCAAGACCACGGCGACGCTTTCGGGCACCTTGGCGTACTTTTCAAACTCCATGGTGAACTCCGCTTTGCCCTGGCTCATCGACCGGAGGATGGTCGAATAACCGAACATTTCCGACAGCGGCACTTCCGCCTGCACCGAGCAGAACTGGCCGTCTTCGGTAGACCCGATGATGACGCCACGGCGCTGGTTAATCGAACCAAAGATGTTGCCTTGGAACTCTGTCGGGCCTTCGACGGCCACGCGCATGATGGGTTCCAGGATGATGGGCTTGGCCTTGGCGTAGTTTTCGCGGAACGCCATGAGCGCAGCCGTACTGAACGCCATGTCGGAGGAATCGACAGGGTGGGAAGCACCGTCGTTGACGGTAGCCTGAACCCCTACCACGGGAAACCCGATGAGCGTGCCCTTCTTGACGGCCTCACGGAAGCCCTTGTCACAACTGGGAATGAACTCGTTCGGGATGGAACCACCCTTCACCATGTTGACGAAGTTGTAGTCCTTCTCCGAAAAGGGTTCGATGAACCCACCGATCTTGGCGTACTGGCCCGAACCACCGGTCTGCTTCTTGTGCACGTACGTGAACTCAACCCGTTCGCTGATCGCCTCGCGGTAAGCGACCTGGGGCATGCCGGTTTTCACTTCAGCTTTGTACTCGCGCTTCATGCGTTCGATGTACACCTCAAGGTGCAACTCGCCCATACCCTGAACGATGGTCTGGTTCGACTCCGGGTCGACGTAGGTGCGGAACGTCGGGTCTTCCTTGGTGAAGCGGTTGAGAGCCTTGGCCATGTTGTCGCCCGACTTCTTGTCGATGGGCTCGATGGAAAGCGAGATGACCGCCGCAGGGACGAACATCGAGGTCATGGTGACGTCAAGGCGGTCGTCGCAGAAAGTATCGCCCGAGGCGCACTCGATGCCGAACAGGGCCGCGATGTCACCAGCGCCGGCAAAGTCGATGTCTTCCATATGGTTGGAGTGCATCTTGATCAGGCGACCGATCTTGAAGCGGCGCTGAGTGCGCATGTTCTTGAGTTCCATGCCCTTCTTGACCACACCCTGATAGATGCGCACGTAGGTGAGCTGGCCGTATTGGCCGTCGTCGAGCTTGAACGCCAGCGCCACGGTCGGCTTGGAGTCGATCACCTCGAGGGCGACGCGTTCCTCGTTGTTGTTCTGGTCGAGCGCGTAGTTGGCCTTTTCGGTGGGGGCCGGCAGGTAGTCGGCAACACCGTTGAGAAGTACCTGAACGCCCTTGTTCTTGTACGCCGAACCCACAAACACGGCGGTCAGTTCGCGACTGATGGTGCCCTTGCGGATGGCAGCCTTGACCAGGTCGATGGGAGCGTCCTTGCCTTCCAGGTGGAGTTCCATGAGCTCGTCGCTGAACATGGAAAGCTCTTCAATCATCATTTCACGGTACTTTTCGGCTTCGGCCAGCTGCCCAGCCGGGATTTCGCGCTCGACCATATCGAGGCCGTCTTCGCCTTCAAAATAGACAGCAACCATCTTCACCAAGTCGATGACGCCTTCAAACTTGTCTTCCAAACCGATGGGGAGGGTGACGAACACGGCGTTGTGACCGAGCTTGTCGCGCAACTGCTCGCGAACCCGATAAGGGTTGGCCCCGGTCCGGTCGGCCTTGTTGATGAAGGCAAGCCGGGGCACATCGTAGCGCTTCATTTGACGGTCGACGGTAATCGACTGAGACTGCACGCCGGCGACCGAACAAAGCACCAAAATGGCGCCGTCGAGAACGCGCAGCGAACGCTCTACTTCGATGGTGAAGTCAACGTGACCTGGGGTGTCGATGATGTTGATGAACTTGTCACCCCACTGCACGCTGGTGGCAGCTGACTGAATGGTGATCCCGCGCTCGCGTTCGAGTTCCATGGAGTCCATGGTGGCACCAACGCCGTCTTTGCCCTTGACTTCGTGGATGGCGTGGATGCGGCCACAGTAGAACAGGATGCGTTCGGTCAGGGTCGTCTTGCCCGAGTCGATATGGGCGCTGATCCCGATGTTACGCATTTTGTCGATAGCAATACTCATGGAAAAACCTCTCTCTGCAAAGTGGAGGTTATTATAGGCAAACGGCTCCTGTTGCGCAAGAGAACGGGGGGGCTAGACGGACCGGCAGTCGAGGATCCTCTGAACGAAGGGCTTGACCGCCTCGCGAAGGGCTTCCTCGGTACAACCTTGGACTTTCATGGTCAATAGGGTCTGCGAGGAGTCCTCGCCAAGGAAGGTTCCGAGGGCGACAATGTTGCCGCCTATGGCACTCACCGCCCCCGAAAGACGGGCCAACTCGCCCTTCTGCTCGGGAACCATGAGCGTGATGCGCAAGCCCTTTTGCCGCGAGGCGAACATCTCGAGGAACACCTTGAACAGGTCACTTTCGGTGATGATGCCGACCAACTGTCCGCCGCGCATGACGGGCAGTCCGCCAATGTTGTTGTCAACCAAAACCCGGGCGGCCTCTTCGACGGTCGTGTCTTCGGTTACCGAAATGACGTCAGTGCTCATCACCTCATCGACGGTCAACTTGGACAGCAAATAGTTCATCTCGTACACGTCGAGCGTGGTCGCCGGGGACGGGGTCGCGTACAGAAGATCCTTCTCGGTGACAATTCCCTTGACCCGCCCGTCTTTGCCGACCACGGGAAACCGGTGCACTTTCTCTTTGCGCATCATGTACTGGGCGTCGGAAACAGGGGTCTCGGGCGTCACGGTAATGGGATTCTTGATCATTCTTTGGCCGACAATCATGCTGCATCCTCCGGGTCTCTTTTCATTCTAAACCGGTGCCCTCGAAGCCACAACAGGAATCGTTTAGCGTCGACGTGGATCAGCTTTCGGCCCGGCGGGTTGAGGCACCGCCAAAAGCCCGAGACGCTAGCCGCCGAGGTAGGCTTTGCGGACTTCGTCCGACTGGGCCAACTCCTTGGCCGGGCCACTGAGCACAAACCGCCCCGTTTCGAGTACGTAGGCGCGGTTAGAAATCCCGAGAGCCATGTGGGCATTTTGCTCGACCAGCAGAACCGTGGTGCCCTCTTTGTTGATTTCGGTAATGATGCTGAAGATTTCGCGGACCAGGAGCGGTGCAAGGCCCATGGAAGGTTCATCGAGCAGCAACAGTTTTGGCCTGGCCATCAGTGCTCGACCGATAGCGAGCATCTGCTGTTCGCCGCCCGACAGGGTGCCAGACACCTGTCTCGCCCGCTCTTTGAGCCGTGGAAACCGGGCAAACACTCTCTCGAGGTCGCTTGCGATACCTGCAACGTCCTTGCGCGTGTACGCTCCGAGGGCAAGGTTGTCGCGGACGGTGAGGTTGGCGAAGACGCGCCGTCCCTCAGGCACCTGGACCAGCCCCGCCCTGACGATTCTCTCGGGGCTGTTGGCGGCGATGGGGCTACCCAAGAAACTAATCGAGCCATCCTTGGGACGGATCAGCGCCGACAAAGTATGCAGTATGGTCGTCTTGCCGGCGCCGTTGGCACCGATCAGCGAGACAATTTCCCCTTCTTGGACCTGAAAGGAAACTCCGTGCAGCGCGTGAATGGCACCGTAGTAGACGTGGAGGTTTTGCACATCAAGCATGGACCGCGTCCTCCCCAAGATAGGCCTTGATCACAACAGGATTCTGGCGGATTTCGAGGGGAAGTCCCGATGCGATTGTACGGCCGTAGTCGAGCACCAGCAACCTTTCACAAATGCCCATGACCAAGCTCATGTCATGTTCAATCAAGAGCACTGTCAGCTGAAACCGTTCCTTGATGAAACGGATGAGTTCCATCAACTCCAGAGTTTCCTGGGGGTTCATCCCCGCGGCAGGCTCGTCGAGCAACAGGATACGGGGTTTGCTGGCCAGCGCCCGAACAATCTCGAGCTTCCGTTGTTCCCCGTAGGGCAAGTTGGAGGCCTGAAACTCGGCCTTGTTGTCTATCTTGAAGATCGCCAGAAGTTCCAAGATTTCGGCCTTCAACTGAATCTCAGCTTTACGGAAGGGAGGCAGGCGAAGTACTCCCTGGGCCAAATTGTAAGGAACGTGGGAATGCCGCGCGATTGAGACGTTCTCCCAGACGGACATGCTCTTGAAGAGCCTGATATTCTGAAACGTTCGGGCAACACCCTTGCGAGTTATCTTGTGGGGCAACAGCCCTGCGATGTTTTCGTCGGTCCCCGTAGCATTCTGGAGTCGAATGGTGCCCGAGGTCGGCGCGTACACTCCTGTCAGCATGTTGAAGACCGTGGTCTTTCCTGCACCGTTGGGGCCGATGAGGCCCACCAACTCCCCTTCGGCGAGTTCCAAGCTGAAGTCGCTGACAGCGCGGAGCCCTCCAAATTGCATCACCAGGTTCTGTGCGTGAAGAAGCCGACTCATGGATGGGCCGCCTTTTTTCGCCACCAGGGGGTGCTCAACAGCCTGGTCAAGGGCAACTCCCGGGTCCCCATCAGGCCTCCAGGACGGAAGATCATCAGAAGAATGAGAATCAGGCCGAAAAGCACCTGACTGAGGGGAACGAGATCGACGGTCCAGGCGCCACTGCTGAGGGTGCCCGGGAAGATCGACTGTTGCACCAGCTTGATCAGCCCATTGCCGGCGTCTTTGGCGTTGGTTCGCAGGAACTCCTGCAAGAAAGTGAGTCCGATGCCGGCGATGACTGTGCCGGTGATCGAGCCCATACCGCCCAAAACTACGATGATGACAAAGAAGACCGAACGCAAAAAATCGAAGCCGGGTGGCGATAGGTAGCCTATGAAAGGCGCGTACAAGGCACCGCCGAGGCCTGCCAGAAAGGCACTGATGGTGAAGCTCGTGAGCTTCATTCCGAAGAGATTCACGCCCATGGCCTGAGCAGAAATCTCGTCCTCGCGCACGGCAATGAGCGCACGGCCGTGCGACGAGCGGATCAGGTTCATGACGAGTAACACCGCTAGCGTCACCGCAGGGTAGATCCAAAGAAACGCGGCCGGGTTGTTGACCATGATGTTGACGTCATACCCGGGAATCCCACTGAGTCCCGTCGGGCCTCCGGTCCACCCGGCCATGTCGGGTTTGCCGACGACCCAACGCAAGATCTCGTCGAAGTTATTGATCGCCACGCGAATGATCTCGCCAAAGCCGAGCGTCACAATGGCCAAGTAGTCGCCTCGCAATCGGAGGGTGGGCATGCCGATCAGCATCCCGAACAAGGCGGTCATCAGACCACCGCCCAACAGCGCTGGCAACAGAGGCCAGTGGGCTTGGACCAACAGGATTCCAGTGGTGTAGGCGCCAACGGCCATGAAGCCGGCGTGCCCCAGCGCCAACTGTCCGGTGAAACCGGAAATCAGGTTGAGCGAAAGGGCCACCAGTACGTTGATGCCGGCGATGCAAAGGATCTGGAGGGTGTAGTCGTCCAGAACCCGGACTTGAATCAAGGTTTCCAGAATGATGAACCCCAAGGCCGAGACCAGAGCGATCAGGATCGTCGGACGGAACTGCTTCATCACACTTTCTCCTTGCGGTGAACTCCCAGAAGGCCCGACGGCTTGAGGAGCAGAATGAGGATGAGAATTCCGAACACAACAATGTCCATGAGTTTGGACGAGATGAAGCCGGCGGTCATCGCTTCTGCGATGCCAAGGATAAGCCCACCCAAGATGGCCCCTGGAATGCTGCCAATACCGCCAAGGACGGCCGCGACGAAGGCCTTGAGGCCCGGCATAATACCCATGTAGGTGTCCAGGAGAGGGAAGTTGAGCATATACAACACGCCGCCGATGCCCGCCAGCGCTGAGCCCAGAGCAAAGGTGAAGCTGACCGTGCGGTTGACAGAAATCCCCATCAAAGCGCTGGCTCCCATGTCGTAGCTGACAGCCCGCATCGCTTTCCCGGCCTTGCTGTAGTCAACAATGATGATCAAGACGACCATCAGAAGCAAGGAAACCACCAACGTGAGCAATTTGAGCGGGTCAATCGACACCTCGCCAAAGTGAATGGTTTCGAAGAGCTTGGGAACGGTCAGGTCGCGGTAGTTGGGGCCGATGGCAGGGATGAGTCGTGGGAAGTTCTCCAGAAAGATACTTACCCCGATGGCGGTAATGAGGGCGTTGATGCGGGGTGCTGAGCGAAGTGGCCTGTAGCAGGTCGCCTCGATACTGATGCCCAACAGGACCGAGCCGACGACGGCCAACAGTACCGCCAGAAAGACTGTGCCCGTGGTGAAACCCCAGGCGGCGAAAACAAAGTAGGCGATGTACGCACCCACCATCAGAATATCACCGTGGGCAAAGTTGATGAGCTTGATGATGCCATACACCATGGTGTACACAAGGGCAATCAGCGCGTAAATTCCGCCCTTCGAGAGACCATTGATCAACTGCTGGAAAAACAAGGAGAGAATGTCCATGGCCAACCTTGCCGAGAGTCTAACATAGAAAAGGGGGCCTGTCGGCCCCCTTTTTTCACTTCTCGGAAACCCGATTAGGGGTTCACGGTCGCGACGTACTTGGTAAACAACTTCTTGTCGTCGCCGGCGCCGATTTGGACGATGACGGCCGACTTGACGGTGTTGCGGTTGGCATCAAAGCTGATGTCGCCGGTTACAAAGGTGCCCTTGGTGGCGGCAAGCTGATTGCGGATTTCTTCCGAGGTCAACTTTCCGGCCTTGTCAGCGGCGGCAATGGAGTTCAACAGAATCTTCGTGGCGTCGTAGCCGAGCGCGGCAAGGGCGTCGGTGTCGTAGCCGTACTTGGTATTGTAGGCAGCCAGGTAGGCCTTGGCGGTGTCGCTAGCGGCTTCCTTGGAGAAGTGGTTCGAGTAGTAAGCGCCCACCAAGTCGGCGTTGTCGGTACCGACAGCGTCGTCCCAGCCGTCAGCACCCAACAAGGGAACGGTGATACCGGCGGCGCGGATCTGCTTCGCCAGCAAAGAAACGGCGTTGTAGTAGTCGGGCAGGAACAGGGCATCCGGCTTGGCGGCTTTGATCTTGGCGATCTGAGCGTTGAAGTCCTTGTCGCCCGTGGCGTAGGATTCCGAAACAACTTGGCCACCGTCGGCAGTGAAGGTCGCTTCGAAGTTGGTCTTCAAGCCCTTGGAGTAGTCGTTGGCGTTGTCGAAAAGAATACCGACAGTCTTTGCTTTGAGCGTGGTCGCGGCGAAGTTTGCCACAACCTTACCTTGGAAGCTGTCCTTGTAGCAGGCCTGGAACACGTAGTCGCCGGCATCGGTCACCTTGTCGTTGGTCGAGGTGGGGGTGATGAGCGGAATCTTGGCGCCCTGGGCCAAGGCGGTGATCGACAAGGTGCAGTTCGAAGTCAAGGCACCGACGATGGCCACAACCTGGTCCTTGGTGACGAGCTTCTTGAACGCGGCGACAGTGTTGTCGGGCTTGAAGCTGTCGTCTTCGACGATCA
>SESG01007027.1_pt1 | contig 11818 bp, 11 predicted proteins | sample 3171421 | NCBI WGS metagenome assembly SESG01 (sample SAMN10866946, study PRJNA518727) | freshwater metagenome | biome: subpolar coniferous forest; feature: holomictic lake; material: water; isolation source: holomictic Lake 227, 6 m and 8 m depth | place: Canada: near Kenora, Ontario | collected... | reverse complement strand
ATGATGACCAGTGCCGGTTTTTCCTGCTCAATGAGATTGAGGATTCGCTCAAGGTTCACTTCGGGGACAAGCCAGAGGTTTTCAGCCTTGATGGAGAGCCTCCGCGCCCGTTCGCGTATCTGGTTTGGCGACTCTTCGCCGGAGATGTAGAGCACCTTTGCCGGGGCCAGGCGGGGAGCGAGCTGGAGCATCAGGGTTGATTTGCCGATGCCCGGCTCTCCGCCTACCAGAACCGCGGAAGCCTGCATAAGCCCGCCACCAAGTACCCGGTCAAGTTCACCGATGCCGGTCATGGTGCGGTGGAAGTCGAGAGGGCCGGCATCATGGAGGTTTTGTACAGCAGCAACCCCGAAGGAGTGACTCTCCCCACGGGGTTTCTGTTCGGGCTCCACAAGCGTCTCCTCAAGCGTTCCCCAGCTCTGGCACTCAAAGCACTTGCCCTGGTATTTCAGGGAGATGGCGCCGCAGCTTGAACAGACATATCTGGTGTTCGACTTGGCCATCGTTTATTAGAGCCCGTTAAAGCGCTGAAAAGAGTGCAGGGTGTTTTTAAGGAGCATGGCAATGGTCATGGGTCCGACTCCTCCCGGCACGGGGGTCATGGCTGAGGCAATGGCTGAAACTCCTTCAAAATCAACATCACCAACCAGCCGGTAGCCACTTTTTGTGTTTGCGTCCTCGATACGGTTGATGCCGACATCGATGACGACCGCACCGGGCTTGACCATGTCGGCGGTAATAAATCCAGCTTTGCCGATAGCCGCAATGAGAATATCAGCCTGCAAGGTATAAAACGGGATGTTTTTGGTGGCGGAGTGGCAGATGGTGACCGTACAGTTTGAGGCATCAAGCTTCTGCAGCATCAGGTTTGCCATTGGTTTGCCGACAATGTTGCTGCGTCCGACCACAACACAGTGTTTGCCTCTGGTCTCAATGTTGTATCGTCCGAGCAGCTCCAGAATACCATAGGGGGTACAACTGACAAAACATTTGTCGAGATGCCCCATGACAAGACGTCCGAGGTTTTCAGGGTGAAATCCGTCAACATCCTTTGACGGGTCGATGGCGAGGGTAATTGCAAACTCGTCAATCTGTTTTGGCAGTGGCTGCTGGACAAGGATGCCGTGTACAGCGGGGTCGTTGTTCAACCTCTGGATAATCTCAAGAAGATCGTGCTGGGTTGTTTCGACCGCCATTTCGATGACTGTGGAAATCATGCCGATCTCTTTGCATGTTTTGGCTTTATTGCGTACATAAACCTGCGAGGCAGGATCATGGCCGACAATGATAACGGCCAGTCCTGGAACGTTGCCGGTAGTGGCCTTGAAGCTCTCGACACTGGCTTTCAATTCATCTTTCAGCTCCAGCGAGACCTTTTTTCCGTCAATAATGAGCATGGTGATATGGCTTTGTTATGTATGTCTCTGAACGCTCTGTGAGTTTCAGAGTTTAAAATATAGCTGAATATAGCCATGAAAAATTCATTGAAACGCAGCAAATCACAAAAGATGGCGAGCTGCGCCCTCCTTTGGTGGGAAACGCTGCGAAGCTTTTATTTATTATGTCAATAATACTTCTGATATGTCACTGCTCTCTATAGGTAATGTGCTTGTTGAGAAGGATGTTTTGCAGGCTCTTTTTTCCTGTGATCTGCATGAATGCCGGGGAATGTGCTGTGTTGAGGGGGAACTTGGCGCTCCGCTCTCGGCGGCTGAGGCTCTTCAACTTCAGGATTTGCCCGAAGAGCTTGTGCGGATGCTTCCAGAAAAAAACAGGGAGTATCTTCACGAGCACTCTCCTGTTGAGGTCTATCAGGGAGTGCAGTATACCAAAAGCATAGAAGCAAGGGAATGTGTTTTTACCACTCTTAAAGATGGCATAACCTTTTGTGCTCTTGAAAGAGCGTTTCAAGAGGGTATTCTCACTTTTCAGAAGCCATTATCGTGCCGATTGTTTCCGATTAGGGTAAGAAAAATGTTTGGTTTGGATTATCTTGTTTACGAACAGCACGGTATGTGCCTCTCTGCCCGCAAGGCAGGTGAGGAGCGGCAGATACAACTTATTGATAGTGTTCATCAAGCTCTTGAAGCATTATATGGTCTTGACTGGATAATGAGTTTGAAAGCATTTCTCGATTCTACCCCCATTAGGTAATGCCTGAGATCAAGCTTCAACAACGACAAAAAATACTTCTTTCTGCCCAGCAGATTCTGGGAAGTCAACTGCTTCAGCTTCCAATGTTGAGTCTTGAGCAGAGAATTTACGAAGAGTTGCAGGAAAATCCCTTGCTGGAGCTTGTCGAGGAGCGCAAAGATACCGCAGGCGATGTTATTGACGACAGTGACCAGGAGGGCGGGGATGAGATGTTTGATGCGGTCGATCGGTTCAGTAAAAGCTCACTCAAGGAGAGTTACGATGCTCCCTCCTCCGGCGACAGTTCTGAAGGCAGGATCTCCTTTGCTCAGGAAAGCAGCTCCAGAGAGCGTTTTTTTCAGACGGTGCAGCATGACAGTTTTCATGAGATATTACTCAAGCAACTTGCACTTCATGACGATATTGTCAGACGCGACATAATGATTGCTGTCGAGATTCTCGGTAATCTTGACGGGGATGGTTATTTTACCGAAGAGCATCATGTAGTTATTGACAGTCTTGAACTTGCCGGTATTGCCATTACCGAAAGCGAACTGCTGAGGGTCTTGCGTAAAATCCACTATCTTGATCCACCCGGTCTCGCTGTCCGGGATTTGCGCGAGAGGCTTCTGGTGCAGCTTCAGGCCGGTGAGGCTCGATATGACCCTGAACTATACGTTGTTGCGAAAACGGTTCTCAGTGATCACTACGATGATTTTCTCCACAAGCGTTATGAACGGCTGGTGAAAAAAATGGCAGAGCCGGCGGAAACTGTGGAATCGGCTATTTTGCTTATTACAGGACTTGATCCCCATCCCGGTATTTTTCAGGATGACGGAGGACATTATATTAATCCAGACTTTCTGGTCAGCTACGAAAATGGAGAGCTTGTTGCGGTACTTAATGACCGGAGTGCTCTCTCTGTCAAGGTTTCTGATCTCTATCAGGATCGTTTGAAAAACAGAAAAGTTCCCAAAGAGGAGAAGCACTTTATCCGTCAGAATCTGCAGCGGGCAAACGAGTTTGCCAGCGCTCTCGAAACAAGGCGTCAGACCCTGTTGCGGGTTATTGAGGCTTTGATGAAGTGGCAGTATGGCTTTTTTGTTTCCGGCCCTGAGCGAGTGGTACCGCTGGGCATGAAAACCATTGCATCCGAGACTGGTCTCGATCTTTCAACCATCAGTCGCGCGGTTAATGGCAAGTATGTGCAGACTCGTTTTGGTGTTTTTGAGCTGAAGTATTTTTTCAGTCGGGGACTTTCAACAGAGGAGGGTGATGATCTCTCCAGCAAGATTATCCGGCAATACATTGCGGAAATGGTGAGTCAGGAGGATCCTGACAATCCGCTGAGCGATGATGCCATGACCGAGATGCTGGTAAAGAGAGGTGTGCATATAGCTCGAAGAACGGTTGCAAAATACCGTGAAAAAATGAAAATTTCAGTAGCAAGATTAAGAAAAAAACATTTTAATTGATGAAGAACAACCAAAGAGAGCTGATTCGTTCAACAACGGTCATCGGGGTTATCTGTAACGGCAAGGCCGCGCTTGGTAGCGATGGTCAGATGACCCTCGGAAACACGATACTCAAGCAATCGACACGCAAGATTCGCCGTTTGTATCAGGGTCGCCTTGTTGCCGGTTTTGCCGGTGCAACGGCTGATGCCGTGACTCTTCTTGATCGGTTTGAAGAGAAGCTTGAGGCTTTTAACGGCAAGCTTGACCGCGCGGCCGTTGAACTTGCCAGAGAGTGGCGGACAGACAAGTACCTCCGGAAACTTGAGGCGATGCTTGCCATTGTCAGCAAGGATAAGGCGCTGATCATATCGGGAACCGGTGATGTTATTGAGCCTGAGGATGGCATTGTAGCCATTGGCAGTGGCAGTATGTACGCTTTGGCCGCAGCGCGTTCACTCATGAAGCATTCCTCTCTTGAGGCAAAGGATATTGTGAACGAAAGTTTGAAGATTGCTGCTGATATCTGTATTTACACCAACGATCATATTATTGTTGAAGAGGTCTGATTTGCTGCATGATGGTATGCGTCATGCTTGATGATCCATCTTTTTTGTAATTTCTAATTTTTTTATTGAACATGACCACGACCAGTGAGGGAGATGTTTTTGCATTGCCTGAAGCAAATAGCCGGGTGAAGAGTTCTATTGCAGCGAGTAATCTGACCCCGCATCAGATTGTATCGCTGCTGGACAACTATATTATTGGCCAGAAGGATGCGAAAAAATCGGTTGCCATCGCTTTGCGAAACAGGCTCCGGCGCCAGAATGTGAGCGATGAGCTTCGCGATGAAATTATGCCGAACAATATTATCATGATCGGGCCGACCGGTGTCGGCAAGACCGAAATTGCCCGCAGGCTGGCCAAGTTGGCTAAAGCGCCATTTGTCAAGGTCGAGGCCTCAAAATTTACTGAGGTGGGATATGTCGGCCGCGATGTTGAATCGATGATTCGTGACCTTGTTGACCAGTCGGTTGCCATGGTTCGGAGCGAGCGCTCCGAGGAGGTGCGTGAAAAAGCGGCACTGCTTGTTGAGGAGCGCCTGCTTGATATTCTTCTTCCTCCTGTTGCCTCTTCACGCGATACTCAGGAAGATGAGATGGGTGATGGTGAGGGGAGTGTTGTATCGGCTTCTGATGATGATGCGCATGACCAGTCGCTGGCGCTTAATCGCAGAAGCCGCCAGAAAATGCTTGAACGCCTTCGTAATGGAAAGCTTGAGGAGCGTCAGATTGAGATGGATCTTTCAGGAGATTCGCCAGGCGGAATGATGCAGGTTTTTGGCCCTCTCGGGCAGATGGAGGAGATTGGAGGGATTATGCAGGATCTCATGAGCGGACTGCCTCGCAAAAAAAAGAAAAGAAGGGTCTCAATTGCCGAGGCCCGGAAACTTCTCGAACAGGAAGAGGTTCAGAAACTCATTGATATGGATAGCGTCGTCAAAGAGGCAATCAACAAGGTCGAACAGTCAGGTATAGTTTTTATTGATGAGATTGATAAAATAGCAGCACCCTCTTCAGGAGCTGGCGGCAAGGGACCTGATGTCAGCAGGGAGGGAGTGCAGCGCGATCTTCTGCCGATTGTGGAGGGCTCCAATGTGGCAACCAAGCATGGTATGGTCAAGACCGACCATGTGCTTTTTATTGCTTCCGGCGCATTTCATGTTGCAAAGCCTTCTGATCTGATACCTGAACTTCAGGGGCGTTTTCCGATCAGGGTGGAGCTGAAAAGTCTTACTGAAGATGATTTTTATCTGATTCTTACGCAGCCTCAGAATGCACTGATAAAGCAATATTCAGCGCTTCTGGCTACTGAGGGAGTTAAGTTGACTTTCAGTGACGGAGCTATACGCGAGATTGCGAAAATAGCCGCAAGAGTCAATGAGAGTGTTGAAAACATCGGAGCCAGAAGGCTGCACACCATTATGACCAATCTTCTTGAGGAGTTGATGTTTAATATTCCTGAGAACTTTTCAGATGAACACGTTGTCATTGATGAGACTATGGTAAAGGAAAAACTGAACCATGTTGTGGCTGACCGGGATCTCAGCCAGTATATTCTGTAGTTTTATTAACTCTTTCGTGGGCAGGCTCTTTTGGGGTTGGCCACAAAACCGATTATTGCAATGTCAATACTTGTTCTCAACGGACCGAACCTCTCTCGGCTCGGAAAACGCGAACCGGAAATCTACGGACGTCAAACGCTTGATGATATCAACCGTGAACTGGGGGAGAGTTTTCCTGAACTCTCCCTTGAGTTTTTCCAGACGGAAGATGAGGGAGCAATGCTTGAAAAACTCTTTCAAATTGAGGACAAGGGAGGCTACAGAGGAGTTCTGCTTAATGCCGGAGCGCTTACCCACTACTCCATAGCCTTGCGCGATGCCATCAGTGCGGTGACCATTCCGGTTGTGGAGATCCACCTCTCCAATATCTATGCCCGTGAGGAGTTCCGCCGTAAGTCAGTGATTTCAGAAGTCTGCGTCGGTGTAATCAGCGGGTTTGGTGCAAACAGCTATCATCTTGGTGTCAGGGCCCTCATGGGCCTTGCTTGCAAAGAGAAGCAGTAGGGGGTGGTTGGGGTTTTTATTGGCTGAAAAGTTTTTTCAGAAGCAGGTGCATCTCCTCGATGCGCTTGCGGTCGCTGGTCGTAAGTATTGGCTTGTCAAGAGCGGTTTTCATCAGCAGGATCGCCTCCTCTTTCCGGTCGTTCTCCAAATAGATCAGGGCCAGTTCATGGTAATTCCTGATAATTCTTGAGTCAAGGCTGATGGCTTTTCTGAAGGCTTTTTCGGCCAGTTCATAATTTCCCTCAGGCACATCGCCGATAAAGGTATTCCCAACCATCCTTCTGAACCACCCGATATTGGCAGCTTCGCGATAGTAGGAGCCAAGCATGGAGAGTGCTGTTTCATCGTTTGGATTCAATCGAAGAGCGGTATCGAGCTCCTTTTTTATCTCCCCTGCCCGTTTTAATTTTTCTTTGGTGCCGATTTTGTCGGCCATGATCCCGAGCGATGCTGCCAACCAGGTGTGCCCTTTTGCATTGGTGCTGTCAAGGCTGATGGCCGTGCGGGCATACTCTGCGGCTTTACGGTAGTGTTGCAGCCGGAGATCACTGTTTTCTGAATTAATAGATTCACCCAGGCTTACTTGAAGGCGGGCCATTTTCCAGTAAAGTTCGACGTTTTCGGGGTTTTGCCGAAGCTCAGAGGTGTAGAGTGAGTCGGCTTGTTTGTAGTTCATCTCCCACAGCGCTTTATCAGCAAGATTGATGGTTGAGACTGTTTTTCCTGCCGTGAGCCCTTGGGAGACGGGAAAAAGCGCTGTCATTGAAAAAGAGAGAATCAGGCAAAGGTATCGGCTTCGGTATTTGCGGTGATTATTGGTGTTGGCCATTTTTTTTATTTAAACCAGATCGAATCCGGGTATTTGTTGTGAAGCGTTTTGTCGAGTCCGAGCCACTGCCCGGAAGGAAATATCATCATCAGGATGGCAAAGAGCATAAATGGCGGAAGAGTGAGGTTGTAATAACCGCCAGCCGCAAAGTTAAGCACCATAAACAGGGCAAATGCAGCGTTAGCCCTTACGGCAATGCCAAAAAGAAGACCGATGCCGATGACAAGTTCTCCGACCGTGACAATCCAGGCAATCTGAATAGCCAGTGGTATGGCAAAATGCTCAAGATAGAGCGCCTGAAAATGGTTGAGAAGAGGTGGATCAATCACTCTTTTGGTGAAATAACCATGCATGAGGTCGCTCCAAAGCCATCCCCTGACCAGTTTGTGCCAGAATCCATAAAGAAAAAAGATGGCAAAAATAGTACGCCCTGCAAGGAAAAGAATAATTCCTGTTGCTCTAAGTGGATTTTTTTGAACTGGCATGGCAGTGCGAAAAATAAAGTTACGACACTCTGATCTATTTTCAGGTTTGAATATACGCAGATTTTTTCTGAACGATAACGTCGAATGATGGGGAAAGTGAAATAATTTCAAGGGGCAGTAATCATCACCAGATTACATCAGGTTCTGTGGATCAACATCAACAGTAAAGGAGAGCCCGGAAGAGCGAAACCGGTTGGTGATATCGTCGCCCATCTGTTTGATGAAGTGAGGTGAGAGTTTACCGTCAAAGAGTTTGACGAGCACATGGTAACGGTAACGACCCCTTATTTTTGCAATACCTGCCGGTGCAGGCCCAAGCACAGTTCCATTCGCTTGCGGGAGTTGCCGAATCAGGGTCTCCCGGCAGGAGAGTGCGGCAGCTTCCGCCTGTTTTTCATCCTCTGAGTTACATTCAAATTTTATGAGCCGGGAGGTGGGAGGGTAGCGCAGCTCTTTTCTGACCGCCATCTCCTGTAAAAAAAACTTTTTATAGCTCTCCTCCCTCTGTAAAAGAGCCGTAAAAACATCGCTCTCCCTGTTGAAGACCTGGAGATAGACCTCTCCGGCCTTTGATGAGCGCCCTGAGCGTCCAGCCACCTGGGTCAGCAGTGAAAATGTTCGCTCTGAAGCTCTGAAGTCGGGAATATTGAGCCCGATATCGGCCATCAGGACTCCGACAAGAGTGACTTCCGGAAAATCAAGCCCTTTGGCCACCATCTGGGTGCCAAGCAGAATACGGGCTTTTTGTTCGTGAAACTCTCGAAGTATCCGTCCGTGAGAACCTTTTGTCGTGGTGGTATCGACATCCATCCGAAGGATCTTCTCTTCGGGGAAGAGGGTTTGCAGCTCCTCTTCAATGCGTTCGGTTCCGCTGCTTTTAAAAAAAAGGTTTGTCGATGAACACTTTACACATGCAGCCGTGTAGCTTTTGATGTGACCGCAGTAATGACAGCGAAGATGCTGCTCTGTTGCATGGTAGACCAGCGGAATATTGCAGAAAGTGCAGAGGGGAGTATGGCCGCAATCAAGGCAGAAGATACTTCCGGCAAAACCCCTTCTGTTTTGAAGCAAGATAACCTGTTCGCCTTTTTCAAGCCGAAGCGCTATCTGGCGGTAGAGCAGTTCGGAGATAGATGGTGAAGCTTTTGGACTCTCTTTCATCCAGACAAGATGGATGCCGGGCATTGTTGCACCGTCAACACGATCCGGAAGTTCAATAAGCGTGTATTTACCGTTCATAGCGTTGTTGTAGGACTCGAACGAGGGTGTTGCCGAGCCAAGAATGCAGAGAGCCTTGCTGAACATGGCTCTCATGATGGCCGTGTCGCGGGCATGGTAGCGGGGATTTCGATCCTGTTTGTATGCGCCATCATGCTCCTCGTCCACAATGATAACGCCGAGGTTCTCAAGAGGAGCAAAAATGGTCGATCGGGCACCAAGGGCAATCCTGCTTTTTCCATGCTGGAGGCTGTGCCATGCATCATATTTTTCCTGATTGCTCATGGCGCTGTGCAGAATGGTTATCTCGTCATGAAAATGTTCCCGGAACCGGCCAGCAGTCTGAGGGGTCAGGGCTATTTCAGGGACAAGAACAATTGCGGTTTTGCCTGCGGCCATGACGGCTTTCAGCAGTTCAATATAGATGAGGGTTTTGCCGCTTCCCGTTACGCCATGAAGAAGAAAGGTGCCATACTCCTCTTTTTCAAAAGCTCCGACAAGTTGAAGAAGGGCCTTTTGTTGTGATGCAGTAGCTGTTTTTGATGGCTGAACCTCTTCAGCAAATCCTGTCGAAAAGCTGCTGGTTATCTCTATTTCGACCTTTTCAGCAAATCCCTTTTTAATTAGGGCATTGAGTACCTCCTTTGAGCAGCCTATCGTTTCGGCAAAAGCGCAGGTATTGCCAATCGCGGCTAATCTTGTCAGCGCTTCAAGCTGTTTCGGGGAGTGTTTAAGCATTGCGGCACTCTCTTCCGGCAATGAGGGGTTCAGGCGGTAGCCACTTCTCAGTTTTGGTTTTGTAGATGAAAATTTTTTGGAGAGCAGCAGATGTCCTCCTCGCTCAAGCTCAGAAAGGGTTCGATAGAGCTGTTTTTTTCCAAGGAGCCGTTGCAGTTGATGGACCGTCAACCGTTTTTCCCTGGCCATTATCTGCATGATAGAGCGCCGGAGAGCCGTGCTTATTATTTTTGGAGCTTCAGCTTTCAGGGCAAATTCGGTTATTTCAACAACATCATGAACGGTTGTCCTGACTGCTGCCGGCAGCATGGCGTTAAGGGTGTCGATTCTTCTGGTGAGATAATAATCGGCTATCCATCCGGTAAGCTGCAGTAGAGAGGCATTGAGAACAGGAATACCGCTGTAGAGAATGTCTGCAACCTCTATCTCAGCAGTTATGAGATTTTCCTCAGTCGAAAGGCTCAGGATGTAGCCGATTGAGACTCTGCCGCTCCCTTTTTTTGTTGAAATAAGCACCATGCTTCCCGGCTGGATCTCCTGTTCCAGAGTGTCGGGTACGATGGCGACAAAGGGGTCGCCCCTGAAAATTTTTTCCGATACGATCAGTGCATACATGGCGGTAAATAAAAAAAAGCCAGTGATAAGACACTGACTTTTTTATCTGAATATATATCCTCCAGAATTTTCAGGTTGCAAGCGCTTTGAGAATCCTGTCGCGGATCTCCTCCACCTTGCCAGTTCCCTCTATTCTATAGTAAGTTGGAGCGTCTGCGTCACCGTTTTCTGACAAACTCTTGTAATACTCTCTGAGCGGTTCAGTTTGTGCATGATAGACCTCAAGGCGTTTTTTTACCGTATCCTCGTGATCATCCTCCCTTTGGATCAGTTTTTCGCCGGTTTCATCATCAATATCGGCTGTTTTTGGTGGATTGAAGAGAACATGATAGGTTCTGCCTGATGCAAGATGCACCCGTCTTCCGCTCATCCGTTCGATAATATCCCTGTCCTCCACATTGATCTCTACGATATGGTCTATATGGACTTCGTTTTTTTTCAGGGCGTCAGCCTGATTAAGGGTACGGGGAAAGCCATCGAAAAGGCAGCCATTGGAGCAGTCAGGCTCCTTCAGGCGCTCTTTGACAAGGCCGATAATGATCTCGTCGGAGACAAGCTGACCACTGTCCATAACCTGTTTTGCCGCAATACCCAGCGGGGTTCCTGCCTTTACCGCAGCGCGTAGCATGTCACCCGTCGAAATTTGTGGTATGCCAAAGGTTTTCGATATGTAGTTTGACTGCGTACCTTTGCCTGCACCCGGTGCTCCCAGTAGAATAATTCTCATCAAACTGATGTTATATGGTTTTTTTTGAAGTAACAATCATAATTTTTGGCTTTTGTGGTCTTGTCTGTTCCTGATTCATTTCAACATCAGCAACGCTTGCAGCAGCCCCGTTCGGCTCCATAATCTCCGAAGCAGCAGGAGCAGCAGGAGCAGCAGGAGCAGCAGGAGCAGCAGGAGCAGCAGGAGCAGCAGGAGCAGCAGGAGCAGCAGGAGCCGGAATATCGGTTTTAACAGAAGGTTTTAGCTGAATCTCTATGGGTGGTCTTTTCTTGAACTCAATACTGGAAGCCTTGGGAGTTGCTTCAATTTTCTTTTTTTGTTGAAGTTGAGCTTCATTAAAGATCTGCTGCGCCTCCGCTGCATGTCCTTTGGCATCTATTGAGCGATAGTGGTAGTCCTCGTCATTGATCAGTTCACGCCTGAATTCAAAATCAATAGCGCCGAGCATCATTCTGATTGCCCTGCGGCTCTCGCCAAGATCGCCCCTTGATTCGATCTGCGTTTCAGCTTTGGCATTGACGGAGGTGATAAGGCTGCCGTCAATATCTTTCTCTTCAAGCAGACCGAAGGTGATATTGATCTTCATGCCGAAGAGAATAAAGGAGCTCACATCTGCGCGAATGGCGACCATTCCTCCAACAGTTGTTTTTTCGCTTATCAGATTCCAGCCTACCCAGCGATCAATCTTGTGGGTTATAAACTCAGAGATTTCAACAAGAGGCTTATCGTACCTCCGTACTTTCAGTTCGTGAAAAACAGGTACTTCTGATGTATGCGTCGCATTGCTGGTGAGCCCGTGAAACGCCTTGTTAAATTCGGTTTTAAAAGGAAGCAAATCTAAAAGTTCCATAATTTGTTGGTGCTGTTAAGGATTATTGCGATTCTGCATTGCCTGGAGTCGCCAGTTGTCCGCATGCCGCATTAATGGTTGTTCCGTAGCTTTTCCTGACCGTGACATGCAGTCCTGAATTCAGAAGGTATTGCTGGAAC
>SESG01011986.1_pt1 | contig 11822 bp, 13 predicted proteins | sample 3171421 | NCBI WGS metagenome assembly SESG01 (sample SAMN10866946, study PRJNA518727) | freshwater metagenome | biome: subpolar coniferous forest; feature: holomictic lake; material: water; isolation source: holomictic Lake 227, 6 m and 8 m depth | place: Canada: near Kenora, Ontario | collected... | reverse complement strand
TCGTAAGTGCGCTGTTCATAGCGAATGGTTCCTGTGTGAAGGCACTGGTGATAACACCTTCTTTGGCCCATAAACCATCGGTGATCTTATTCATCAGGTCAAAGTCCGACAGATTGTAGGAATGCATCCACTGTGTCTTGAAGCCTGCGGAAACGGCTGTTTTCAAGGAGATGGCTGCCTGTGTGGGAGCCACATAGGCGATGACTGCTTCCGCACCTGATGCTTTGAGTTTCTGTATCTGAGAAGAAAGATCTTTTTCAATAGGTTCAACAGGAACTGCCGCCACTAATTCCATTTTGTATTTAGAGAGGCGGTATTTAACTGAATCAAGAGAATCCAGTCCATAACCGTCATTCTGGTAAAAAACAGCGATCTTTTTAAACTTCTTTTTTTCGACGGCGAACTTCGCAATCACGCTCGCATCATTTTCATAGCTTGGCCACATATTCCAAAGATACGGGTTAAGCGGCTTGTAGAACACGGCCGCACCGGTACAGGGGCTGATCCAGATTATTTCTTTTTCCAGCAGATAGCCCTGTACGGCCGAACAAGGAGCAGTGCCTACACCACCAACAAAGGCAAAAATTCCCTGCTTTTCAACCAGCTCTCTTACACCAGCCACTGTCTGGGAAGGATTATACTGATCGTCACGGATAAAGTATTTGATCTGTCTTCCGGCAATCCCTCCTTCAGCGTTGACAATATCAAAAACAAGTTTACTGCCTCGCGCGACATTGCCCCAGGCTGCAGCAGGTCCTGTCTGCGGACCCCACTGGGCGATGCGGATTTCTTTATCATCAAAACCCGTTTCCTCTTTGGCTTGCCCATCATAGGCAAACACAAAAACCGCAAACATCGAAATCAAAACTACACTCAGTATTTTTCTTAGATCCATAGCCTTTCCTCCTCCTTTTATCAGTATAAAAAAGTTAAGACTAGCAGACGGGGGCGTAAAACGCCCCCGCCACCCCCCCCCATGCGATTTTAATGCTTATCTCTGCTTATTTCGTTTTCTGTCCACTTCTGAAGCGTAATAATTTCTCCCTTGGGACCGCACTGCCAAATCTGAACAGCCTTTGGGCCCATGTGATTGGTTGCCGTCCATGTTACTTTCGGGCCGACTCCCTGGAAATTTTTAATCTTATTGAGTTCATCCTGAACTGCCTTTGTGCTTAAATTCTTGCCGACTTTCTTAAGAACATAAACCATTGGTTCTGCCACAACAACACCGGCCATGTAGAATATGGACCACCGATCGGTCGGTGCAGCATACTTTTTCATCGCCTCGGTATATTTTTTTGTCAGGGCATTATCGGCATTTGGCACCTGTGTGAAGGCACTGGTGATAACACCTTCTTTGGCCCATAAACCGTCAGTGATCTTATTCATAAGGTCAAAGTCCGACAGATTGTAGGAATGCATCCACTGTGTCTTGAAGCCTGCGGAAACGGCTGTTTTCAAGGCGATAGCTGCCTGTGTGGGAGCCACATAGGCGATAACTGCTTCCGCACCTGATGCCTTGAGCTTCTGTATCTGCGAAGAGAGATCCTTTTCAATAGGTTCAACAGGAACTGCCGCCACTAATTCCATTTTGTATTTAGCAAATCGGTATTTAATCGAATCAAGGGCATCAATTCCATAACCGTCATTCTGGTAGAAAACGGCGATTTTTTTAAACTTCTTTTTTTCTACGGCGAACTTCGCAATCACGCTCGCATCATTTTCATAGCTTGGCCACATATTCCAGATATAGGGGTTAAGCGGCTTGAAGAATACGGTCGCACCTGTAGTGGGGCTGATCCAGATTATTTCTTTTTCCCGCAAATAGCCCTGTACAGCCGAACCACAAGCCGTGCTGACTCCGCCGACAAAGGCGAATATTCCATATTTTTCAACCAATTCCTTCACGCCTGCCACTGTCTGGGAAGGATTATACTGATCGTCACGGATAAAGTATTTGATCTGTCTTCCGGCAATCCCTCCTTCAGCGTTGACAATATCAAAAACAAGCTTACTGCCACGAGCGACACTACCCCATGCTGCAGCAGGCCCTGATTGCGGACCCCACTGGGCGATGCGGATTTCTTTTGCATCGAATCCCGTTTCCTCTTTGGCTTGCCCGTCATAGGCAAACACAAAAAACGCAAACATCGAAATCAAAACTACACTCAGTATTTTTCTTAAATCCATTCCTTTTCTCCTCTTTTTTATTTGATACCCTAAATTGTGCGATTGTTTAACTTACAAATGTCCTTGATAAAGACATCCTCACCTCATACTCAATGAATTTAACTTTTATACCACTTTCCATCTTCTTTAAAAAAAATGAAGCCGATATTGACTTCCGACTGGTATTTGGTGACAGCATGCAAAAGTGTTACATCCACCTCAACTTCCGCTATTTTTTCTACAGAGGATTTGGTCAACCGTTTTTCATTATTTTTTATGTATGTAATGGCGATAATACTGTACTTAACAAGATGCTGCTGCTCTGAGCTCGTCTCCGCCAGGTACTGTTCATAGCTGGTTGTCCGTACATAGTCAGAAGAAGGCGCAAAGCAGGCATAAACCGCGGGGTAATCTCTGCGGACTTCAGCATCAAAATAATTTATGGCTGCCTGCATGACGGCTTCGGCATCCGGATCATTTTGCGCACCGCTTATTGCAGGCTCAGGAGTTGAAAAAACTATCAATGCAAACAAAACCAAATAACCCGCTACAGATAACAATACCTTTATATTTTTCTTATGATGCTTTCTTCCCATCATTAATTATACCTTCTTGACATAGTGTTTGGCAAAAAGTCCACTGGGGCGGACGCAGAGAACTAAAACGATCACGACAAAAGCCGTAATCGGCTTCCACGCCGGCCAGGCGTAGCCGAAAAAATTTTCCAGAAGTCCCATTATCAATCCACCGATCAGGACTCCGGGGATGCTCATCAGTCCGCCCAAAACTGCAGCCGCAAAGGCGCGGAGAAACGGATCCATCATGAACTGAGGATCAAGAACGGCCTTGGCAGCCAGGAGCGTTGAGGCAATGAGGCCGATTACCGAACTGAAGGCCCAGGCAAAGGCAAAGACATGATCCGTTTGGATCCCCATTATTTTAGCGGCGTGCTTATTTTGTTGAGTAGCCCTCATGGCCGTCCCCAGTTTTGTGTGTTTAAAGAAAAAATAGAGGGAAGTCATAATCACGGCGGCACTAATGAAAACCGCCATGGCCCACTCGCTGACAATGAAGCCGCTAATCGGCTCATAGGTCACCTTGTAGGAAAAGGGGGGATAAAATGCCTGCTGCTCGGCACCCCACTTCCAGCTTGCCAATCCCATCAGGAGCATCTCTACTCCCAGAGTAATAACGATGAGGCCCAAAAGTGTGGGATTCTTGGCAGGGCGCAAAAAGATATATTCAACTACTACCCCCAAAATGGCGGCAAAGCACAACGCCATTAAAAAGGCAAGCCAGAAGGGGAGATTGTAAAATGTCAGCATGTGGAAAACAATATAAGTGGAAAACATAGCCATTTCGCCCGCACCGAAATTTATTACTTCCGATGTCTTGTAGATGATGACCACCGCAAGCCCGAAAAGGCCGTAGCAAGCCCCCATGGCCAAACCTTCAATTAACAACTGTCCTACCGGCATATCTCCCCCTTCATTGTATGTAGCTCCTTAAAAAGGCCATGTCTTCCAGTATTTCTTAATCCGAATCCATGCCCCGAATATTCCCAAAGGCTCAAATAACATAATACCGATCATTACCAGGCCAAGCGCTATAGCGCTCATATTATCAAGGCCGGTAATAGTCAGCCATCGCTCTGAGATTGTAACCAGAAAGCTGCCTATATAAGGCACTTCCCGGACGTTCTTGAAAAGCGCGTACATCAGATAGGTTATGAAGGCCGCGCCCGTTATAGAGCCCATGACTGAACCAAGCCCGCCGACAACGATCATAACAAGAAAGTAAATGGAAAGTAGCATATTGAACGTGAAGGGATCGAAATAACCGAGAACAAATGCAAAGAGCCCTCCGGCAATTCCGGCGTAAAAAGCGCTTACGGCAAAGGATAGTGTCTTGTATATTGTCAGATTGATGCCGATGACTTCAGCGGCAATGTCACTATCCCGAATAGCAACAAAGGCACGACCGGCCTTGGTCTTTAAAATATTAATAGCGCCCAGAACCATAAGTATCGTAAAGATCAGAATAAGGTAGTATTTACTAGCATCTGTCTTTAAAACCAAGCTCCATCCCAGCTGCGGTATTCCGATATCCAGAGCGGGAGCGAAAAGTCCGGCTCTGCCGCCGAAAACATCCGAATGGCCAATTATATGCATGATAGCCAGCCCAAAGGCAAGCGTTGCAATTGTCAGATAGGGGCCTTCCAGCCTCAAGGCCGGCAATCCCAGAATAAAACCGAAAAAGGCAGAGATAAAAGCGGCTATGATGATTGCGGGGAAAAAAGGCAACTGCAGTTTAGTCATTAGAAAAACCGTCGCATAGGCACCGATGGCAAAAAATCCTGCATGCCCGAGCGATATTTGACCGGTGGATCCGACCAGGATATTGAGTCCCACGGCAAGAATGACGTGAACCAACATAAGATTGAAGAGGTAAAGCCAGTAGTTGGAAGCAAAAAGAGGTATCGTAAAGAGCACGACCATAAGACTGATTGTCCAGAAAATAATCACGCCGCTCTTAAAAAGCTCAATATCCTCATAATACTCACGCTTCATATCCATCGGCCACATCTCATAGAAATTGCAAGACTAAAAATTATTGAATCATATAAAAAGCCACCGATGTGGCTTACAGCATCCCCCGTTTATACTAGAACTATCAGGCACTTGCTCTGAACCACGCATTTGCCGCTTGTCCATGGCCCCGATAGTGATATAAATGAACACTTCACCATGGTAAAGAACTACACTATGCGACTTCCCCCTGTCAAGAAAAAAAGCCGGTAAATAAGATGAAATGAAATTTATTTAAAGCGCCTTTTTGTATGTGTCTTTTTGTATGTTGACACATACGCATATTTAAAGTTAAAAGGACACTAGGTTTTCCCAAGGAAGTGCCAAGGTCACTGGTGGGCCTCCTGGACTTCAAATCCAGTGTGGGGTGCTAGAACCATCCCGGGTGGGTTCGATTCCCATGCACTTCCGCCAATTATTTAAGTGCGTTAGCCAATCACTCTTAAATTGCGCGGAAACTTTTTTTTATCAAAATGCTTAACTGTGATAGAATTGTGATAATTCTAGGGCATGTTGTGAAGCAATCTGCTTTTGCTGATGGACTAGGGCAATTTTTTCCGCTGCGTTTCGAAGATCATCTTCATTGGTTATGTTATAACGATCAAACACGCTTCTTGTTTTATGCCCTGAAATTTTCATTGTAACTGTGTCAGGAATCCCTGCCCTGGACATATTACGAACAGCTGTTCTTCTGTTATCGTGAAGCATCTTTCCTTCCAAACCAGCTCTCTTACATGCGCCATGCCATCCAGTCTGATAATTCTTTATCTGTTGGCCTTCTCTAAAACAGACATAATTACAGTGCGGATATTGTTTGTCTCTCAGCTTCTTTTGTTTCAGGATTACTTCAAAAAGATCACCCGCAAGAAAAATTATCCTTGCCTGATCATTTTTTGTTGTTCCTGCCCTTAAAGTAATTTTTCTCTCAAAAACATTTGTCTGATCCCATGTCAGATCGAGAATTTCCTGCTTTCTCATTCCAGTAAAATGAGCAATTATAAGGATTGACTTTAAATGGTCAGGCAGTTCATCACGTAAACGAATATATTCTTCATATTCAAAAAAACCTTCTCTCGGTGGTGCTTCTTTTAGCTTATGCACATAGGGAGGATTAATGACCCTTGGTGGCGTATGCCTCATACCCAAGGTAAACATTCTTTTCAATGCCGACAGCTCCCTATTGATCGTGCCATTACTTGCCTTATCTTCCTTTCTTGAGATTATATAGTTTTCTATTATGCTTGACGTAATATCCTTAATCTTCATTCCACCTAAAAAAGCGCCAAGATGTTTTAGGCTTCGTTCAGCACGATCCAAAGATTTACGGCTGTTCAGTTTATAATCGTTTACAAGATCAGTCTTCAGGTCTTCAAATGATGCGTTGTCATTATTCAGCACGTAATGTTTTCCTACTGCTATTTCCCCTTTCAATTTGTCAAAGATCCGTTGCGCCAGCTTCTTGTCTTCTGTTTCCGTTGACCGCCGTAGCTGCTCGCCATGATGAGAAAAACTCATCCACCAGACCGATTTTCTTTTATATAGACCCATTTTTTATCTCCTTTATGAGTCCCTCGATACGGTCTGATTTCCCGTGATTAGGATTATAGACTTCTTTGTTGCTTTGGTCAATTGCCTTTCTAATAAGTTTATCAATGATGATGTTGCCCTTATCTGTATTTTTTATTTTTATATTCTTTGATTTATTAATTCCGTCGAAAGCCTTGCCTCTATTGCTTTCCATCCAGGAGTCTATTTCCTGCTTCCTGAATCGAATAAGTTTACCGACACGATAATGCGGAATGCCAGAGGTCATCGCATAGATGGTCTTTACCTTAACTTTAAGATAGCTGGACAAATCCGCGATATCCCAAAAACCATTTTCAATTATCTGATCCTCTGCCATAACATTACCTTGCTGCATTTAATTCTCTAGAAATTCAATGTTGGAAAGGGATTCCTCGTATTTTCTTGACTCTTCCAATAATTTATACGCCTCTTGTTCCATTGCTTCCTGTGACATTCCGCCTGTTTGCTTTAATGCTTCCAAACATTCTTCATAGATTTCCCGTTCTGAAGGAGAGTTAAAGTTAATATTAGATTGAGCCTGTGTCCGCGCAGACTCTCTACCACTAGCTTCGTCTTTCAAAATATTCTGATATTGTTCGTCTTTTTCAGGTAGGGAGTTGTGTATAGCATTGATCGGATTTACTGACTCTCTACCTACATATCCGTATTGTTTAAGTATCGTTTCATATTCATTAGAAGTTATAACTATTTCCGAATAACCATGAACGATCCGTTTACGTAAGCTCATGCTCTTTAGACGTCTGCCGATCCACTGTGGCGATACTTGAAGATCTTCCGGCCTGTCCTGATTAAACTTTGTGCGTATATCATTGGTCTTGATGCTCCATTCGAGCAAGACTTCAAATCCGGCTTCATCGGTAATCTCTTTGATAATGGCAACAAGACGACCTTCGGTTGTTTCTTTTCTGGATTCATTTCTTTCCCCGGCAATGGCAAGAATTGAGTTTTCTAGTATCTGATGATTTACCGGAAGAAAGCTGTTAATAATAAACAGTGGCTTTGCTAAGTCCCAGATTCTGCCGGATATGCCCTCAATTGGTTTCATGTTGGGGAATGTTGCAAAAAGATTCCTTGCCCTCCATGCAGTCAGTCTTTCCTTATATTCCAGACCAAGTTCCGGACGCGGATTTTCGTAGTTGCCTGGGCTGTTAGGCATATTTATAGGCAAACAACGGGTTTCCAGTATCTTGTTCAGTTGTTCATTGCTGGCAATAATAGTCGGTCCATAGATATCGAAATAAACCGTGTCATTGAATGCGCCTTGATCCGGGTATAGAACACGATTGCACTTAGCGCCTTTTTCATAACGTCCGAGCAGTATATCTTCACAATTTCCCCGTGTAGCTTTTTTTGAAATATCCATCAAATCAAAGAAAAGTGTCCCGTGTAGATTTTGGCAATAACGGAATATGCTTGCTTCCCGCAGTTCAATAAGATGGATACCGCGAAAGGCAACATAGATAATCGACTTGCCGGTTCTGCTTTTACCTCTTTCCGGCACGGCATTGAAGAGAATACAAGGGCAGTAATCAATGCCGGGGTGATCGTGCAGATAGGTAAGAAATACATAGTGGGCAACAATAGCCCACTGTTCGTCATCTAGGGCGGAGAAGCGTTTCAGGTAGGTAAGCAAATCATCATAGAGAGAATGGTCTTCCTGGTCAAAGTAGCGCAAGACTTCAGCAGCACGGGGAATCGTAAACTGGAAGTGCTTCTTTTCCGGAATGGAGAAGGTTTCTTTTTCTGTGATATACTCCGGTTCAAAAACAAGCTGGCCATCTTTGACAATTGCATAAACCAGTTGACCGTCATCATTGATGCATATATCGACCAGTCCGGGGAAATAGGCTGAAAGGGAAGATTCGTTGAAGAAGTCCATTATTCCTCGCCTCCATTCGATAGCGTACCCCGCTGAATAGCTTTCTTGATGCAGGCGGTTTTAAAGTCTGCGGCGTTGTTGCGCCTAGTTAATCGGCTTTGTAGTTCATGCAGGGCATCATCACGGTTTGTTATTCCCAGGTGCGCAGCAAAGGAGGAAAGACAACCGTCGATATGGGAAAGATGCCATTCCGGCGATGCAGTTCCCGCTGATTTGTGAATCCGCTTTACCTCACAGGAAGGAGCATTTTGCTGGAAGCATTTTTGAACAGCACACCAGAAAGGATGAATTGTTCTCCGTTCGGCTTTTTCATTATCCGGAATTCGGAGAGAAAACCATTTCGATGTTAGATGGAGCCACAATCCGGCCTGTTTCTCTTTCAGATCGTCAAGGGAGTTAATGCCGAAGCGCCTGAGGTCAGTACGTTTAATTTCAAATTCTGTCCGCCAGATGTTTTCCGGTGATTCACGTTGCCAATATTCTAGGAACCAGAGCTTTAAGCCGCCTTTTTGTTGCACTTCAACGCCTTTGTTGTATATGCGCAATTGGATAGGAGACTTTTTATTCCCAACATAATAAGTTTCCACATCATTCTCGTCCAGGAAGAGGTTGCCTTTTCTGTTATGAGTGACCTTGTGGGAAAGCAGGAATTCGTAAGAGAGGCCACCGGGAACCAGGAAATCGGCGCAGAGATCGAGACGGCTAATCTGAACGAACTTAATTGATCCGCCGCCAATCGCCTTCAGGTCTTCGGTGATCCAGGATAAAGCGGTTTCAATACCTTTGAACCAAAGTGTCTTGGAATCGATGGAGAGATAGACGTTTGGTGATGATCCCGCCCGCGCAGCTATGCCGATAAAAAGATTATAAGCTTCAAACTGAAGATGAAAGCGGTAGTTTTCACCCTTGCCGTTTGGTCTGAAAATACAGGTTCTACCGGAAGGCAGACCGATAAGCAGACCACCTTGCTTCCTGGCTTGTTGTTTCTTCTTGTCCATGAGTTGCAGTCTTCGTTTCCAGTCTGACCCCCATATGACATATAAACCAAGATCAAGGGAATCAATGCCGCACAGTAGAAACTGGAACTCTTCAACTTGTGGGTTTGAAACATGGCGTGTTACAGATACCGCCATGTTTCCATTACTGCCCTGAGACTGGCAGCTGTCTTCAGGAACATACTTCACCGCCTTTCCGTCCGCCGGCGATGTTTCGGCGGCAGACGGAGAAGGCTGTGTCTCTTGTGTTGCTGAATAAGCAGTTATTTTATTCCCTGATGTTACAGGAATATAATCAGATTTATGAACGTGCAAAAGCTATCCTCCTATTGTTTTGGAGAGAGCCTTGACACGTTAAAGATATGCTGATAATTAAAGAATATCCTGAGTGTGTTACAAGACTCGCTCTGGTGTCTGAAAGGCCAAGCATCGTGACCCCCAAAGTTCGTATGCTTGGCTTTTCCTTTTTTGTATTTCTGCCTAATTATTACTTCTGATAAAATTACCCTCATTATGAAAGTACCTCTCATTCATACTTTTTGCGTTTTAAAGGGTGCTTTTCTCGAATCCCTTCCTTAAACGCTCTGAAACCTTTCGCCATAATGACACCAAATGCTCTTTTAAGCTTCGGCTCAACGGCAGAAAAATCATATTCTTTATTATCGGTCAGTTCTTCAATCTCTTCTATTCCGGTAATAACCATACTTTTCATCATATGATGTCTTGTCATGTTGGCTCTTCCTGCCCATGAAACAACATAAAGACTATCATCTTCCGTCAACATAATCGGAAATGGTTTTTCAGGAAGATTAGATTCAATAAATTCGCTTTGTCTTTCAAAATCCTGTTCCATATCAGCTTCAATACCTCTGAGAATAATCGCCAAATGAAAAAAATTTGCTAAATTTGACTCCTTTAGTTCATCAAGCCAAATCTTAATAAAGTTGACCATCAATTGTCGCCTGTTCGTATGTCCCCGCTTCGCTAAATCATCCAACCGAAATATATAATTTTCACTCAGCTTAATCGCTATTTGTTTTTCGCCAAGATTTTCAATCATAAGTCGTCCCCGTTAAATTATACCTTAGTATAACGAACAAAAAAATAAAATGCAAGATTTATTTTTAGTCCGACTTTTAATAGAAGTTAAGATTAATGATTGCTTTTTACTTGTTTTATTTTGTTGATCTAAAATGCGCGCTGAATAATATTGAATGATAATAGTTGACATTTGAAGATTATAATATATAATTATTCCAGGAGTTGATTATGCCGAAAACGATAACATTAAGAATTGATGAAGACATTTATGGCCTGTTTAAAATAGCGGCCAGTGCTGAAAAACGAACTATCTCTAATTTTATCGAATATGCAACCTTGAATTATTTGACTGAAGAAAGCTATGTATCCGACACAGAGATGAAAGATATTCTTGCTGATCAGCAATTATTGCAATCACTGAAAAACGCAAAAAAAGATATCAAAAAAGGGAAATATAAAATTGTCGCTTAATTTTATTATTGCGGAAACGGAAACATTTTCCCGATCAATTACCCAACCTGAATATAAAAAAGTTTACGAAAAAATTAAAAATTATGTTTATCCTCAATTAAAATTGAGCCCGTCTTTTGGCACTAACATCAAAAGATTAAAAGGTGATTGGAAAGATACCTACCGCTATCGGATAGGAGATTACAGATTATTTTATACGATAGATGCCGGTAAATTATTAGTTCTCATTCTGGATATTAAGCGCCGTAACGATGCTTACTGATGCCGGTTGATTAAGCCGCCATTTGTAAATTGACCATTCCGAATATTTTACTGCAGCTCAATTTTCAGTGGGATACCTACTGCCAAACTTGCACGTGACAAAGTAGCCAAGGTAATGCTGGTATCATCCTCGTCCAGCAACCGATTCACAACAGCACGGCTCGTATGCATGCGTGCCGCCATTTCCGTTTTTGTTATGCGCTTCTTCTTCATGGCTTCTGCCAATTGCCACGCAATAACACGCTTAATAGCGGCTGCTGTTACTTCTTCCCTGATTCCCTCTTCCGATAAGAAATCATCAAAATCACTTCCAATATACTTATTACTCATACCTGCCTCCTACAACTGATTCTTACGAGACCTTGCTATCTCTAATTCCGGCTGGGGCGTACTCTGCGACTTCTTAATAAACGCATGAAGCAACACCATTTGACCGCCAACCACAGTAAACATTACTCGAACTATCCTTCTTTCAAGATGACTGCGAACTTCCCATAAGTCCTTTTCCATCTTTCGCACCAAGGGCATACCCAGCGGCCAGCCAAACTGAACCTCTTTGATATCTGTGCCAATGATCTTTCGATCTTCCGGTAGCAAATTCCGCAGGAAGTCCCGTACTGGCTCATTACCGGCTGCTGTATGAAAGAATTTTACGGCTAGGACAGTCTCAATCATGCTCATGTCGTATCAAAAAAGATACGTTTATGCAAGCTCTTTGGTGGGATCGTTTGTATCGTCAATACTGCTGCCGGAAATGTATTAATGAAGAGGGTTAGAGAATTCATTCTTAATCGGGCGTTGACCATAGTGGAGATTACAGATTATTTTATA
>SESG01030134.1_pt1 | contig 11826 bp, 12 predicted proteins | sample 3171421 | NCBI WGS metagenome assembly SESG01 (sample SAMN10866946, study PRJNA518727) | freshwater metagenome | biome: subpolar coniferous forest; feature: holomictic lake; material: water; isolation source: holomictic Lake 227, 6 m and 8 m depth | place: Canada: near Kenora, Ontario | collected... | reverse complement strand
CACAGGGAGGAAGCCTAAACGATTTTATTGTTACCGTAAAGAATAGTGATTGTGAAAAGATCGTCTCTCCAATAAAGGGCGCTGATTTTGCAATTACAGTTTCAGGTGAAAGCATGGCTCCGGAATACCCTAATGCGTCCAAAATCTTAATAAAAAAGATCAATGAAAAGGCATTTATAGACTGGGGAGGCGTATTTGTTTTGGATACGTGCAACGGAACAATTATTAAGAAAGTAGGAAAATCAGATAAGGAAGGTTTCGTTACTTGTTATTCCTTAAATCCTGATCCAATCTATAATCCATACGACATAAGCATGGATGACATTTATGGAATTTATAGGGTAATGCTCTGTATGTCTACAAAATAGAACTTAATAAATATAATTGAAGGATTATTATCAAATATTAGGAATTGATCAAGGCTGTTCAAAGGATGATATAAAAAGAGCATTTCGTTTATATGCTACGAAATTTCACCCCGACAAACAAAGCGGAGATAAGTTCTTTGAAGAAAGATTTAAGGAAATTTATGAGGCCTACGAAATTCTGTATGATGATCAGAAAAGAATCAGTTATGATTTATCCTTCAAAAGTTCAAAAAACGCAACATTTTCAGGGTCACCCAATGCCGAATATTTGAGAAAAAGAGAAGAAGAAATTCGACGTAAGGAACAAGAATTATCACGTAAAGAGGCTGAAATTAAAGCAAAGGCGGATCATTTTGAAAACTCAGATAGGGTAATAAAGGAATATGAATTATCAAAAAAATTATACTTCCAGGATTTCAGAGTCTCAATTAATGGTTTAAGCGTTCAGGTTGGATCAAGAGTTTATTTGTTTGAAAATTACATGGCTGTGAAATCAAGAATCATTAAAGAAGACTCTTCAGGTAGATCGAAAAATGGAAATGTGATGCTTGGAACCGCTTCCATATGTATGATTGTTGGAGTGTTGACAACTGGACTTGGTTTTGGAATAGCCCTAATCATATTTGCAGTATTAATTTACTTCATTTCATTCCTTCGATTTATTTTTCTCGGTATATATAATCTTATAAACTCTGAAATCAACTCAAAATATCAAATCTCTCTCGCTGGAAAAAACAAAGAAGATGCAATATTTATTGGCGACAGGTCTATATCATTGAAAATTGAAAAGACATTGGATATCGCCTTAAAAAATTATTACACATACCTAACTTAATCAATATTATGAAACACCATATGATAATCATCCTGTCATTAATGGTTTTAGCTGGTTGCTCGAGTGGAACTGTAATTGATACTGTCCCCGATAACAAACAGCCTGTATTTGGCATAATGTCGGATGCTGACGGTAATACATATAAAACTGTCTGGATAGTAGATCAGGTATGGATGGCGGAAAATCTAAAAACAACAAAATACAACGACATGACATCTATCCCCCAGGTTGCGGATACTAAATCCTGGTTGGCGCTGACTTCTCCTGGATATTGTTGGCATGATAACCTCATTGTCAATAAGAATACACATGGTGCCTATTATAATTGGTACACCGTGAGCACTGGGAAACTGTGTCCGACCGGATGGCGGGTTCCTACCGATGCCGACTGGAGTTTATTATCTTCAAACATGGGTGTAGATGCCGGTATCGCATTAAAGTCACATGGCACACCTGACTGGATTAGTCCGGGTGCACAAATTACGGATGCAAGCGGTTTCTGTGCACTTGCCACAGGTTACAGAAATTACAGTGGTGATTTCACAACCGGAGCAGATTCCAACTGGTGGTCCGCTGAAGTTGCTAAAATAGACCCCAACTACGGAGTTTACAGATACGTTTATTATTCCAATAATAAATTAAATGCTAATGGTCTGCTGAAATATGCAGGTCTTTCTGTCCGGTGCCTGAAAAACTAAAAAACAACCATGAAAGAACTCACATTCAAGAAGGAAAAGAAGCCCTCTGAGCCAAAGATAAGGGGTATCGAGACGATAACAGTTTACAACAAAGGACCACTGTTAAAACTTGGCTATGTTGCCTTTTCGGTGTTTATCGGAAAAGATAAATTCCTATTCGACTTTTGCATTAACTGATATTAAAATATACCTAATCCTTAAATTAAAACTATGCAATTATCAATTTTTAAGTATGAATTAGAAGAGGAGCACATGCTAAATGAGGTTAGAACCCTTGAAATAGATGGGGAGATTTGGTTTGTAGGGGCTGATGTAGCAAAGTCTTTGGGATACGCGAAGCCAAATAATGCCATCAATACACATTGCAAACAGAGGGGTACCCTGAAACAGGGCATCCCCACCACCAGTGGCGAACAAGAGATGGTTTTAATTAACGAGGCAAACGTTTATAGGCTCATTATTAAGTCTCAACTTCAATCAGCAGAGAAGTTTGAGTCCTGGTTATTTGAAGAAGTTGTACCTTCAATTCGGAAGAAAGGGTTTTACGGTAAGATTGACAGAACGCAGCTTCCAAACTTCATTACCAGATATAAAGATAATTATCATAAATTACCAAATAATTATTTTTCTGTAATTTCAGAGATGTATGCCAGACTTTATATTGAATTAGAGAAAGTTGGATATTCTATACCAGATATGGGTATTTCCGGAAAAAAATTAATGCCAGACATTTCTGTTGGAAAAGGATTCGCCAACTTTCTCAGAATTAATGGATCAGAATATTTTGAATTACACAGAACTTATACCCATACTTTCCCTGATGGATATGAGGTAGAAGCGAATATGTATCCAATTGATGCATTGCCAATGTTCATTCGATACATCAACGAGAAGTGGATTCCTGAGAATGCAGAAAGTTACTTTAAAACAAGAGATCCTCTTGCCCTTGATTATCTTCCTAAAGTGCTTAAAGCGAAAAATTAAAATATCCTAAAAAAAGCCAAAAAAGCACCAAACATTTGTCAATTTTACAAATTCGTTCCCCAAAACGTTCCCGCGAAAAAGAATAGCACCTAACAATCAGCGTGTTAAGTGCTATAAATGTGACCCCACCGGGGGTAACTGCATTCAGACAGCATGTTAGATGTGTCTGATAATTTTGATTTTATCCGTATTTACATTTGTAATTTCAGACAAAAAGCGTATTCTGTCCGAAATAAACGTTCCCCAAGACGTTCCCTGACTTTTAGATCATTATTTTTACAGAAAAATCAAAAATGTTTTTTCTTAAGGATAAAAACAAAGATAGTACTTCGATTGAAATTATTGTCCGGTACAAGGGTCAGAGATATAAATATCCGACCGGCGAAAGTGTGAACCCTGAACTCTGGCTTTACGACAAAGGAAGGTGCAAAGAAGGCCGTGTGTTCCTTGATGGCGCCGATATTAATGTCAGGCTTGAGATATGGGAGAAACACGTCAAAAACGTCTTAAATCACTATTCCCTGAAGTTCGAAATTCCAACCATGGAAGAATTCAGGACCTCACTCAAAGCAGAAGCATTTGGATCAGTCCAAAAGAGGCCATCCAAAACATCATTTTTGGAGTTTGCAAAAAAGTTCAAGGATACGTGCGACCGGAGCCCCGGCACTAAGAGGGTTTATCAGACATCAATCAACTGGATAGAACTCTATGAGGCATCACTTGGAAGAACAATTCAATTTTCGGATATCAATGCAGACTTTTATACATCATTCAAGAAATTCATTTATAAAAGCGGAAGGATCCACTCTCCTAACACCTTCGGGACCATCATCAAAAATATCAAAGTGTTCATGGATAACAGCTCAAAGCTCCATGGTCTAACCGGTCACCAGGAGGCTGACTTCCGGAAAGTAGAAATGGAGTCAGATAATATCTACCTAACTGTGGCAGAGCTGATAAAACTTCACAGTGCAGTGGTGGACGAGGCCTTTGTCATGAAGGAATTCCCTGACCTTACCCCTAAGCTTGCAAAGTTGAAAGTTGATGCCCTGAACGGCGCCAGATGTAAGTTTCTCATTGGTGCCTTTACTGCCCTGCGTGTATCCGATTTTTCAAGAATTGAAGAGTTGAGCATCCGGGACAATAAGATCAGGATCCGAACCGTTAAAGGAGACAAGGCAGTGGTCATTCCAGTTCATTGGATCGTAAAGGAGATCATTGATAGTGGATTTGATTTTTCGAAGAAAATCAGTGATCAGAAGATCAATAAACACATCAAACGGATCTGCAAGTTTGCCAAAATAACAGATCCGGTAACACTTACCAGGTTTGAAAAAGGTAAAAGAATTGAAATCACTAAACCAAAATGTGATTGGGTAAGTACCCACACTGCCAGGAGATCAGGAGCCACCAACATGTTCATTGCCGGTATTCAGGCAATCTCTATCATGAAGATAACCGGTCACCGGACCGAAAAGTATTTCTTGAAATACATCAAGATCAGCCAGGAAGAGAATGCCCAGCTTCTCGCGGTACATCCATTCTTTGTCAAGGTGGTTAAAAAAGAAGACGATTCGAACGAAAAGGAAAACCCCCGGCCATCTCGTGGTCAGGGGTAAAACTGTCTACCTAAACTATGAAAAAGGGCTTCAATAGATTATGACTTTGGTTTAATGGTAACAATAGCATCTTTAGTTTCTGCAATCAAATTTTTTCCGGATGCCATTAGCTCTGAGACACTATTCTCGGCCAGTGTGCTATCATCTTTGATTGAATTATCCATGACCTGCATGAAATCGGATGAGGCAAAGCAAATCTCACCTAACTGTTTCATCACTATTGCTCCCTTGTGAGCGAATTGCTTTATCCACATTCTTCTGAACGTAGGTATTAGGCCAAATAGGGATCCTCCGACCAGTGTCAGGAGGTTGTTCTGAAACCAATTCCCGATCTTTGAGAATAGTCCTGGTTCCGGGATCACTACGCCTGGTGTCTGTGCAAGACTCAGGAACGGTGATATCAATATGAGTATCACCACGAAAAAGAAAATCCATTTGAAATTTTTCATGACGTAATTTTTTTAGAAATTGATAAACTGAAACAATATTTATTTGAAAAGAAGGAAGTTTCATGCCGATAATTTTGGAAATTGATAAGCTGCAGGTGCAATGATTGAACTTTTATTCCACGGAGTACCAGTCGCGGCAGATAGCAGCTTCCCTGCAATGCCGTTCAATAGAATATCTTTCGCGTCTTTTTCGCTTTGTTGAATATCTACCACAATAGCCTTTTGCCTTTCGTTTTGGTCTTTAATGGCGGCAATGGCCGGGTTTTTGTTTAACACGTCTAGTAATACAGGCAAATACTTTTTCAATATTGCCGCAACTGAATCATCAATTGTACCCGGGATGACTGCGGTTAAAAAATCGCACCCCGGACTATCAACGAAGTTTTTAATGTTCGTAACTACCAGAATAATTTCCGGCATCAATTCTTTTGTTTTTGCTGTGATATTCTTGAATAGCGCAACTATCCATCTTAGAAAATCTCCTACTCGTGACATAATTTTAGTTTTTAAGTGATCGTTAATGAAATATTTGTTTCTCCTTCGAGTAAGCTCATAAGGTTATTATAAGCTACCCTGGAATTAATAAGTTGTCCTTTTATTTTGTTTTCCCCTACCAGGATACATCCGGAAGTATCTTTGTCCGTGTTGCCTGGATGGATCCGAATACCCTCAAATGAAGGGACATTCACCACCAAAGGCATAATCTTCTTGAAACGATTGGAGTAGTTAAGGATTACCTTGTAAGTTCCTTCCGGAATACAAGTTTCACCGTAGACTTTAATCCCGTCTGGTCGGTGCTTGTCCTCTAATGTATCGCACAGGTAATCACCATCCACGTAGAGTTTTCCTATCGTGTAGGTGTCCTTAAAATACAATCGTTTCAGTTCCAGTTTCATTTCTTACTCTCTTTTTGAAGGATCATTACTTGCTCCCTAGAAATAGAATTAAGCTTGTCGTTTAACTTACTCCATCCTGAGAATACTGAGATTAAGGCAATAACAACCACTATCATTAATCCCACGAATGCGATCTTTGGGTATTTCTTAATCATCCTGACTTCTGCATTTTCTTTATCCAGATCACTGATTGCTTTTTCTAGCTTCTCAATGTCGGGGACTCTTGGACAATTCAAAATATGTCGGGTTTCATCTTGGATCATTCCCCTTACTTGATTCTCTAGAACAGTGACCCTTCCGTTGGTATTCGTGGCCTGAGTTAACGTGCTATTCGATACTACCATTTGTATCTCATGCTTTGCCTCAATCATTTCATAGATGGCGTTTATCTTAACTTCGATAAATTCTTTAAGTTCTGCGTTGTTCATAAGAGAGTAGGTGTTAGGTGTTAGTACTCGTTTATTTTACAATGATTTCGTTATTGGTAAGGGCTGTTCTATTTTAATATCCTCCATCGGTTGGACTTGCGCTTCCATCATCATTTTGGCCTGAACCTCCACAACCTCGGCTAAATGCTCTTTTTGGAATGCTTCAACCTCTTGGTTGGCTTCAATTAACGCCTGTTCAACCTCTTTAACCGCTTTGTCCTGTACCCATTTAATCACCTCTTCTTTGTGCTCTTGTAAGGCTTCGATTAGTGCGGACACGAATAAAGGATTGGTTTCTTCCACGATAAACTGATTGTCTTTGCCTCCCATGCTACCGTGATCCACCTGAGTAAAATGGAAGTCAGTTACTGCTTGAATCAGTTCAAGGTTCTTTTTGGCTTGCTCGAAAATTGCGATTTTCATGATTTTATGTATTAAGTGTTTAGAAATTTGTGTCGTAGATTAAAACTGAGCATCGTAAACCAGCTTTATTCTATCTGCATCAAGTGCCTCTTTCCATATATTAACATTAGAAAGTAATGCGTTTAAAAAGAGGGTCGAACCGAAAGTTCCTATTAATAACGGCGCGGTTCCGTTTGCAAACCCTGCGAACCCAGTAGACTCTTTGGTCGCTGTCACAATTGTTCCGTTAACATATAACTCACAATTTGACGCTGATAAATGTCTTATGATAATATTTTTCCAAACATTAATAACAAGCGTTGAAGCTGGAAAACTCCATAAAGTATAATTAGCGTTGGGAGTTGAATTAAATAAATAAACATCTATTGCCCCGTTTGTACGTGTATATACTCCATATTCACGATTAGCCGATCCACCTGCGTCTTTATTTAGAATAATTTGGTAATCAGTAGTTAAACTAATAGGATAAATCCAAAAACTAATACTAAACGTTGTTGGTAGTGTAAAAGACAATTGATCTCCCATATCCACTTTACTCGTCGCCCCATTAAAACTCGTAGCAGAAAGATTACTCGCTGGCGGCACTACCAAACTCGTCCCACTGTTCGTAGCTGTCAGGGAGTTGGTGCGGTCATACCAGTAGGTAGGAGTAGCAGCGGAGAGGCCAGAGGCGTTGAGGTCGAGGACGCAACCGAGTTGGGTGACTGAAAGTCCAGATACAGAATAGTTTGTAGCTGAAGAGTTATTGAAAAATAACATTACTCCAGTTGCGGCTGTCGTGATAATAAAATCAGTTTGATTCACTCCATTTACAGCTGCTACGTATGCAGAGGTTAATCCCTGCGCCCCCGAAATTGTTGCGTCTGGGCCAAATTGAGGAGCTGTACCACTATTTAGTGTTAATGTAAACTTTGCCCTATATATTTTTCCTAATAAATAATTGATTTCATCTGCTGTTCCCCCAAGATGTAATCCTGAACCATTGCTAACTGCGGAAAATGCACTTGCGCTTGTCGCTGTAAACGATGTATAATTATGATTAATTGTAGTCGAAACATTTAACGCCCCCGTAGCCCCCCGATCAACCCACTCAATAGGGTATTCAGGCTTCGAGTAGTTGGCAATCTGCGTAGGGGTGAGGGCGTAATTGAATATGCGCACGAGGGAGATGGAGCCGGAGAAACCTGAATTAATTAGTCTATCACAGGTAATAGCCGTACCCCCGCTAATGCCAGTAATTGTTTGAGAAAATACTCCATCTATATACAATGATAGCCCCCCTGACCCATTAGCTACAAAAGTTAATGTCTTATCTGAAATATTGCTAACCGACGCAATTGTTGCATTGAAATCATAGAAATTTGTAGCATCATTTTTAAATGACAATTTAGATGAGTGATCTGTTATTCCTGTATTATAACCATTGTGAAAAAACAACCATCCAAATGTCTTGAATGTTCCTTTATAAATAACTGTCCATGCATTTGATTCTGTAAATGTTATGGTAGTTGGCGGGGTAGTATAAGACGTACTGCCATTATAAACCACCTCACGCCTGCCTGACCCCTGACGGTCGAGGACGTTGTAGGTTGCTGTGGCTGTTCCCAAAGTCCCCGAAACCATATCGCGGTAGGGATTCCACTCAGAGCCTTCCCATCGGAAGACCAAATTTTTCGACAATTCAGATATTTGACTTTGCCCCATTGCCCCTAACATCGTAAGGACAAGTAAAATTGATAAAATTGATTTTTTCATATTGTTAAATATAATGGTTAAATACAATTGAATATCCGTTATATAATGGAGTTGTCAAATACCCCGTTGCTACAAAATAATAAATACCTGAATCCGGTAGACTCACCCAAGTTCCTGAAATTGTTTCCGTTGCTATAAAGTTTGATGATTCATCGTATATGGCAGCCTGAACGGTTCCCCCTGTACAATCCTCAGAATATTCAAAATATACATGATACCAACCATTGCAAGATGTCAACATACTACTAATATTTAATGCACAAGTAGGATTAAAACTATTAGTCACTTCGCAATAGGCCGAACTACTGGTCGTAAAAGTTAAATTTGCCCCATAAGAAGTGCCTGTACTGTTTTTTGCATATGCCCGTGCGTAATAAGGAGTATTATTGCTTAGAGAGTTTAGAGTGCATAAAAATCGCGTTGTATCTCCTTCTAAGAAAGTATTAATAGCCGCAATATTATCAAGGATAGTCGGATTAGTTGAAGTTGAAAAACAAAAGCCTATGTCAGCAATTACCGCCAATGGATCACCTCTATCTGTTAATCTACCTATTAATTGAGCGTTAGCATTAGAGTAACTATATATACTTTCACTGTAAACTGTCGGAACTCTTCCAGTTGTTGATCCGTAATTTCTGAATCCATATAATGTTTTTGGATTCATATATTTACTCCCGTAGTTTGTATCGAATTTTGCCGCATCGCTATAAGTAAAAGCATCGTAAAGATTACCGCTCGAATGGTTGCCCTGAACTGCGTCCAATACATCCCATAAACTGAAAGTATTCGTGTCTGGTACGGTCTGACCAATTGCACCGAACCAAAGAAATAACGATAGTATGATTAATTTACTTTTCATCGTCTATAATTATTTGAGTCTTTGCTTTTTGCGGTTTCCGTGCGACTTCATATTCTAAGTCTGCAATACGCTTTTCAAGTTGCGCTATTTTGGCGATCAGCAAATCAATATATTTAACCGAAAGCATCCCATTTGCGTCAGTATCCACAAGTTCAGGCATTGACTTTTGAACCTCTTGTGCTATCACTCCGTATCTTAAATGAGTACTATCTGATTTCATATAGAACTTCCTAAAGTCTATTTTTGCCACTTTATCCAAGTCGTTTGATGATAGAGATTTAATGCCAGTTTTTAATCTTCTGTCTGAATAAAGTATGAAGTTTCCAGAAGTGATTGTATAACTGCCGGTATTATTGTTTTGATTGCTTAACATCAAAGATGTCGTTGTAATCGTGTTTGACCATGAAGTGCCTAGTGATGTACCTACATACCCATTAGTCGGATAAGTCATTGAACCCGCAGGAGCAACACTTGTCCAAATTGATCCATTTGAGGTTAACACGTTTCCACTCGATCCGGGTGCAACCTTTGCCAAAAATGAATAATTAGCTTGTGTTTTCGTATAACGCGCCAAAAGTGAATCAGGTAAAGCGGTTATTGTTGTCTGTGCTTGAGTGTGACTAATTGGCGCAAAAGTATAATTGGCTTGTGTTTTGGTGTAACGTGCAAGTAACGAGTCTGTGATATTTGTCAAAGTAGTTGCAAGAGGCTGATAACTTCCCGCTGACTGTTTCCCGTTAAATGTTGACCAATCCGCTGCACTCAAAACACCCCTGTTCGCTGCGCTCGCTGTGGGGACGTTTAAGGTGATTACAGGCGTTGTCGTTCCTGTTGCTACAGATGATGAAAGGTCTGTTCCTGTCGTTCCTAAAGTCAAAGCTGCTACACTTGTAACCGTTCCGACCGCTGAACTAGTTCCCGCCCCTATTGCGGTTCTAAAATCTGATGCACTTAAAGCAGTTGCCGTATTGTCTGCATTCATTCTTAGGAAGGTGGTAGCTGAAGGATTTGTTAAAGTAAAAATACTTTGTCCAATAGTTGACCCGCCTAATGAAGTACGTCCCGTTGCGGCTGTTAATCCTGTTGAGCCTCCATCCCATTTCATTCGATCTGAATAGGCAGTATTCCAGTTTCCGGAAATGTTTGAGCTGGTCCAGTCTGTTCCATTTCCCAAGAGCACATTATTATTGATTGCAGTTGATGGATAGGTGGCCGTTGTCCATGCAGGAGCTGACGCACCGTTACTTTGCATTAATTGACCTGCTGATCCTGATGCAATTTGCCCCATCTCATTTGTAGCTGAAGCAAATAGTATCCTGTTAGCCACAAGATTAAATAGGTACTTCGTATCGGACCAGCGAACTTTTCCTCTTGAATCCTCGGACATTGCTATCTTATTTGCTGCCGCCCCTGTGGTCATTTCCATAATTGGAACAGTCAGTTTGATTGAGTCAATCCCTGATCCCGTCCATTTACCAGCTAATTTGAAAGCCTGAATACCTCCGATATTCATTTTATACCCGTGATAATCGTTGGTTGTTGCGTCAACATCTACAACTAAATTACCGATTGTGTTGATGCCTGAATTTCGGACAAAGAAAAGCGAATTAACCCCTAAAGTGAAAGCCGGAGTTAAGATGTTGTCTTTTGAAAGTTTCCACATATTTGACAAATTCCCAGCATAATCATATACCCGCGTCCATACGTCATTAGGAAGCTCAAAAGATGTGGGTTTGTTTAGGATTGAACTCCCGCCAGTTGTACTATTCCAATCGGTGTAAGCCGCTGTTAACCCCGCCGCTGTGCCTGTTGTGTTTTGATTCAAAGTCGGAAAATCCCCTGCTACTGCAATAGAGGGTACTCCGGTTGAGGTTGTATTCTTCAAAATCCCTGTTGCAAGTCCAGATAAGGCCGCTCCGTTTATTTTTTTGACCGTCAAAGAACTTGATCCCTCTGCGTCTCCCGTGTGTGTCACATTCTCTACATAGTCTGTTTTTACCGATGCAACGTATCCGGTCATAGTAATCCCGTTACCGATCTTAATACCTCCCAAAACGGACGCTGAAGCCGTTTGTAAGGTATATGATGCCGGAACCCGCTGCCATATCGCGCCGTTATAATATGCTTGATCGCCGATTGAGTAAGCCCCCCCTGCGGTTGTACACAAATACCAGTCGCCTGCTACTCTCGCACCGTCCCCGTTTGTTAAAGTTGGCGTATTAGTAGTTGCATTATATGTACCGAGATAACCCCCTATCCCAGTAATAGCACTCCATGTTCCTACCCCGTTTGCATCTGTTTTTAGGAAATATCCATTAACGGCTCCGGTAGGTTGCTGAAATTTACCATCAATGATAAAACGGCTGTCAGTATATCCACCCGATCCGTCTGCCAGTGCCCTGAATTTGAACGTTTTTTTGCCTCCAAAGCCTATTGCATATTCAACCGTATCAGCCAGTGTTTTTAATGGCATATTAACAATCCACTGTTTCCCGGCGTCTGCGACTGAATA
>SESG01012006.1_pt1 | contig 11826 bp, 11 predicted proteins | sample 3171421 | NCBI WGS metagenome assembly SESG01 (sample SAMN10866946, study PRJNA518727) | freshwater metagenome | biome: subpolar coniferous forest; feature: holomictic lake; material: water; isolation source: holomictic Lake 227, 6 m and 8 m depth | place: Canada: near Kenora, Ontario | collected... | reverse complement strand
TACATTTTATACGACCTCCACGAAAAAATTCGAAATGATGGATGAAATATTTGGTTCGGGATTGTATACGAGAAACCAGAGCATTACATATGTGGTTCCAAGTTTGGATGAACTTGGAGTACCTGGAATTGATCCAAAAAGAAGAGGAGAAGCAAGCTTCTTCATTAAATGTGTAGACAAACGAGGAAATCAGAATGCTCGATCTTATAATATAAGAATGTGCGTACGTCCATCGAATGATATCACTCCTCCTTCTGTAGTGTCCAGGAATCCTAGTATTGATTGGTTGCCTTATGATGCTAAAAATAGAACCATGACAATTTATACCGATGAGCCCGCAACGTGTATCTGGGGATATAATGATACTAGTTATGATAGTATGAAATCAGAGAATAAGACGTTCGCATGCAATAATGGAATTTATGAGGGAACGGTGTTGGGATGGCCTTGCATAGCAAACTTACCAATTATTGCTAACAAAACTACGTTCAACGTCAGATGTAAGGACCAGCCATGGCTTGCTGATGAGAATGAAAGTGCGCGTAACTCTAATAGTGAAAGTTATAAGATAACTTTGACTCGCACTTCCAGGAACTTGCAAATCGATTCTGTAACTCCTGAGAATGAGACTATAAAATATAAGACTGAACCGGCGACTGTGAAGATGGTTGTGCGCACGTCCGGAGGAGTGGATGGAACGGCTATGTGTTATTATGTAATTGGAAATCAAGATATTTTGTTCTATAATACTCTTTCTAGTGTGCACGAAAATGTATTTGATCAGTTCACATCTGGAAACAAGGAGTTTTTGATTAAATGCACAGACGCTGCTGGAAATGTTGCTACGCACACTTCAAAGTTCAAACTATTGATTGATACTTCTGCGCCATCCATAGCAAGAGTGTACGACCAGGGTGGAAGTCTTGTTATAATTACGGATGAGCCTGCAACGTGCTATGCTTCCCAGGTAATGTGCGACTTTGATATTACAAATAGTACGGAAATGACTGGCTCTGATGTTCTGCACACTTTTGCCTGGAATACGGCAAGGGCCGCATACATAAAGTGTACTGATAATCTTGGTAATGAGCCGGGAAGTTGCAATATGGCTGTGAAAAGGGGGCAAATAAAATGATAGCAACAATTATAAATAAAATAAGACAATGAATAACATGAAAAACAAGAGGGGACAGGTAGCAATTTTTATCATAATTGCCATAGTTCTAGTGATCCTAATTGTTGGGATATTTCTTTATCAGAGAGAGATAATTTCATTTGGCGGCAAAGCATTTTCTCCTGAAAGTTATTTGAAGGATTGCATTACGCCAGAGATACAATCGGACATTGCTATTCTTGCAAAACAAGGAGGATATGCTTCTCCTACGGGATTTGTTACCTATAAAGATGAGAAGATTGCATATCTTTGTTACATCTCTGAATTTTATAAGCCATGTGTGGTTCAGGAACCATTCGTGCGTTCCAATTTTGAAAATGAATTATCAAAATTAATTACAAATAAGGTTTCTGCATGTGTAGACAATTTAAAGAGAGAGTATGAAAGAAAAGGGTACTCTGTTTCGAGTGCTGGAGTTGTGTCGAGTGTGTCAATCGCTCCTAAGAAATTAAATATTGATATAAAGGCACCAATGACAATTACCAAAGACACGAGTCAGACATTTAAACAATTTAACGTACAAATGGACAGCCAAATTTACACAGTTTTGGCGATTGCTGAGAGCATAGTTAATTTCGAAGCAGTCTATGGAGATTCGGAAACTACGGTGTATATGCAATTCTATCCTAATATAATGATAGAAAAGAATAAGTTATCTGATGGAACGAAGATATATAAAATAAGTGATGTTGTGACAAAGGAGAGTTTCACCTTCGCTTCGCGAGGGCTTTCATGGCCTCCCGGATACCAACTAAGATGATAAAAATAAAAAAACAAATAATGCTTTTGATGTTTGGAATTTTATTGATTAGTCTTGCTAGTTTGAGCATGGTTTCTGCTGAAGTGAACGTGACCGTATGTTGTGAGAGAACAACTTCTGGATTGTATTGTCAGGATGTTGTTGCTAGTCAGTGTGCTTCCGGCGTGAAACAAGCTCCAACGGCATGCGTTTCCACAAGTTACTGTAAACCTGGAACTTGCTATGGTGCAAATGATGGAACATGTACTGATAACACGCCACAGATGGTATGTAATAATAAGAAAGGTACCTGGTCTGTGAATTCTCCCCCACAATGCGAGTTGGGATGTTGTCTTCTTGGAGATCAGGCAGCTTTTGTTTCTCTTGTTCGATGTAAAAATCTTTCTTCTGCACTTGGATTGCAGACGAATTATAGAAAAGACATTACCGATGAAGTTTCATGCGTTCTGCAGACACAAAATTCTGAAAAGGGTGCATGCGTCTACGAATCAGAATTCCAAAAATCTTGCAGGATCACCAGCAGAGGAGAATGTGCAAAAACTTCGAGTGCAAATGCAAATGGAACTAGTGAAAGTGGCACATTCTTTAAGGATAAACTATGTTCGGCTCCCGAACTTGGAACAATATGTGGTCCTAGCAGTCAAACTACCTGTGCCGATGGACAGGACGGCGTTTATTTCCTAGATACCTGTGGAAATGTAGCTAACATATATGATTCGGCAATGGCTCCTGGTAGAGCGGATACTGCTGGAAAGGATTTCCTAGATTACTGGGCAAATATGAAAGACAGGAGTGAAGTTTGTGGTGCCGGTTCTGCAAATGCAGGTTCTGCTTCTTGTGGAAATTGTAATTATCTTCTTGGAAGTTATTGCAGACCAAGTAAGAGTGTTGGTGCGAGTGCAACGGTTGGAGAGTATATTTGTGCAGACTTGAATTGTAAGAAGACACAGGACGGCACGGCTAAAAAACATGGAGAGTCATGGTGTGTATGGAATGATGCGGGAAATACTGGAAAGGGACAGAACAGCGTCGGAAGTAGATTCTTCAAACATGTTTGTGTCAACGGTCAGGAAATAGTTGAACCTTGTGCAGACTATAGACAGGAAGAATGCATTCAGGATACAATTCGAACCGCTGGCGGTGCGTTCTCCCAGGCAGCATGCAGAGTAAATAGATGGCAAGATTGTGTTGCCCAGACGGATGCAATAGACTGCGGTAATACTGATAAGAGAGATTGTTTGTGGAGAGAGGGAGTTACACTCGGAACTATTACAAACACGAGTCAGACTCAAGAACAGAATGGAACTTGCTTACCGAAGAATCCTCCGGGATTGAAATTCTGGGAAGGCGAACAGACGAAGCAGATATGTGCTCAAGCAAATACTCAATGCACTGTAGTCTTCCAGAAAGGATTATTTGGAAAGGAAACATGCAAAGAAAATTGTGAATGCCTAACGGACGCATGGGTAAAACAAAAGTCTGAATTGTGTATGAATCTTGGCGACTGTGGTCCTAATGTTAACTGGCTGGGTACCAAAGGAAATAGACTAGGATATAAAGTCACAACGGTTGATTCGGCAGCGGCACCTGCAGCTAGTTCAACGAGTGGCACGACTGCAGGCACTGGATTGGGAAGCACGCTCGGAGCACCACTTGGTGGAACGACTGGAGCAACGAGTTAAAATAGAAAATAGAAAATGAAAAAAACAAACGGAAAGAATGGGGATGGGGAAATGAAAAAAAGGACAGAAAGAACTAGAAAAGTTCTTTCACTTGCGCAAATATATTTAATGATAAGTATGTCCATTGCTTTCTCAATCCTCCTAGGCTGGCAGATGCCTGTTGTTAGTGCTGCTGGACAGATCATAACTTCTGAAGGATATTCTTATAGATTTAATAATGGGCAGTGGGAGGTTGTGGGAAACGGCAACGGGTATGACTCTTCAGATTGGAGTGGTGCTAGTGTTCCAGACTACCTCGCACAAACAAAGATAGATGTTTTGGCAGGTTTGGGAGAATCGGCTGGAAAAACATATCTTCAAAGAACAAATGTTAATATTCCAATGAGAAGTCAGCCCACAGTATTACCTGCCCCGACAAATTTTGTTCCTGCAGCTCCAGCACCTACGCCTGCACCAACTGCTACAAAACCTACGGTGGAGCCAAAATATTTGACCGGTGAGACGTTAAATAAAGCAGGAACTGAGTATTATAAAAAACAGGGTTTGGCAACTCCCATATATCAGGATGGACTTGTGGTTGATAAAAATAAAGATGGTACATTTACCTATGATGGAAATAAGTATAAACTTAACGGTGGAGAATGGCAATGGCTTGGAACAACTGCAGATCTCGATTACACTGGACATTTGTTTGGAATGCCGGTGAATGGACAGTTCATGGGACATCTTGCTGACGGAGTTACCTGGGGTGGATCAGTTGCTACTGGAATTATAGGAATTGGTAAACTACTTGGAGTAGAAGATAATATACTAACTCCATTGGCAGCAGCTGCGGGAGTAGGATTATTTGCGGGACAGGCAACCATTGGAGCAATAAAACAATTTGGCGGAGAAGGATTGAAGAAAAATGCTGCAATGATTGGAGCAGGAGTAGGGATTGCTGCAGCAGTACTCACTTTCTTGCTCATGTACAAAAAGATAAGCCAGAAGGTTGTCAAATTCGAGTGTTTGCCTTGGGAAGCACCTCTTGGTGGAGCGAAGTGTGAAGAATGTAATAAGGATCCATTTAGACCATGCTCTGAATACAGATGCAAAGCAATTGGACAGGCATGTTCATTGCTCAATGCAGGTTCAAAACAGGAAATGTGTGCATGGGTTGGAAGAAATGATGTAAAGAGTCCAGTTATTACACTTTGGGATGGAGCTTTATCGCCTTCTGGATTGAAGTATGCCGCAGACACTGCCGTCAGACCACCAATGCTTGGCTTCAAAATTCAGAAAGATAGCAAGTGTTTGCCAGCATTTACATCTTTGCAGTTTGGAATAAAGACAGATGAGCCTGCACAGTGTAAGATAGATATGAATCACACTGCAGCATTTGATGACATGCAATATTTCTTTGGAGGAAGCAATTTCTATGAATATAATCATACGGAGAAATTCAATCTACCAGGACCAGAGCAGCTTCAGAATGTCTCTGCACCAATATTGAGAAATGATGGTTCATTTGCATACTACATAAGATGCCAGGACGCAAATGGAAACTACAATAGAGATGAATTCGTTGTCTCATTCTGCGTAGACAAAGGACCCGATACGACACCACCAGTTATCCAATCGTTTTCAATAAATTCTGGAAGTGCTGTGCAATATAAAGTTGATAATATTTCTCTGGAAGCGTATACGAATGAGCCAGCACAGTGCAAATGGAGTACGGCTAACAAGGCGTATAAGGATATGGAAAATAGTATGGTCTGCTCGGGAAGAATAACACAATTGAATTCAGATTTATTGTACACATGTGTCGGAAAGATTAGTGGAATAAAGGATAGAGCTGACAACCAGTATTACTTCAAATGTAAAGATCCTGCTGGGAATGAAATGGTTCAAAGCAAGGAGTTATTGTTGAGAGGATCTCAGCCATTGACCATTATTGATGTGCAACCAAATGGAACCATATCGGGAAGTACTAGTACCGTTGCTACAGATTTGATAGTTAAGACGGAGAATGGAGCAGATGAGGGAAAAGCACAGTGTATGTTCTCCACAACTGGAGTCAGAGATAGTTACATTGCGATGTTTGAAACTGATAGCTATTCACACAAACAGAGTTTGAGTTTAACATCTGGAGACTACAATTACTTCTTTAGATGCATAGACTCTGGAGGAAACTTTGCTGAGAACAGGACTAGCTTTACAATCAAAGTGGACAAGAGCGCCCCAATCATAGCTAGAATATACAAACAGGAGGGATTGAAAATAGTTACCGATGAAGATGCCGAATGCAGTTATTCATTGAAAGACTGCAATTTCAAGTTTGAGGAAGGCACGGCAATGATATACTCCAACCTGGATAAGAAGACTAACTTGTATGCAGAATGGAAGCCTTCTCAGGTGTATTATGTAAAGTGCAAGGACAAGTATGATAACCAGCCAGGACCAAATGAATGCAGTGCTGTTGTTAGTGCCGTTACTCTTAGTGGTGAGACCACCAATAGCTTTGGAAGCTTCTTCTAACAATTGTTAGATGTATGTTCTGGACACCAGAAAAGTATTTAATATCATCTTAGATTAGAATAATGTGGCAAGAAAGATTAAATCTTTGAAAGAAAGAGCGGTTGAGACAATTTTGAATACTGATTGGAAAGGATCTCAGGAAAGGATAAATTGGCAGCTGAGTGCGCGTTTATATGGCCCAAATCATCAAGCTTGGCTGGATAGGGGCAGAGAACTGTACGCAGATAATATGAGAGACTACCGAAGGATTGTTAGAGAGCAAAAACGAACTTGGAAAGAGCAAGCGCAAAGAAGACCGGCTGATCCTAGAAGCTTTTATTATGGTGGTAACTTGCCGATGGGTGTAGATAGAACTGCTAGATATTAATGTTTTATTAAATTAGCCAATGTCTGATGAAGCTAGAGGATTAATCTCCGAAGAATTGACTGAATTTTCTGCCCTGCTCTTTTGCATATTTCTTTGACACTACCCATGATTTTCCTGAATCTCGCAATTCTTCGGGACGAATGAATAGCCATCCTTCGTAATTGAAACGGACGGCTATAACGGGAGCAAGTCCGAGGATATTTGAAAAGAGAACGAAATCTTCTATCTGCTGTTTAGTAATGTAAATTGAATCCTTTTTGCTGGACTTTGCTTCAATGGTATGCCCACCCCTACCGAGTTTTGCTGCGATTATGTCGCAGGGAGATTCATCATTTACGCCAGAGCCAGCGACACGCACTGCTCTCCAGGAATTTTCAGTAAAAAGTTTTACCAATTCACGTTCTGCATTCGACCCCTTTGATTTATTAGACATTTTTTATTTTATTATAAATCTTTTGCCTGTAGAGTACGGCGGCCATTCAATTTGGCTCTCTTGGAAGCTTCATCCAGGATTGCAAGAACTTTCTTATTTAGTGCCTCTGGAACATCACTGGAGACATTCAAATCAGGAACGGCAGATTTTATTTTACTTTTTATTATTAAATCAGTCATTTTTTACCTCCCTTGGATTGTTTTGACTTTTTTTCTTTCTTTTGTTCTGCTGGCTGTTCTATTTTTTCTTCCTTTGGTTGCTCTTTCTTTGAATCTTGCTTCTGAGCAGGCTTCATCAAAGGGAACATTACCGTTTCACGGATTGGTTTTCCTTCTAAGAATGAGAATAGTCTTTCTGATACTCCGAAGCCGCAGGTTGGAGGCATTCCATACTTAAGTGCTTCAACAAAATCGTCATCCTTCATCTGTGCTTCCTCATCTCCTGCCTCTCTGAGTTTTGCTTGCTCATCAAATCTGCCAAGCTGGTCTATGGGATCATTAAGTTCACTGAAGCCTTTTCCTAATTCTGAACCTGCAAGAATAATTTGGAACCTTTCAACCAATTCCGGATTGGATTCCATTCTCTTTGCTAGGGGTTCCATCATTACTGGAACATTTATCAAGAATCCCGGGCCTGCGATCTTTTTTCTGCAATGTTTCCAGAGATTGTCTACTCCTCGCGTAAGATTGAATCCTTTTTTATCATATTCAACTTGGAGTTCTGCCAATTTGTCTTCTACTTCGGAAAGGTTTGTCTTCAGTACGTCAATGTCAGTCATCTTCTTGATTATACCGACGTAATCGTACACTTCCCATTTCTTTCCTAGATCGATGTCAAATTCTTTTATTTTAAATTTGAGTGTGCCAAACGTGTCCTGGGCAACCTTCTTGTACATTTCTTCAACGAAACGCATGCCATCATTATAATCTGCATATGCCCAATAGAATTCCATTTGCGTATAATCTTGAAGATGTTCGGCATCCATTCCTTCATTTCTAAATATTCTTCCTATTTCGAATATTTTTGGATATCCAGCAACCATAAGTCTCTTCAACCAAAGTTCTGGAGAAATTCTGAGTGATACGGCGAAGTCCAAGGCATTGTGGTGAGTTATGAAAGGTCTTGCTTCGGCTCCGCCCGGCGTAGTCTCTATGACTGGTGTTTCAACTTCCATAAATCCCTTTGAAAGCAGGAAGTCCCTGATTGATTGCCAGAATTTACTCTTTCTTACAAACATTTGTTTGACTGCAGGATTAAGAATTATATCTATGTATCTCATTCTAAGCTTTTCTTCTTCATCCTTTAGGCCATAAAATTGTTCAGGAACTGGAAGAACTGATTTCGTTAGAAGTGTAAGCTTGTTAACAAGTACTGAGAGTTCTCCACGCTTTGTTCTAAAGACTATTCCTTCGACGCCAATGAAATCTCCAGAATCTATAAACTTTTTGAAAAATTCAAACACTTTTTCTGGCGTCTCTCCATCTTGAAGAAGAATTTGTATCTTTCCAGAACCATCCTCTAGAACTCCGAATGCAATCTTTCCAAGATCTCTAATGGTTAGAAGTCTACCGGCTACTTTGACGGAGTCCTTGGTCTTTTCTTCTGCCTTGATGCTGGCATATTTTGATTGCAAGTCCGAGGCATGATTCTTTACATCATATCTATTTGGATATGGATTTATGCCTAGCTTTCGCAACTCACTAATTTTCTTAAGTCTCTCTGAGACCATCTCTTCTTGTCTGCCCATGTTTCTATTAAAAAAGCCTGATTTAAATAGTTTTATACGCCTTAGAAATTAAATATCTTGAAATCCTTAAAATCTTGGAATTTTTCTTCCTTGATGCTGAATTCCCTTATGCGAGCATATTTCGGAGCATCTTTTATTGATGCCAGGGCAATTTGCACGTCTGTGTCCTGACCCTCTAGAAATACTTCGATTATGCTCGGCTCTTTTGTTCTAACGAAACCTTTAACTCCGACTTCATTTGCTTTTTTAAGAACAAAGTCTTTGAAAAAATGTTCGTGTAGTGAACCAGAAATTGTGAGACGTATTGATTTTTTCATTATTCTGTTTGCTGAACAATCCGCTCGACCGACTCACTCAATGAAGGCATAACTGCAAGACGTTCATCTAACATTCTTATGAACTCTACATTCGTCCAATCGTGTCCTAGAAGCTTAACTGCTTGTTTGTCGGTGTCAAGAGGCTTCCCTGCAAGGATTACGCCCTTTTCTGAGGCATCTATGACTGCAAGATTAGGCATTTTGCATAGATTTATGTCATGAATTGAGAATTTTGTAGGCCAGCTTTCTAGTTTCTTCTTCTTTTGAGTGAAAAAGCCCTTATAGTGCTTACTTGGGAAAGCGCCAATCATGTTGGACATTGACGTGACGACTTGTAATTCTGGATCTTCCGTTAGAATTGGTAGGGAGATGACAAAACTATTGTTTAGAATTGAAGGATACATTATTGAATCAAACTTTGTAAATTCTGGATTTCTCATTTCTTCTGTTTCTGAAGTATTCAAATCCATTATGCTGACATTATATCTCTCTGCAAGCTTCTTGAAACCGGATTCTTCGAATAGGTCCATGGTTTCTTCTCCGTTTGCACCCTCTGCAATTATTATTTTTGCTTCTGGTCTTTTATTGGCAATGCAAAACTTCAGAACTGCTTCAACAAATCCACCGGGAGTACTTTTTGAAAATGAATTTTGCATAAATGGCTTTAGAACAATCTTGTCATGCTGTTTTAGCTCTTCACCGAGTTTTATAAAATTCAAAAGTTTAGGAACTGTTTCCCCATATGATTTGAATTGGATTGATACCCCTTTTGCCATAAATTACTAATATAAACAAGCTTTTTAATCATTACTATCCTGCATTATTATATATTAAACACCCTATAGTTGCCCTGAATCTTCTCTTCTGTCCAATTCATTGTTAACTATGGCTACGGTTTGTGATGCGAAGTATGTTCTTTTGCCGATGGAAACGGGTTTGCAGAGAGATTTTAGTCGTTTAAACTCTTTCCCGGGAAGTCCGATGTGGTCTCCAAGAATAAATATGGGATTTTCTTTTATTTCGGCTGTACGAATGTCCTCACCGTCACCATCCAGGATGTATAGATTTCTTCCTGCGTCATGCATCTCATTTACAACATCCAGGAAACCTTTTTTCTCTATCCAGTATCCTGGAAATACTTCTTTCTTTTCTCCCTCCCTGTATTTATATAACATTTTTTTTAGAATGACTGAAACTAATTTCTTGCTCAGATATATTTTGTCCACTCCGGTCTGTCCTTCGGTAACTGGTTTCAACTCCAGGTGCTTTTGCGGATCGGGAGGACCGGCGAACTGAAGATGAAGCTTGACGTCTGTTCTTATTTTGTGGCTAAGGAAAAATGCGGCAATTACCGTATGCACTGCTATGTCAATTCTACCAGAATCCTGCAGATCTTCCTTAATGTAATTACCTGCCGTTGGTGCCGTTCTCGAATAATATAGGAATTCTCTCATGCCATAATCAGAAATTAGGGGATTATAAGCCTTTTTAAATATGAAAGGACTATTTGTACCATGGATTTGGCAATGTGGATCGCAAGTCTTGTTGGGCAGTCATATCTCTTTGCATTCCTAGCTGCAGCGTTTCTTGGAGAGGCTGCAATATTCATTCTGGCCATGCTTTCATCGGGAGGATTCATTCCTCTTTGGTTTGTCTTTGCTTCTGCATTCGTTGGAACAATGATCACAGACTTTATGTGGTTTGAAATTGGTAGGCGACTCAAAAAAACATCAATTAGATGGGAAAAAGCTAATAAATTATATTATAAAGTTGCAAGCGCTCTGGAAAAAACCTATGGCCAAAATCATTTTAGATCAATGCTAATATCCAAGTTCATGTATGGAGTTAGAACTGCAAATAATATTTATCTTGGAGGAAGAAAGAAGTTTGGGATATATCGATTTGCACTCTATAACGTGCCGGTCGTTGCAATTTGGGCAGGAGTTATTGTTTCACTCGGCTATCTGGCTGGAACTGGAGTTTCCCTTGTCTGGAAAATCTACAATCGAATAGAAATTGTTCTAGCAGGAGTATTTGTTTGCCTATTAATATTTTATTTATTTGAAGAAAAAATAAGAAAGATATTCTTCAAAAGAGTTGAATAATTAGACTGGCTAGTTTAGCACAAATTCTGGTTTGGCGATTATATCTCCCTCTTCTTTTACAGAATAAAATCCAATTATTCTGTCTTTATGCATTACGATAAACTTGTCTCCTTCTTCCAAATTGAATTTGCCTTGGAGGTCGTTTGAGAATAGGGGTTTGCCGGTGAGAAGTTTCTTAACTGCATCCTGTTTGACTTCAATTGAAGGAAGAAGTTCAGTTATTATTTCTGCAGGAGTTAAAATACTCCTCAGAGATAGGTCGTTGCCTTTTCCATATTCGATTAGTGCTTTTTCGAATTCATAGAGGGTGATTGCATTGGACTCATCGAATAGTCCTGCTTTTGTTCTGCGAAGCTCGAGCATGTGCGCTCCCCCAATTTCTTTTCCCATGTCATCACATAGCTTTCTGATGTAGGTTCCTGCTTGTACTTCTGTCTCAAAGAGAACATCCTTCCCATCAACCTCTATAATATTAAACGAAAAAATCTCACGTTCACGAATTGCTCTCTTAACTCTACTTTTTACTGGAGGAAGTTGGTTTATTTTTCCTATGAATTTTTTAATGGTTTCATCCAATTCCTTTTGATTTATTTCTTTATGCAGACGCATTATTCCCACATAGGTCTTATTTCGATGCATGAAATATTCGTTGAGTCTGCATGCTCTACCTAGAGCTATTGGAAGAACGCCGGTAACCATCGGATCGAGAGTTCCGAAGTGGGAA
>SESG01015310.1_pt1 | contig 11828 bp, 11 predicted proteins | sample 3171421 | NCBI WGS metagenome assembly SESG01 (sample SAMN10866946, study PRJNA518727) | freshwater metagenome | biome: subpolar coniferous forest; feature: holomictic lake; material: water; isolation source: holomictic Lake 227, 6 m and 8 m depth | place: Canada: near Kenora, Ontario | collected... | reverse complement strand
TCGATACGTTTCCCTGGCGTGTGGCGATAAGGGTCGCACCGTATCGGGAAGATGTCGGAGATTCGAAAATGAATGGTGTGAGCACTCTTGATATTCACGAAATCGCCTCCATCGAAATTTTGATGAAAGCAATCGGTGAGCAGTCGGAACGCTGCTCAAGCGAGCTCGGCCTGACGCTCAACATGCTGCGCCGTTACATCGACACCCACTCGCCAAACTACTTCTCTCTCGCCAAGGAAGCCTTCAGCGAGATTGACCCCGATATCAGGATGAACATCAAAAGCAAGGCCGACCGGCTCGCCCAGGAGTCGCCCCTCGGCGCCCGGGAAGTCCCAGATTCAGTCGCCACCATCCAGGTCAATGTCGCAACCAAGCCCAACTACGGCTGGATGATTCGGGAGCGCGACCGCCGCTAAGCCGCCGGATGGCCGGCTTTTTGATGGCCGGAGCCAGCCGTCGTTCGCCCAAACGGGGTGTCGGTTCGACAAAGAGGCGGGAATGGACGACAGCTCGAAACCGACCGAGGCTCCGCTCGACCTCAACACTCTGCGGACGGCGATCCAGGAGCATGCGCTCTGGCTCAAGCCGGCGGGCAACCGGCGGGGCAAGCGCGCGGACCTCAGCTTTTTCAATCTCTCCAACCAGTCCCTGCCGGGCATCGCCCTCGGCGGAGCCAAACTGGCCGGGGCCAATCTCAGCCATGCCGACCTGAACCGGGCGGACCTGTGCCGGGCCGATCTCTTCAACGCGGACCTTACCGAGAGCACTCTCACCAACGCCGTACTGATGGGTGCGGACCTGCGCGGCGCCCACCTGGACGGCGCCAAGCTGGCGGGGGCCAACCTGCGTCGGGCCGATCTGCGCAAAGGCGTCATCGTCGCCGAGAAGCATGCGGTTCGCCCGGGCATCAACGACGGGACCACCACTCTCACTGCGGCCAATCTGCGCCGCGCCATCATGATCGAATGCCGGCTGACCGAAAGCGACCTCACCGGCAGTGACCTCGTCGGTGCCGATCTGAGTGGAGCCGATCTTACCGGTGCGGTGCTGATCTCGGCCGACCTCGCGGACGCGGTGGTCCACAATGCCCAGTTCACCGGCGCTGTGCTGTGCGGCGCTCGCCTGGGTGAGGAGGTACAGCGTCATCTCGCTAAACACAACGTTGACACCGATGGCGGCGGCTTGCGTCCGATCTCCGCCGACGCGCTGTCGCCTCTGTTGGAGGAACACCAGCGCTGGGTCGAGAGTTTGGGCGAGAAAGGGAGGCGCATCGAACTTGACATGGTGGACCTGCGCGGCCAGTCCTTCGCCGGCATGCTCCTGAACGGCGCGGTGATACGCCGGAGCTGTCTGCGCGGAGCCGATTTCACCGGAGCCAGCCTGATCATGGGCGAGTTCGCCCAGTGCGACCTCCGCGAGGCGGGGTTCAGGGGGGGCGATCTTTCAGGCTGCAATCTTCGGACGGCCAATCTCGAGAATGCCTGTCTCGCCAACGCCTCGTTCGACAAGGTTGATGTGTTCGGTGACGGTAGCCGGATGTGGCCGACCAACCTCGAATACTGCCGGTTGGTCGGGGCTGACCTCCGCGGCGCCAAGCTCTGGCAGGCACTGTTGCGGGGGGCTAACCTTAGCGGAGCGCAGGGTGTCAAGAGGGAGGGCTAACGAGCTGATTGCCGTCGGACTGCCGGCCGCCGGAGTCCCGTCCGTCGCCGTCGGGCCGGTTCGCTTGGTCAGCCACGACCTGGAAACGGTTTTCAACTCGATTTCCCAAGGCATCATCCTGTGCGATTCCGAGGGCCGGCTGATCCGCGTCAACGAGCGTTACGCGGAGATGTTTCCCCTGCCGCCCGATCTTCTGCAACCGGGCACCAGCGTCACCGACATCATCTGGGAACTCGATTCCAGCGGTTTTCTCGGCGGCGAGCCCGGCCGCGACGAGGTGCTGCGCCAGCGCGAGCTGATCTTTTCGCCCCAGCGCAGCCTGTCGGAACTGATGCTGGCCAACGGCGACATCTTGGAGGTGGAAACCTGCCCGCTGCCGGCCGGCGGCATCATCATCAGCTACACCGACATCACCGAGCATCGCCGAACCGACCGGGTGCTCGCCGAAACCCACCGGGAACTGGAAAAGCAGGCGATCCTGCTCGAAACCACCCTCGACACCATCAGCCAGGGCGTGGTCGCCTTCGACGACGAGCTGTGCATCCTGGTCTCGAACCCCCGCTATCAGGAGCTTCTCGACCTGCCGGACGATCTGGTCAGTCCCGGCACCCACATTTCCGAGTATTTCCGCTTCAACGCCGAACGCGGTGAATACGGCCCCGGCGACATCGACGATCTTATCAACGAGCACATGGTCCAGGTGCTGACCTTCGAGCCGGTGGCGTTCGAGCGCGAGCGCCCCGGCGGGCTCTGGATCGAGGTTCGGGGCGCACCGATGCCCGGAGGCGGCTACCTCTACACCTACAACGACATCACCGAGCGCAAGCGCGCCGAGCAGGCCAGGAGCGCCTGGCTCGCCAGCATCGAGCGCGAACTCAGCACGGCGCAGCGCATCCAGGCCTCGATCCTGCCACGGACCTTTCCGTCCCATCCGAGGGTGTCGGGCCACGGGCTGATGGTGCCCGCCCGCGAGGTCGGCGGCGATTTCTACGATTACATCGTCCTCGACGACGATCACATCGGTGTCGCCATCGCCGACGTCTCGGGCAAGGGGGTGCCGGCGGCGTTCTTCATGGCCATCGCCCGCACGCTGCTGCGGGCCAGCGCCCTCTTCAATCTCTCGCCCGGCGCCTGCCTCGCCCGTCTCAACGATCTGCTGACCGCCGAGAACGATCAAGGCATGTTCGTCACCGTCTTCTACGGCATTCTCGACACCGCCACCGGGGAGTTCGTCTACGCCAACGGCGGCCACAACCATCCCGCCCTGGTCAAGGCCGACGGTTCGGTGTCTTGGCTCGAAGGAACCGGCGGCATGCTGATCGGCATGATGGACGGCATCGCCTTTGCCGAAAAGCGGCTGCGGCTCGACGCGGGCGATCTGCTGTTTCTTTTCACCGACGGCGTCGTCGAGTCCTTCAACCCGGCCGGGGTCGAGTTCACCGCCGAGCGGTTGCGGCAAGTGCTGGAAAGCCGGGGACGGCTGTCGACGCGCATGGCCACCGAGGCGGTACTGACCGCGGTCAAGGCGTTCGAAAACGGCGCCGCGCAGGCCGACGACATCACCTGCGTCGGCGTCCGTTACGAGGCCGGGGGCGGCCATTGACGGGGAGGAGCATGGCAACGGATTTCGTCATCGAGCTGGGCAACCGCCTGTCGGAAATCGACCGGCTGGTGGATGCGCTCGCCGCCTTCTGCGAGACACACGGCGTGCCGGCGCGGGCGGCCGGGCATCTTGAACTGGCGCTGCACGAACTGGTCACCAATGTCATCAGCTATGCCTGGGAGGACGGGCGGGAGCACCGGCTGACCGTCCGCGTCGGGCTCGCCGACGGCCGGCTGACCGCCGAAATCGTTGACGACGGCCATCCCTTCGACCCGCTGGTCCGTCCGGATCCCGATATCGGCGCCCCCCTGGAGGAGCGCGGCATCGGCGGTCTCGGCATCCACTTCGTGAAACAGGTGGTCGATTCCGTCGTCTACCGGCGCGACGGTTCGTTCAACCGTCTGACCCTGATCAAGACCATCAGCCAGGAGGAAAAGAAATGAACATCGCCCTTACCGAGACCAAAGACGGCGACACCACCGTGCTCGACGTGTCCGGTCGCGTCGATAGCACCACCGCCGACGAGTTCAACAAGGTGGTGATGGGGCTGATTGAGGCGGCTCCGCCGTCGCTGGTGCTGGACTGCGCCGGGCTGGAGTTCCTGAGCAGCGCCGGCATCCGCGTGCTGATGCTGGCGGCCAAGCGCACCCGCCCGGCCGGCATCCGCCTTGCCCTCTGCGCCCTGCGCGACAACATCGCCGAAGTGTTCGAAATCAGCGGCATCACCGGCGTGTTCGCCATTCATCCGGATCGGGCCGGAGCGCTGGCGTCCCTGCGCTGAGCGGCGCCGGGCGGACCCCCTCAGCGGTCGGGAGGAAACGATGAAAGGCATACGGCACCTGTTCCAGCCGCATTCGGTGGCGGTGATCGGCGCCTCGGCGCAGGACGGCTCGCTCGGCAACTTCGTGATGGCCAACCTTCATGGCGGCAACTTCAAGGGACCAGTGCTGCCGGTGCATCCCCGCTACCAGTCGGTACATCGGGTGCTGTGCTACCGCTCGGTCGAGGACCTGCCGATCGTTCCCGAACTGGCGATCCTCTGTACGCCGCCCCGGGTGACGCCCGATCTGGTCGCGGCGCTGGGGGCCAGGGGCACCCGGGCCGCGATCGTGATGACCGCCGACCCGGAGGGCCGCTATCCCGACACCGCCTTCAAGGCGGCGCTGGCCGGGGCTGCCCGTCCCCATGATCTACGGATGCTGGGGCCGGGTTCGATGGGGGTTCAGGTGCCCTGGCTGGGCCTGAACGCCAGTTGGATGCGCACCTGGCCCGGTCAGGGCAACCTCGCCCTGGTGTCCCAGTCCGGTTCGGTGGCGGCCAGCGTAGTAGAATGGGCGCGCCGCCACGGCATCGGCTTTTCTCATGTGGCTACCACCGGCGACAGTGCCGACGTGGATATTCGTGATCTGCTCGACTACTTCGGCGGCGACATGCGGACGCGGGCGATTCTGCTTTACGTTCGCTCGGTGCGGGACGGCCAAGCATTTCTCTCCGCGGCCCGCGCCGTGGCCCGGATCAAACCGGTGATCGTTATCAAGCCCAAGGACCTCGTCGCGCCCCCGGCCGGCGGCGACCCGGTCGTTGCGAGCGACGCGGTGTACGACGCCGCCTTCCACCGCTCGGGCATGCTGCGGGTGGGTGATACCGGGGAATGGTTCGACGCCGTCGAGAGCCTGGGTTACGGCAAGCGCCACCGCTGCGAGTCCCTGGCTATTGTCGGCAACGGCGGCGACCTTGGCCAGTTGGCCGCTGTGCCGCTGGCCGCCGAGGGCAAACTCGCCGAGTTGCACCCCGATACCGTCACCGCTCTGACTGGGGTGGTGCCGAGCCGGCTGGCGGTCGGCAATCCGGTCGACCTCGGCCAAGACGCCGATCCCCAGCGCTACGCCAAGGCGCTGGAGGCGCTGTTCGCCGACCCGGAACGGCCGGCGGTGCTGGCGATCTACGCGCCGTCGCTGCTGGCTCCGGGAGCAGCGGTGGCCCAGGCGGTCGCCGAGGCGGCGAAGAGGGACTCCCGTCAGGTGATCGCCTGCTGGATGGGCCAGGACGACGAGCAGGTGCGCAAGCTCTTCGGTGAGGTGGCGGTGCCGCTTTACGACACGCCGGAAAAGGCGGCCCGTGCCTTCCTTCATCTGGTCAATTACCGGCTCAACCAGCAGGCGCTGATGGAACTGCCCTCGGCGCGCGGTTTCGGCCGGCGGGCCGAGGAAGGCGCCGGGACCGACGGCCTCAGGCTCCGCGACGAGGAGGAGACTCCGGAAATCCTGCGCGCCTACGGCAGCATCGTGCGGGCGGTGATCGACGAAAGGCCGATGCTCGATGAAGCCGAGAGTCTCGCCGTGCTGCGGGCCTACGGCTTCGACGCCCTCGACACCCGGGTCGCCGCTGGCTGCGAAGCCGCCGTGGCGGCGGCGCAAAAGCTTGGCCTGCCGGTGGAGATCGGCGTGGCGGCCGCCAGTGTGGCCGGTGACGGTCTGTCGCCGCGCCGGCGAGCGGACGTCATCGAAGAGGTGCGGGCGGCCGCCGAAGCCCTGTCGGCCCTCCATGCCCGTCCCGGAGCGGCGCCGGTTCCGCTGGTAATCCAGCGCGCGGCACCCGAACTGCGGCTGCTGCCGCTGTCGCTGACGGTCGCCAACGATCACGCCTTCGGTCGGGTGATCATGCTGGCGGGAGCGGGGCGCAGCGCGGTGATGCTGCCGCCGCTCAATCTCGTCCTGTGCGAGGCCGAGGTCGGGGTCATTCTGGAGGCGCTGCGGTCGACCACCGGCCTCGCGGTGGAGGCGCGGACGGTCCAGGACCTGCTGGTGCGGCTCAGCGATCTTCTGGTGGCGTTGCCGGAGCTGGTGTCCTTCCACAGCCCGTCGCTGCGCATCGGGGACGGCGGCATCGTGTTTGACGACGCCCGCCTCGGCGTCGCAGCCCACGAACTGGGCAAGCCGCATCTGGCGATCCGCCCCTATCCCCATCAACTGGAAGTGCGCATCGCCCTCAAGACCGGCCGTCCGGTGCTGGTGCGGCCGTTGCGGCCCGAGGATGACGGGCTTTACCGCGACATGCTGCTCCATGTCGCCCCGCACGACCTCTTCCTGCGCTTTTGCAGCCGGTTCGGTGGCGAGGCCAACACGATTCCCCCCGACCTGCTGGCCAAGCTGATCCACATCGACTACGACCGCGACATGACCTTCATCGCCCTGTCGGCGGGCGAGGACGGCAAGCCCGAGGCGCTGGGCGTGGTCGACGCCCTGGCCGCGCCCGACCGGACCGAGGCGGAATACTCGATCATGCTCCGCTCCGACCTCAAGGGAACCGGCCTCGGCAAGATCATGATGGAAAAGATCATCGCCTATTGCCGGTCTCAGAAGTTCGGCAAGGTCGTCGGGATGGTCCTGCGCAACAACCAGCCGATGCGCGGGTTGTGCACCCGGCTTGGCTTCTCCTGCCGGGCTGATCCAGACGATGACATGGTGACCATGACCTTGCCGCTCATGACGAGTTAACCTTATACGTGATGTGTTTCACCACAAGGATACTGCTTATAGTGTGTTGCTCAGAACAAAATTGAAATATAGCTAACTATATATCGCGGATTATCAGCTATTATAGCTGAACGCCTCAATATGATGTTCTCACACTGAGGCTGCTGCTAAAGGTTGTGCCCGATAACCAAGAATGAGGAGGGCTTTGCAATGGAATCGTTCTGGAAGTCTCAGCTTGATTATGTATTCTTTGTCTATGGGTTATCATTCATACTTTTTGGATATGTATGCTTCTCAATCCGTAGGCTTGAATATGGCGCGCTTCCATGGACGACGCTTGCCTATTTTGGTTTTATTCACGGCACATGCGAGTGGCTTGATCTTCTTGCGATTAGCCTTGGCGACAATTCAATCTTTTCACTTGTTCGCCTCCTTCTTAAGGCCCTATCATTCATTCTCCTGTTTGTATTTTGCTTGCGAACGTCATCTTACAATGCCACAGCACGTAATATTCCTTTGATTGTTGCAGCGTTAATTGTCGTATTATTGACTGCAATAACATCACCCCTTTCGTATGCGGCTGTCGATGATATGGTTAGGTGGAGCTTAGCCTTGCCAGGGTGCCTATGGGCATCGCTCCTCATCTATCGAGCAGCTGTGGTGGATTTCGGGCGGCGCAGGACTCTACTCCTCGTGATATCCGGGGCATTTGCTTGTTATGGGTTACTTGCTGGGGCGACGGTGCCTAACTCCGAGATTGTCACAGGCTGGATGCCGAGCCATAATGCATTTCTGGCTATCGTCGGCGTGCCGGTCCAGGTATTTCGCGCCTTATTTGCCACGATTGCGGCAGCAGTATTATGGGGGTACGAAATCGAAATTACTCTGTCAGAAACAACTGCGTCGGCGATGCGCCAAGGCTTCCGTCGGACCCTGATTACCTTGTTGGCAGTTAGTACCGTCGGGTGGGCCGTAACATATTTTCTGGGAATGGTCGACACCGGGATCAGTGGCCGCCGACTCATTGGAATATGTTCGTGCCTTATTATTAGCCTACAGATAATGCTTCACTACGCCGAGGTTAAAAGACGGTTTAATATCGAGATCGACCTTCGTGAGAAGCATAGAGAACTTGAATACCTAATTGGCCATCTTGAGAGGATGCGCTCCGAAACGCCAAAGGAAAAAGATGTTGCTGAGGTTTATATCAGATCGAATGCGTAATGCTTGCAGAGCATGATTAGGGGGGGCTTCCAGGCTGGCATGGTGCCGGTGTTCATGATCACCCTTAAGGCCGGCGGCACCGGCCTCAACCTCACCGCCGCCGACACGGAGGTCCACTACGACCCGTGGTGGAACCCGGCGGTGGAGGGCAGGCTACCGAGCGCGCCCACCGGATCGGGCTGGACAAGGCTGTGTTCGTATACAAGCTCGTCACCGCCGGCACCGTTGAGATCGCTATCCTGGACCTTCAGGCCCGCAAGCAGGCCCTGGCAGACGGCCTGTATGACCCTGAAACCAGCAAGGGTGCCAAGCAAACCGAGGATGACCTTTCGGTGCTGTTCGCACCGTTGGTCCGAATTGATCGGTAAAGGAACTACGCGCGCACCAACACAAAACCAAGGGCGAACTGATGGAAGATGGTGAACTTCGGGAGAAGCTGCGGAAGATCGAGGCCCTTTTCGCCGGCGCCGCCACGGCCGGCGAGCGCGCCGCAGCCGGCGCAGCGGCCGAGCGCATCAGGGATCGCTTGAGAGAGGCCGGCGGCACCGAGCAGTGCATCGAGATGACGTTCAGTCTGCGCAATCCCTGGTCCCATCGGCTTTTCGTGGCCCTCTGTCGCCGCTATGGGCTGAAGGCGTATCGGTATCGGCGGATGCGCTACACCACGGTCTGCGTCAAGGCCCCTCGCTCGTTTCTCGACAAGGTGCTCTGGCCCGAGTTTCTGCAGCTGGATGCGGCGCTGACCGAGCACCTGACCGGCATCACCGACCGGATAATCCGTGAGGAAGTCTACAAGGACGTCGGGGACGCCGATGAGGTGGACGAGCCGCTGCGGATCGGTTCGACGTCGGGGTAAAGGGGGAGGGCGATATGCCGATAGAGCGGTCAGAAAGCCAGACCGGGGAGTTGCTGTCTTGCATCCTGGCCGATGTGAGGTCGCTTATGGAGTCCGGCTGTGTCAACAGCGTCAGCGACGTCGGCGACCATCACCGTCGTCTTCTCGAGCGGTTCGAAGATTTCGTCGGAGCCGTTCTGGACGGCCACCTCGTGAGCGAGGCGGTGGACATCATGGCTCGCGACTTCACCGACTTCCTCGGGAACCACTTTTCTGTCGAGGAAACGATCATGAGCCTCCTGGAATATCGGGGAGAGGAGGCCCACAAGCAGCAACACCGCCGCTTTCTCGACGAGGTCAGGCACCTGCTGCGGATGCTGCCGCTTGGTGTCGGGACCTACGGGGACTTCGCCCTAATGGTGGGGGATTGGCTCCTGAAGCACGAGGGAACGCTTGATGCGGAGTTGGCAGAGCATGCCGCGGCGGTGATCGCGGGGAAGACCCAGTTGGCCGTGGAGTGAATGCGATGGCAACTGCCGGCGCACTTCGCCCAATCTTTCCCCATAAATGCCTTTTTGACAGAACATAAGAATGCTATGGTGTTGTTGAACAGGTCGGCTCCAGTCTGAAATGAACATGGCTCCATTTGTAAGTTCATTGCCACCTCTCGGCGGTCGTGGCGCAGTTGTTGTCCTCCTTACCGCCCTCCTGATCGCTCTTTTTGCAGCCGGGTGTTACCATAGCTATGAAACGGTCCGGCGTGACCGTTACGATCAGGCCGAACAGGAAGCGCGGCGGACGCTGGTGGCCTTCGACGCCCACGCCACCCGCATGTTCGACTACGCGGATAGCTATCTGCGCTCGATTCGCGCCTTTTATCTGCAGCGTGGCCTGGGAGAGCGGTTTACCCGTTTTCTAGAAGAGATTCGCGCCCCGCATTCGGAGAGCTTTTCCGGCATCGTCAGCATTCTCGATCGCGACGGACGGATCATCTACCGATCCGACAAATCGGCGCAGGACCTCGCCGGCTATCCCGTCATGCGGGAGGTCGACCATTTCCAATACTGGTTGAGCCATGACCACGACGAGCTTTACGTCGGTGCCACCCGCAGAGGCAAGGTTTCGGGGATACTCGATTTCCGCATCGCTCGGCGGCTGAACCGGAACGGCGCCTTCGACGGCGAGATTGTGCTCACCCTGCTACCCGAGCATCTGATCGAGTTCTACGATCATATCAAGCTCGGCCCCCGCAGCAGCGCCGGCATGTGGACGCTGGAGCCCAAGCTGATCGCCCGCCGTTCCCAATTGCCGGCGGGGCAGGAGCAGTACGAAAAAGTGATGCCGACGGTGGCGAAGTCCATCGCTCTGGGCCACGGCGCCACCCGCCTGCGCAGTTCGGTCGACGGGGTGAGCCGGTATGTTGCTTTCAAACGTCTCACCGATTATCCGGTCTTCATCGCCGTTGGTGTCGCCGACGACGATATCGAGGCCTCGCTCGCGGAGTCTCGGATCGATCTCGGCCTGCTGGCGGCCGCGTTCGCGCTCTTCGCCTCGGTGGTGTGCGGCCTGGTGCTGCGCCAGCTTCGCCAGAACCGGGCTGTCGCCTTCGCCCGTGCCCAATCTGATCGGAGTGAACAGCGTTTTCGCCGCCTCTTCCAGGAGGCACCGTTGCCGCTGTGCTCCGTCGCCGGTGACGGCACCATCATCGATCTTAACAACCGCTTCTGCCAGCTTTTCGGCTATAGCTGTGAAGAATTGCCGACGCTGGAGGCGTGGTGGTCGCGGGCCTATCCCGACCCGGACTACCGCGCCCGGGTCCGTGACAGTTGGAGCGCCGCCGTCGCCCGCGCCTCCGCGGGCGGAACCGACATCGAGCCCACCGAAGTCCACGTCACCTCCAAGGATGGCAGTGTGCGGGCGGTGGTGATTTCGGGCATCGTTCTCGGTGGCGATTTCCTCGCCGCCTATTTCGACATCACCGAGCGCAAGCAGGCGGAGGAGGAAGTTCGGCGGCTCAACACCGACCTGGAACGTATCGTCGTCGAGCGCACCGCCGAGTTGACCGCAGCCAATCAGGAATTGGAAAGCTTTGCTTTCGCGGTATCCCACGATCTCCGGGCGCCTTTGCGGGCGATCAACGGCTTCACCCACATGCTGATCGAGGACCACGGCGCCACGCTCGCCGACGAAGCAGGCAAGTTGCTCGGCCATATCCACCGGGCGAGTCTCGCCATGGGCGAGATGATCGACGGCATTCTCACCCTCTCCCGCAGTACGCGGGGCGAACTTCGCCGCGACGACATCGATATTTCGGCGCTGGCTTCAAACCTGCTGGCGGAACTGGCCCGCAATGACCCCCGTCCCGCCGTTGTCGGCGAGGTGGAGCCCGGATTGCGCGCGACCGGGGACACCCGTCTGGTCGAGGTGGTGCTCCGCAATCTGCTGGGCAACGCCTGGAAATACACCGGGACTACTCCGGCGCCGCTGATCCGGGTCTTTGCCGACGAGGTCGACGGCGTTCGCGAATTTTGCGTTGCCGACAATGGCGTTGGGTTCGACATGGCTCACGCCGCTCAGCTGTTTCAACCCTTCAAGCGCTTGCACCGCCAGGACGAGTTTCCCGGCAACGGCATCGGACTGGCCACCGTGCAGCGCATTGTCCGTCGGCACGGCGGCGACATCCGGGGGGAGGGACGCCTCGGCAACGGCGCTACCTTCTGCTTTTCTCTCGCTCGGACCTCGGGACAAAACGGCGGGTAGCTGATCAACTGCGGGCTTTTGCCGACTGGGTCGAGGAGAGGGGCGGGAGTAGGCGCAGGCGCTCATGAAATAAGCGGAGATTTTCGGTCCTATAATCCCGAGAGGACGACGGATTCTGCAATGGCTGCTGTACAAGATATCGATTCCAATGCCGATGAAGATGACGGTGTCGGACTGCCGAAGGGCTCGAAAAACTACCTGACCCCCGGTGGCTATCGGGCCATGCTCGACGAGTTGGAGTATCTTTGGCGAATCGAACGGCCCAAGG
>SESG01011078.1_pt1 | contig 11829 bp, 11 predicted proteins | sample 3171421 | NCBI WGS metagenome assembly SESG01 (sample SAMN10866946, study PRJNA518727) | freshwater metagenome | biome: subpolar coniferous forest; feature: holomictic lake; material: water; isolation source: holomictic Lake 227, 6 m and 8 m depth | place: Canada: near Kenora, Ontario | collected... | reverse complement strand
CCAAAGGCGCCGCTGGAGAGAATGACCTCTCTGCGGGCTTTGATTTGATTTGTCGCACCCGAGCGCAAAAATTCGGCGCCAACAGCACGTTTACCCTCCATCAAGATGCGTTGGGTGTGAGCCTGAGTGATAACGGTCAGGTTGGTCCGTGTCAGGTGCGGTGTGATGTAGCCTTTGGCAGCGCTCCAGCGCTCACCGTTTTTTTGCGTAACTTGTGCCGGGGCGCAACCGAACTGTGAAACACCGTTGTAATCCTTTGTCTGAGGAATGCCTTGTTCGCTGCAGGCGTCAAGGAACGCCTGGTTGAGGCTGCTCGGACTGCGTAGATAGCTTACATTGAGCGGTCCTCCGGTGCCGTGGTATTCATCAGCGCCAAAACATTCGCTGTTCTCCGCTCGCTTGAAAAATGGCAGAACATCTTCGTAGGACCAACCGGTGTTGCCCAGAGCAGCCCAATGCGCGTAGTCAAGTCGGTTGCCTCGGGTGTAGACCATGGCATTAATGGAACTGCTTCCCCCCATGACCTTGCCGCGTGGTTGAAATCCTTTGCGCCCGTTGAGTCCGGTTTGGGGAACGGTGTTGTAGTTCCAGTTATGGATTCCCAGTGCTGCCGTGGCGGCAAATCCGAGTGGGGCTTGTATCAATGCCGAATTGTCCTGGCCACCTGCTTCAAGCAAGCAAACGGTGACGGTGGGATCTTCCGAGAGACGGCTTGCGACCACGCAACCGCCCGCTCCACCACCGATGACAACATAGTCAAATTCTTGGACTTGCATTTTGGATTCCCTTGTAGATGCTTGACTTATCGGGTCAGAAAATCGAGATATTTGCTGGCAAATTTTCCGTAGGGCGGCCACATGAATTGGATGGCACTGAAAGAGGCTTGGTAAAAGACGGGACGCATCTTGGAAAAGGTGATAAAGCCTTCGTAACCGTGGTAATGGCCCATTCCACTGTCACCGACACCACCAAATGGCAAATCGTGCTGACCGACATGGAACAGTCCATCATTCACACTGACTCCACCGGACATGACGTGCTCAATCAGGTGCTGCACTAGCGCCATGTTATTGCTGAAAGGGTAAAGTGCCAATGGGCGCGGGCCAGCGTTAATGGCCTTAATGGGTTCGTCCAGGGTTGTGTAGGGAATGACGGGGAGCACCGGACCGAATATTTCCCGGGTGCGCAGGGCGCAGTCCGGCGGTGCGTTGAGCACGATGTGGGGCGCGATCTTGCGTGTGGCGCTATCCCATTTCTTGCCAGGTATCAGTTGCAGCAGTGTTGCGCCTCGTTCCTGCGCTTCCTCCATTGCCGCGACCACCCTGTTGAAGGATCGGTCATCGATCATCGATGTGTAGTCGGAACTTTCCAATTCCGGATAGCGAGCGCTCACAATCTCCTTGGCCATTGCAGTAAATTCATCCACTTTGGCGTTTGGCAAGTAAAGGTAGTCGACCGTGGTGCAGATTTGACCGGCGTTGAAAAACTTGACGAACAACAGACGTTCGGCCGCTTTGCGCAGAGGGTAGTCATCGCAAACGATGGCGGGTGACTTGCCGCCGAGTTCCAGGGTCACAGGGCACAGGTTTGAAGCAGCGGCAGCCATGACTGAGCGGCCAGTTAACCCGGAACCGGTGAACAGCAGGTGATCAAACTTGAGCTTGGAGAACTCGATGCCGACACCACCAGTTTCGTCAAAAAAGGCGAGTTTTTCTCGCGGAAAATAAGAGGGACATTTGTCGATCAGGAGTCTGGCGAGATGGCGCGAGTTTTCTGACATTTTCACCATGGCCCGGTTGCCCGCGGCAAACGTGGAGATCAGGCCGCTGAAACTCAGATTGATTGGAAAATTCCAGGGAACGATGGCACCCACAATGCCCAAGGGTTGCGGAATGACACGGTTACGGGCGCCAAAAAAGTTTTTCAGGTCGACACTGCGGCGTTGTGGCTTCATCCATTTTTTGAGGTGCTTGAGAGTGTGATCGACACCATCCAGAACGCTGAAAATTTCTGCGAAAAGGGTTTCGTGGCGCGAGCGGTTACCGTAATCGGCGCTAATCGCAGCCACGATGGCGTCGCGGTTGTCTCGCACGAACGCTTTCAGTTGGCGTAGATCGGCACGGCGTTCCGCCAAGCTGGGGTAGGGATGGGCGAAGTAGGCGGCGCGCTGTAACTCGAGCGTGGTATTGAGGTCGTTGCGTATCTGATCAATAGGTGCATCGCTTTGGAGGGTGGAGGCGCTCATGGGGTACTTTCTCAACGGGTGTTTGTCAAACCGGACCCGATACAAATGCCGGCGTGGACGGATCGGACCGACCCAGTGCTGCACAGTAAATCTTTACCCTGGATCTAAATGTCAAAAATTTTACAATCGAGGGTATTTACTTTGGGGAAATAGGGCGTGTATTCAAAAGTAGAAATCCCGCGCGCGATGATGCTCAATCCGTGGTTTGGTGCTTTGTCCAGGCGCAATCAACGAGCCTTGCTGCTTGCCGGTGAGCATCTGAACTTGCACACTGGTGAAATGCTGTACCGGCAAGGTGATGCGGCCGGCGGATTCATTGGTATTGTCAGTGGGTCCTTCAAGGTTTCAACATTGCGCGAGGATGGCAGAGAGGGCATCCTCGCCGTGATAGAGGCCGGAAACTGGGTTGGTGAGACATCCCTTTTCGACCAATTGCCGCGTCCACATGATGTGACCGCATTGGAGCCCGCCGAAGTGCTGGTGGTCGCCTGTTCGGAATTTGAAAAATTGATGGCTAGCGCGACCTTTGCACGGGCGATGGGTCTCTTGCTATCGAACCGAGTGCGCCTGTTGTATGGCTTGGTGGAGGATGCCATGCTGCGCTCCATCAGAACCCGTATCGCACGGCGCCTGATGGCCTTGGCGCGTGGCGACGCCACCCTGGCACGGGATTGCCGCTCAGTTATTCCGATATCACAAGAGCAGTTGGCAATGATGTTGGGCGTGACACGGCAAACTTTGTCCAAAGAGTTGAAGACCCTGGAGCGCGACGGGGTGCTTCTGGTTGGCTATTGCCGCATCGAGATACGTTCATTGGCAATTCTGGAGGCCCGGAGTCGCTTGGCGTGAGGGCTTCCCTTGATCCTTGGCACAGGTTTTGGGGTGGCCGGTAAAATTGGGTCCTTTCCCCGCCCAGATTGGTATTCAAGAGCATGCTTTATTCACATCATTTCGACGTGATCGTCGTTGGCGGAGGTCATGCTGGAACCGAGGCTGCGCTAGCTGCGGCCCGGATGGGTTGCCAGACTTTGCTGCTCAGTCACAACATCGAAACTTTGGGCCAGATGAGTTGCAATCCCTCGATTGGCGGCATTGGCAAGGGGCATCTGGTTAAGGAGGTGGATGCGCTGGGTGGTGCCATGGCTGCAGCCACCGATGAGAGCGGCATTCAGTTTCGGATCCTGAACTCCAGCAAGGGTTTGGCCGTGCGAGCCACCCGCGCCCAGGCAGATCGCATGTTGTACAAGGCAGCGATTCGGCATCGCCTTGAGAATCAGCCTAACTTATGCTTGTTTCAACAGCCTGTCGACGACTTGATGGTGGAGGGTGACCGCGTGGTGGGCGCCGTGACACAGTCGGGGATCCGGTTTCGGTCCAGCACCGTGGTGTTGACCGCTGGCACGTTTCTGGATGGCAAGATTCATATCGGACTCAACAACTATCCTGCTGGACGCGCCGGGGATCCGCCAGCAGCGAGCTTGAGCGCTCGCCTGAAAGAACTGAATTTGCCACAAGGACGACTGAAGACGGGAACACCGCCGCGCCTCGACGGTCGCTCAATTGACTTTAGCAAATGTACAGAGCAACCAGGCGACGGCATGCCTGGCGGTATGAGCGCTCGCATGCCGGTATTCAGCTTCATGGGGCGTGCCGAGCAGCACCCTAGGCAAATGCCGTGTTGGCTGACGCATACCAACGAACGTACGCATGAGATTATTCGCAGCGGTTTTGATCGAAGCCCGATGTTCACCGGCAAGATAGAAGGCGTTGGGCCGCGCTATTGCCCCAGCGTGGAAGACAAGATAAACCGATTTGCAGACAAAGACAGTCATCAGATTTTTCTTGAACCCGAGGGTCTGACGACGCACGAGTACTACCCCAACGGCATCTCAACCAGTCTTCCTTTTGACATTCAGTATGCGCTGGTGCGATCCATGGCCGGTCTTGAAAACGCGCACATCCTGCGACCGGGCTACGCCATTGAGTACGACTACTTCGACCCACAGCACCTTAAGAGCAGTTTCGAGTCCAGGAGCATTGGCGGTTTGTTCTTTGCGGGGCAGATAAATGGGACTACTGGGTATGAAGAGGCGGCAGCTCAGGGTTTGTTTGCTGGGGTCAATGCCGCCCTGCAGGCCGGCGCCAAGACGGCTTGGCTGCGGGACATCTGGGTTCCGGGCAGGGACCAGGCTTATTTGGGCGTTCTGGTGGATGACCTGATTACCAAGGGCGTGACCGAGCCCTATCGCATGTTCACCAGTCGCGCTGAGTACCGCCTGCAACTGCGTGAAGACAATGCCGACCTGCGGCTCACGGAAATGGGTCGGCAACTGGGCTTGGTCGATGATCTGCGTTGGGATGCTTTCAATCGCAAGCGTGATGCGGTTTCACGTGAAACAAGTCGTTTGCGCTCAATCTGGGTTAACCCTCAGAATCTGGCGTCTGCAGAGTCCGAGCGGGTTCTTGGAAAGCCGATCGACCATGAGTACAACCTTGCGGAGTTGTTGCGGCGTCCGGATGTGAGTTACAAGCAACTGATGTCGCTGGCCAATGGAAAATACGCTGCACCCGATTTGGATGCCGATGTTTCACGTGAAACAGGCGAGGTGTTGTCGGTTGGTGCGGCGTTTGACGCGGCGGTGGTTGAGCAGGTGGAGGTGCAGGCCAAGTATTCAGGCTATATTGATCGGCAGCGGATTGATGTTGATCGGCGTGCGTATTACGAAAACCTTAAGCTGCCAAAGGATCTCAATTACCTTCAGGTCTCCGCTTTGAGCGTTGAGGCAAGGCAGAAGCTTGGCAAGCACCGCCCGGAAACGCTGGGGCAGGCTTCGCGCATCTCCGGCATCACGCCGGCCGCGATCTCGCTCTTACTGATTTATTTGAAGAAGAATCGGTTTCAGGAGTTTGCGTTGCAGGAGACCGGGCGCTCGGATAGGGTGGTTGACGGGGGGCTTGTTTGATGCGGGCCTGGGAGGTAGAGTTGCGCGCCGGCCTGGCAGACCTGTCCTTGTCGCTGGATGATCTGCAGATCAATCGCCTTCTTGACTATCACGAACTGATCCAGAAGTGGAACAAGGTTTATAACCTGACAGCAGTCAGAAGTCCTGCCGAAATGCTGACGCATCACCTGCTGGACAGTCTTGCGATCATTGCGCCGCTGCGCTCGGTGTTGGCACCACACTCCCCGAGTCGCATGCTCGATGTTGGTTCTGGCGCGGGTTTGCCGGGTGTGGTCGTGGCGATCTGCTGCCCTGATGTTGGGGTCGACTGCGTTGATGCGGTCGCCAAAAAGGCTGCGTTTATTCGCCAGGTGTCGCTCTCTCTGGGATTGCCCAATCTGCGTGGTTTGCATGCACGGGTCGAGAACCTGACTGAAAAGTATCATGTGATCTGTTCCCGCGCTTTCGCGTCCTTGAGTGATTTTGCGGTTTGGTCATCTGTTGCCCTCGAAGACGGGGGTGTCTGGCTCGCCATGAAGGGGCGGTATCCGTCGGATGAGGTTGCTGCCTTGCCCGCAGGAGTGAGCGTGTTTCACGTGGAACAGCTCTTGGTTCCTGGTTTGGGGGCGGAGCGCTGCATAGTTTGGATGAAAAGAGTTCCCCCGCCCTTCTGATCGGGAGGGTGCGGGAGTCTTGCCGTAAACTCCTTGCTTCACCACACAGAAATGAACCCATGTTTGGCATAGTCGACTATGGCGCATTTGTCATCGCAATCATCGTTTTTTTGCTGATTCCCGGGCCCGGGAACTTGGCATTGATCACCTCTACGGGTAAAGGTGGCATTCGGGGTGGCTTGGCGGCCACCTTTGGTGTGATTTTTGGGGACCAAGTCCTGATGTGGTTGGCGGTGGCCGGCGTCGCCGCATTGCTGACCGCGTATCCATCAGCGTTCCAAGCCGTACAGTGGTTGGGCGCTGCTTATCTGGCCTGGCTCGGCGCCAGAATGCTGCTTGCCAAGGCAGGTTCGGCGCCCGTGCTTCAAATCAAGCCACATCACTACTTGCGCCAAGCGCTAATGATCACCTTGCTCAATCCGAAGGCAATTGTGTTCTATATGGCTTTTTTCCCTTTGTTTGTGGATCCGGTTCGGCATCAGGGGTTGACGACCTTTGCCGTTATGGCGGTGACCATTGCTGCGCTGACTTTTGCCTATGGTCTGACAGTCGTATTGCTGACGCATTTTTTGGCAGAACGTTTACGTGCGAATCGGTTTCTATCGGTTGCGCTGGAAAAACTTGCCGGTGTATTTTTAATTGGCTTTGGCGTCAGATTGGCGCTTGTTCACTGATGCCCCCGCCCGATCTTGTGCAACCCAAGGTAAGTACTTCATGACAAAAATATTCTGCATCGCCAACCAAAAGGGCGGTGTTGGCAAGACCACCACGGCCGTCAATCTGGCGGCTGGTCTGGCCCAGGTCGGGCAGCGTGTGCTGCTGGTTGACCTTGACCCGCAGGGCAACGCCACGATGGGGTCAGGCGTGGACAAACGTGGGCTTGAACTCACCGTTTATGACGTATTGCTTGAATCCGCTTCGGTTGCAGAAGCCCGGGTCAAGAGTGAAAAACTGATTGCGGGTGGTTGCAGCTATGACATTCTCGGCGCCAACCGCGAATTGACGGGAGCGGAAGTCGAACTGGTCGATGTCGAGCGTCGCGAAAAGCGCCTCAAGCAGGCGTTGGGCGAGGTCCAGCAAGACTATGACTTTATTCTGATTGACTGCCCGCCATCCCTGTCGATGCTGACGCTCAACGGTCTCTGTTGTGCGCATGGAGTGATCGTCCCGATGCAGTGCGAGTACTTTGCACTGGAGGGACTCACGGATCTTGTCAACACCATCAAGCAGGTGCACGCCAACCTGAACAAGGATCTGGTCATCATCGGTCTGTTGCGCGTCATGTTTGATCCACGCATCACCTTGCAGCAACAGGTTAGCGAGCAACTGAAGAACCATTTTGGTGAAAAGGTATTCAATACCGTGATTCCGCGCAATGTTCGTTTGGCTGAAGCACCCAGCTATGGCGTTCCAGGGGTTGTGTTTGATCCTTCGAGCAAGGGTGCACAGGCATTTGTGGCGTTTGCCCGGGAAATGGTTGAACGCATTGACAAGATGTAGCCGCATTTGGCGCTATTCGACTGAACTTGCACAGCTATTAAAACAGTAGCAAATGAGTACGGCCAAAATAGTCATGCTGCCGGGCTGGCAGAACTCCGGTCCCGACCATTGGCAAAGCCGATGGGAGCGTCTGTACGGCTATCAACGGGTGGAGCAACATGACTGGATGCGCCCATTGCGCGGTGACTGGATCGCCCGACTGGAAGAGGTCTTGCTGCAAGCCAATGAACCGGTGATTCTTGTCGCGCACAGCCTGGGTTGCCTGTTGGTGGCGGCGTGGGCTGCGCACTCGCGAAATGCGTCTCTCGTCAGTGCTGCACTGCTGGTGGCGCCGGGCGACGCAGAGCGCGAGGAATTGCGTCCGGTTCTGACCAGTTGGTCGCCCATTGTTCTGCACGATCTGCCCTTTAAAAGTGTTCTGGTGGGCAGCCGCAATGATCCGTTTTGCACGCAGGCGCGGGCCCGCCTTTTCGCCAACGCGTGGGGCGCCCATTACATTGACGCCGGCAACCAGGGGCACATCAATGCCGAGTCGGAACTCGGTGATTGGCCTGCGGGACACGCATTACTGCAACAGCTTGCGCAATCGCGGTCATCTTCAGAATCAGCTCAGTAAAGAAACAAAAAGGACAACTCAATGGTCACCAAAAAACCCAAAGGCCTGGGCCGCGGACTCGAAGCATTGCTTGGTCCGAAAGTGAATGAAACAGCAAGCTTTGATGCGTCCAGTGGCAACCCCATAAGCCCGGGGGTGCCGGCGTCCCTGCTGCTGGCGGATATGGTGCCTGGTATGTACCAACCTCGAACGCGCATGGATGAGGGCGCTCTGTACGAATTGGCCGAGTCGATCAAGGCGCAGGGCATCTTGCAGCCAATTCTGGTACGGCGACTGCGTGACGGTCAGAACGAGGGCAAGTACGAAATCATCGCGGGTGAGCGCCGCTTCCGTGCTGCCAAGTTGGCTGGACTCGACAGTGTGCCGGTGCTGGTGCGCGATGTTTCCAATGAGGCTGCAGCGGCCATGGCATTGATCGAGAACATCCAGCGCGAAGATCTCAATCCCCTTGAGGAGGCGCAAGGCCTGCAACGCTTGATTAAAGAGTTTGGGCTCACTCACGAACAGGCGGCTCAAGCTGTAGGACGGTCTCGCAGTGCGGCCAGCAACCTGCTGCGTTTGCTCAATCTGGCGGACCCGGTGCAGACGATGCTGATGGCGGGTGACCTGGATATGGGCCATGCTCGTGCCCTGTTGGTTTTGGATCGTGCCACCCAGATCACGGCAGCCAATCAGATTAGCGCCCGCAAAATGTCGGTACGGGAGGCCGAGACGCTGGCGAAGAAACTGGGGGCCGAATTCAACCTGACCTCGGTTAAACCCAAAAAAGAGAAGTCGCGCGACATCAAGCGGGTCGAGGAAGAACTGTCGGATTTGCTCACCGCCGACGTTGAAGTGAGGGTCAAAAAGCGTGTCAAACGGGCCGGGCGGCTTGAGGAAATGGGCGAGCTTGCGATCCAGTTTGGTTCTCTCGATGAACTCAATGGGCTGATCGACAAGCTCACGCGCGGCGCTTCCCGCTGAAGGGCAAGAATTACAAGGCCACGAAACGGCGCGGGTTGCGCTGCTTCGTGCTACAGCCTGAAAATCTTGCCTGGATTCATGATGTTTTTCGGGTCCAGCGCACGCTTGATGCTGCGCATCATGTCAACGGCACCGGCGCCGGTCTCTGCAAGCAGAAAATCCATTTTGTGCAGTCCGACACCATGCTCGCCGGTGCACGTGCCTTCCAGACGCAGCGCGCGCGCGACCAGGGCATGATTCAGCTTTTCTGCCACTTCACGCTCTTCGGGTTTGCTGGGGTCGATCAAATAGCCGAAGTGGAAGTTGCCGTCGCCGACATGACCGACCAGGAAGTAGGGGATGCCACTGGCGTCTGCTTCGATCACGGAATCTAGCAGGCAGTCGGCCAGGCGCGAGATCGGGACACAGGTATCGGTCGAAATGGCTCGGCAACCGGGCTTGGACTGAATCGCGGCAAAGTAGGCGTTATGCCGCGCTGTCCAGAGGCGGGTGCGCTCTTCCGGTGTGGTTGCCCATTCAAACGCATTGCTGCCAAATTCCGTTGCGATTTCCTGCACGGATTCGGCCTGTTCCTTGACGCTGGCAGGCGACCCGTGAAACTCCATCAGCAGCAAAGGCTCTTCCCTGAGTCCCAACTTGGCATAGGCGTTGACCATGCGCACGGTCTTGCCGTCAATCAGCTCGACGCGGGCGATTGGGATACCCAACTGGATGATCTGGATCGTGCAGCGCACGGCAGCCTCAATGCTGGGGAAGGAACAAATGGCAGCCGAGATCGCCTCGGGCAAGGGGTAGAGCTTGACGGTTACCTCGGTGATCACGCCCAGCGTACCTTCGGAGCCAACCAGCAGACGCGTCAGGTCGTAGCCGGCGCTGCTCTTCTTTGCCCGGGTCCCGGTGCGTATGGTCTCGCCGCTGGCCGTAACCACTTCGAGTGCCAGAACATTCTCACGCATGGTGCCGTAGCGCACGGCGTTCGTGCCGCTGGCGCGGGTTGCGCTCATTCCGCCCAGAGTGGCATCGGCGCCGGGATCGATCGGGAAGAACAGACCGGTGGACTTGATCGCTTCATTCAGCTGCTTTCGCGTGACGCCGGGCTGCACCGTGACAGTCAGGTCTTCTGCGTTGATGGTGAGAACCTGGTTCATGCGACTGACATCGATACTGATTCCGCCTTGCACCGCCAGCAGATGCCCCTCAAGCGAGGTTCCGACGCCAAAAGGGATAACCGGGACACTGAATTGACTGGCCAGTTTGATGGCATCAGCTACGTCCTGCGTACTTTGGGCAAACACGACAGCAGCGGGGGGCGGGGCCTCGAAAGACGACTCATCACGGCCATGCTGTTCGCGCACCACCAGAGCGGTGGAGCACTGCTCGGGAAAACGGCTTTTCAGCGCGTCGACCAGTGCGGCCGGTACCTCGCGTGGCCGCAGGACAGGGACGAGGGGCGATGCCGGAGTGTTCATGGGTACTTTCAACGAAGTGGAGGCGAGCGCAATTTCGCGGCTTGTCCCGAAAAATGGCAGAACTGTATTTTGCTGCAACAATAGACAAAAACAGGAGCTTCATTATGGGACAACGACTGACGCAAATCTCCACCCGCACCGGTGATGATGGCAGCACCGGCTTGGGCGACAACAGCCGGGTCTCGAAAAACAGTCTGCGCGTGCACGCGATGGGCGATGTTGATGAACTCAATTCCAGCATTGGTGTTCTGCTATGCGAGGAAATGCCGACCTCTGTGCGTGTCTTGCTGGTCGAAATTCAGCACCAACTTTTCAACCTGGGCGGAGAGTTGTCGATCCCCGGCTTTGAATTGCTCAAGCCGGAAGCGGTGTTGGCATTGGATGCCGCATTGGCCGAGCATAACCAGGCGTTGCCGCGATTGCAGGAGTTCATTTTGCCGGCGGGTACCCGCGCTGCAGCGCAGGCCCATGTCTGTCGCACTGTGGCGCGTCGTGCTGAGCGCGCCGTGGTGGCGCTGGAGGCCCAAGATACGCTGAAGGACACGCCGCGGCAGTACCTGAACCGGTTGTCCGACCTGCTGTTTGTCCTTGCACGCGTGCTCAACCGCTTTCGTCCGGATGGCACGGTGGGCGATGACGTATATTGGCGCAGCGAACGCTTGGCCCGCAGCGAGACCTGACACGACACCGCAAACGCTTGCTCCGAAGACAAGGCCTCAGCGTGGCGCCAAAATCGCCATCGTGATGCGCGAGACACAGGTCAGTTCGCCATCGTCATTGTGCATGTCAATTTGCCAGACCTGTGTGCTGCGACCGATGTGGACCGGACGTGCAACGCCGGTTACCCATCCGCTGGTGGCGCTCTTGATGTGATTGGCATTGATATCGAGACCGACTGCACGGTAGCCATCCGGGTTGGAGAATGCTGCGCCGCATGACCCCAGCGTCTCGGCCAGCAGCACGCTGACGCCGCCGTGGAGCAAACCGTAGGGTTGTTGTGTGCGCTGATCCACCGGGACGCGGGCCCGAAGGAAATCTTCGCCAACTTCAAGAAATTCGATGCCAAGGTAGGCTACTACCGTGTCAACGTGAATGGCAGCGAGTTCAGCCAAAGAAACCGACTTGTTCCAGATGCTCATCATGACTCCAATAGACAGATGGCGCTCACTATAAACAAAAGCTCAAGTTAACACTGTCAAGCAAGGGTCAGTCGCTATTGTTCTTATGGACCAAACCGGATTAACCTTGCGAGCTGTTGGAGGAGACACGATGAAAACACAGAGTGCCGAAGTGATCATTGTCGGCGCCGGGATCGCCGGCATTGTTTGCGCCATTGAGTTGCTGGAACAAGGGCGCCGCGTGCTCCTGCTTGACCGCGATCAGCCTGACAAACTCGGTGGCCTGGCGAGAGAGAGTATGG
>SESG01009347.1_pt1 | contig 11833 bp, 11 predicted proteins | sample 3171421 | NCBI WGS metagenome assembly SESG01 (sample SAMN10866946, study PRJNA518727) | freshwater metagenome | biome: subpolar coniferous forest; feature: holomictic lake; material: water; isolation source: holomictic Lake 227, 6 m and 8 m depth | place: Canada: near Kenora, Ontario | collected... | reverse complement strand
AAGCCGGTTGCCGGCAGGGCCAGATAGATGAAAATCAGGATAATAGCGCTAATATAGTTGTATGTGCGTGTGACGTTCATGGGTTACCTGAAAAACAGAATCTCAATTTCTGTAAAGTGTTGCGATACAACTTCAAGTTCATGGTGGTCAGAAGTGACAAAAGGCGACTTGAAATTACGGGCTGTTACAAGTCCAAAGCTATCCGCAAGAGAGATGCGTTTGATCGTAGCCTTGAGATTTCCGGCATCCTGCCAGAATGGCTCGGACATGTCGTCCACAGGTAACACACCTATATCCTTTAAGTTTTGCATTGCTGCGCGAGCCGTGGTTTCTCCATACTCTCTTACAAGGTTAAAATAGATCTCACACAGATTGACAGCGTGTGATGAACAACGATTATTATTGTCAAGAAGCAGCATTTCAATCTTATCAGCTCCTTATTCTCCCCTCAAAAAGGCAAGCAAGGCGCACGCATCAAGTACATAGTGCATCAGCGCCCCTCCAGTAACGTCTCTGCTCGCCGCTGCTTAATAAGATCCTCACTGCTGAATTTCATGTCGCTGAATTTACCTTTCAGGCTATGCACCAAGGATTGTCGCTGACGCTCACGTTCGGCGAGATAGACAGACAACTCCGTGACATTGTTTCGGCTTGGCTTGACTGGCTTTAACGGTTTGGTATTCTTTTGTTGGGAGGCTGCTACTTTCATATAGTTTACCCCCTTTGGGAATTCTTACTTTGTTTTTCCCTGCTTGTCAATTTGTCTCATTCAAGCCTTTTTCTATTTTAATATATCTGCCGCACTTTATAGAAGCGTCCCTTTATCTTGTTTCTGCCCAGGCAGGCCAGCGCCTGAGCCACGCTTGAACGCACTATCGCCACATAGGCGTGGAATTCAAGAATATTTATCTTGCCAACTTCACTTCCGGCGATGCCGTCATCACCAGTCAGCGCGCCCAGGATATCTCCGGGGCGCAGTTTGTTTTTACGTCCACCGTCAATACAGAGCGATACCATTAGTGGTGCCAGCGGTTTGCCCGCTGCTTTGGTCAGCGTCCACAGGTCGCTCCGGGGAATGGTGCGGCCCTGTGTGCCCTCAATTGCCTGTACCCGCCGCGTTTCCTGCGCGGTCATCAAACTGATAGCCAAGCCCTGTTCGCCGGCACGACCGGTGCGGCCAATCCGGTGGATATGGATCTCAGGGTCGCGGGACAGCTCATAGTTTATCACCGCCGAGAGTTCCTTTATATCTAGCCCGCGGGCGGCAACATCAGTACCCACAAGTACAGAGACACTCTTGTTGGCGAAGCGCACCAGCACCTCATCGCGTTCACGCTGCTCCATATCGCCATGAATCGGCAGTGCAGAGAAGCCCCATTCGACCAAGGCATCAGCCACACTCTGGCAATCTATTTTAGTATTACAGAATACCAGTGTTGATTCCGGTCGATAGTGGCTGAGAATCCGCGCCACTGCAGCAGCTCGTTCATCTTTATCCACCTCATACAGCATCTGCTCAATAGTTCCAGCTTCATGGGTTTCATCAACACTTATCTCAACCGCTTCGTGCTGAATTTCAGCACTCATGGTAATGATGGATTCCGGGTAAGTGGCAGAGAAAAGTAGCGTCTGCTTCTTTTTCGGAGCAGCGGCAATCAGTGTACTGATATCATCGTAAAAGCCCATATCTAGCATGCGGTCAGCTTCATCAAGCACCAGTGTCCGCAGACTGCTCAGGTCAAGACTCCCCCGACGCAGATGATCCAGCAAACGACCGGGCGTGCCAACCACGATGTGAGCACCATGCTCCAGTGAACTCAGCTGCGGTCCGAATGGAGCCCCTCCACAGAGGGTCAAAACTTTAATATTTTCGGTAAAGCGTGCCAAACGCCGCAGCTCTTTACCGACCTGGTCGGCCAGTTCGCGGGTTGGGCAAAGCACTAGTGCCTGAATGCGTGAATTACTGACTACCATTTCGGACAAGAGCCCGATGCCAAAGGCGGCTGTCTTACCGCTACCGGTTTTGGCTTTTGCAATCACATCCTTACCAGCCAGAATCAGCGGCAGACTGTGAGCCTGGATGGGCGTCATTGCAGTATAACCGAGTGAAGCCAGGTTCTTTAGCATTTGGGAGGATACGTGAAGTGATGAAAAATCTGTATGTGGCATGGAGTACCCTCTTTCTGGGTTAACACCCTACCCCAGACTGTTCGTTTCGTCCAGATTTTTACGTGACCGCTTGTTGCATTGCCCATGGAATTAGAGCCTAACATTGCTGGGGCATCAGATTAAAATTGCGCATGTAACCAAATTGACCTGCATCAAAATAATCGGGGGGATATTGTGCTAAGGTGGGGTCAGTATAATTCTGATTCAGCAGGGAGTGACAGCATGCTTACAACAAGTGAAGTTGCAGTTACCATCACTATTTGGGTCCTTACGGCTGCCGGAACTTTCTTTGGTGGCCGGGCTGACTGGCGGCGCAGAAGGCGAGATACGCGGAGAAACAATCCAGAGACGAACCATCGACACAATGAAGCTAAAAGCCGACCCGTAAACCAATAACGGCAGTGTGGTTGACATAATTCATAGCGAAGGTATGCCCGTTGACTTCAGTAAAGGTTGGCTTGGAACTGCTGAAAAAACGATAGCCAAGATCAACATTCAAATAGTCTGTCAACGCATAATCAATACCTGCTCCCAACTGGCATGCAAGAACTACTGCTGAGTCATTGGCTAATGGCGCACCGGTTACAGTCAGGCTAGCCGACTCAATCCTGCCGACGCCGACACCGGCACCGATATAAGGTGCAAACCTACTGCCATCGTGGTGCACCCCGAAGAAATTGACCAGCAAACTGTCAGCAGTGACACTGCCTCCAGCCTTAAAACTGCCTTCTGCAAACCTGGCCCGATTAAGCGGATTGCTGCGCCGACTGTATTCAAGCTCTATACGCCCCTCCCCCGCAGGATTACCAGGTTCAAAGTCCCAACCAAGCACGGCGCTCCCCGTGAGTGCTTTATCAAATGAGAGGCCAAAGTTGCCAACTGAGTCGGCCCCCTTGGCATTAAGCAACGCATTTCCGCCAATGAAAGCACCAGCGTATGGACCCGAATGTTGAGCGGCAGCCTGTCCATAGAGAAGTACAGACAGACTGAAGATAATTATTACCTGGCTGATTTGTTTCATATTATCCTTTTCATGGCTTAAACTACTCTTATCCCAACGTTAAGGCACTGTGATCGTAACTGTTTGGCTTTTGTCACCAAAAGTGGCCGTAAGTGTCGCCACCCCGCTGTCTACCGCGAAAACCTGACCCGGTTGGTTTGTGCTATCAGCAATGATGGCAACATTCGGCTTGTCTATCGACCAGACTGTCTCTTCGGTAACATCCTTGACAGCACCATCAAGGTAAGTAGCAGTCGCAGAATATTTGAACTGGTTGCCGGAAGCAACTGAAGCGGATGGCGCAGAAATTGTCAGAGTATTGAGTGTTCGTGCAGCAACAGTCGCAACAGCCGCAATATCCTTTCCACCATAAGATGCTGTTATAGTGGCGGGAACAATAGTGGCAGCAATTCCGGTGACCCGCCCCTTATTAATACCGCTATTACCTACAACTGACTTCGCAGCATCACTGGATGCCCAGACACTGCTGAAGGTGACTTCCTGACTCGAACCGTTACTGTAGTTGGCCATCACAGTAAAGCGACCGCTTGTTCCGGCTGTCAAGTCAAGACTCACAGGTGAAATGGTAAGAGCCTGAAGCGTTGGAGCGGTGACTGTCAGGTTGGTGGTGGAAGGGGTTACAGTACCTGATTTGGCCGAAATTGCTGTGGGAGTGGATGTAACCGCAGTGGCGCTAAGCAATGCCAGGTTACCTCCAGACTTAGACACCGTCGCTTTAGACGGATCGGCTAGTGACCACTCGACAGCGCCACTAATGTCTCGGGTAGTACTATTGCTAAAGGTACCAGTAGCGATCACGCGAACAAGCGTATCCTTGACCAGAGTGGGGGTCGAAGGAGAGAGCGTAATTGATGTAAGATTGCCTCCCGTAACCTTAAGAGCCGATGTCCCGCTGAAAGTTTCTAAACTGGCACTGATTGTGGTTGTTCCCTGCGTGAGTGCTGTGATCAATCCATCGGCAGGAATAATAGTAGCACAGGCAGGAGTGGACGAACTCCAGGTTACCAGAGACGTAATATCCGGAGTGGTTCCGTCGGTATAACTTCCAGTAGCCTTAAATTTAGTAGTGGAGATCGTCAGGATGGTTGCGGGATTCGGCGTCACGGCTATTGACAGAAGTGCCGCTTTCGTGACGTCCATAGCAGTAATGCCACTCACACTACCAAAAGTTGCGCTGACCGTAGACGTTCCGATGGCAACTGCATGGGCAAGTCCTTTATTAGCAGGATCGTCGATTGTGGCCACTGTTTTATCGCTCGAATCCCAAACAGCGTCAAAAGTCAGATCCTGTGTTGTTAAATCAGAGAAAGTGCCGTTGGCGGTAAATTGCCTGGTCAAACCTTTAGCGGTTGTTGAAGCGGCGGGAGTGATCGTCATGCTGGAGACCGTCGCCGAACTCACCGTTAACGTATAGTTTACTGTTAATGTTCCCACAGTGGCGGTCAGAATTACCGTACCGGTATTGGTTCCGGTAACCCGGTTGTTATTGGTTGTTGTAGTAAACGTCACGCCAGGGGTTGCGCTCGACCAGACTACCTGATCCGTAACATCATTAGTGAACAACCCGGAGTAATTGCCTTTTACCGTAAGCTTGGTCGATGTACCCGCAGCAATAGTAGAAGAAACCGCTACAATTTCGATTGAAGTCAACGGAGTAAAGTCATTTTTTCGGGTTGCAGTCCCATCAAAACCGCAGCCGGCCAAAAGCTGCAGTATTACGAGACCTGACCATAACAGCTTAATCATATCCACCCTCCGGATGACATGCTAATTTTATAGAAATACACCTCTAGAGGCGGTACCGTCAAGGGGTTAGGTGCTCTGTAGCTCCGACATGTACCTGGCAATACTCGGTAGGTTCAGTTCCTGCAATAAAATATTCATCCCGTTTCACCGGGCATTCCGGCATCGCCAGGTAGCCGGTCACAGGATCGATAACTGCAGTGACAACACCCTCCGGTCTCGGGAACTCTTCGGCCGGCTTTACCGTCACAACCTTGCGCATAAAGCGTTCCCAGATGGGTGCGGCAACCCCACCGCCGGTAAAACCTTTCCCGCCCGGTCGGGGCTTGTCATATCCAGCCCAGACGCCGGTAACGATACGGGGGGTATAGCCGACAAACCAGGCATCGCGATAATCATCGGTAGTACCGGTCTTACCGGCAGAGGGATATCCCTGACTGAATTTTTTGAGCGATTTAGCCGTGCCGTAAGTCATGACATCTTTGAGCATCAGGGTGGTGACGTAGGCGGTCGCCGGCGACAGGACCGGAGTCATTACAGGCGGGTTCTCGGCCCAACTGCGGCGACTGCGGTCGTAAATCCTGACTATTAGCCTGGCTTCGGGGCGAGTCCCACCAGTGGCCAGTGGCGCATACGCCAGGACCAGATCATTTAAAGTCACTTCATCAGTCCCGAGAGCCAGCGAGAGTCCGTTTTCGGCTCGTAGCGGCACTCCCATTTTACCCGCAAAATCGATGAAATACGGGACTCCTACAGAATCCAGCAACTTTACCGCAATTACGTTGCTTGAATGAGCCAGCGCCTGCCTGAGGGACAGATCACCCAAAACTTCCCGCCCGTAATTCAGCGGCTTCCATGTTTCATTATTTCCACGATTGTAGGCGACGGGCGTATCATTCCAGACACTGCCGGCGGTAAGCCCTTTTTCCAGCGCGGCGGCATAGAGAAGCGGCTTGATAGCCGAACCGGGCTGACGTTTGGCGAGGAAGGCACGATTAAAGCCACTCTTGGCAACATCGGTACCGCCGACGGCCGCAAGGATATTTCCGGTGGCAGTATCAAGGCAAATTAATGCCCCCTGCAGATCGGGTGAGATTCTCTTGATTCCATCATGCAGAGCCTGTTCCGCTTGCTTCTGGAGACTTAAATCCAGTGCTGCGGTCACTTCCAGCCCCCCCTGTTCAGTTATCTCGATCCCGTACCGTTCTATAAGTTTACTCCGTATAAGGGCGAGATAATGCGGAGCCTGCCCCGGCTTGATAACAGGCGGTGGATTGGCTCGCAAAGTGTCACTCTGCCGTTGGGTAATTATATTCAGAGCCACCATTCGCTTGAGTACGACATCTCGTCGCCCCGTGACATTTACCGGTTTCCCGAGCGGATTGTAACGGGACGGGTTTTTCTGTACCCCGGCTAACATGGCACACTCGGCCTCATTTAGCTCTTCCGGGCTTTTGTCGAAATAAAGACGTGAGGCCTGGGCAATACCCCATGCACCGTTGCCGTAATAAATTTCGTTGAAATACATCTCCAGAATCTGCTGTTTACTGTATTTACCCTCATATTCTATGGCCATTCGCGCTTCGTCTATTTTACGCTCTATGGTTTTAGCACCGGACAGATGCCTGTTTTTGATCAACTGCTGGGTGATCGTAGAGCCCCCCTCAGCCAATCTCCGCTTAACAACATCTTTCACTAACGCCCTGGCAATTCCGCGAATATCTATTCCACCATGTTCATAAAAGCGGGCGTCTTCAACAGCGACCACAGCCTTTTGCAGAAAGGCAGGAATTCGATCAATGGCAACCCAGTAGCGTTTCTCCGGCAGAATCCGGCCGACAAAGCGCCCCTGGTTATCAAAAATCTTAAGAGACGTATAACCGGTAGGAAGAATCGGATAGGTGGCTATTGCATCCTGTGCCTGAGCAGGTGAGATCAGGAGCAAGAGCAGGAGAAAGCCTGATGCAATTCGGTATGTTAAATTTTTACAGTAAGCGATTGAGAAATCCTCTGATTCTTTCATTGTCCTGCCCTTTACTGAAAAGCTCGTCAGCTGTTCCCTGAGCCAGGAAGTTACCCGATTCCATAAAGATAACCCGGTCTGCGAGTTCCCGCGCAAAGCCCATGTGGTGGGTGACAATAATCATAGTCATACCTTCATCAGCAAGGGTGTGAATTGTATCAAAAACTTCACCGACCAGCTCCGGATCGAGGGCCGAGGTCGGCTCGTCGAACAACATAAGCTTGGGGCGCATGGCCAGAGCACGGGCGATTGCAACCCGCTGTTTCTGTCCACCTGACAGGGTAGCCGGAAACACATCACGTTTGTCGGAAAGTCCGACTTTAATCAGCATGTCCGTTGCAATGGTACGGGCTTCAGCAGCAGACTTCCTTTGCACGGTTAGCGGTCCTTCCATCACGTTCCCAAGCACAGTCATGTGCGGAAAAAGATGAAAGTGCTGAAAGACCATGCCGATTTCAGCTCGCAGCGTACTGATCGCATGAGGGTGGTCCAGGTGGCGCTTCGCGTTGTGCTTTACATAACCCACTTCGCGGCCTTCAAAAAGAATTGTTCCCTCCTCAATCTCCTCCAGCATATTGATTGAGCGAAGCAGGGTAGACTTGCCAGATCCGGAGGGGCCGATGATTACCAACTTTTCACCAGTGGCGACTTCCAGATTCACAGCATTGACTGCAGTCAGATTCTTAAATCGTTTCGTGATATTTTCCAGCTTTAGAAGTGGTTGATCAGCGTTGTTCATAAATTCCTGCCCGATACTCGATCTTTTCAAATATAAAAGTGAAGATGGTAGTAAGCACTAGATAAATGACCGCCGCAAGTGCCAGTGCCGTGATATTGAAATATGTGTTAAAAAGCTGATCAGCAGCTCTCATCAGCTCAACCATAGCAATAGTTGAGACCAGAGCAGTGTCCTTGATCAGAGCAATAAACTCGTTCCCTACTGGCGGCATCAGGCGCTTGTAGGTCTGTGGGATAATGACACGCCTCATGGCTTGCCCATAGCTCATGCCGATAGCTTTTGCCGCCTCCATCTGACCATGATCGATGCTTTGGATTGCACCACGGATGATCTCACCCAGATAGGCCGAGTAGTTAAGACCAAGTCCGATTACTGCAGAGGTAAACGGCGACAGGGTTATACCAAGCGATGGCAGACCGTAATAGATAAAGAAAAGTTGCAGGAGCAGCGGGGTACCGCGGAAGAACCAGATAATGAACCAGCAGACGCCCGAAACAGGGCGCAGAGTACTGATGCGCCCAAGCGCAATCAGCAGTCCTCCGAGAGGTGAAACCAGCATAGTGCAGAGCACCAGCAGCAGCGTCATCAGCGCTCCCTTGGCCAGGGAAGGCAAAAAGCGCAGAGTGTCGGCCAGGACAGTGTGCCAACCGGGCTTGAGCTGATCTTTTAATGCCGCTACAAAGTTGCGGGCCTCACTGTTATCAGGGAAAAGTTTCAGCACCTCCTGACAAACGGCGATTGCCTTGTTTGTTTCATTCTGCGATGCGAGAATACGGCCAGCCTGCATACGACTGGAGACAAAGGCGCCAGCCTCTTCACCAGCGACGGGGGCCGGGATCTGCCTAAGCAGCAACAAAGCGCCGTCCAGATCACCCTGAGCCATCAAATCACTGGACTGGCGAAAGAGCTGATCATAATCACCTGCCGCTGAACAGATTCCGGTTAGCGTACACAAAAAAAGCAGGGCTACAAAAGCCCTGCTGATTAAATATTTAATTAAAACTTCCACCGGCTAAAATTTCTTGGGATTAGTCAGATCTTCAGCAAACCATTTACGTGATATTTTAGCCATAGAACCGTCCTTAACCATTTTATCAAGTGCCTGCTGTACTTTTTCACGCAGATCGCTGTCACCCTTACGGAAGGCCACACCGAAAGGCTCAACGCTGATCATGCCGGGGATGATTTTGAACTTGCCTGGACGTTTGGCAATCATGTCACGGCCGGTAACATTATCCACGACAACTACGTCTATACGGGCGGCTTCCAGGTCAAGCAATGCCTTGGGATAATCTTCGTATTCCTTAACTTCGGTCGGTGCATTTGCCAACTTCTTGACGGCCTGAATACCGGATGAGCCCTTTTGAGTACCGGCTTTGAAGTTTTTGAGATCCTTAAGCCCTTTGAATCGCTTTTCTTTGAAATTGACGATAGCAATCTGACCGTCCATGATGTACGGCTTACTGAAGGCGACCTGTGTAGCCCGCTCATCTGTGATGGTCATGCCATTCCAGATACAGTCAAATTTTTTGGCGTCAAGTGAGTGTATTACTCCATCCCAGGCGGTAGGCTGCCACTCTATCTTGATACTAAGCCGTTTACCGACCTCTTCAGCAGCATCGATATCAAAGCCGACCAGCTTACCATCCGCCTGACGGTACCCCATCGGCGGGAAGGAATCATCAAGGCCAACCACAAGCTTGCCATCTTTTTTGACCTTGTCCCAGGAACCATCGCCAGCGAAAGAACTAACAGCAAACAGCGACAGAGCAAAGCACGACAACAGAAATAACAGTTTATTCATTTATTGATCTCCCCAAACAAAGATTTGAAAAAGCGACGGGATTATTCCAGAAAAGGTAAGACCAGTCAAGGGATGATTGTGGACAGGTAAAATGGCTGAAGGGTGCTAAAATCAGCACCCTTCAGCTTGCAATAGTTACTTCAGATTCTGCTTAATCCGCGCAACCGCCTCAATCACGTTATCCCGATTACCAAAGGCCGAGAGGCGGAAGTAACCTTCGCCGCTGGGGCCAAAACCGGAACCGGGAGTGCCGACCACGTTGCATTCCGTCAGCAGCTTGTCGAAGAACTCCCAACTGGTCATGCCGCCCGGAGTTTTGAGCCAGATATACGGCGCGTTAACACCGCCGAAGATTGTTACGCCCACTTCCGTAAGACCTTCACGGATAATTCGGGCGTTCTCCATGTAATAATCAACGGTCTCTTTGGTCTGCGCCCAACCTTCGTCGGAATAAACCGCGGCCGCGGCCTTCTGCACGGGGTAGGATGCACCATTGAACTTGGTGGTGGTACGACGAAGCCAGAGATTATTGAAACTGTAACGCTCTCCGGTTGACGTGGTACCCATAACCTCTTTCGGTACAACCACTAAACCACAGCGAACACCTGTAAAACCGGCTGTTTTTGAGAACGAGCGGAATTCGATGGCGCACTTTTTAGCCCCTTCGATCTCGTATATAGAGTGAGGAATGTCCGGATCTGTGATGAATGCCTCGTAGGCGGCATCAAAGAAGATAACGGCGTCATTGGCAATTGCATAATCAACCCATTTCTGCAGCTCAGCCTTACTTGCCACGACTCCAGTCGGGTTATTAGGGAAGCAGAGATAGATGATGTCAACTTTGCCGGTCGGCAGAGCAGGAATGAAGCCATTGGCTTCGTTGCACGGCAGATACACAATGTTTTGGTAATAGCCCTTGTCGTCAGCTTCACCGGTGCGCCCGATCATGACGTTCGTATCATTGTAGACCGGATAGACCGGATCGCCGATAGCCACAATGTTGTCCATGGCAAAAATATCCAGAATATTGGCACAGTCGCATTTCGAACCGTCTGAGATAAACATCTCTTCTGTTTTCAGTGACACACCCAAAGGCTTGTAGGATTTTTCAATGATGGCATTGATCAGCCAGTCATATCCCTGCTCCGGGCCGTAACCGGCAAAGTGCTCGACCGTAGCCAGATCATCGACTGCTGCGTGAAAAGCCTTCAACACAGCCGGCGCCAGCGGGCGGGTAACATCACCTATGCCCAGTCGGATTACTTTGGCAGTCGGGTTGGCCTCGGCAAAAGCGCGTACACGGCGACCAATTTCAGGAAACAGGTAACCTGCTTTCAACTTCAGGTAGTTATCGTTGATTTTTGCCATTACAGATTAATCCTCCACATATTTTCTTTCGTTGTCACAAATAATAAAAAGTCACTTCAATCCAAGTACATCCTGCATGTCATACAGCCCGGGCTTCTGCCCGACCACCCACTTGGCAGCACGCACACTGCCACGCGCAAACATGTCACGAGTCATGGCGCGGTGGGAGATTTCAATGCGCTCACCCTGGCCGATGAAGTATACGGTGTGTTCACCGACGATGTCGCCACCACGCACGGTCTGCATGCCGATCTCTTCTTTAGTTCGCTCACCGCAAATCCCTTCACGGTGAAAGTTGGCAACCTTGTTGTAGTCACGTCCCAACGCCTCCGCCACAACTTCACCCATGCGTACAGCGGTTCCGGAGGGGGAATCTTTCTTTTTGTTGTGGTGCAGCTCAACAATCTCCACATCAAAATCATCACCCAGTATTCTGGCCACATCTTTCAAAACCTTGAAACAGACGTTGACGCCGACCGACATATTAGGGGCCAGCACCACAGGGATTTCTTTAGCCAGTTCAGCAGCAAAAGCCCGCTCTTCTGGAGTAAAGCCAGTGGAACCGATAACGATGGCCTTTTTGTTCAGGGAACATATTTCCAGGTTTTTGAGCGATACCTTAGGCGAGGTAAAATCTATCAGCACATCACCGGCAGCGACAACGCTATTGAGGCAGTCACTAATGTGAACTCCTGTTGTGCCGCAACCGGCCAACAATCCAGCATCATGGCCGATTTGAGGGTGACACGGGCGCTCCAGTGCACCACTGAACAGGGCCCCTTCGGTTTCAATTATGGTAGTAATAATGCGCTGTCCCATACGTCCCGCAGCGCCGCATACAGCTATCTTAATCATGTATCTGCTCCTTCGAAAATATCCCCTTGAGTTGAACAACCTCCACAACAGAAAAAAGCTAGATCAGCTTGTACTCTCTCATGATAGCTGCAAGTCTGGACTTATTCGCCT